>Ga0255053_10001977_pt1 | contig 11051 bp, 10 predicted proteins | sample JV7_2_22_MG_FD_188635 | JGI IMG/M metagenome (GOLD analysis project Ga0255053, IMG submission 188635) | Seawater microbial communities from Jervis Inlet, British Columbia, Canada - JV7_2_22 | ecosystem: Environmental > Aquatic > Marine > Inlet | place: Canada: British Columbia | collected...
CGAATTTATCTGTCGTTGTCCGATTGAATCTTTCCACAGCGGAATCCTCAGGAGCTAGTTCTTCCCATCGGGATCTTTGCCGCTTATCCCTCTGAGCCTCCAATCGCTTTAAGAGGTCTTGGACTGCTTCAGGAAAGGTCATCGTCATCCTCCTCCAACCCACCCAGGTCCAGATCAACGGGGAAAAAACGATGGTAGGCCTTCTCATAAACGAAAAGTGGTTCCGTCTTTATTCCACCACGGTTCTTGATGATGCTTAGTCGGGCATAAGTTGCCTTCGCCGTCGGGTCTAAGGGGTATTTCTGTCTCACATTTTGTATTTGTCGCAGTTTCTTGGGGTTGGATCTGTAGCGGCTTTCCAGCAATTCCAACTGGTCTTTTGGCTCGTTAGATCCCCTCACTACTACCTTGTCGGTTTGAAGGAGCAGGATCCCATCTGCGGCATGCGCTATCTTGAAAGAATCTCTGAGGGCAGCCATGTCTAGCCTCCCAGTTTTCATGGCCTCCTTGTAGGATTCCTTGGTGATATCGCTGATAGCCAGAACAGCCGTCTTTGTATCTCTAGCGAGTTGTTTAAGGCTTGTCACAACCCTGCTCACCCTCAGCGTCTCGTTCGCGCCGCTATCAAGTTTGGCGTCGCCACTTGACATGAGCTGCAGGTAGTCCACGATCACCAAGATTGGCGTATCTTCAGTAACTTCTGCGTTGTGTCTCACCTGTGATATTATCCCTTTCAACTGGGGCGACCCCACTTCGGGTCCAGCCTCGATGACGGTGAGTTTGGGGCCTATCTTGGTACTGTAGTCTTCTGCCGCTTTTGTCACTTGGGTTAGCAACCAATCCTTGTGCTGGTACTGATTGTCTTGCCATCGTCTTCTTTCAATGAGGGCTGAATTAATTCCTCCGTCCCTGGCGAGCGAGTAAACCCAAAGTTGATCACGGCTCATTTCAAAGCTCACAAAGAGCACCGGCACCACTTGCTCTGCTGCATAGTCGGCGCTGTGGCCGGCAAAAGTTGTCTTACCTGCTCCGGGCGGAGCTCCAAGTATGTAGAGTCGCCCTTGCTGCCAGCCTCCGTTCAGGGCGTTATTCAGCCACTCAGAGGGTGTGGGGATATACTGTTTTGATTCTCCGAAAAGGTCCCGTATGAGATCCGGTGCAAGATCTTCCAGTGGCTGGATTTCACTGGAGGTTTTCCTGAGCAATACTTGAATGTGACCTACAAGGGTGTCCAACGTGGATGAGAGTGTGATTGAGCGGTTCTTAAGAGCATCTATTGCTTGCTGGACTTGGCCTGTGGCGACGATCCTCAGCCCAGTATCTCTGAGTCGATGCGTGTGCTCCTGAAATGTCTCCTGGGTACAGGGTGTCTGCTTAACTAGTTCTTGGAGATATTCATCTGCAGTTTTCTCAAGTGCCTCTGAACTTACATTCTTTCCGGTTTCACCTTTATCCAGATTGGCCAGGATGAGACTCGATCTTATTTCACGGCCTTCTTTGGCCAGCCGCACTGTGGTCTTCCAAAGGATTCGGTTTAGGGGTATGGTCTTGCTTGGACTGTCAGCAAGGGGTTCTACTGCCTGAAAGCCTTCGGAGGGGATCTCTACACCAAGTGCTTCATGAAGTGCTTCAGCGTTGGCCAGCAGATATGCAATGAACTCTTTCTCTGCAAGCGCGTTGGCAGGACCATTAGCCCACTCTGATTTCGGATTCTTTCTCTCATAAGGCCAAAAAGGACAGTTCCAGCCGGGACACCCACCATCCTGTAAAAGCTCTTTGCTCTCTCTCACATAGCCGCAACCCCACTGGTACTGGTCAGGGTTTCTTTTTGCGGAGCTGAGAGCACCTTTGAAGTTTTCCACCCTTGCATGGTGGTCCTTGCTTGTCGGGTGGGTGTCAGGGGTTGCTTTGGCCATTTCTTCAGCCAGAGCCACTGCCTGTTCCTCTTCCAAATCTCTGCTCAACGTATTTCGAGCGAGAGTCAAATTGACAGAGTTGTAGCTCTGATCCTTTGGTGCACCCTTCGTGATCAGGTATTCAATACATGGTGGATGCTGGTCGGGACCTAACCCGGTAAAATCGACAGGTCTCACCTTGAAATCTGGACCGCTGTCCTCTTTTTTATCCAACAGCGCCAGCGCAACCAACTTGTCTACAGGGTTTTGTTTCATGGTTTCCATCAAAGCAGCCTGATCCTCTGGCAATACGGGAAAGCCATCTTCATCCCATTCAACTTTTTCAGCCAGAAAGCCCGACCGCCTTCCACTGCCTTTATGTATCCCACAAGGTAACTTGATGGGTTTGCAGCCTGGACCTCGACCTTCTTCGGTCACCGTTGCCCCTGATGGGAATATCTCTTTGGCATCGTGGCCTGCCAGTCTGCAGAGATTTTTGAGCAGCTTTACCCAGGTTTGACCGGGTAGAGGATCTTCAGAAAACAGCCAGAGGTGAAATCCTCTTCTACCACTGTCCTCAGGGTAGCTTTTCAGTTCGAGCTCATCAGCCTTCGCCTTGACCTTCCAGGTTCTGGTGAAAGTGTCCTGAAGGCTTTCTCCAGCCTCTTTATCAAAATCAATCACCCCAGCCTTGGCCACGTTGGTCCCAGGCTGCAGCAATATTACTGCGACGGTCACCTTGCCTTTGAGATGGTCCCGCACTACGTCATCAGTGAGGTAGTCCTTCTGCATTGGGTATGAATCAGCCAAGACTTGAATGGCATAGAGCTGCTTGAGGGTTTGGAGGATCAGCCTTTTGAGTTCGTTCAACAGCCTATCTCTCATCCTTGCCTCCTTGTCTCTTTGCCTGCCGAAGCGGGCGGGTGGTTGTTGTTTGGCTGTAAAATACAGCAGCCCCTTCAGCCTAGCTGGAGGGGCTGTCCCTTAAGCTTATTAAGCTTATTAGCAAATTTTACAGCATCTAAACTGCTGTAATTATTAAAGAAAAAAAATACTTTGTTGGTCGATTCTAGTGTTTTCGTTGGTCGATTCTAGTGGTTTTGCTGGTCGATTCTAGTGTTCTTGTTTACAAGGTAAAACATTGTTTTTATTAGATAAAGAGTTGATTTTGGCTCTATTTTGGTTGTAAAATGGCTGTAAACCAAATCACTACCCCTTCTGACAATCATTTAGATTCGGCTGCAGGACTTCACACAGCAGTATCTGGTCTTTGGGCTGCATCTTGAGCCTTTCTCGTTCGATGAGGCTAACCCACATGGCAGATTTTCCTATCGCTGCTGCCAAATCCCTCTGACTCCACCCTTTGGCTTTTCTGGACTCTTTAACTTGGGCTCCAGTTAGCCGTGCCGTTTGAACTTTAGGCTTTTCCCGTGGCCTCTCTATACCAGCTGCGATGAGTTGAGGAATTGGCTCAGGCTGCGCAATGGAGATCTTGGCATTGAGAAGTTGCCGCCAATAGCCACGGGGTAGTTTGCGCTTGTTGTTCCGTGTGATGTTCTCCAGTGCCCAGTCAGGCTGTATTTCTTCGGGGTAAGTCTCCGGGTCAAAGTCAATTTTCCATCGGAGATTGTGCAGTTCCAAGAGTGCTGCGTCCCACCTACGTTTTAGGTCATACCTGGCGTTTCTATCTTTGTGCGCCTTATTGAGGGATTCTTTGGGCTCGAGTTCTCTAAGTAGAGTCTCAACTCTGAATGTCTCTCGTATTCGGCTCATGATGGTGAGCCAGACAGCCAGCTTTGCTGCTAGAGGTTTCTGGTAGGGGTTGATTTTCAGGGTTTCTTTGGCCAAATACCCGAACTGCCTCAATGCAGTGCCTTCTTTTTGGCCTTCCCGATTTAGAAATTTCTCTGTCCACAGGCCTGGCCTAACAGTGATGGTTATTTCATTCGGTTCCATCACCTTGCCAGAAAGACTCCCCTGTCCATGCAGGTCAACCGCAACGTCCCACATTCTGCAGGTCCTAACATTCAGATCTAAAGGGCCTTGACTCCAGACAACCCATACGCCAAGGCTACCCACGAGCTGTGCCTGTTCAGCTATTTCTTTTAATTTCTGAGATCTTGATAAATCTGTACGCCGATCCATACCCAGTGTTTTGATAAGATCGCTTCCCCTTAACCGAATGACCTCCACCCAGGGCCTTTGCTGCTCCATTGCATAAGCTGCCAAGATAAGGTGAACGTAGGCTGCAGATAACCCAAATTGCCTGATAATCTTCCAGGCAGCCTTTTGGGCCAGTCTTTCCGGGTATTGGCTAAATGGATCTACATCAAGTATGTAGTGCTCCACCCATCTGCCCTGGCTGAATTGCTTGCGAAAGCGCGGCCTATCATCCTCTCCGTTTTTCCAAGCATCCTCTCTGATTAAGCCTTGGATGGCGCTCAGGATAGGAGCAGATGTTCCTATAGTTGCTATTTCCCTACCTTGGAACAAGGGGCCTTCAGGGATTGGGAGATCTGTTTGGCCCCCTGGCAAGTCTAATCCCAACAGGTGTTCCAGCTGCTCTAGGCTTTTGCTGCGGAGCTGGAGAAGGATTTCATTTGTTATTTTCGGGGCGTAGATGCTTATGAGAAAAATAATCCGATCCTCAAAACACTCATCGTCAAAGATGTACGATCTCAAGATGGCCTTCCATTCGTCATCATCAACATTAGCCAGATATTCCTTACCCAGGTCTCTCTCCATCGCACTGAGAGCGAGCCGCAACACGTTGGTTGTCATATAATTGGTAAATTCTTCCTTCTGTCTTGCGATGACTTGTTTGAGATCGCTCCGTAGCTTTTCAGAACTTTTTATCTGCAGGACATTGAGGGTGTGGTCGCTGGTGCCAACAATTTTGCTATGGCCAGCATCTTTTCCGGCCCTGTCCTGACCCACCCCCTGGTCTGCCTTTCTAGTAAGAGCCTGATACGTTGCCAGCAGGTAAGCTGCAGCACTGATGGAACAAACATCCAGTAGTTTTTCCTCGCAGTACGCAGTCGTTACAAGCTCTTCTTCTTGTAGGGCTTCTTGGGCTCGCTTCAGGTCAAGATCAGGTTCAACCGAACCGACAGAAAATTCCATCAAGGCCTCACTCTTAGAATCATCATGTGGATGTTCCTGGTCCAACCCTTCTAGTAATGCTTTGCCCATGCTGAATCCTTATAGATCCATTCCGTTAACGGAATCATACTTGTCCAGAAAATCGCAAATAATTTCCCGGCCTATTTGAGATGCTGAAGTAACCTTATCCGGATTATCAAGGTTTTTCCTTGCCGCCATGGTCCTTAGCTTGTCGCGATATTCCTTCGGAATGGAAAGCATCAAGGGAACTTGCTTCCTATTAGACATGCCTCTTACCTCCTATGGTTCTATGGTTGTTTTCATATTTGTTCTTAGTCGCACCGTGGTTGGAGGCAAGAAAACGCGGACTAACCCACTGGAAGCAGCAGATTCCGTTTTGGATAGTTTCGATTATTTCATGGGACAGAAATCACATTTAGATCCCAGAAACTGCTCTTTCTTTTTTTCCTCAGGCAAATCCTTTAATTTCTTCTTGAGAATGAATTCGTAAAACATGCATGCGGTACACATCAGCTCCTTTAGTGCCACCTTGAATGCGTATTTATCCAGATGTTCACCGGAGAGTGGCATTGCAGTACGAACAACTATCTCCTCGGTCTGTTCACTCAATTGCAACGGAGCTATCATCTGGTGTTTATTGCTCTCTTCAATGAGGTCACGAAGTACCTGGAGCTTATTCCCGGGAACTTCGTGAGGAAAGAACACATGCACGCTCACTACATTCAGATCCAGGTAGATTCCAGCCCAGATGTTCATGTAAAAGGATTCGCGGCTAACTTCAGAGTTGATGGCCAAAATGTTCTCCTCAGCCCTAACCTCAAGAACCGGCAGAGTTAGTTCTGGAAAACAAGTTACCATGTCCTCAAACGCTTTATTGTTGCTATGGATTTCCTTCATTACAAATGCTCCTGCACTTGACTACGGTTTAGATCTACAGATAGAGAAGCCAGCTCCATTTCTGGGGCTGGCTTCCCTGACTCAGGTGGCCTAAATTGGATTTTTGTACTCATCCTCTTAAATAACTCTGTGTTGAATGTGAGTTCATCATGGAGGCAATTTTCTTACCTCACAAGCTTCTCCCAGTTGCTCTCCACGTAACTCACGGCCTTCTTAAGCAATCTTACTGTTCTGTCCTTTGGGGTCGATTCACGTATTTGTACTCTCACATGTGGCCAGCACGGGGAGTCCTCTAACTGCTCAGTCATGCGGTGCAGGACGACGTGACCATCCTCGTCGGTGTCCCAGCCGTGCTTGTCCTCGCCTTCACCGATCTCCCAGCCTTCAAGATCTAGAAAGCGGTATAAGTCCTCTTCTCGGGGCCGAGAGGTTTCTGGCCTCCAGCCGTTCAGAACACAGCTCTTGATATGCTCTGGCTGACCTTCAAAAGCTGCCTTCGCCACAAGCAGGTGGTGAAGGTCTTCAGTCTTAAGTGACTCCTCAATCAGCTTGAACAGGGGGTCGCTCTCCCCAAGTGTGTCCTCCAGCTTCTGCTTTAGAGACCCCAGTTCCAAGACGAGTTCTTCGGGACTAGGCTCTTTCATAATGGTTTTTTTGCTCATTTCTACCCTCCTGGTTGCCAAGTGTCTAAAGTGTCATTTCCAAAGTGGTCAGTAGTAGTCAAAAACCGCAGTGGTAAAAAGAATCCTTCCGCGGTCTAGCTATACATACCTTTGTTTTCGCTCATGAACTTATTAAAGTGTTCCTGCGGGCTCAACTCGCTGAAAACCTGACTGCAGAGCAACCTGAAACTGAATGATCCGTTAACTAAAATTCGACTTACGGAGACTTCGAACTGTTCCTTATCCAAAGAGCCGTCGGTTACCGGGATCGAGGAGTGAAGCATGATCTCGCCTGAATCTGGGCAGACGGTAACGTAGTCCGTAAGCATCAATTTGTTGACTAGATTTGACAGCTCATACAAGACTTCCATTGATTCCTGCGGAGCTGTGAGAGAAAATGTTACAGACAGCAGGATGATCTCTACGATGGAGAAGAAGGTAACCTGGAGCTGGATTGTGTAAGCATTGCCTTCGATTTCTGAGTAGAGCGTTACGTGCTCGTCACCTTCTTCTTCAGCTGCGATTGAGAGACCGATGCTCTCGAGGCAAGTCTTCATATCGCTGATGATTTTCTTGGTCACATCATCGTTTATCACCATGGACTTGTCCTCCTCCCTAATGTAGATATTTGTTTTCATTCTGGGTGACAGTTTCGTTCTGGTCGTCATCGAGGTTGAGGCGCAGCGCTTTGAATTCTTCCACTCGATCTTTAGCCGTCCGCTCTTCAGAAATTTGCCGAATTATCAAGTCGTAAAATGTGCACGCTCTCCACACAAGCCCATTCAAGGTTCTTTTGAATTGCCTCATATTGAGGGAATCCCCGGAGACATAAAGCCCTGTGTGCAAGGATATTTCACCAGCATCAGGGTCCAGCCACAATGAGCCAACGTAGCGGAGGTTATTTAGCCGGTTAAAGAGGTCATAGAGTTCTCCAAACTTGCTCTCGGGGACTTCGAATGGGAACATCACGCGTAAGCCGGCCGTACTGGTTTCGATCCAGAAGGTTGCTTGCAGATACAGCGAGAAGTAATTTGCGTAAATTCGAGACTGAAAACCGGTTTTTTCTTCGTCTTGGAACTCCTCCTCTACGGGCATCACTAATTCCCTGCAACAAGTTTTCATTCCTTCAAAGATCCGTTTGCTTTTCCGATTTTTTTTCACTTTGGCACCTCCGCGGGCTTTCAAGGCTTTGTGTTTCTAAATCAGAAGCCGGTCCTAAGAACAAAGCTGGCTTCACACCAACAAGTTGCGTGAATTAACAGCGCACATGAAAAAAGGCGGCCGAACAAAGCGACCGCCTCAATTTCCTTGTGTAGGCTGGATAAGTTGATTTCCCTGCCTCTCAGTCAGGTATTGATGATTTTCACTTTTTAAGTGTGGAAGTGCATAATGATGCACTCGAGGCTTAGAGCTGGTTTGGAAAGGAGCTCAATTTTGTGACCGTTAGTCGCCAGGAGGCACCTTACTCGCCCACTAATTGCTCACCCCCACTACGCAACCATGCTCGTATCCAGCACATTTCCATTTAGGAACATAGCTCTCAAACAGAAACCAACTAATCTACCGAGCCGGCAGGGTAATGCGCTGCTTCATTTCAACAAGTTTTGCCTCAAGTGACTCTATTAAGGAGACCTCAAAACCATCCAGTGGGTCCTCGCACTCCTGAATTGATGCTATTGTGGCACTCAACTGCTTGGCCAAGCTCTTGCAGCGCTTGACCCTCTTTGCGGGAAGAAAAGGGTCCTCGGAAGGGTTTTCACTGCTGCAAATCTCATCCAAGACTTCAATGGGGTCCCTACCTAACTCCCTTAACCCTATCAGTTCTTTTATATAACTGGGGGTCAGCTTAATGCCCCGAGCCAGCACTTGGCTTACTTTATCAGTAGTGACTTCAAGGCCAGCATTCGACATCCTTTGTGTGGTGATCGCCACATCGACAGCTTTCTTGAATTGAGAATTTCGAGCGGCGGGGCCAACTGCTTTAGGTAAATCAAAGGCTCCCAGAAAGGCATCGAATTCTTGGTAGCCTTTTCTGACCTTCGTTACCCTAATGGCCTGAAGCAATCGGCCCTGACCTAAACCGATGTACGGCCAGACGTCTTTCCGTTGGGCCAGTTTCATGAAGTTGTAGCGAGCCCGTCTTTTCAGTGAGGTGTGCTCGTCGGCCCAGGCATCCCAGTTCCATTCAGAAGGTTCCAGTATCTCTTGAAGAAAAAGCAAGGAGAGACCCCTTTTAATGTCCTGCCTGGTGCTGTTCTCTTCTAACTCCTTCAAAGCCGTATCCTTTTCGGAACCATAGTCCTTGAGCCTCCTAACCCCTTTGGTCAGCTTTTGCTCCTCGGTCAAGCCAGTTTCAGTGGCCAAGTCCTTGAACTGGGTCTCAATGGCCAAGAGTTCAGCAATGTTACCGGGGTCAGTGATCTCAACCTCAGTGGTTTCTTCGCCTTCTGATTTGGGTCCTTCTCCGGCACCCGTTTCAAGTAAAACCTCATCTTGGATTTCCTCTACCTCACCCTCATGGTCTGCCATGAGGGTGCTTAATGCTTCTGAAACTCCCATCTCTACTCCTCCTTTAAAGTTAGGGGACTATCAGGGTCCCATCTCACTCCAGCTGTGCCCAAGGCTAGAATGCTACAGGGTGAAAATCTTCGCTTGAGAGATTTACAGCTTGCCGTTGTTCTCGGCGCTCCGATCAGCCGGTCTCAATTTTTTGCCAAATACCATCGGAGGATCCGAAAGCTTTCCGTAGCATCGGCAGTCGGGCTACCAGAATGGCCTTTCTAAGAAAATCCGCTGCTAAACGGGACTTTTCGTCGCTATACGACCAGCGCCAGAGTAAATCTAGTAAGTCATCAATGGTGGGCTCATCAGCAGCGAATTTAGTGTCCTCGGGTAGGACCTCAATTCTTTTCAGATACCTGACAAAAGCGCCAGGCACTAGGCCGTGACGGTAGTACTTTTTGATCTGGCATTTACCCATGCTTCTAGCTAGTTCAACAGCCTCGGTGTCACCTTCAAAAAAGCCATACCCTTCTTCAGTTCGTGCACTCCTAATGAAATGCTCAATCACATTAATCACAGTTCACCCCCAACTACAGACTCTTATTCCGCAGGCTTTCGACAACCTATTCACCTGCAAATTAGCTCAGAGCGCCACACTTGCCTTAGTTGTGCAGTAAACCCAGGTCTGGTCAAGAAGAACTGCCAGGACAAAAGGCAAAATTTCGCGGCGTACTGCGTGTTATCTTGATTGGTGTAAAACGATTTGCGGTGGCGAGGGTATCAAGGTTGGTAACTAAATCTGAGCGCGGAACCGACAAAATCCGCGTAACTTATTGGGTAAAAAAAATTTATTCTATGTTATTTTTCCGTAATATCATCGTTGGTGCTAACCACCCTCATCTGTAACCTGCCTATCACCTCCTTCCCAGACTTTGTTTTGCCCATTGACAAGACAAATTTGATGTTTTAGAATATAAAAAACGTCAGATAATCTTTTTATGACGCTTTAATTAATATTCTACCGTCACAAAAATGTCAAGCACTTTTTTCTTCTCTGGGAGACTTGAGTGGTGAAGAAACTGTTTTACAGCGAGTTCGAGAATGAGCGGTGGAAGGACCTGGAGGGGATGCTTGATTTTTTTAATGCAGATATCGGTCCCATGAAGGAACGCGAGTTTCTTGGTTTACTTCACGAATACGCGCATTTCATGTACCCAAAGGAAGCTGGATCCAAGTCTCAATTCCTGGAATTTTCTGAGAAACACGAACAAATAACCCGCGGCCTTGGACCGCGTACTTCCCCAGAAGCGCTAAAGAAGAGGAAGAAGTTCTTCACCGAAATCCAAAGCCACATCCGCTCAAGGATAAGGGCGATTATGGACGTTGTAGAATTACAGGAAATTAGGAGTCTGTGGGAAATGAGGGGTTACCGAGAACTTATGGTTTACTCATTTACTGATTGCTTTCAGGACCTGGTGCGTGCAGACAAAAGGCCAAAGAAGAGACTTAGCTTAGAAAGTGAAAAGCGTGAGTTCGACATTTGGTTTGCCGACATTGCTCGCGACCTGGACCTAAAGCCAAGCCGCTTCAAGAAATGCACCAGATGCAGTAACTTTTTCTACCAGCCGACTGCCAGAAAGAGGAAATATTGTTCCACGAAATGCGCGGCTGCGGTCAGGCAGGCTCGCTACCTAGAAAGGAAAACAGCGAAAAAAAAAGGGAATCTGGGGGGGTAAGCAAGGATTAGGTTAGAAGGCGCCACCAAGCGCGCTTCCCTCAGTACATCACAAGACAACGAAGGAGGGGTTTCGGTCTTTCGATGAAATTAACCGGACCGAAGGGTGCAATGACGCTACCATAATTAATTGAGTTCAAATATCTTATCTTCCCATCAACAGGTCCTACCTAGAGGATGTTATCTTTCCGAGACTCCCCGTTAAGAGCCCAGTCAGCCCGACTGGGTCTGGGGAGA
>Ga0255053_10001981_pt1 | contig 11046 bp, 7 predicted proteins | sample JV7_2_22_MG_FD_188635 | JGI IMG/M metagenome (GOLD analysis project Ga0255053, IMG submission 188635) | Seawater microbial communities from Jervis Inlet, British Columbia, Canada - JV7_2_22 | ecosystem: Environmental > Aquatic > Marine > Inlet | place: Canada: British Columbia | collected...
CCTCCGCCCATGCCTCGGGCGTTGCGGCGCTTTTCCACAGCGCCGCATAGCGCCGCTCGAGTTCGTCGTCGGTCCTGGCTTCACCGCCGCGGAATGTGATCGCTTCAAATTCCCGGGTCACGTTGCTACGGTGTGCTTCGAGTTCGCTGACCAGGTCTTGCCAGCCGGCAAAGCCCATCGCAAAACTCAGTCGTGCACGATCGACGTCGTCGGACGGCAGATCGTGGCTCTGCTGATCGCGAATGGCCTGGATGAAATTTTCGAGTCGACGCAGGAATACGTATGCCTGTCGCAGAGTGGTGACAGCATCCTCACCGAGACCTCGGTTATCGGCCAGGGCCGGCAATACTCTGCACAATGACTGCTGCTGCAGGTCTTGACGGCCGCCGCCGCGAACGAGCTGGAGCGATTGCACGATGAACTCGATCTCGCGGATACCGCCGGGACCGAGTTTGATGTTGTCGACCAGTTCGCGGCGCTTGACCTCTGCGGCGATCAGCGCATTCATCTCACGCAACGATTCGAAGACCCCGTAATCAAGATAGCGCCGATACACGAATGGTGAAACCAGATTCCGGAACAGATCGGCCTCGACGCTCGCTGCAGGCCGGGGCCCAACGATGCGCGCCTTGATATAGGCGTATCGCTCCCACTCACGACCATGCTGCAGCAGGTACGATTCGAGGGCCGCGAAACTGATGACCGGCGGACCACTGTCACCAAATGGTCGCAGGCGAGTATCGATTCGAAACACGAAACCGTCGGCTGTGACCTCGTCGAGGAGCGCAACGATACCCTGCGACAAACGTGTGAAATACTGCTGGCCGCTCAACACCTTGGGACCGGTGCTTTCGCCATCTCTTGGATACAGGAAAACGAGATCGACGTCCGACGAGAAATTGAGCTCTCGTCCGCCGAGTTTGCCCATGCCGAGAATGACGAACGGTACTGGCTCGCCGGAGACATCGACGAACCGGCCGAAGCGCTCTTCCAATTGTCTTGTCGCGTAACGTGCCGCCGCGTCGAGCAAGTGATCGGCGAGTAGTGAAAGCGCTTCGAGTGTCTCGGCGAGCTCCGTACTCCCCGCAACCTCCCGCCACAGGACATGCAGCATGTACCGGTGCCGGAATCGCCTTAATCGGGACCTGACCGCATCGAGCCCGGCCTCACTTGCGGCGATTTCATTCGCGAACTGCTCCAGCACCGTCGGATTCGGCGCCGAACCGAAATCAGCAAGATTGTCGCCGAGAATCTCCCACTCGCGCAGCAATGTGTTGCCGGCGAATTCACTGACGGCAACCACACGAAGCAGGTCCGGTTCGATATCCTCCGCTACGCCCCACGTGCCGTGCTCGGCATCGAGTCGTTCGAACCACCGAGCGACAGCCGGTCGCAAGACCTCCGGCAGCAATAGCAGCTTTTCGTCGTTCGTCGCCATCGCAAGCAGTCTAGCGAAAAATCATGCAGACCGGATGACGGCGTTTTCTCTCTCAGGCCGTGGATTTCCTGCCCTGCCCGGTCAGCTCCTCGAGTACGTTCTCGAACGGCACGGGTTTGCCGATGGCATGGCCCTGCGCGAAATCTACTCCGAGTTCGGATATCAGCTTGCGCGTCTTCTCGCTCTCGACATATTCGGCCACGGTTACCAGCTCCATGACCTTTGCCACTTGCGTGATCGCCGCCACCATCGATTCGGAAATACGGTTGTCCGTAATATCCCGAATGAAGCCGCCGTCGATCTTGAGAATGTCGACAGCAAAGTTCTTCAGGTATGCGAACGAACTCAGTCCTGCGCCGAAGTCGTCGAGCGCTATGCTGCAACCGCGTTCGCGAAGTCCGTCAATGAACTGCTGTGCCTTTCCGAGATTCGAGACCGCGGCGGATTCCGTCACTTCGAAGCACAGCGTCGTCGCCGGAATGCCTGCCTCGCGCATTTCGTCGTCGATAAACTCCAGGATGTCGTCGTCAGACAACGACTGCCCGGACAGGTTGATCGAGAATATGGCCCCCAGATCGTCGACAACCCGGCGACTCCCGGCAAGTTTCGCGATTGTCGTCGATACCACCCAGCGATCGATCTGCGGCATCAACTGGTAGCGCTCGGCTGCAGAGAAAAATGCCGATGATGCGATTGAGCTGCCTTCGCCGTCCTTCATGCGCAGGAGAATTTCGTAACGAGGAACATCGTCCTTCGTGGACAGGCTCGTAATCGGCTGTGCGAGCAGAGCAAAGCCGTCCGAATCGAGTGTTTGCTGAATTTGCGCGACGAGTTGCATGTCGTCGTGACGGCGAATGATGCTGTGATTCTGGTCGTCGTACACCTCGATCCGGTCACGGCCATGATCCTTGGCAGCTTCACAGGCCATCCGCGCGGTTGTCAGCGGTGCGCCTTCATCGCCCGAGCGCCGGTTGAACTCGGACACGCCGATACTGATCGTGACCTGCAGCGACTTGTCACCCTCGAGGTAACGCAACGTTCTGGCCTTCTCGCGCACCTCGTGCGCGAACTCGACGCCACTATCGGAGTCCGCATGCGTCAGGAGGATGCAGAAATCGTCGCCTGTGAGCCGCGACAGCACGGCGCTGCGCGGCAGATCCTGCTCGAGCAATCGCGAAAAACTCATGATGACTTCGTCACCGGCCTTGCGGCCGAACGTGTCGTTGACCAGCTGCAGATTGTCGAGATCGAAGTAGATCAACTGATGCGCGTCGTCATCGGTTTCCAGATTCTTCCAGGCTTCGTGTAACTGCGCTTCGAAACCCGAGCGGTTCATCAGGCCTGTCATCGCATCGAATGACTTCTCGATGACATATTCGACCTTGCGCACAACATGCGACATGAATCGTCGATGCATGGTGTTGAACGGTTCACCGGACACGCGACCGAGTTGTGCGAGCATGCCTTCGACGTTCCCGTGTTTGTCGGTCAACGGACATAGCATCGTCTGATAACCGCGGTCGGCGACAGTATCACCGCCCTCCACGGCCGGAATCTCAAACACGACGGGTTGGCGCTTGCCGTCCAACTTCGGAAACATGTGATCGACCAGGTAGCGATCCAGCACCTTGCGGTTGACTTTTTTCCAGCTGGAATGCGTCGCGCTGATGCGAATACGCTTGGCGGGCATGAGCAGCACGCTGTAGGCGATGCCGAGGAAGCGGCCGCTTTGTCCGACCAGTTGCGCCAGCCCGGCGTGACTGCGCGACTGGCCATGAATCTTCTCGTCGACTTCGTAGACGAGCTTAAGCTCCGTCTCGATTTCACTCTTGTGAGCAAGTGCTTCTCGCAACTCGCTATCGAGCTGCAGGCCTTCACCGATCACGGCAACGGCCGGCGCCAGAATATTGTTCAGCAAGCTGGGGTTGAACCAGGACGACTTGCCCGCATTGCGTGAAAACACGACGACGAGAAAACCCAGCGGCTCACTTTCGTCGCTGTGCACCGGCAGCACGAGGAGAGTCCGGCCCGATTCCAGCGTGCGGCGCACGAACTCGGCTTCAGGGGCCTCGCCGGTCAGGATATCGGCTGGCAGCTCGGCGACAAAGTCGTTGATCTCATAGTCATCCGCGCCGTCGCTGCTCCAGATGCAATTCCGGCCCAGGTCGTAAAAACAGAAGCACTGCGCCCGTGGCACGAGCGAGTACAGCAAGTCCTTGGATTTGCCGATATTTCTTATTGTCGCCAGGCTGTGAACGTCTGCTGACACGGTATGCTCCGCATCTTCTCGGACGCCTACAATGCCATTTGCCACTGCTCGAGGCTGTGATTCAGGTCTCAGGTGAAACCATTTTTTCTTTGTGTTTCAGCTCATTACGAACGCCGGCGGTGGCGATATCTGGCCTTTTTCGCACATTTGTACAAAATCTCGAGGGGCCCCGATCCGGTGTCGGGACCCGACCTCCCGGTATCGTGGTTACAGGCCTGCGAGCCAGCTGTCGTCGGAGCCTTCCTCGACGCCCTCGAAGAGCGGCGTCGACAGGTAGCGCTCACCGGTATCTGGCAGCATCGCGAGTATCACGGCGCCGTCGGCTGCCTTCGCCGCGACGTCGAGCGCGGTCGCGAGCGTCGCACCGGACGAGATGCCCGTGAAAATCCCTTCCTTTGCCGCAAGTTCGCGTGACACCTCGATCGCACGGTCGTCGGCAACCGCCATGAGTTCATCATAAATATCGCGATCGAGAACATCCGGGATGAAATCCGGTGTCCAGCCCTGAATCTTGTGCGGGCTCCATTCGTCGCCCTTGAGGAGTGACGCGCCCGCAGGTTCGGTCGCGACGATTGTAACGTCGGGCCGCGCGGCCTTGATGGTCCTGCCGGCGCCAGTCATCGTGCCCCCGGTGCCATAACCGGTCACCCAGTAATCCAGTCGGCGACCCGCGAAATCGCGCAGAATCTCGGGTCCCGTCGTATTCGCGTGGTACTCGGGATTCGCAGGATTCTCGAACTGCCGTGCCAGGAACCAGCCGTGCTCCGCGGCCAGTTCCTCGGCTTTCTTGACCATGCCGGTGCCGCGTTCGGCGGCCGGCGTCAGAATTACCCTTGCACCAAGACCGCGCATGATTGTGCGTCGTTCCATCGAGAACGAATCTGCCATCGTCGCGACGAACGGATATCCCTTGGCCGCACAGACCATAGCGAGCGCTATTCCTGTGTTGCCGGAGGTCGCCTCGATCACGGTCTGGCCCGGCTTCAGGGTCCCCCGTTGCTCGGCGTCGTTGACGATTGCAAAGGCCAGCCGATCCTTGACCGATGCCATCGGGTTAAAGGACTCAACCTTGACGTACATCTCAACATTGTCAGGCGTCATGCGATTCAGCCGCACGACCGGTGTGTTGCCGATGGTCTGGAGAATATTGTCGTAAATCATTTTGTTCTTCCTTTTTGTTCGTGATTTGCCATTCTTTGTATAGCAGAAATCCCGCCAAATGCCTCTTCCCGGACCGTTTCGACGACCCGGTACGGTTGCCGCTCGACCAGAAACCCCTTTGTTTCTGCGGATATAGCGATGTGTTATATGTGTTTCGGTGAGTCAGAGGGTTTTTGACCGAAAACCAGCCATAAACGGCATTTTCGGAGCAGGCTTAGACAATTGCGTTATTTGCCGCAATTTCGGAAACACTCGGGCATATACGCTGTCACATAAGGAAATCGCGTGTTGTTAAGCATCGAATGAAACTACAACAACTCAAGTACCTGCTGGCGATCGTCGACAACGGGCTGAACATAACAGCCGCGGCGGAGCGGCTGTATACTTCTCAGCCGGGGGTCAGTAAACAGCTCAAGCTGCTCGAAGAGGAGCTCGGGCTGCAGTTGTTCACGCGCAAGGGCAAGAGCCTGGGTGGCATCACGGCGGCAGGCCAGCAGGTCATCGACCGCGCGCGGGTCATCATGCAGGAGGTGGAGAATATCCGCAGCCTCGCCTCGGACTACTACCACGAGGAAGAGGGCACTCTGTCGATTGCAACGACCCATACCCAGGCGCGCTACGTGTTGCCCGACGTCATTAGGGAATTTCGCAAACGCTATCCGCGCGTTAGCCTGAATCTTCACCAGGGCACTTCGGAACAGATCGCTGACATGGTCGCCGCGAATGAGATCGACTTTGCGATCGCCACGGGCTCCCGGGAGTTATTCGCCAATCTGCTGCTCGTGCCCAGCTATCTCTGGGACCGCAAGATCCTCGTCCCGAACGACCATAATCTCGCCCTCCTCGATCGCAAGCTCACGCTGCACGATCTGGAGGAGTTTCCGCTCGTTACTTACGTTTTCAGTTTCGGCGGCCAGTCGTCGCTCAAGAAAGCTTTTGCCGACGAGGGCCTCGAACCCGATGTCGTGTTTACGGCCCGCGACGCTGACGTCATTAAGACCTATGTTCGGATGGGGCTAGGTGTAGGCATTGTCGCCAGCATGTCCGAGGACTGTGATGACAAGAAAGATCTGACGGCGATAGAGGCGGAAGGCCTGTTCCCACGGAGCACCACCTGGATCGGCTTCCGCAGGGACGCTGTACTGCGCCGCTACATGCTGGATTTCGTGCAGCTGTTCGCACCCCACATCACCGCTGCTCAACTCGAACAGACACGGCACGCACGGTCGCAAGACGATATCGACAAATTATTTGAAGGTGCGGATCTGCCCATGCGCGGTGGTTGCTCCGACGACGTGCCAATCGCAACCGAGATGCGAGCCGTCAACGCTTGATACGCTGCAGCGCGCGCTAGTAAATACGAATACCGCCGTGGCGCCTGCGGCTGCGTTGATCGACCCACCACAAGCCACCGACGAAGCCGGCGATCAGGCATAGCGCGATCGCGCCGCCGACCCAGCTCACGGGCAGACTGTACTGGTAACGCGCGGCACGGCTCTGGTACGCCGCATTTTCCTTCTCGAGTTCTTCGACACGAGCACGGTTGGTGTCGAGGTCACCCTGCAAAGCTGCAGCATCCGCATTGAGCTTGTCGATCGCGGCCGCCGGTTCGGCGAAGGCCTGCCTGGCTTCCTCCAATTCGGTGGTCAGGCGTTCGACTTCGGCCTGCGTCTGACTAACGATCAGTTTGGCCGGCTTCTCGTAGACCAGGTAGGCGGCTTTGACATAGCCCTGCGTGCCGTTGGGTAACTGAATATGCGCGTACAGGCGATCGCGCGATAACACCTCGAACTCCTGACCACTCTCAAGAGAACGGAATGCCCGGTCGCTCGTATCCTCGGCCTGGTGCAGCCCGAGTACCAATCGGTCGGTAACGTACCCCGTCTCCGCCGCCGCCAGTAATGGCAACAAAGCGAGCAGCCCGATAACAAAACGCATAGTGGATCTCCCTTGCCCGCGGGGAGTGTACTACAGCAACGTCGGAAGTCTTTACACTTATTGCTCGTACAACCAGCGCAGTAGTGCGAACTGCGCCTCCTCGCCCGGGCCGCGATGCACATCCTCATGGTTATGCAGCATGACGACCGTAAAGCGGCGCCCGGAGCGCGATTGCAGGTAGCCCGCGATCGCTGCAACGTGATCGAGCGAGCCCGTCTTGAGGTGAGCCTGCCCCTTCAGATCCGCATCGTCGAACTTTCGCCGCAACGTGCCATCCAGACCTGAAAGCGCCATCGACGCCAGGTACTCCGGCATGTACGGCTGACGCCAGGCATATTCGAGCAACGCGGCGAACTCGCTGGCCGAGATGCGTGCCTCGCGAGACAGCCCGGCGCCGTTATCCAGCTCCAGGTGGGGGAAATCGATGCCGGTTTCCGCCAGCCAGTCCTCGATGACCTTGCGCCCACCGCTCTCGGTGCCCGGCGGCCCCAACACCTCGGCCGACAAGGTGTACAGAATCTGACGCGCCATGACATTGTTGCTGTTCTTGTTGACCCGCGAAATGATTTCCGCGAGCGACAGGGAGTCGAACGTGACGAGGGGCTCGACATCTTCCGGGGCCTTCGCATTCATCCAGCCACCGCTGAACTCGCCGCCCGATTCGCGCCACACAGACATGAACAGGCCGTAGGCAAACTCGTTGTGGCTTAGCGCGGTGCGGTCCATCGCGTAGTTTTTGCAGCCGTTCGGAAACCGGCCGCTGAAAATCATCTTGTCGATCCCTTCGTTCGCCGTAATCGTGATACCGCGCTGATAACCGCCACAGTAACCACGGCGGAGGGCGAGCCGGTTTTCGACACGCAAGTTTTCGAGCGGTGGATCGACCCAGACCCTGACCGCATTGCGCTCGTGGTCCGGTTCGAACCAGTAGCGCACGACCTTGAAATTCATGAGCAAAGCGTTTGGCACCACGTTATAGGCACGGAGCGGCTGGCGATCGAACTTCGCAGGATCGGTATCGGCAACTTCGAAGTAGCTGTCATCGATGAGCAGATTGCCGTCGATTGAATGCACGCCGGCCTGCCGCACGAGGCGCAACATCTGCCAGACCCGCTCCGTGACCAGGAACGGGTCGCCGTGACCTGTGATCAACAAGTCACCGGTGAGGCGACCGGCATCGAGTTCACCAAGTGCGTGAATGTCGGTGGTCCATCGGTACGTCGGGCCAAGGACATCCAGCGCGACCAACGTCGTGAGCAATTTCATTGTCGACGCCGGGTTGCGTGGCTCGTCGTCATGCCAGCGCAACACGACCTCGCCGCTATCGGCGTCCCGCACATGGATGCTCAGAGAGTCGTGCGGGACCTTGCGAATATCGAGTATGCGCTGCACCGCTGCAGGCAGCTGTTCCTCGGCCGCGATCGCGACCGGCGTCAACACAATGAGCAGCAACAGGCTGCCGAACATCCTGATCGTCATATCACCTCTGGTTTATGGTTCCACTTGGCCGCGCAGTGCACGCGTGGCTGTTCGGTGCACGATCCAGACAACCGCCGCGATTGCGACAACGGCGATCGCCGCAATCCAGTAAGCGCCACTCGCGGGTCGCACTTCGCCCGCCAGAATCTGTCCGAAGTCGTCCGCAAGGGTGCCAAGATATACGTACAACAGCACAGCCGGCAACATCCCCAGTGCCGTCGCCGCGACATAGGTCGGCGCACGAACTCGCGTCAGTCCGAATGCGTAGTTGAGTAAATTGAATGGCAACACGATCGCAAAGCGCGTCAGGAAGATGATGTAGAACGACTGCGCGTCTACGGCTTCGTCGAGCGCCTGCAGTTTCAGGTTGTCGCCCATACGTTTCTCGACCCACGACCGGCCGAGCGCACGGCCGGCGAGAAACGCGCCGAAGGCGCCGGCGGTGATGCCGAGCAGCGCATACGGCAGTCCCGGCAACAGGCCAAATAACAGCCCTGCAATCATCATCGAGATCCAGCCGGGAAACAGGGCGATGGTGGCAATGATCACCGTCACCACATAAGCAATAGGCACGGCAACCGGATAGGCCTCATTCAGTTGCGTGAGGCGCTCCAGCCACGCCGCGACCGGAAACGTACGAAACAGAATTGCGAAGCCAACGAGTCCGATCAGGACGAGAACCCGATTTACGGCCGCACGGCTCATCAGCGCCTCCGCCCCTGCGGCTTGCGAATGCCCAGTGTACGAATGCGGTCCGCCAGCGTGGTTGACTTGACGCCCAGCAGTTCCGCCGCGCCGTCAGGTCCGGAAACGCGCCAATTTGCTTGTTTCAATGCGGCGATCAGGTTGTTCTTCTGGAAGTCGCGCATTTCTTTTTCGGTCAGGAACGTGGTCTCGGACATGCCCTCGACCGACGATCCGGTCCCGGCAGAGGCCATAGCCGGCAATGATGCTTCCAGGCGAAATACGTTTCCCGGAGAGAGGATGACGGCGCGCTCGATAACGTTTTTGAGTTCGCGGACATTGCCGGGCCAGTCATAACGACGCAGCTTGTCGGCCTGGCCGCGCGTTAATGTCATTGGCTCGCGACCAAAGTCCTTGCACGTCTTCTCCAGAAACTCCTGCGCAAGCTGAATCACGTCGTCGCCGCGCTCCCGGAGTGGCGGCACCTCGACCGGGAACACGCTGAGGCGATAGAACAGGTCCTCACGAAACTTGCCGTCGACGATTTCGCGTTCCAGTTCGCGATTGGTCGCGGCGATAACCCGGACGTCGACCGACCTGGTAACGTCGTCGCCGACACGCTCGAACTCGCTTTCCTGCAGGACGCGCAACAATTTGCCCTGCAATTCCATTGGTATCTCGCCGACTTCGTCCAGAAATATCGTGCCGCCATCCGCGAGCTGAAAACGGCCGACGCGATCGCGGTGCGCGCCGGTAAAGGCGCCTTTGACGTGCCCGAAGAACTCACTCTCGAAGAGTTCCTTCGGAATGGACGCACAGTTCACTTTCACAAGCGGTCCTTCCGCTCTCGGGCTACGGGCGTGAATCGCGTGCGCGACGAGTTCCTTGCCGACCCCGGACTCACCCATCAACAAAACGTTGGCAGGCGTGTTCGCAACGGCTTCCACATGCTTCAGCATCTCCCGTAACGCGGGACTCGTACCGGCGATGTGGCCGAGATTCATCGCGACATTTGCCTCTTCGCGCAAATAGTCGCGTTCGAGTTCGAGTTCGTCCCTGAGCCGTGCGTTTTCGGCAAGCGTTTGTCGCAACTTGCGTTCCGCGCGCTTGCGCTCGGTGACGTCTTTCGATGCCACGAGCATGCGATCGATATTGCCAGACAAATCGCGGTGCGAAATCGCTGACATCACGATGTCCAGCACCCGCCCATCCTTGGTGACCATCTGCCGGTCAACGTTGTTGAACTCGCCGCGGTTGATCACGTCCTGCAATTTGATCCCGGCGAACTTCTTGCGGTCGGATGCGCTGTAGAAATCAGTCACCGGGCGCCCGAGTACCTCCTCACGCGTGTAGCCGAGCTTCTGCAGCCAGTGATCGGTAACCGTGTGGATATGCCCATCGGCGTCCAGCGTATGCAATATTGCCGGCGTCGACCGGTACAGGTCCCGGTACTTGAAGCTCGCACGGGCCTGGTCGCTAACCTCGGAATACATTGCAATCGTCCGCATGAAACGCCCGTCGGGGTCGTACTCGATGATCGCATCGACGACACAGTCGACGACTTCGCCCGAACCTGTAACGAAGCTCACTGGTTTGTTTTCGAGTTTTCCGGTCCTGCGCAGGGCGGGACGAAATTCCTCTGCGATTCGCCGGGCGGTATCGGGAGTTACGTAGGCATCCGGCAAACGGCCAATCAACTGTTCTCGCGAATAGCCGAGACGCTCGACGAACGCGTCGTTGACATCCAGGTATTTGCCGTCCTCGCCGATGGCGGTCGCCATTGCTGGCGCCTTGCGAAACAGCCACTGGTAGTCATCGACCTGGATCATCGCCCGAGTTTATACGAAATTTCGTAACAATAGATACGAAATTTCGTTATTTACGGTTTTTCGTAAGTAGTGGATGTTCACTAAGCCATTGTTAAAAAAGGACTTTCAAGGTTGGCACGACTTATGCACTTACTGATTTATAGCAGATGCATATCGGCGTCCAGGTGACGCCAGCAACCCCTCAAGGAGTGACTGACATGAAAGACCACGTCGAAACAGGACTGGCACTGGCGGGCATGCTCGTCGTG
>Ga0255053_10001982_pt1 | contig 11041 bp, 8 predicted proteins | sample JV7_2_22_MG_FD_188635 | JGI IMG/M metagenome (GOLD analysis project Ga0255053, IMG submission 188635) | Seawater microbial communities from Jervis Inlet, British Columbia, Canada - JV7_2_22 | ecosystem: Environmental > Aquatic > Marine > Inlet | place: Canada: British Columbia | collected...
GAGTCCCGCGTTGTCGAGACGGGGGGCAGGCCGGCCTTCGAGCTGCTCGGCTGGTCATTCCCGGAGCCCCAGGTTCACACCAGCCCCCTGGCCAATCTGCTGCGCGACCCGCCCGGGGCGAAGCACGCCGGCCTTCCCCGCCTGGGCGTGCTGCACGGCGACCTCGACGCCTCCGGCGGGCCCTACGCCCCATTCACCCGCCGGGAGTTGGATGCAGTGGGGCTCGACGCCTGGCTGCTGGGCCACATCCACAAGCCGTCACTCGGGGCGAGGCCGGCTGGCCCGGGCGCGATTCCGTGCGGCTACCTCGGCTCGCTCGTCGGGCTGGACCCGACGGAGACGGGCCTTCGCGGCCCGTGGCTGATCCACTTGGGGGCCGCCGGCGAGATCGTTCCGGAGCAGCTCCAGATCGCACGGTTGCGCTGGGAGGTCCTCGAGGTGGCAGTCGAGGAGGAGGAAGATCCGGAGGATCTCGGCGATCGCCTTCTCGACGAAGCCGAACGGCTGGCTCGCAGGATCCAGGGAACCGGCCATTCGCCCCGCGTCCTCGGCGTGCGCGTGCGCCTGACCGGCCCCACGCGCGCGTATGAAGCGATTCGCGGAAAGGTCGAACAGGGCGCGTGGAGCGGGACACCCCGCCAGGTGGGCGAGACCGTCGTCTTCATCGGCAAGGTGATCGATGGCCTCGAGCTGGCTCTGGACCTCGCAGACCTGGCCAAGGGCAACGACCCGCCGGCGCTCCTGGCTCGGAAGTTGATTGCTCTCGACGGCGGCGGCGAAGACCGCCGTAGGCTCCTCGACGGGGCGCGCGAAGAACTCGGCGCCGTTGCCACGGAACCCCGCTGGGCTCCCCTCGCCGAGACGCGGGATGCCGCAGATCCGCTCTCGGACGAAGCCCTGGCTGCCTGCCTCAAGCAGGCTGGAACCATCGCCCTGCACGCTCTCCTCTCGCAGCGTGCGTCGGCGGGGACGGATGCCGGAGGGGACGCGTGAAGCTGCGCCGTCTGCACATTGCCCGCCTCCCTGGAATCGACGAGCCCTACACGCTCGAAGACGTGGGCGACGGGTTCCTGCTGGTCGTGGGCCCGAACGGAATCGGCAAGTCGAGCCTGTGCCGCGCGACTCGCGCGCTCCTCTGGGCCGAAGGCGGGTCCGCGGCGCAGGTGAATGTCAGCGCACTCTTCGAACACGAGGGCGAACGCTGGTCGGTGGAGCGCGACGGCTCGCGCCACCGTTGGCAGAGAGAGGGAGTCGATTCCGATGCGCCCCCGCTGCCGGCGGCGCATCTTCGCCGCTCGTTCTTCCTCGGGCTGCGCGATCTCCTCGAGGTCTCGAGTGATGCCGGCCAGAACGTCGCTGCCCGGATCCGCCGCGAGATGTCGGGGGGATTCGATCTCGATGATGTCGCGGGGCAGGACTTCTCGGCTGGCGGCCCTCGACTCGGACGCAGCGAACGCAATGCACTGGACAAGAGGGACCGGGAGGTTCGCCAGGCGGAGCAGAGGCAGGAGGAGCTCGGTCGAGACGAGGCTCGCCTCGAGGCGCTCGAAGCGCGCGTGGTCGCCGCGAGGGAGGCCGAACGGCGCCGGGCGATCTACGAGCGGGCCCTCGAGCTCCACGCGCTTCGGGACCAGCGGCTCCAGGCGGAGACCGAGATCGAGGCGCTGCCCGCGGCTCTCCGGCGTCTGGTCGGGCGCGAGCTGGAGCAGTTGGCTGAGCACGAGAGCGATCTGCAGGAGAAGCGGAACCAGCAGCGCCTGCGCACCGAAGAGCTGAACGCGGCTAGAGACGAAGAGAACGCGGCCGAGCTGGAGGAGCCGCTCGACCAGGCGCTGCTGGAGGCGTGGCACGGGCGGGCGGATCGCCTGGTGGCTCTGGAGGCGGACCTCGAGCGCGCCAACGAGGAGTGGCAAGCGCGGCAGGGCGTTGCCGCTGGAGCCGGCCGGCCCCTGGGTGCGTACGGCGATGCGCCACCGGACATCGACCTGGCTGGGGGCCGCGACCTGTTCGTTTTCCTACGCGACGCGCGGAAGGAGGAGACGCGTCGCGAGGCCATCGACGAGCGGCTGAGCCTCCTGGCGGACAGGCAGATGTCGGCCGAGGACAACCAGCTGCTCACCCGATTGCGGCTTGGGGTGGAGCCGCTCCGCGGCTGGCTGCGCGCACCGGAGCCGATCGGAGGCTCGATTGCCGGGCGCCCACGCTGGCAGGTGCTTCTCTTGGTGGCCTGCGTCGTGGTCACTATGGGCGCTGCTCTCTGGGCGTTGGTCCACCCGGCCTTTGCAGCGCTCACAGGTCTGGGCGTAGGACTCGCCGCCCTGGGCTGGTCCCTGAGACCCGATCACGTTGCGGCCCAGGCGCGAGAGGTCGCCAGGCGGTCGTACCCAGGAGATCTCGAAGCTCCGGCTGAATGGACGCTGGGCGCGGTGACTGCGCGACTTCGGGCTCTCGAGGGTCAGATCACCGATCTCGAAGCGACCGCCAAGCGCTCGCGTGACCGCGACGTGGAGCGCCAGAACCTCGCGAACCAACGCGCGGCGGAAGAATCCCGTGAGCTCGAGGAGCGGCGCAGTGAGCTGGCAAAGCAGCTCGGTCTCGACGAGATCCCTCCGGATGCAGAGCTCGTCGATGTCGCGCGAGCGCTCGATCAGCTGCGAAGGGCGCGTGAAGAGGAGAGCGGCGCGGGCCAGCGAGCGAGCCAGATCGAGGAGGCGATCCGGACCAAGCTGTCGGAGCTGGGGAGCTTCCTTGCCGATCACGGCGAGAGCGCGCCCACCGATGCGGCCTCCGCACGCGCCGGGATCCGGAAGCTCGCCAATCGCGACCAGGCCCTTCGCGCTGCACGCACCAAGCAGGCGAGCGCCAGACAGGCGATCCGCGAGATCGACGAGGACATCGCTGGAATCGAAAGCGCCATCTCCGGCATCTACGAGCAGGCTGCGCTCGAGCCGGGGGATCGCGTGGGCCTCGCGCAGCTCGTCGAGCAGCTGGGGCACTACGGCGAGCTGCGGAGGCAGTCCGACGGCCTGGCGACCAGCATCAAGCTCACCGGAACCAGCCTCGAATCAGCCGGCGAGGCCGACCTCGTGGAGCGCGATGCTGCGCAGCTCGAACAGGAGCAGCGCGACCTCGCGGCGCTGGCCGGGGAGTTGCCGGATCTGACGAACGAGGTCGCGGACATCCGCGCCGAGGTCAAGCAAGCCCGCGAAGGGCACGCGCTGGAGGAGATCCTCGATTCGCGCGCCGCCGCCCTGGCCCACCTTCGAGAGCGGCAGGATGAGGCACTGCGTGCATCCGCGGGGCGTTTCCTCATCGATGCCGTGAAGCGCGAGCACGAGACCATCCAGATGCCGGAGGTCCTCAAGCGAGCGCGGAAGCTCTTCGCCACGTTCACCCACGACGCGTACGAACTCCGCGTGGCCCCGGAGGAGCATGGATCTTTCGTCGCGATCGAGACGCGAACGGGTACCGGGAAGCGGCCGGATGAACTCTCGGACGGCACCCGCGCCCAGCTTCTGCTGGCGGCGCAGCTGGCCTTCGGCGAGGAAGTAGAGAAGGGGGCCCGGCTCCCGCTCTTCCTGGACGAGGCCCTCGACCACAGCGATCCCGAACGCTTCCACGCCATCGCGAAGAGCCTCGGCCGCATGGTGAAGGATGAAGATCGCCAGATCTTCTATCTGACCAACGATCCCAGCGACGCCGCTCGCATCCAAGCGGCGCTCCGGGAGGAGGGCTGCACCCCGGCCCGTCAGATCGACCTGGCGGAGATCCGCAAGCGCGCCGCCGGCATCTCCGGTCCCGGTGACCTGGAAGTGCCGCCGCTGCCCGCCGTGCCCGATCCTGCCGGAGAGACGCCGGAGCGCTATGCGGTCCGGCTGGGCGTCCAGCCGCTCGATCCGCGGCGGGGCCCTCGAGACCAGCACCTCTTCCATTTGCTCTGGGACGATCTTCCGCTTTTGTACCGGCTTCTCCAGAGACGGCTCGAGTACGTTGGCCAATGGGTCACCCTGTCGGATGGCGGATCCAGACTGGCGCGCGGCCTCGCCGGCACGACGGCCACCGGGACACAGCTGGACGCGCGCGCCGCGCTCCTGAACGAGTTCTGTCGGAGCTGGGGCGAGGGCCGGGGCCGGCCGGTCGACCGCGACGCGATCGAGCAGAGCGAAGCGATCAGCGAGCGCTACCGCGACGACGTCGCGGTGATCGCGGCCGAAATCGATGGGGACGCTGACCGGCTCGTCGCCCTACTGCACGCCCGCACGGACCCGCGGATGCAGGGTTTTCGGACCAAGGCCGCCGAGAACCTCGAGGCCTTCCTGATCGAAGAGGGGTACATCGACCGCCGGCCCATCCTGACCGTGCCCGAGATCGCAGCTCGCGTGATGGCAACGCCCGCGGCCGCCGACCTCCCGGACGCCCTCGCCGGCGAATGCGTCCACCGCTGGTGGCAGCTCAGCGAGCGCCGGCCCGCGGACGAAGACTGAGGCGGGGAACGAGGGCAACCCCGCGGGCGTCAACGCCGAGCGGCCGCAGGCCGCGTCAACGAGGATACGTGACGTACACCTGGGTGTAGTACCAGGTGCCGTCGGCGTTGCGGGCGACGCCCAGGCCGGTGGCGTTGAAAGCGGGTGCCAGCAGGTTGTCCCGGTGCACCGGCGACAGCAGCCAGCCCTGGAGGATCTCATGGTTGGGGTCCGCGCGGCTGGTCATGCCCACGTTCTCGCCGGCCAGGGTGAAGCCATCGGCGCCGGCGCGCTGGATGCGGTGGACGGGGTTCAGGCCCTCCGGCGTGTCGTGGGACATGTAGCGGCGTGTCGCCATGTCCCGGGAGTGGGCGCGGGCGGCACGATCCAGCTCTTTCGTGCGCTGCAACGGGCCGCGATGGTGCTGGACGCGGGTGCGGTTCACGGCCTCGTACAGCTGCGTCTCCAAGGCCGCCAGCTCCGCGTCTGCGGGGCTGGGCTCGCCGTGGGCGGGTCTTGGATGCACCAGCGGCCCGAGTAGCCACAGGGCGGCCGCGAAGCCCGCCAGGAACAGGATCGCCCGGGGAATGCTGTTGGGCACGTGGGCTACTCCCGGAACGTCTGCGGACTGACCGCCTCGTCCTCCACCAGCGGAAGCTCGCTGCGCGAGAGGTCGGCCAGTGCCTCGTCGGTGAGAAGCTCGCGGCGGGAGAGCCGTCCGCCCTCGTAGTGGGAGCGGATGTCCACAGCTCCGTCGCCGTCCGAGTCCTCGTCGCGACGAACCACCTGGCCGGCTGGATCGTACCAGGTGACCCGGTCCGGTCGTCCGTCGGCGTTGCGGTCCTCTTCCTCGCGGCTGAGGCGCCCGTTCTGGTAGAGATCCAAGCGATCCTTGAAGCCGTCGCTGTCCGTGTCGCGCTCCGTGCGCGCGATCTCGCCGCCGCGGTAGAAGGTCCAGGAATCGGCTGCGCCGTCGTTGTCGCTGTCCACCCGCTTGCGCACGACCTCGCCGTCGCGGTACTGCGCCCAGGAATCCAGCTGACCGTCGGCGTTCAGGTCCTCTTCGATGCGGCGGACCTGGCCGTCGTCGTCGTAGTACACCGTCTTGTCCGGAGTACCGTTGCCGTCGGCGTCGTGCACCTCGCGAACCACGCGATCGCCCTCCTTGAAGGACCAGAAGTCCGGCCGCCCGTCTCCGTTGCGGTCCTCGACGTGATCGGCCAGCCCCTTCGGCTCGGGCTGGGCACGGGGAATCAGCGGCGCGGGGGCCGGAAGGCCGGTCGTGTCGGCTCCGGCCTTGGCGTGGTTCCCGCGCAGGCGGGCCAGCTCCTCGGCGATGGAGAGGCGCCCGGACGAAGGTGCGGGCGCCGGCGCCAACGCGGAGGGAGTGGCGGCGGACTGTCCGTAGGCCGGGGCCGGGGGGGCCGCCATGGCGAGCTGGCGCTCCAGCTCGCCGAGCCGGGCCTGCTCCTGCATGGCGTGGGCCTGCTCGCGGGTCGCGGGCATCGGCATTCCCTGGGCGCCGGGGGCCGCTCCCATGCCGGCTGCTGCGGCTTGCTGGGCCGGGTCGACTTCGGAAGCCTTCTTCTTGGCCATCTGGTCGAGCTTGCGTCCCAGCTTCTTGAAGGGAGCCGCCGCGATGGCGAGGGGCGCGCCCAGGTACTTCATGTACGTGGGCTTCGACTTCTGCCGCACCTCCCCGGTGTTGTCGATCGTGGACCCGCCGAAGCTCTGGAAGCGGTTCGGGTTGGGCGCCGCCTGTGCGTAGGGGCCGGCCTGTCCCTGCGCGTAGCCCGGCTGGCCGTAGGGGGCTGCGCCGTACGCGGGCTGCCCCGGTGCAGGCGCGGGGTAGGGCGGCTGCTGGCCCTGCGGGGCCCAAGGCGGCGCGGTCGGCCGTGCGCCGTAGGGCGAGGCCTGGGTCCGCATGGGCGGAGCCTGCTGGCCCGGCATCAGGATCGTCGCGGACACGCCGTGGTCGACGACCGGGTGCTTGTCGGTGCTCTTGGTGATGTCCATGCTGTTGCACCCGGCGGTCAGGAAGACCGCCAAGGGAGCAAGCAGGCGCAGGGGGAGCTTCATGGCAGGACCTCTCGATGCACATCCACACCCCCGATCGGTGCAAGAACCGTGCGCCCGACCCTGCTCCCGCTGAACTCCCTGGGAGAACGGCGGCTTGCTGCGCACGCTTGCGCCCGCGTTGCCGACGGGGGGACCGGCAGCTTGGGAAGGGGAGTTCCCAATCACTCCCCTGCACGTGAGACGCGAGAATCAGCCCTGGGATTCGGTCTCGTCGTCGCGGCCGATGCGGGCCACGGCCAGGGTCGCCAGCAGGCCGAGACCCACCAGGCCCAGCGAGCCCGCGGCCTGGCCCGCCGTCGGGCGGAATACGACCACGGGCCAGTCCTCGGGGTCCAGCTCGGCGGCCGCCTCCGCGCTGAGCACCGCGCCCTTCAGGGTGTCTCCCGGTTGCGGCGCGACGCCTTCCTGGAACGGCCACAGGCCCACCACGGCGCCCAGCAGGAGCCCCAGCAACGCGCCCAGGGTGGGATGCGCGTGGTGCTGCAGCAGCCAGCGCACCGCATTGCTCACCCCGACCACGCCGATCACCACTCCCACGCCCAGGGGAATCAGGACCCCCAACGCGTCCAGTGCCGGGGCGAACTGCTGCGAGCCCAGCGCCGCCCCGGCGCTCAGGACCCCTTCTCGGATTGCATCGGCCGTTGCCAACAGCCCGACCTTGAAGTCGTCGATCGCGTCCAGGATCGTGATGTACTGGCCCAGCAGGAGCAGCAGGTAGCCGCCGCTGATGCCGGGCAGGATCATCGCGCTGGCGCCCGCGAGACCCGCCACGAAGGCCAGCGCTGCGCTGCGGTCACCGCCGGCTCCGGCCGGGCTCGCGAAGGCCATCAGGGCCATGACGGCGAAGGCCGCGGCCGCCGAGATCCAGACCGACCGCGAAGGGGGCTGTGCCAGTCGCCAGACCAGGGGCACGCCGCCCAGGGTCAGGCCGATGAACAGGCTGTACATGATCCAACGGCGTTCGACGACGAGCTCCTTGATCGGCCCCGCCAGGGACGCGATCGCCAGCGCGGCGGCTCCTGCCACCACGCCCAGCAGCAGCAGCGAACGCCAGCGGAAGCGCAGGGTGGTGAGCTCCGCGATGGCGGTGATGAAGCCCGTGTAGACGCCCGCGGCCAGCAGCATGGTGCCGCCGCTGATTCCGGGCACCAGGTTGGCCAGCCCCATGAGCGATCCGCCCAGGGCCGCGCGCAGCACGGCGCGGGATGAGGGAGCGGGGATCGGATCCGGCAGGGCGTCGAGCCCGTCTTGCATGCAGTCCTCCGGCCAGGGGCGGCCAACTGTAGCAACGCTCCCCACCCCGACAGCCTCGACCCCGCTACCCTGCGACGGCGTGTGTGGACGCTTCACGTTGCGCGGCTCGGGCGCCCAGGTGGCCGAGCACTTCGGCCTGACCGACGCGCCGGAGCTCGAGCCCCGCTACAACGTGGCGCCGGGCCAGGACGTGGCCGTGGTGCGGGCGGCGGCGGCGGACCGCCGGATCCTGGAGGAGCGACGTTGGGGCCTGGTGCCGCGCTGGGCCGTGGACCCGGGTATCGGCGCGCGCATGATCAACGCGCGCAGCGAGACCGCGGCCACCAAGCGGGCCTTCTCCTCCGCCCTGCGCCGCCGGCGCTGCCTGATCGCGGCCGATGGCTTCTACGAGTGGAGCGGCGCTCCGGGCCAACGCGTTCCGTTCCACCTGGCCCTCGCCCAGGATGGCCTGTTCGGCATGGCAGGCCTCTACGAAACCTGGCAGGGGCCCGGCGGCGAGATCGTGGAGTCGTGCAGCATCCTGACCCGGGACGCGGATGCGGTAGTGCGCGCGATCCACGAGCGCATGCCCGTCCTGCTGCCCCCCGCAGCCTATGCTGCCTGGCTCGATCCGGAGCCTCTGGAGCCCGACGCGCTCGAAGCCCTGCTGGGGCGGCCCCGGAAGGACCCGCTTCACCTCACGCCCGTATCGACCCGGGTCAACCGGGTGGAGTTCGACGATGCGGGCTGCCTCGAGCCGCGCGCCGATCCTCCCCAGGCCTCGCTCTTCTGAACGCTGTCCGCGTGCGCACGCCCCCTGCACGTTCCGGTACACCCGCGCGGCACGGTACGACGCGAGCGTGCGCCGCGCGCTGGCACGCGCCGTGCAGAGTCGCACCGCAGAGGAGATGCTGCATGTGGCTGCGTGTGGATGTCTACGAGGAAGCGGAAGCGATCGTGCTGGAGGCCGAGGCGCCCGGGCGCACGCGGGAGGACCTGTGGGTTCGTGCGACCGGCGCCAGCGTCTGGATCGCCGGCGCCGCCGACGAGCCTGCCGGCCGGGAGCGACGCTACCACCGTCGAGAGCGGCGCACCGGAACGCTGCGCCGTGAAGTTCCGCTTCCGGCGGCCGTGGATCCGAGCCGTGGACGCGCTTGGCTCAGCCGAGGCGTGCTGCGCGTGCGGTTGCCGCGTGTGACCGTGTGCAAGCCCGCTTGCGCGGAGGTCACGTTGCTCGAGCCGCTCGCGCGGCCCGAGGTGTGTGAAAACGCATAGGGCAAATGCCTTCAGGTGAATGCGACGCGCACGGCGCGGGTTTCGAACCGCGAGACGACGTGGGAACCCAGGTTGACCCGGCGGCACGAGGGTCGCAGGCTCGAGTCGGGGGGATGGAGGGCTCCATGGCCGCTCGCATCCTGATCCTGGACGACGAGGCGCTTCTGCTGGAGAGCCTGCGCCGCACGCTGCGCGCGCATCGGCTTCCCGCTGAGGGAACGCGCAGTCCCGAGACCGCACTGGCCCGTCTGAAGCAGCAGCCCTACGAGGTGTTGATCACCGATTTCCGGATGCCGGGCCTGAACGGAATCGAAGTGCTGCAGCGCGCGCGCCGCATCCGCCCCGCGTGCGAGGTGGTGCTGATGACGGGGCACGCCACCGTGGAGCTGGCGAGGCGGGCGTTGCTGCGCGGCGCCGTGGATCTGCTGACGAAGCCCTTTTCGCCCGAACGCGACCTAGTGCCGCTCCTGCAGCGACTGCTGGCCGAGCGGCTCGAATCCGAGCCGGGGGCGGAACCCGCCCCCGGGCTGACGTCGGTCGTGGGTGTGGGCGCCGCGATGGAGGCCGTACTGGAACGGGCGCGCAAGGTGGCCCGCTCGGAAACGACGGTTCTGCTCTGCGGCGAGTCCGGCACGGGCAAGGAGGTGATTGCCGATCTGATCCACGCGCTGTCCTCGCGAGCGGACGGTCCGCTGGTGAAGGTGAACTGCGCTGCGTTGCCGGCTCCTCTCCTGGAGAGCGAGCTCTTCGGTCACCGGCGAGGGGCGTTCACCGGCGCCGACAGCGATCGGCCGGGCCTGTTCGAGGGCGCCGACGGCGGCACGCTGTTGCTCGACGAGGTGGGCGAACTGGCGGTGGAGATCCAGGCCAAGCTGCTGCGGGTGCTGCAGGACGGCGAAGTGCGCCGGGTGGGAGACCTCGAGGCGCGGCGCGTGGATGTGCGCGTACTGGCGGCGACCAACCGCGATCTCCCCGAGGCCGTGCGCCGCGGCGCGTTCCGCGCGGATCTGTACTACCGGTTGGCCGTGGTGCCGTTGCCCCTTCCTCCGCTGCGCGCGCGGCCCGAGGACCTGCCGGCCCTGGTGGCGAACCTGACCGGACGTCTGGCGCCCGGCGTGCCGGTCCGGGTGCAGGCCGAGGCCATGCGCCTGCTCGCTGCCTACGACTGGCCGGGCAACGTGCGCGAGCTCTCCAACGCGCTGGAGCACGCGCTGACCCTGGGTGACGGCGTGCGCGTGCGCGTGGAGGACCTGCCCGTGGCGCTGCTGGAGACACGCTGCGATGCGGCGCGTCCGGAGGACCTGCAGACCCTGCAAGGCCTCGAGCAGCGCTGCATCCTGCAAGCCCTGGCCCGCACCGGCGGCAACCGCACCCGTGCGGCGCGCCTGCTGGGGATCACGCGACGCACCCTGGGCTACCGGATCCGCAAGTACGGCCTGGAAGCGCAGCTGGATCGGCCGGCACCGGCGACGGAATGGACGCCGCAGGCGGCTTCCCTGGTGTAGAACTGGGGGATGGAGCAGGGGGGGATTCCGAGACCGGCTGGCCGGGCCAGGCTGCGCCGGGCGTTGCTGGCCGCCATCGGCGTGCTCTACGTGGTCTCGATTCCCTGGTATCGAACCCCGGGAGCCGAGCCGGAGCTTTGGCTGGGGCTTCCCGACTGGGTTGCGATCGCCGTCGGCTGCTACGCAGCAGTCGCGGTGCTCAACGCGGCCGCCTGGCTGCTCAGCGACGTCCGCGATGGCGCGGATGGCGAAGGGACTGCGGAGTGAGCCCGGGCGCGCTGGGCCTGACGGCGCTGATCGTCTACCTGGCGGTGCTGGTGGCCGTGGCCGAGCGGGCGCGCCGCGCGCGGGTCGACCTGTCCCCGGCGGACCACTTCCTGGCCGGTCGCCACCTGGGTGTGTTCGTGCTCTTCCTCACCCTCTACGCCACCGCCTACAGCGGGAACTCGTTGCTGGGCTACCCCGCCGAGGCGTACCGGCGCGGCT
>Ga0255053_10001988_pt1 | contig 11035 bp, 11 predicted proteins | sample JV7_2_22_MG_FD_188635 | JGI IMG/M metagenome (GOLD analysis project Ga0255053, IMG submission 188635) | Seawater microbial communities from Jervis Inlet, British Columbia, Canada - JV7_2_22 | ecosystem: Environmental > Aquatic > Marine > Inlet | place: Canada: British Columbia | collected...
TGGAGGAAGCCGGTCTGGGTCCGGAGGTGCTGCGATGAAACCAACGATCTGTGACAAAGAGCTCGAAGTCCTGCGGGAGATCCGATCCGGTTCCCTGTCAGAGGCGCTGAGACAGCACCTGGCTACTTGTACCTCCTGCTCCGAAGCATTACAAGTCGACCGCTTGCTGGCCGCCGATGCACGTCGGCTACCAGACCTGGAAGAGCTGCCCGACCCGACGCTCGTTCTCTGGCGGGCTCGGCAGCAGGCGCGTTTGCGCAATACCGAGCGGGCGACGTTGCCGATTCAGGTCGCCGAGCGTTTGGCAATGGCACTGGGCGCCCTCGGCCTCGTTATCGGTCTCTCCTTGACCTGGCCGATCGTCCGGGCTGGCATCGGTGCGTGGTTGGGCGGTTGGACCCGGGGGATCTCCCAGGCCCTGCCCCTGGAGGGGTTGTCATTGACCCTCGCCCTGGCTTGCTCGCTCTTCTTCCTGGTGGGCTTTGGCCTCTACACCCAATGGGCAGAGGGCTGACCGGCTAATTACTCTCTTCCCGGCCGCTCCACCCGGGTCCACGCACGACGCGGCCCGGTGTCGACCCGGTGTGCTCGCCCTCGCGAATCACCTGGACCCCGTTGACAAACACGTGCCGGACGCCAGTGGCGTATTGGTGTGGCGACTCGAAAGTTGCGTGATCCTCGATCGTGGCCGCATCGAACACCACTACATCAGCGTAATGGCCCGCCTGCAGACGGCCCCGGTCGCTCAGCCCCAAGTGGCCGGCCGGCATCGAGGTCAACCGACGGATCGCCTCCTCCAAGGTGACGATGTCTTCGTCGCGGGAGTACTGACCCAGAAGCTTGGCAAACGTGCCGTAGGCCCGAGGGTGGGGGTTCGACTTCAGGAAGACTCCCTCTGCGGCCGCGGCTTCGGCATCGGATCCAAAGCTCACCCAGGGTAGGGCGACTTTCTTGCGCACGTTCTCCTCCGACATGATGAAGTAGACCGTCTCCACCCGACTGTCGTCCTCTACCACCAGGTCTATCGCCGCCTCGGCCGGGGAGACCCCGCGCAAGGAGGCGACCTCGGCCAGGGTCTTGCCGGTCAACGGCTTGAGCTCTTCACTCTTGAATCCCACCAACATCACGTTTTCTGGGGACCCGGCCGCCAGCATCAAGTTTTCCCACTCGTCGGTGGGAGTGGACATCTCGGCCAGGACGCGTTCTCGAATCGAGGGATCCTGAAGTCGTTCGACCCAGGCGTCGTGCCCGCCCTCCTGCACCCAGGGTGGCATGGCTGCGTCGAGCCCGGTGGCGCCGGCGGTGTAGGTGTAGATGTCCGCGCTGATCTGCAGACCTTCGGCGCGGGCCGCGTCGATCCGTTCGATGACCTGGTCGAGCTTGGCATAGTTCTCTTCACCGGCCGCCTTGAGATGGTAGACCTCTGCCGGCACCCCGGCCTCGCGGGCGATGTGGATGAGCTCGTCGACACCTTCGAGAAGCTTCTTGCCCTCGCTGCGGATGTGGGAGATGTACATGCCGCCGTATTCGCCTGCCACCGCCGCCAGGGCGACCAGCTCATCGGTATCCGCGTAGAACGCCGGCGCATAAATGAGGGATGAGCCGACACCCAGCGCGCCGTCCTCCATGGCCTGACGCACCAGATCCTTCATGCTCTCCAGCTCCTCGGGAGTAGGAGGTCGGTCTGCGTAGCCCAGAACGTGAATCCTCACGGTAGTCGCTCCGACAAAGGAAGCCAAGTTGGGAGACACACCCCTGTCCTCGAGGTATTGCAGATACTCGTCGAGGGTTGTCCATGCGATCTCGTACTTGATGTCTCCCTGTCGGGCCACCGCTTCATCTTTCATCGCATCGGTCAGGGGACCCATGGACCAGCCCTCGCCAAATACCTCCAGAGTCACACCCTGCTCGAGATCACTCATGCCCCGTCCATCCTCGATCAGCGAGACGGTGGCCCAGCTCAGCATGTTGATGAAGCCGGGAGCGACCGCCAGACCGGTGACGTCCAGCTCTTGGCGGCCTGCGAAAGCGGTGAGGTCGCCAAGGGCCACGATGCGATCGCCGTCGATGGCGACGTCGGCGACCCTGGGTGGCGCACCGCTGCCATCGAAGACAGTGCCACCACGCAGGACCAGATCCACTTCCTGCTTGGTCGTGCAGGCCACCAGTGTGGCGGCCATCAAGAGAATCAGCGCTTTTTGTTTCATGATCCCTCCCCGGGTTCAGAGTGACCTACGATTGTAGAACGCCGGGTTTGACATCCCGAAATCACTGGCCCAGGATGACACCATGTCTGATCCCAAGCACCCATTCGCCAGCGATCTGCGTACGGTCGGAGGCTGCCTTTTCGATCTCGACGGCACCCTCTACCAGGCTGATCATCTCATCGACGGTGCAGCGGAAACGCTTCAGCGTCTGCGAGATGCCGACGTCCCCTATCGATTTGTCACCAACACCACTCGCAAACCCCGCGCCGAAGTGGTGGCCCATCTGCTCAGCCTGGGCATCGAGGCCCAAGAAGACGAATGCCTGACCGCACCGGTGGCAGCCGCCGCCTGGCTCAAGGCCCATGGGGCTCGGCGGATTCTGCCGCTCCTGCACTCACCCACGTGGAAGGATCTGGGGGATCTCGAGATCGATGGCGAGAACCCCGAATTCGTGGTGGTGGGCGACCTCGGGGAGGACTGGACCTTTCAAGTCTTGGACGATGCCTTTCGCGCCCTGATGCAAGGGGCAGAGTTGGTGGCCATCCAGAAGAACCGGTACTGGCGCCGGGGTGATCACCTGAGCCTGGACGCCGGCGCATTTGTTGCGGCGCTCGAGTACAGCAGCGGCAAGAAGGCCCAGCTCGTGGGCAAGCCGAGTGCAGATTTCTTCCACACGGCAGCCACTTTGCTGGGACTGCCTCCGAATCAAGTGGTCATGATCGGAGACGACCTGCAAGGCGACGTGGAGGGCGCCCGTCTGGCGGGCTTGAGGGGAGTGGCCGTACGCACCGGCAAGTACCGCCCCGAGGACGAGGAAGAGGCCCGCCGTATTGGAGATGCCGTGATCGACTCGGTGGCTGACCTGCCAGACTGGCTTGCCGTCGCCTCCTAGCCAGCATGATTCACGAGCCAGGCCCCATCGATTGACAAACTACCCAGTTAGTACTATAACGGTAGTTGCCTTGAAACTACCCGGGTCGTTGTACGTATCAACAGCACAGGAGAGACCCATTATGAGCCGTCGTCACAGTCTCGGAGATCTGCAAATCGCCATCATGAGAATCCTCTGGCTGCGGGGTGAAGCGTCGGTCGCCGATGTCCATGGTGCCCTGCTCGAGGAGCGAGCACTGGCCCCTACGACCATCGCGACCATGCTCTTGAAGATGGAAAAGAAGGGAGTGGTGGCCCACCGGACTGAAGGCCGTCGCTTCATCTACCAACCCACGATCTCCGAGGCACAGGTCCGGCGCGGCATGGTGGACGAGCTGACCGACCGCCTCTTTGGCGGCGACTCCAGCGCTCTGGTAGCCCATCTGCTGGCCGAGCATCGAGCCAGCGAGACCGAGCTGGAAGAGATCAGAGAACAGATCGCCCAGCACGAGATTCGAGAGGAGGACTGAAATGACAGCCTGGTTGATGACCTACTTCCTGCACAGCTCGATTCTCATCGGCACCGCGGCTCTGCTATCGCGTGCCCTCGATGACCGTTGGTTACCCCTGAAAGAGAGTCTGTGGCGGGTAGCCGTTTTTGGGGGTCTGGTGACGGCCACACTCCAGGTCGGCCTGGCGGTGCAGCCCCTCGGGGGGTCTTGGAACCTGGGCGCAGAGATCGGCACCACTGGAGTGGTCACGGCGAGCGCTATCGATGCCTCCGCTGCAGCGGCATCGGCGACCACCCCAGTGAGTCCCTCGACTTCTCCCTCTTGGATCTTTGCAGCGCTGCGTCGAGGAGAGAGTTTAGCGACGGGTGCCTGGCTGTTAGGAGCTGTGGTGCTGACATTGGTCCTCCTCACCGCCTTTCTGCGTCTGGAGAATCAACTGCGTGATCGACGGCGGCTCGAAGACGGTCCCCTCTTCGGGATGCTGAGCGGCCTTCTCCAGAGATCAGAGGTGCGGTCCGGAGTCGCACTGACTTCTTCGCCCCGCACCGCAGTACCCTTGGCCAAGGGCTGGTGGCGTCGCGAGATCTGCCTGCCGGAACGCGTGACGACGCAGCTGAAGGCTGAGCAGCAGGAGACCATCCTGGCCCATGAGCTCGCTCACCTAGAACGCCACGATCCCTTGTGGTTGTTCCTCTTGCGGCTCCTCGAGAGTGTGATGTTCTTCCAGCCCTGCAATCGGCTGGCCCGACGACAACTTCAGGAGATCGCCGAGTACCGCTGCGACGATTGGGCTGTCGAGAAGACCGGTCGCCCCCTCACCATGGCCCGTTGCCTCGCAAACGTGGCCGAGTGGAGCTTGCGCAAGCAAGGCTCTCTGCCGGCACCGGCGCTGGCTTCAAACAACAGCAGTCTGAAAAGACGAGTCAGCCGCCTCCTCGATCGTGGCTATCCTCTACCCCACCGAAGACGACCTGGATGGCTATTGCCGCTGGCTTCGGTGTTGCTCCTGGTCACCGTGCTTGTCGCCCCGGGCTTCTCTGTTGCCGAACCCGAGTCTCCGGCCACTGTGGAGCCGGTTGAACAGCCAGCTCCTGTCGATGAGCCCGTGCCCGTGGCGCCGCAAGAGCCTGAAGCTCCTGAGGCGCCTGATGTCGAGCCTGTGACGGTGGTTGAGCCTGCCGCGCCCGTTGCACCCGTCGAGCCAGTGCCTCCTGCGGCGCTGCTCGAGGCGAGCAGGCACGAGCTGGAGGCCGTGCGGGAGTCGATGGAGGCCGAGCTCCATGAGATCCACGAGCGCCTAGAGGCGGCGGTCCTGGCTGTCGAGCGCAGCCTCATCGAGGAGCTCGAGCGGGTCGAGAGAATCCCGTTGGCAGAGCTCGAAGCCCTCGAGCTGGAGCTCGAAGGCAGGATCGAGCTTCATCGACTCGAGCTCGAAAAAGCACAGGAGCTCCACCGGGAGCTTCGGCAGAGGTTCGAGCGCGAACGGCAACTTCGTGAGGTCGAGATGCTGCAATTTCGCGAGGAACAGATCCAACGACAGCACGAGCTCCGCGAGCGCTTGCGAGAAGACACTCAAGAGGACGAGCCGCCCCCGAGTTGATGGAATCGGTGTTTACTGACCCAGCAGACCCTTTTTGAATGCGGCCCCTGGAGGTTCGGGTCCGATCCAACAAGCGAACAGGGCATCGGCAAAATCCTTGCCTTCGATGGTCCCTTTGACCTCACCCTTCATTGCCACCTCGGTGCCTGAGCCCGGTACGTAGGTATAGACCATCATTTCGGTCTTCCCCATGTCGGCCTGGAGCTCACAGAGCTCATCGAACTTCGCCTTCAGCTCGGCCGACGGGCTGGCGGTGTTCTTCTCCAGACCCTCTTTCCAGGCGTCGCACATCTTCTCGGCACTGACACCAAAACGGAATTCCATGGCGGTGCGCCGAGCAGTATCTGCCTCCAGGATGGCCTCGGCATCGCTACTCTTCTCCGTCAGGTACAGACCCGCGACATAGACCTTGATGATGGCCTTCTTGCGCAGACCCATGCCGTTGAGAACCAGGGTCTGATCCCCGACCTCGATCGTGTCCTCCATGATCACACCGGCCAGCTCACCCCCCCAGGCGGCGGCAGCTGCTCCAGCCACAAGGGCCAAAATCAGCATTTTCTTCATGCTCAGCCTCCTTCGAACAGATGGAATGAAAAAGGGATTCTATCTCGACTTGAAATCAACGTCGTGCAGGGGGACCGAGCACCACTTGAAGCGTCAGTCGCCGGTCTCCACGCACGATCTCGACCGCCACTTCCTCCCCAGCCTCTTTCCGATCCAGAGCCAACCACCTCAGCATCCCATGTCGATCCATCCAACAGGGTCACTCGGGCGGAGCTGGAGCCCTCGATGACATGGAAGTTGGTGACGATATGGCCACGCTCGTCCCAGACAAAGCCCGAACCCGCCCCCCTTGGAATCTCATAGATATTGAGCGAGTACCAATCCCGGCGCAGCGTCACCGAAGTGATGTAGGCCACCGACGGCGAGATCCGCTCGAACAGCTCGATATTGGCCTGTTCGTAGGGGGCGAGATCGCCCCGGGGCTCAACGGTCCGGCGCTTCTCGTCCGACACATCGGCGATCGCGGTTCCGGATAGAGCGGCAACGCCTACCAGTGCCCACAAAGCTCCCAGCACGCAGCATGGTCTCGAGGATGGATGTCTGTGACGGATCATGGGCACCGCCCGGTGATGACGGATTATGCCCCAAACAGGAGAAAGAAGGGACCGGGCAAACAGTCCGGTCCCCATGTCGGCTACAGCCAACCAACGCAGTTCAAACTTGCCTACTGCGCAACCAGGAAGACATTCCAAACACTCCTCACGCCACCGTTGGACCAGCCGCTATTAGCCCGGTAGTGGAACTGGTTGCCGTAGCGATCGACCCGCCCGGACTTGGCGTACCCGAGATCGATCCACTCGAGACCGGCCTCCTCCAGGGTCAGGATCTCGCCCCCCTCCGAGACACCATTGTGGTTGGCATCCCGCCAGAGACCGAGCTGCAGGTAGATCTCGTCTGCTGCGCTGATTTGACTGTCCTCGTTGCCGCCGCTCAGAACGTCGTCGAACACTGCCAACGCTAGAAAGCCGTTGGGCTCGTCGGAGGCGTGTTGAGGCGTGACATCGCCAAAAAGCTCTGTGCCGTTGTCGATGACACCATTCCCATTGCGGTCGAGAACGAGAAAGGCCTCGTCGGATTGGGGATGGGTCCAGGGCACCTGGCTGGGCACGCCACTGTCCCCCAGGTCGAAGGTGACGCCACCGGCCCGATCGGTCAGCCGGTAGCGTCCATCCCTGAGGCTGACGATCAGGGGATCGTTCTGAGCACAAAAGACAGGATCCAAATCCCTGTCGCAGGGACAGTAGACGGTCATGGTGCTGACGCTGTCAGTACGACAAGAGGGCACATCGCAACGATAGGCAGCGTAGCCCTCTCTATTCAGGATACTGGCTGACAGGGAAGGTGGATTGAACCCCCGGAATTCGCTTCCGGCCACTGGCAGACAGGTGATTTTGTAGCGACAGTTATCTTCCTTGAAGCAATCACCAGAGCCGGTCAGCGTTTCCCTGAACGTGCCGTAGGTGTAGCCGCAGCCGTCATAGCAACGCAGGCGCCAGGTCTTGGTGAGAGTCGGGGTTGGACACCTGTTTCGAGACCGTGTGGAACGAGACAGGACATACAAGCTCCCCCAGCACAAGGCGGCCTCCGATGGCAGGCTCCACACCAGGGTCGTCGCCAGGGTCGAAACGAGAACCAAAAGGACACCCCAGCGCTTCATCGCTCACCCCCTGCCTTGGGGCCGAGGGACTCTACCCCCGATTCGTAGCGTTTTCTCAATGCGTCCGTAAGCGTGTTCACGGTCTCGTCGGGGTTGGGCGCCAGGACAACCTCCTGGCCCATCTCGTCGAGCCACTGAGCCAACTCCAGCTTGGCAGCTGAGATCTGGGCTGCCACCTCGCGCCGATGACCGCGGAGAGACTCCATGTCTTGGCCCTGGCGTCGCAGCAGTTGCGCCTGCTGTTTGAGGTCCGCCGACCAGGCCTGTCGAGATCGAAGTTGACGATCCTTGCCCTCGAGAGTGGCCAGCAGGCGGCCGATCTCCTCGACCCTCGCCGCCCGGGCCTCGAGGATCGCCGATGCGGCATCGGCGTTTCCCTCCCAGGTCGCATCCTCGAAGATGGCGGCCGCCACCTTCACCGACAGGGCTGTAGGCCCAGGATTCTCTGAGTCGACTTCCAGACTCCACTTCGCCTCAACCTTTCCTCCCGGATCGATGGGGCCCGATCGAGGGCTCACCCGGTCGGAACGGTGTTCGAAGAAGTCCTGATCGAGGACCGACTTCTGTGCATGACCGTGGGGATCGCTGCGGGCCAGGCTCAGGCGCCAGGCGGTGATGACCTTGCCCGATTCGTTCCAGAGCTCGAAGGTCAGCTCCTGGGTCCGCGGGTCGTAGGTCTTGTTCGAGATCTTCAGGGCGGTCACCTCTGCAGCCGACGCTGGGCAATCGAGGACGCCCCAGAGGACGACAGAGGATAGGATGACGAGACCGGCTCGTCGCATAACGCACTCCTTTCTTGGTAGGGGTTCAACAGAGAGACGAAGGCAATATGTGGTTTCGTCTCGGCACGCCGGTGTTTGTTACAACCAGATAGGATTCAGCCGATGAGATACCTATCCGTACTGATCAGTTGCCTTTCACTGGTGGGCGCTGCCGGCAGCCAGGCCCAGACCGCCGAGAGCCTCAGGGGCGCCTTTGCCCGGGAGGCCCGTCTGTTGGACGATGCCATCGACGAATACGGCCGGAATCGAGCCCACGAGACTGCCGCCGTGAACGAGCTGCGTCGGTTGAGCAATCAACTCGACAACGCCCTCGGCGACCCCAACGCCTCCCTCGACTACCTGACCAACCTCGAGGCTCAGTTGGCGGTGGCCCGAGACCGAGCCTGTGCCGGCTTGGAGGCCACGGCTCTGTCACGACAAAAGATGTATGACCGGATGGAGCGGGTGGCCGCGGTCGCCCGTGAGTTCGAAGAGCAGACCGACCTCTTCGGGCTGGCCCAGGAGGGTCTCTCCGGCACCTGGCACCTAGAGGTGCAGCCCCTCGACGTCTACGGATTGATGAACCTACGGCTCCAGGGCGCCCAGGTAAGCGGCCCCTACCGCCTCAGCAACGGCAACCTCGGCTCGGTCAAGGGCACGCTGGCCGGCAACCGCCTCGACCTCCAGGCCATCGATTCCGAGCGGGGCGTGATCGCGACGATCAAGGCCGAGGTCGATGCTACCGCTGGCGAGATTCGTGGCACCTGGACCGCCATGGAGCTGGCGTCGGGTCTACCCTCGACCGGCAACTGGGTGGCGGACAAGGTCTCCTCCCAGGAAGAAATCGATCTCGAGTACTGATTCGATGCGTCCCGATCTCTGGCGTCTCTACCCATCGATGCTCCGGGCCCGCCTTTTCGAAGAGGCTGCGCGGGCTCTTTGGCTGGAGGGTCTGATCTCCGGAGAGCTGCACCTGGGAGTGGGCGAGGAGGGCATCGTCGCGGGTATCGCTGCGCACCTGCAGGAGGACGACGCGCTGGCGCTGGACCACCGGGGAACGCCGCCCATGGTGATGATCGGCGTCGACATCGAGGAGCTCCTTCGCGAGCTGCTCGGACACCCCCAGGGCCTGTGTGGAGGTCAGGGAGGGCACATGCACCTCTTCTCTCCCCGGCATCGAGTTGCGTCTTCGGGCATCGTGGGCGCGGCCGGACCCACCGCTGCCGGCTTTGCGTTATCAGCTCAGATGTTGCGCCCAGGATCGCTGGCCGTGGCCTACTTTGGCGAAGGCGCCTTGAACCAGGGAATGCTCCTGGAGAGTCTCAATCTGGCCGTGGTGTGGAAGCTACCGGTACTTTTTGTCTGTAAAGACAACGGCTGGTCGATCACCACCCGGTCGCCGACAGCCACCGGCGGCGACTTGATCGAGCGGGCCAAGGCCTTCGGACTCCCGTCCTGGCAGGTGGAAGGCTGGGACGTCGAGAAGGTATGGGAAGCGGCCGGCGCTGCCATCAAGGCCATCCGCAAAGGCTCCGGCCCGGCTTTTCTACTGGCCAGCTGCCTCCACCTGGAGGGGCACTTTCTCGGCGATCCCCTGCTGCGGGTCGGTCGCCAACCGGTCTCCGAGGCCAAGGAACTGGCCCCGGCCCTCGCCCGCGGCGCGCTCGGTTCCGGCGGTGCCCCACCCCTGCAGAGGGCGGCAGGCCTGGGTGCCATGACCGCTACCATCGGCCGATCCGTGATCGATGACAAGTTTCGGCGGCGCGATCCGGTCGCCCGTGCCCGCAAGCAACTCGCAAAACAGGACCCGGCCCGGCTGAACAGCTTGGAGGAAGGGATCCGCAGCGAGGTCGACACCGCGGTGGAGAGGACCCTGGCATCGTGAGTCGTACCCTCTCCTTTGCTCAGGCGATCGAAGAGGCCCTCGGCCAGGCCATGGCCGCCGATCCGTCGATCGTCGTCTTTGGTGAGGACATTCCGCTGATCCGACGCAATCTTCTGGCGCGATTCGGCAACCAGAGGGTCCGGGGGGCCCCCATCAGTGAATCGGCTTTTCTCGGCGCCGCGGTGGGTGCTGCCATGACGGGTCTGCGGCCGGTGGTCGAGATCATGCTCATCGACTTCATCGGTGTCTGCACCGACGCCCTTCTCAACCACGCCGCCAAGCTCGAGGCCTTCTCGGGAGGTGGGTGGAAGGCCCCGATGGTCGTGCGGGCGGCTTGCGGTGGCGGCTACGGCGACGGGGGGCAGCACGAGCAGACTCTCTGGGGCTGGCTGGCTCACATCCCGGGTCTATCGGTTGTCGTTCCTTCGACACCTGCCGATGCGGGCGGCCTGATGCTCGCCGCCCTGGAGCATGACGGACCCGTGATCTATCTCGAGCACAAGCTCCTATCCGACTACTGGCTCGACTGGATGGGTAGTGGTGGCCGCGAGAACGTGTTCTTCGACGTGCCAGACGAAGGGGCCTCCGGCCCCGTGCCTGAAATATGGGAAGCCGTGCCACTGGGACGGGCGGTCCGCCGACGCGAGGGATCAGATCTCTCCATGATCAGCGTCGGTGTCAGTGTGCATCGGTGCCTCGAGGCGGCCGCAAGTCTCGAGAGCCAGGGAGTCGCCGCCGAGGTGATCGATCTGCGATCGGTGTCACCGCTGGACCGAGAGACCGTGATCGAGGCGGCAGCACGGACCGGTCGTCTGCTGATGGTCGACGAAGACTACCGCGACTTTGGCCTATCCGGTGAGGTGGCGGCCACGATCATGGAGTCGAGTCGAGCTTGTCGCTTCGAGAGGGTCTGCACCGAAAGCACGATTCCCTTCAACCGGTCACAGGAAGACCAGACCCTGCCGAATGTCGAGCGGAT
>Ga0255053_10001991_pt1 | contig 11025 bp, 5 predicted proteins | sample JV7_2_22_MG_FD_188635 | JGI IMG/M metagenome (GOLD analysis project Ga0255053, IMG submission 188635) | Seawater microbial communities from Jervis Inlet, British Columbia, Canada - JV7_2_22 | ecosystem: Environmental > Aquatic > Marine > Inlet | place: Canada: British Columbia | collected...
TTCCTCTGGATCCAGGCTGATAGCTTGCTGGAAAGATCGGATCGCTTCGCTGTAAGCGCCCGCCTCTAAGGCCTCCGCGCCCTGTTCTCTATAATAACGCGCCGCGGTCGGAGAGCCGACATACAAGATCAATGCGGTGAGGATGGCAACGGACCACACGGTAGTAAACGCTCGCCGGGGTGTGCCCAGTAGAACGCGCAGTGGAATCACATCGTCGAAACGGTCGGCGATATCCCTGCCCCGCTCTGTCTGGAAACCGATAAATGAAGCGATGGCCAAGAGCTCTGCCACGCTGGCGGAGAAGGCCATGAACTCTGGATCCGGTCGCAGCCAGCGATACCACAAAGCCAGTATGTGATATACGAGCATACCAAGACCGAGCAGCGTGCCTGCATTCCAGACCCACCTGGGGCGGGAGATTGGGGTTGCTTGTTCCCCATCTTCCAATTGCTTCAGCGGTGATACTTCCGTTAATTTGTCTATTCCTTCGTTGTCGTGAGCGTCACCCATCTTTAGATTCATCCGTTTTATTTCCTCCTATGTCAACAGGAGATATGCGTTTTTGTTTGAATTTCCTGAATCCCATGAGGCCCAACGCGCAGGCAATGACCACCAACGGTATCATGAAATACAACAGGGTGAGTGCGGGCGCGCTCCCGTTCTTTACGAGAGACGATCCCTCCTGCCCCGGATCTCCGCTCAGCACGAAGGCAGCCCAGTAGTAGGGGTGAGCCCACGCCGGATGGGCCGGATCGGTCCGTACCGCTTGTTGAGCATGCTGCAGCGCCTGCGCTTTCTCCATCCCGTCTAATAAACTCGTGTAGAAAGCTTCCATCAATACGCCCGTAGCCTCATCATCAACCGACCACAGACTTGAGACGACCGTTGGTGCACCATAGAGGAATGCGCGGTTCAAACCCACGATCTCATCTCCAACGCTGAGTTCGCCCTGGTTGGTCTGGCAGGCACTGAGTACGACCAGATCGGCGTTCTCCAGGTCTAGGCCATACACCTCATGCACATTCAGGCGGCCATCCGCATCCTCACCCGGTGCGAGCCAGATGCGCGAGAAGAGCGGCGCGTTCGGATCGAAACTGCCGTGCGCGGCCAGGTGCAGGATGCTTGCATTCGCCACCTGCGATTGAAGGGCAAATTCACTCGCAGCGTCACCAACCATCGCCTCGACACCAAAGAGTTCCGCGACGAGATTTGCCTCCTGCGCCGCAAACGCCAGGGGCGGAAGCTCTGGATTATCCGTTGTTGGGTTTCCGAAGATTAAGGGAGTCGCCGGACCTTCTATCTCACTTGATCCTAGAAATTGTAGCGTGCTGGCAGCAGGTAATTTAAACAGGGTAAACTGTTCGCCGAGATACTGATCGCCATCACTCAACGCGGCAAATGGAATGTAATGCAGCCACTGGTGGGGGATGATCCCAACTTGCATGGTGTTGAGATGAGGCAGGATTGGCGTGATAAGACCTTCATAAAGATCCACGAGGCTCTTCGGGTGGGAGTTTCCTAGATTGGCCAATCCTAGTGTGCGGAAACTCTGTATTGCTTGCTGATAAGACTCTGCCGTTCCTGGCAGTTCCACGGACTCGAATTCACTCTTGGACAACAAAAATGCCCTTACAGTTTCATCGATCACATAATAGGATACAAGCGTTACATCCGGCTCCAGATCAGCCTGAATAGCAGAAACATCCATGGTGGCAACCATGACCAGAGAAGCCAGCTTCGGATTTGCGAGTTGAATTTCGGCCAGCAGGTCAAGGTATTCTTGCTGTTTAGAGGCCAGTCTTTCTTCAAAGACATCCAATGTGGAGCCCGTCCTCTGCCCGTCGAAAACGGATGACCCATTGAGCAGTTCGTTCTCCAATGCGGCGATTTCTTGCAGCAGCTGCTGCTCGCGATCCAATAGTTCTATATCAACGCCATCCCGTAAACTGGGCGTTTCATTTCCCATTTGATCCAGGAACGACCGCGCACGACTGCGCTCCGTCAGATCAAAGGCATCTTCAAATCTGCCCATTTTTATTAAAAGTTGGATCGCCCGCTGATAAGCGAATGCGTCTGTTGTAGCCACCGCGCTTTTATAGTCGTCCAATTGAATGGCGGCGCGCATGGCTTCGCGCATATCGAGTGAGGCCAGATAATACTCAATGGCGAGGTCATCATCACCCTTATCTTCGTAAAGAGTGCCGATCATGTAGAGCGTGTCCGCTTCACCGCTGCGGAAGTTATCATAGCGATTGATTTGAAGGGATTCAAGAAAATGTTCCAGGGCTTCATCCAGTGAACCGGAACTTTGTTCCAACACCGCAAGGTTGGCCAGGATGAAGGCTTCAATACCGCGATCCCCCATCTCCTTCGCTATCCTCAATGCCTGCTGATAGGACTTATCCGCTTCTTGAAATTCACCCAGTAAATAGTAGCTCAACCCCATGTGATTGAGAAGACTTCCCTGCGCACGTTCATCTCCAACCTTCTCGTTTAATACCAGCGCAGCCTCATAGCTGGCAATCGCACTTTCATAATCTTTGTTTGCTTCATACACCGGACCCATATTTTTCAGAGATCTCATCTCGCCATCCCGGTAACCGATATCACGGCTCATCTCAAGCGCTGCCTGGAAATATTCCATCGCTTGATCCATATCCCCAAGATCATAGTAGAGGACCCCCATATATATAAGCACTTTAACTTCCCCTACTTGATCTCCAATCTCCCGCCGAAGGTTCAAGGACTGTTGGAAATAGGACCAGGCCTGATCGAAGACACTCATATCGAGAAAATTCCTGCCAATATTATCCAGCGTTTGGGCTTCGTCTTCACGATCGCCCGACGCTTGCTGCAGAAGCAGCGCCTGATCGTAATAATCCAGTGCCGCTTCATAATTCCCAATCGCATTATTAATCGCCCCGAGATTGCCAAACGAGGAGGCGCTGCCCTCGCTATCCCCGATCTGGTGCTTCACATCTAAGGAAGCCTCGGCGGCTTCCATTGCCTGATCATAATCACCAATTCCTAGAAAACATATGCTGAGGTCATTCAGTGTTGCCGCTTTATATTCGAGATCATCATCTGCATACCCACTCTCCAGCCATTGTTGCAAAATATCGATGGCAAGATCGTAGCTATACCCTTCTAGATAAAGCGCTCCCGCTAAGAGAAGGTATTTGGCCTGATCTTCAAAATCATCAATCTCGCCCTTGATAACTGATGCTGCTGCAGAAGCATCCGCACCCAGGACAGGCTCGCCGAGATAAGAGTAAGCCCACGCCAGATTGTAAAGGTCTGTGGCTTCATTGCTGCGATTCCCTACTTCCCTCCAAATTTCCAGGGCCTGGTAATAGGCGTCGACGGCCTCTTCGTACCTCTCGAGATTTTTATACGATAAACCAAGTCCGTGCCATACCCTCCCCTCACGATCGCGATCGCCAAGCTTCTGCGCCAGAGGCAATGCCTTCTGGCTCGCTTCAAGAGCCTCTGCATGCTCGTCTTCATGCCTTAAGTAACCAGCCAGATTCAGGTAGCTTGAGAGCGCGACTTTTTGATCACCCGCTTCTTCTATGATCGGTATCGATTTCTGGGTGAACTCAATTGCATTCGTGTAATCTCCCACCCGGCTGAAGCTCGCGCCGATATTTAGATAGACCACACCCTCCCCGCGCAGATCTCCAAGTTCACGTCGGATTAGGAGCTCCTGTTGATATGTCTGGTAAGCTTCGTCCTGCAAACGGAGCCGACTGTAACACCAGCCGACCTTCTTCAAGGCATCCGCTTCGGCCATGCGATACCCGCTGGCGCGATTCAATTCGGCTGCTTCCTGGAAGAGCTTCAGCGCTTGTTCGTATTCCCCCGCGTCATAGAGTGACTCCCCTTCCGCATAGAGCGCCTGCGCTTCACTCGAAGATCCGGGTGTTGGGGTTGGATCCTGGTGTTGCGGGGAAGCATCTGCCGGGCTGGGAATACCGAAAACCATCGCCGCGGTAATAGTAACAAAAAGCATGACAGGGATTCCGGTACGCCTTGAAATCATAATCGTCCTCAATGCGGACATACAAAACACATGGATAAGTCCTGCATAATAAAACCAACCAGCCCGGAACGAGCGGTTGGCCAGTGGTTTAATTCAAACTCCCATAGTTCTCAGGGGAAGTTCGATGGAAAGGTCTCAATGAGAGGTTTGTGTATCGATCTACAGTGTATTTTTAATGAACCAATCGAAGCCTGGATTCTCTAACCATTCTCTCCCGGTCCATTCCACCCGATGTCTATAGAACACTCCATCGTGAAATCAATAACCCTTGGTGTGCAGGTGTTTTACACAACACTCCAGCTTGACTACTCATTCACATCTGCTGTTAGATTCGATGGCCATCATCGTTCTGGTCGGATCGTTATCTTTGCCCTTAGTCCAAACTGCGCCTGACAACCGCTCACATATCCTGAAAAGAATCGATCATCCTTCATAGGTACGTTGAGCGCTGAGCCCGAAAGGGCTTGGATGTCCTCCGTACTTAACCCACATTTTCATTGCGCGGGTCCATAGCGGCTGATCCCACCACCAACGGGATGAGTAAACCACAGAGAACCGTCTGGGGCGATCTCAATATCAGAAACCGAGTTCATTCCCAGGCCATCCACGATGGTGTAAGTCTGCCAATTTCCCTGATGAAATCTAGAAACACCGTGATTAGTCGCGATCCAGAGCGAGCCATCAGGGGCTTTCTCGATGTCCAGAACTTTATCATCCGCAAGCCCATCTTCGGAGCGATAGACTTCCCAGCTGCTGCCGTCAAAAACCATCAGGCCAACATCCGTGCCGACCCATAACTTGCCAGAATCATCCGCGAATAAGCTGATGATATTGGTGTCCAGCAGCACATCGGCATTCGCTACCCTTTCCCATGTCTCGCCGTCGTATTTCATGAGACCGACGTCTCCGGTGCCAACCCAGACCACATCATCATGATCCACTACGAGGCAGTTGGGATCTTTGGTTGAGAAGCCTTCTTCAGAAGAGAATGATTCCCATTCATCCCCCGAATAATGGGCCACGCCGTGGTTCGAAATCTGTACCCAGACCGATCCATCCGAGGCAAAGTCAATATCCGTCACTCCGCCCTCCATCACTTCCCCATCTCTACCATGGGTTTCCCATGTTTCACCATCCCAGGATACGAGCAAAAAGAGACCTTCTCTTCCAGACACCGTAATGGGACCAAGCCTCTGCCCCAGCCACAGGGTACCGTCGTCTGAAAATTCCATCGCAACGGTCCAGGCGGGGAACTCGGAAGGGGAGAGAATCTCGTTGTCAGAGAAATCATTCCATTCCTGACCATCGAAACTCGCTAATTGATTGCCGAGCCACAACGTTCCATCAGGTCCTATTGCAAAGTGAGAAATAAAATTATTTGGAAGTTGATCTTGCGTACGGAAGAAACTGAGGGTTCCATCTTCCAGATGAAGTCGCGAGAGGCCCGCACCATAGTGGGCAAACCACGTCGAGCCATCATCCAGGGAAAGGATGTCGGTGATACTACCCGATCCCAGACCGCCATTCTCCTCGTTTAATAGCATAAAATTCGGGTACCTGACGAGTAAAGCCCCGCCATCGGTACCTTCATTTGAGCCAAACCACACCCCTCCCCCGGGCTCCGCTTCCGCTTTATTGAAGTGTACATCCGGGACACCGTCATCCTGAGTCAGAAACCGCCACCATCCGGAGATGTACTGGAAGACCCCCGAATCACGGTTGACGCCCCAGGGAACCCCGGTGCCATCGAAAGCGATATCCCTTAGCCCCAATCTCGGATCAAGGCCTTCCTGATCGGTAAAATAAGTCCAGACCCCATCCTTGTGGCGGGCGCCTCCTGTTCCGGTGCCGAACCATATCGACCCATCCGCGGCTTGCGTAATGGAACGGATCTCTGTCTCAAGCTCGTAGTCAATCGTAGATCTGAGTCTTCTTTTCGCTCCGATTTTGAATGTGCTCCATTCTCCATCTTCGTAGAGCGACACGCCCTCATCACTGCCTACCCAGACCTGGCCTTCATTGGTCACCAAGATCTCGGCGAATCGTTCACCCAGCAGCTCAACGGAATAGCTTGACCATGTGGTTCCATCGTAGAAAGAGACTCCACCAATGAATCCTGCCCAGAGTCCGCCATTCGGATCCGCAGCCAACACGAGCGGACTGTTGGTAATCAGGCCATCGTCCGTGGTGAAGGTTGTCCATTGCTCTTGCTCATAGCGGGCAATACCCCCGCTCATGCCCACCCAAACAGCGCCGTCAGTGGTTATGGCGATGTTCCTTGCACTATTGGAGAGCAAGCCGTCAGCACGGGTGAATTTAACATAGTTCCCAGTGTCCGCATCCCATTTAACAACGCCCCCGCTCCCTACACCCCAGATATTGCCATCTAAGTCTTCTGCTATCCGGGAACCGTAATTGGCATTGGTGATGTAGCTCCAAACCGGTTCCGGAGTTGGTGTAGCTGTTGGTGTTGAAATGATTGCGGCTGTGGGGGATTCTTCTGGAATGTTCACGTCGGAGGGGGAGCTTTCAAGATCACCTTCGCTTGCACACCCGAAGAGGAGTGGGAGGAGCACAATGCTAAAGAGTAAGAGAACAGACCAACGTGAGCGCATGGATGAAATCCCTTTCTTATCTAGGATCCTGCAAAACCTGTCTGCAGTAGGTCGACGCCGCTGGATCATGTCCGGGTCGAGCTCATCGCAAGGATTCTCTCTAGAAATGAGTCTTTCAAACGATAATGCCAAATACTCGGATTCTGTATCCCGCTTTGGTCAGGGTAATTGAAGGCGATTGGGCTGCTAACGACATGGTGTTTCAATAAAGAACGATGCGTTTCGGGGACGCAAGCGAGAGGGACTTTTACTTTGGAAATTGGGGGCATATTTCGGCGTCACTGCCATTGCAGACATTGCAGTCTATTCGTTTTCTTTCCCCCAATGAAGCGCAATCCGAAGCAGATTGAACAGAAACCGGCTTTGTAAGTTCGACCCCCATGGCATAGCCACGGCAGCCATTCGGAAGGGGGGGGCGAACGGGGGGGAAAGAAAAACGAGATTAGTCTCTTTCCTTCTACATCCTCGAAGTCATTGGGATCAACTTTACATATTCCCCCTAAATCCCCCAAAGGGGAATTGTGGGGGACTTATCATCCTGAGCTTGCCTGCACTGAGCAGTGTCGAAGAGCCACTCCCCTCGCGAAGCACTCGGAGCGCAGCGTGGAGCACACCCATCGGATCAAACATCGAGCTCTCGTCCAAAAAAATAATTTTTAAAGTCACGAAGTAATCATCTTCTACGTTCTCCAGGGCCCCCCAAAGATCCGGCCGTTGGCTGAAGACGATGAGGTTTCCTCTCGCGGGGAGCGATTACCCAGCCAGAGGAACGAGGCTTACCTCAGAGAGGAAAGAGCGTTATCACAGTGAGGAACGAGGCAGACCTCACACGGAGAAATCCGTACCACTGAGGAAAGCAAAAAAGGAAGCGGAAGAGGGAGAGGGAGAGCCAAATATCCGGGGATGTTCTTTTAGCGGCTGGTTGGATCAAAATCAGCCGCCTAATCGAGTCGAATCAGCGGCCGAATCGAGTCAAATGAGCCGCTATCTTTTCTAGGGCTGAAACTGAGAGGTAAGGAAGGGAATTAAGGAATCAGTAAGGAGTCGATTGTAGGTAAAAAAAGTGCGCGTCCATTTGCCAAGGGTGCTTTAGCTCGCCTGCGCGCGAGCTGATTCAACACAAATCTCCCTCAACTACCCCTCGCCCCTGGATCACCTTGAGTTCATTTCAGGGGCGCTTTTCTACAGTAGGCAGTGTTGATTACCAATTGACAAGATTTGGGATTGTTTAACGCCTACTCTGACAGCATATTCTTTCCAATTCGAAACAACGTCAGTCACTTTATCAATGATTTTTCCATAATCATTAATACCCATACCTTCACCAACCTTTTCAAGGTCAAGCCTCTCGAAATTATCTCGCTTTCCATTTATCGACATCTGATGTTTGTTCGTCCATATTCCCGTTGGATTGTATGAGTAAATTACATCGAACGCTGGAGATAACCTCCAATTGCCACTCTTGTCCATCAGATAGGCGATATTTTTCGTATGATCGTCATGATTTCGTGCAACTACATTGAAAACCATAAGCCTGAATAATTGTTCCGTATCAGTGTAAGGGACTCGAAGTTCACGATTTACCTGGAATGCTTGTTCATAAGAGTACGCCCCCGGAATATTGAAGTCATAATGTGCAATTGCACAAAGAGATTGCAGGTGAATCTTGCCTCCATCTCGCCTGCGATCAAATCTTTTGGTAACAAAATGCGCCCGCCCACCTTCTTCCAGGAGCCTACACTCGGTCATCTCAATCCCGGCGTCGGTCGCCATCAAGTTATATGCGTATTCTATCTTTCCATAACCAGCAGGATCTCCAAGCGTATTATCTCTTACGCCATCAAACTTCAATACCCAATAATCAAAACCTTCTGGAGCATCAACCTGCCCGGATCGGACTTCATTAGTTTCATCATTTAGAGCGATGATAGCCTTTGGCCGGTTGCCTCCTGCAGATGTGCCCACACGAAGGATATCCAACAACGCATCGGAAGTTCGGTGCTGCAAATTAACATGAAGTTCTTCCCTCTCAGCTACGACCGCTTGCGCTAGCTCGAGCAGCTGCCCAATCTCAACCAGCACCGATTTTTCAAGCGATTTATTCAAAACCGGTACAAACTCCAACGCTCCCATCGCTCGCCTTCCGGTGTAGCAAAGACGTTCAATCGGGTTGAAACTATCGGCTGTACGCCCTTGTCTTGCCAACCAAGCATCTATTACGCTGTGGCCAAATTTATCCGGAAGGGCATCGGCCAGCAATCCCGGAAGTCCCATAAAGGTATTTCTCGGCAGCGACCGAAAATCATATTTGGTTTGGCCCCTCCGAGCATTAGCAAGCGGCATTGTAAGAGGAGCTAAATCTAACTCTTTCATTAGAAAAGGAGGATCGAACTCGAAAGTCCCAAATTCCAAGCTCGAATCCCAGGCAACGGCTCCTACAAGCTCCCCCCAAATTTCAATATAGGCAGTATCTACTCGATTCATAATCACCCCTGCAATATTTATTACCCATTATCTAGGATGATGCTCTCTGCCGTTCTCTCCCTCTCATTTTTGCAAGCTGAAGAGGGCTGATACCTGGATCTGGAAGAAAGGCATCTACAGCGTCGAGAGCGTTCAACGCTCGGAGCACCTGAAGCAAAGTCAGAATTCCAAACAGTTTTCCTCGCTCAAGATCACTTACCGTCGGCCGACTTATCCCCGCCAAATCAGCTATCTCTTTTTGGGTCAGATTTCTTTCAAGCCTTGTCCTCTTTACCCGCCGTCCCATCTCTTTTACAATGGCCCTATCACTCATCCCATAGATTTTCATTGTGTCGTCTCCTGACTACACTAATATTATATTTTATAATTAACTCTGTCTACGCACTACATTATAATTCCTCCCCAACACAAAGTCAACCCTAACAATGTAGGCTACTCCCGTCATTATAGTTGTTTATTGATGTTGTTGTAGTCTATAGACGTCGTTATAAATAATTGACCATCCAGGGTGTGATTTTTCAAAACCCGAATTCAATTCAAACAAATCTTACAAATAATTGCCCCTACTCATTTATCCAGGAAGTAATTAAATACCATTCTCGAGCGTCAAACAAGAGACTCATCCAATTGCATCAATCTGAGAACGCAATTACTTGATTGACGGAAATTCAAGACCATGTCATTTTCAGGTCCCGCTTTAACCTTCATCGCTGTCGCTGCCTACGGCGCACTACACAGCCTGCTCGCCAGCAATCCGGTGAAGCAAGCATTTCAGCGCGCCTTTGGGCAAACCAGCAACCGTTTTTACCGTTTGTTCTTTAATCTCGTTGGGGGACTCACATTCTTGCCGGTTCTCGCCGTCGCCGCACTCGATCCGGGGCAGTCGCTCTACCACCTGGTATGGCCATGGGTTTTGCTCACCTCCGGTGGCCAGGTGCTGGCCGCCCTCCTGCTGCTTCTTGGCCTTTTGCAGACCGACTCGCTGCACTTTCTCGGGCTGCGCCAGCTGCTCCATCCGGAGGCACAAGAGCCGGGCAAGTTGGTTATCAACGGGCTCTATTGCCATGTCCGACACCCGCTCTACTCCGCCGGGCTGCTCTTTATCTGGCTCACGCCCGTTATGACGACGAGCGTTCTGGCCCTGAATCTCGGCCTGACGCTGTACATCATCATCGGCAGCATCTTTGAGGAGCGGCGGCTGATCGGTCAATTCGGACAAGCCTATATCGATTACCAGAGCCGCGTGCCGCGGCTAATCCCGCGCCCCGGAAAGTGCTACCCGCCCGGCCACGTCATCAGCAAGACCCTCACCTAACTAAGCCACAGCCCACCAATCAATCCCCTCGCGTAGCCCTCTGCTGCTCAAGTTCTCGCGGATTAAGTAGCGCGCCCCCCTCGACCCAACCGCGGCGAGGATTACAGGGTTCGCATATCGCCCCCACCATTCTTTCAATTCCTCCGGCGGAATGATCGGCGCTCCCCTGCGAAGCCGGCCCACCTTGTTTGGATCGATATCCACAAATGCCGCCAGCAGCGCTTCTTCGCGCACTAAATGCTTCGAAAGCCGCCGTCCCATCTGCCCGGCGCCCCACACGATCACGGCATCCCGGTCTACCAGTGGACCTTGCATCAGGTACTTAGCCTTAGCTCGTAGGAAATTCTCGACGGAGTAGCGCGAATCGGTGCGCGTCAGGCGCTGTGGATGTTCGCGCCAGTAGAGCAGGATCTCGGGGATCTTTTCGAAACGCGCCCCCTCCAGGTATAAGCGCAGCCAGAGGTCATAATCCTCCGCCCAGCCATGTTCCTGGTACCCACCGAGCGCTTCCACCCGCCTCCTGCGAAACGCGACCGAGGGGTGCGCCAGCGGGCTCTCGATGAATATGT
>Ga0255053_10001992_pt1 | contig 11023 bp, 5 predicted proteins | sample JV7_2_22_MG_FD_188635 | JGI IMG/M metagenome (GOLD analysis project Ga0255053, IMG submission 188635) | Seawater microbial communities from Jervis Inlet, British Columbia, Canada - JV7_2_22 | ecosystem: Environmental > Aquatic > Marine > Inlet | place: Canada: British Columbia | collected...
TGGACAGCTCCTGTGATTAGAGCGTTCTTGCCTTTCAGTCTCATAATTCCTCCGTTAGTTTCAGATCATAGTAATTCAAGCGAATTATTATAAAATGTCGATTCTAATTAGGCAACTAAAATGTTAAAGAATGTTTAGATGTTCAACTCTGGGTATACCGTTAGCAGCAAGATCAGTGATCCTGCTAAATATGATTAATAACAACGCATTAGGACATATTTACTAAAGTTACTTGGCAGGTTATTGTGCTGATTTGGACGTATGACTGGTACTATCTGAGTTATTTAAATAATTAAGGCTTAAGAAGGAATTTCAGTGCCTTGATCGCCAATAATAGCATGCTCCTGCATTGTTACTGTACTTTCCGTGACCTTAAACTCTTCAGCCATATTTTGAAGGGATGTTGCCATTTCGAAAAGCTGTTTGCTTGTCAAGGAGGATTGCTGTGCCTCATCAGCAGTTTTTTTGATTATTGATGAAACAGACTCGATATTGGCAGACACTTCTTCTCCTGTAACAGATTGCTGTTAAACGGCAGTAGCGATTTGCTGTATCATATCTGTAACTTTCTCTATAGAAGCTACAATCTGATCCAGAGAGTTGCCAGCCTTGTTTGCTAATGTAACTCCGGATTCCACATCATTTGTTCCTATATTCATTGATTCAACAGCACTATTTGCCTTGTCCTGTATACTCTGAATCATTTCTCCGATTTCGCTGGTTGATGATGTTGTTCTTTCTGCCAGTTTCCTTACTTCGTCTGCCACAACCGCAAATCCTCTTCCCTGCTCACCAGCACGAGCCGCCTCTATGGCAGCATTTAAAGCCAGGAGATTGGTCTGACCGGCGATATCATTGATGACCTTAATTATTTCTCCAATCTGCTCTGAACTTTTCCCCAGTGATTCGATGGTAATTGCTACTTCCTTTACGGAATCTGATATTTTGTTCATTCCATTAATTGTTTCAGTAACAACACTTCCACCTTGTGCCGCGAGATCCGTTGCATCTTTAGCACAATTAGCTGCATCACTGGCATTTTGAGCTACGCTTATAAATGAACTGCTCAATTCTTCTATTGATGTTGCTGCACTGACTATCTGTATTGATTGATCCTGTGTATTAGCAGCTATCTGGGCCGCAGTAAGTGAAGATTTTTCCGAATTATTGCTGAGATAAATAATATTTTCTTTAAGCTTTGAAATAAATATACCAAGGTTACCAGAAGCCTTATTAAAGTGGGTTGCCAATATACCGAATTCATCTTGACTTGTATCTATCATGAGATTACTGAAATCCCCTCTTCCCAATCCCTCTGCAATATTTGTAAGCTCCTTAATTGGTGAGACAATGGACCGATAAAGTTGGAATGAAATATACATAATTACTATAATTGACAAAAACAAAACAGCAACCATTACATATTTAATGAATTCTGTTGTTTTTGAGCTGGAATCTATTGCAGATCGTGTTGATATGGATAGAGTGTCTACGTCTTCAATCAATTTATCAATGTTTCTTGTCAGCTTGCCATATTGAATCATTAGTCCGTCGTCTTCAGTATCAAGGCGATGCTCCAGAAAAGGTTGAATGCCGAGCATGAGATTTTGCCATTTGCCAACTATAGTCTCTTTGTATGTTCTGTGCAGTTGTGATTGATTCGCATCGGCTAAAATAATCGAATTATATTTATCAAATCCCTTTATGCCACGTTCTATTATTGCCACTGATTGTGGGGTTCCCTCGGTAATAATAACTTCATTGATGCCTCTCAACACCATTTGCAACATTTTTGCCTGATTATTAAACGCACTGGCAATTGAAGCGTTATTTGATATATGCCGGTACCCTAAGAAAACCGCAGAGCCAAGTGATACGAACAAAACCAGCAATAATAAAGACGAAACAGTTAATTTGTTTTTTATTGTCATATTAATCTCCCCATAAATAATTTTATATTATTATTATATTTCGGCAAGTACAGATCAAAACTTTAATAATTAATAATTTGATAATAATGATAAAATTTCAGTTAAGTGGCCAGGTGATAACAAGAACTTCTGGAAAGCAGGTAATTTTGCTTATTTTTTCCGAAATGAATATTATACATGGCAATATGGAGGTTGGTTTTACCGGTAATATTTCATGAAAGAAAGAAGACGCTGTCAAAGGAAAAGTGTTCGTATAAAGGCAGAAATAATATCTGAAGAAACGAGTTATTCTGGATTTATTGACAATATCTCAGAGAGAGGTATCAGTCTTGAAACAGATTCAACAAATTTCCTGGCTCGATCAACACGTTTCACACCGGGCAACAAATATCAGATTAAGTTTGAGACTTCTGTTGGTGAATCGCTGAGCCTCAACTGCAAGGTTACCTGGTCATTCAAAACCGGAACACATGGCATTGTCAGGAAAGTTGGCCTGGAAGTAATATTTCCACCACCGAGCTACATAGATTTTTGCAATTCCCCTTAATAGTAGTAAACGGGGTCAAAGCTTCATTATACATTTTACAAAATACATCTAATGTATAATGAAGAATTGACCCCGGTGATTATTTTTTAATATGGTGGACGGTAGGGGAGTCGAACCCCCGACCTCCACGTTGCGAACGTGGCGCTCTCCCAACTGAGCTAACCGCCCTTTTTTGACAACCTTTTCTGCCTTTCCAAATTGACGCCTATCTTTTGGTTTAGTTATTATATCAATTGCCTATTATCGTGTATAAGGAAGTATTTAATTAGATTGTATAGTTATAAAGCCAAAACGCACAAGAAAAATTATTATGTTATGCCCGTTATAAATAATACTATGAAAATATTAATTCATCGTATTCAGGAATTACTGCAATATAAAAAATGTTAAAAATAAAGACTAAGAAAGCGCAAATAATTACATTATTGAGTCTGGTCATCTTTTTTTTCGGCGTCCTTTTTTTCCTTCTTCGAGGCCCATACCTCTCTAATTCGATTAAAAGGATTATTGTTCCTCAACTGGAAAATATAACCAGAGAAAGAATAATCATCGACAAGGCGGTTATTAATCTATTTCCTTTTTATGTCCAGGCAAAAGGATTTAATATTTATGACAAAGATGGCAACAGGCTATTGTGGATTACGAAGTCGCGAGCATATATTGATTTACTTGGACTGTTGTCTGATGAAATAGTTATAAGGAAACTGGTACTGAAGGAACCGGAATTGAGCGCAGATGAAAACGCTATTTTAAAAATTATTGATAGCATAAATAAATCTACCTCAATTGGCGAAAAGGGGAAATTTAAAGTAGTCCTGAAAAACATAAAGATGACGGAAGGGAAGGTAGATTACAAGTCTGAAAAGTACCCGACTAAGATTTCCGCCAGTGGCATCTTTTTTGATATGGCCATGAAAAACAGATCTGCAGCAGTAAACCTACTAATGAGAAAGGGAACGATAAGGTTTCCTGATAAAGCAGAACTCGATATTAATGTTAAAAGCAGGTTGGAGATCAGCAATAACAGCATCGAGATCGAGGAGATCCAGATTCTCTCTTCAGAGTCTTCTTTTCATGTAAAAGGGGTGATTAACCTTTCGCCTGAGAGTAGGGTAAAAGACGGAAAACTGATAGGCAAGGCTACAATTTTTCCATCGACATACAATAAATATTTTGGTGTAAAGAAAGAGAAAGACGGGGTACTGTCTTTTGATGGAGCGGTTAATTTACTGGAAGATAAGGATTCAAAATGGCCGGAAATTGAATTTAATATTAATACCGATAGTCGGTTTCATCTGGAATCATTGATGGAAATATTAGGTGTAAATGAGAATATCAAGGGCAATCTTGCGGTTAAAGGAACTATAGAAGGGTCATATCCTGACATTGTAGGGAAGGGTACTGTGAAGCTTGAAAACGCAATCTTCGGTACGTTTCCCCTGGACGATGCCGAAGGAGAAATGCAATATAGGGAAAATGAATTTTCACTCAAGGCGATTACAGTACACACATATAACGGAGTCATGACAGGCGATGCATTTTTGAGTATACCTGATGGTGATTACTCGGTTATCGCGGATATTGCAGATATCAGCAGTATGGAGTTTTTTTCATATTTAGGATGGGAACCCCCTTTTCCATCTGGAAAATTAAAGGGGAATTTTCATTTGGTGCATGATGAAGGAAAAGATATTAGTATCAATGCAAGCCTGAGTTATCTGAATAATTCTTCCCTTGGTGAGGACGTTCTCAGTAAACTTGATAAAATATCTGCTACGCTCAAACTTGAAAATCAGAACCTGCTACTGACTGACACTATACTTGCAACAGCCGACACCCGGCTTTCTCTTGAAGGAAATATAGATTTTAAAAATGAAGCAATTGCCTTGCGTTTACAGTTAACCGGTCAGGATGCTGCTGAATTGGCAGCTCCATATTATAAACGTTTTACTGCTCCTGTGAAATTTACTGGTATTGCAACAGGATCGATAACTGATCCAGAAATATCCGGAAGGCTTGAATTCGCAGCAGGCAGTGTCCATGGTATTCAGTTCACGAGTGCATTTGCTGATTTGATATATAAGATTGATTCGTTATCTATCAGTAATGCATGGATAAAACAGGGCCAGTCGGTCATAGATCTCTCTGGATTAATTAATTTCAGGAAAGCCCGGAAGTTTTTTTCATTTGATGATCCGTTCTTCATGATTAATGCCTCAATAAATAAATTTCCGATTGAACAACATATATCAGAGATATACAAAGCACTGCCTGTTTCAGGAATTGTTGATAGCTCTATTTATTTTGAAGGTGACACAAGTAAATTTACGGGCAATGCGGACATTTCACTTAGTAATAGCATTTTTTATGGGCAGGAGTTTGACAGGATTTCTCTTGAAACTGTAATAGGCCCTGAAAGCATTTCATTGCAAAGTATAGAGGCTGTTAGAAATGAATCTGTTTTCTCCGGGAATGGAGTTATATTCTTTGATAAACGGTTCAGCATGGATATTTCTTCTCCTGGTATCAGATTAAAAGATATTGATCTGATAAAAAAATTCTCGATGGACGCGTTGATCGGGCTGAAAGTTAAAGGCACCGGCACTCTTGATAGTCCTGATATTCAATTTTCTGTTGATATTCACGAAAGCACAGTGAAAGGCATTCATGCAGGGAAGGGCATTTTGGATGGAACATTGACCGGAAACAATGTTACTGCTACCGGAAATCTTGCGGATGGGCGTATCCTGGCAAGCCTTAAAGCAGATTTTCCACAATTCAGATCATGGTCCGTGGATATGAATTTCAAGAAAGAAAGGTACGATTTTCTTTTGTCAGGATTTCTGAAAGAGATTCCGGATAATTTTTCACTTTCAGCTGAAGGGGACCTTAATGTAAGCTCTGACAATGATAAATTAATTATTAATTCAAAGTTCAATTATTTGAACTTCAGCATGTATGAGTATATTTTCGAGAACAATGAATCTGTAATCCTGAATTTTGATGATGATGAAATTATAATAAAATCTTTCGACTTTTCAGGCAACAACACTGCATTATCCGCGTCAGGAGAAATCAAGCTGAACAATAGCTATGACGTGACCATTAAAGGAAATATTGACATCGCTCCTTTAAAGGCTTTGACAGAAGAGTTTGTGTTTCTGGATGGTCGTGGTAATTTCGATGTTGATGTTAAAGGATCATGGGATGAACCAGAACTAATAGGAAAAATTGAATTTGAAAATGTCTCTGCTATTTTCAAGTCATTTCCTCAGGGGGTCGGGCCTTTAAACGGTACCTTTTTGCTTAACAGGGACAAAGTAACTTTTGATTCAGTTACAACAGGTTTTGCCGGAGGCGCCATTACTTTGTCCGGCCTGGGAAACTTTAACAGGCTTTCGTTGGAGAGATTAATTGTCTCGTCTTTTTTCGATGGTATCAGGATTAGAGCGGTGGACGGGATCAGGGCGAATATAAATGGAAGTCTCTTTTATGAAACTTCCACTAAAGGTTCGAATCTTACTGGAGAAGTTCTTATTGATAAAGCCAGGTATGAAAAAAATATTGATTTGAAAAAATGGTTTCTTGGGCTAAAGGAAATTAAGAAAGGCCAGTCCCGGTATGCTGATTTCCTGAAACAGACAAAGCTGAATATTCAGGTGCGAGGGTCAGAAAATATATTCATTGATAACGATCTTGCAAAGGCACCTGTAAAGATTGATCTTAATATTGCTGGTAATGTTGAAAGGTACGGTCTTGTCGGCAGAGTAGAGGCGGATGAAGGACAGATCTACTTCAGGGGAAATGAATTAAGGATTCTGGAAGGAAGCAGCGTGGATTTTGTGGACCCTGCTCAAATATACCCTCTTTTTCATGTGTTGGCTGAAACCTACAAAAATGATTATCATATAAAACTTTCACTGGATGGCACAATAGATAAGTTCACCTTATCCCTTTTTTCAGATCCTCCTCTTCCGGAAGCGGATGTATTGACATTGCTGACTTTTGGACATACTAACAAGGATATTCAGGGTGTTGAAGGAGGGATAGCAGCTCAGCAGGCTTCTGCAATAGTAACTGGTGGTATTCAGGAAGACATTCAAAATGAAATTAAAAATATTGTAGGAATTGAGCGCTTTGAGGTTGAACCACATATAACTTCCACTGGAGCATTCACTTCAAAAGTAACTGTAGGTAAACGGTTACTGGAAGATCAGATATCTGTCACATACTCCACAGCTATTGGAACCACTGAAGAGCAGGTTATTGAACTGGAATATAAATTAAATAAGGAACTTTCATTGTTGGGATCGAGAGATGAGATGGGAAGCGCAGGAGCAGATGTTAAATACAGATTTGAATTTAAGTAGTCAAGAGAGCGAAGAATGGGAATCCGATTTTCTGAAAAAGTGATTAAGTTTTATATTCTCATCTGTACAATTGTCCTGCTCGGTAACATGTCCTATGCTGCTGAACACGATGTATTCAATTCCAAACAGGGATTAGCAAACATAACAATAAAAAAGATTGATGTTGAAGGCCTTACAAGAATAGATGATGAAGAACTGATTGACCTGATCTGCTTTAACGTTGGAGAAATTCTTGATATGCGTGTGCTTGGCAAGGGTATTAGACGGGCGTTCAAAAAGGGCATATTTCTCGATCTTAAAGTACGTTCTGAACCGTATAATGGTGGAATTAAATTGATATATATCGCAACAGAAATACCTGTTATCAATAAAATCAGTTTTATTGGTAATGAATATATCTGGAAACGTGAAATCAGGGATATATTTTTCTTTAAAGAGGGGGAAGATTATATAGAGGATTTTTTTGACAAGGCAAATAACAGCCTCATTGAATCATACAAAAAGAAAGGTTTTCCTGATGCTGAAATAGAGATATATGTTGAAAATTATGACAGGTCAAAGGTCAACCTGACCGTTAATATTCGAGAGGGGGATCCACTGATCATTAAGTCTATTGATGTTCTGAGTGAAGTCAAATCTCTTATGAAAACTGTCGAGTATGCTGTTTATGACAAGGATATATTGAATGAGGACCTGAAGAAGATAGCTTCTTATTATAAGAAAAGGCGATTTTTATCACCGGAAATTGGTCCTTTCAGATTTAATAACAGTAAACTTGTTATACCTATTAACAGCGGACCGAAACTTCAAGTTTTATTTATCGGTAACAAAGCGGTCAGTTCAAGAAAACTAAGAAAAAAAATGCTGTTTATTGAAGAAAGAGAAGTGTCAGACGAGACTGTGGCGGAAGCTGTAAATCGTATCAAAGGCCTGTATGAAAGTCTGGGATATTACTATGCAGGAATTGCTGCAAGCGTAGAGAAAGGTCAAGAGATAAAAGTATCTTTTTTTATTAATGAAGGAGACAGGGTTTACCTTAATAAGATCACTTTTAAAGGCACTACTGTATCTGATAAAGCGCTTAGACAGATACTATCGATGAGGCAAGGCAAACAGTATGATGACAGTCAGCTGACTGACGACAAAGAAGCATTAATAATTTTTTATAATTCCCTTGGGTACATTAGCACGAAAATAGTGGACGTGAAAAAAGAGTTTGAGAATGATGGCCGTAACCTCAATTTGCATTTCATTATAGATGAAGGACTCAAAGTAACTATAGATTCTATTGAGATTGATGGCAATAAATCTATTGGCACAGAAGAGATAAAAAAAGCCGTGCATATAAAGGATGATTCTCCATACAATCTTGTTGATATAGGCAATGCAAGGTTAAGTGTAATGTCCCTCTACCGAAGGAGAGGCTATGCAGATGTAACTGTTAAAATTGAGAGTACAATTAAGGGTGACAAAGCTAGTCTTAAATTCCAAATCACCGAAAACCAGCCTTATGTTATCGGCAAAATTATTTTACATGGCAATCGCAAGACAAAAGCAAAAATAATAAGACGCGAATTTACCTTTAAAGAAGGGGATTCATATAATTATGATAAACTCCTTAAGGTCAAGCAGCGGCTTTACAGGCTTGGTATTTTCAACGAAGTATCTATCGATACTGTAAGTACTGGTATCAGTATTGAAGGGAAATCTGTCAGCGATATTGTTGTGTCTCTCAAGGAAGGCAATGCCGGTGCGGTAGAGTTCAGTGCGGGATTGGGAGATTATGAAGGATTCCGGGGAATGATCGACATAAGTTATAGAAACCTTGGAGGATACAACAGAGAGATCGGATTAAAGACCAAAAAGAGCTCCAAAGTAGAAAGGTATTTATTTTATTTTAGAGAGCCGTGGTTCTTGAACAAACCAAACATCCCCCTGAAAGTCTCTTTAATTAAGGAGGACAGCAGGGCTATAAATATTGATACAAGAGAAGTTCTTTATAAAATTGACAAGCTTGGTTTATTGATTGGCGTGGAAAAAGCTATGTCGAATAAACTGAAATTGAATCTTGATTATGAATATTCAATAACCGAAACAACGGATGTTGATGAAGGTGTTATACTCAGCAAAGAAGACGAAGGCACTCTTGGCATTAGCAGTATTTCTCCTTCATTACATTATGATACTCGTGATAATCCTTTTAATCCCGTTTCTGGATCATTTAATAGCATTGTGCTGAAAATTGCCTCTAAGGCGTTTCTTTCAGAAATTGGATTTATCAAGACAACTTTTAAAAGTTCCTGGTTTTTCCAACTCTATAAAGATATTATTTTTGCATTCTCTCTCGGGGGTGGTACAGCGTTCAGTTTCGAAGGCACAAAAGAATTGCCATTAATCGAAAGATATTTTCTTGGCGGAGGGACAACGGTGAGAGGATTTGAGAATGATATGCTTGGCCCAAAAGGGCAAAATGATTCACCAACAGGCGGAAATATTTTTGCACTTCTGAACTCAGAAATCAGGTGGCCACTTGGGAAAGGGTTCGGGCTTGTCACATTTGTTGATGGTGGAAATGTATGGAAAACTATAGATGACATTGATAGCGATTTAAGGTACACCGCTGGTGGAGGATTGAGATACAATACACCAGTAGGCCCGGTAAGGATTGATTATGGACACAAAATCAGCAGAAAGGAAAATGAAAGCGCTGGGGAAGTGCATTTCAGTTTTGGACATGCTTTTTAGAGTCAGCTATCACGAAAAAAAGAGGCTATGGTTGTGCATACTGTATGCTGCATTTTTTATTATATCGTTATCCAGTAATGTCGGTCACTCTGAAATACTTGACCGAGTGGTTGCGATTGTAAATAACGATATAATTTTACTCACAGAGTTTAAAAAGGAGCTTAAGAGAGTACGGTCTGAGGGGAATGAAATAACTGATCAAGAGGTTCTTCAGGGGATGATCAGGCAGGCGCTCATTTTAGAAGAAGCAAAAAAATATTTAATGAGTGGAAATTATGATATATATAACTTGACTACTAATAAAAAACAAAAATTAATTGAAGAGTATATCGAAAAGAGGATAAAAGCTTTCATACATATGCCTTTTGAAGATATTGAAATGTACTACCAGGAGAATAAGAATAATTTTAATGGTAAGGATCTTTATGGTGCGTGGGATGAAATAGAACAAATCATAAAAAGAGAAAAGTTAAAGACAAAACTTGATGAACATGTTAATTCGTTAATGAAGAAGGCGTATATCAGGATTCAACTGAAGACAAACTGATGTGTTTAATTATCGTTTAGCCTGCATAGGGATCAGTCTTTCAGTCGTTTTATTACCGCTGTTTCATCGCAGTCCGGAAACTTCGGGCATTTAAGGCAGTCTACCCAGATTTTATGGGGCAGGTCATTTTTGTCTATATCCTTAAAGCCAAACTGTTTAAAATAGTCCGGATAAAAAGTAAGCGCAAACACCTTATTGATGCCCAGAGACTTTGCTTCTTTCAGACTGTGGTTTATAAGAGTTTTCCCGATCCCGTTCCCTTGATATTTTTTTAATACTGCAATTGAGCGAATTTCAGCAAGGTCTTCCCATGCAATATGGAGGGCGCAAACAGCAACAGTTTTCTTATTCTCAACGGCAATAGTAAAGTCACGAATATGCTCGTAAATATCATTTAGCGCGCGCGGAAGCATCTCGTCTTTTTTAGCAAACTTATTCACAAGGCTGTGTATTGCCTTGGCGTCTTTGATAGTTGCTTTTCTAAATTTCAATACTTGCACTCCTTAAATAACTCTATGAGGATTCCTTCTCTTAAACCGTAATTACTGACGCTGAGAGTATTAAACTTAAACGACTCCATGAGCTTTAGAAGTATAAGAGTTCCGGGCACTATTATGTCAAGTCTCTCGCGTTCATAGGGTATATAAGCGGCCCGTTTTTTGGAACTTATTACAGAGATGTCAGAATAAATAGCATTCAGTTTATCAATTGATAATTTAGAATTGTGGATCATATTATGGTCAAAACCTTTAAGGCTTTGCGAGATCGCTGAAAGTGTTGTAACCGTGCCTGCAGTTCCGATTAGAGTGGTAGCACTTGTTATAAATTCCCTAAAGGAATTAATGGCAGGCTGAATTGTTCTGCTAATTTCCTTCTCCATCCC
>Ga0255053_10001994_pt1 | contig 11022 bp, 14 predicted proteins | sample JV7_2_22_MG_FD_188635 | JGI IMG/M metagenome (GOLD analysis project Ga0255053, IMG submission 188635) | Seawater microbial communities from Jervis Inlet, British Columbia, Canada - JV7_2_22 | ecosystem: Environmental > Aquatic > Marine > Inlet | place: Canada: British Columbia | collected...
GATCTGCTCCGGTGACATCACCCTCATCCGGGCCGCAGCGAGCTCCAACGCGAGCGGCATCCCGTCCAGACGCCGGCAGATCTGAGCCACCTTTCCGGCATTGTCGGTTGTCACCTGGAAACCCGGTTTCACCGTCGCTGCTCGCTCCGTGAACAGCACGACCGCATCGAAGCCTGAAACCGTGTCGAGATCTGCATCCCGTGGAGGAATTGCCAGCGACTGCACGGCAAAGGGTTGCTCACCAGGTACGCCCAGGATCTCACGACTGGTGGCGAGGATCTTCAGGTTCGGGCACTGCGCCAGAAGTGTCGCCGCAACCCCGGCCGCCCCAGCAATCAAGTGCTCACAGTTGTCGAGGATGAGGAGCATCCGCTTTTCACCGATCGACGCAGCGACGGTTTCGAGAGCTGATCTTCCCGGCTCTTCCTTGATGCCGAGGGTGTCGAGAATCGTTTGCGCGATGAGGTCAGGATCGGTCACCGGCGCCAGCTCAACCAACCACACCCCACCCCGATACTGCTCGAGTAACCCAGCAGCGAGCCGTAGAGATAACCGGGTCTTTCCCGAGCCCCCGACCCCGGTCATTGTCAGGAGCCGGGTATCCGCCAGGAGTCGCTGCGTCTCTGCGACATCGTCCTCGCGTCCTATGAAACTTGTCAGTTGTTCAGGGAGATTGTCACGGCGAGATCCGACAGCCGCACCACGACCGGAGACCACCGTCCCGGAGAGCCCGGACGTTTCCGGCTGTGCCACAGCAAACAATCGCCATTTGCCGGGCACACCTTTGAGAGTTCGCTTGCCAGCATCGAGAAACGTAAACCCGGCGCCGGCAACGAGGTCCTTGACAGTCCCCGAAACGAGCACCTCCCCGGACCCAGCTGTGGCGGCTATTCGCGCTCCGATGTGTACCGCCATCCCGGCGACACCTTCACCGGTTGCTTCGACCTCACCCGTGTGGACTCCGCAGCGAATGTCAATACCCAAGGTCTCAACCGCAGCGATCACGGTGAGGGCACAGCGGACGCCATGAGCAGGACCGTCAAACGTGGCGAGAAATGCGTCACCTACCGAGTCGATCTCCCTCCCTTGCCACCTGACAACTTCTCCCCTGACGGCCTGGCGATGACGATCGAGAAGTTCGCTCCAAGCCTGATCCCCGATCTCGGCGAGCATGTCTGTCGACCCGACGATGTCAATGAACAGGAGAGTCGCCAGGGCTCTATCTGGGTCGGGATTCTTAACAACCACGGGGTCGAGCCTACGGAATATCCCATCGGGCCTCTTCTGCAAGCAGACTTTCGGCGATTGGCTTCGTTCTGTCCGTCTAGAGCACGGCCTTGATGATCGCCGAGACCATCGAGGCCGCAACAGTGTGAGTTGGCGTCACCGAAACATCCCTGAAGCCTGCCTCGGCCAGACCCTCCTCGAACTCTCGGGTGGAGAGCGCCCCGGCGATGCAGCCGGTGTATGAGCCTCGTTCAACCCGCTCTTCAGCGGTCAGGTGGTCGTCGGCAACCACGTCGGTGATACCGATGCGGCCGCCGGGCTTGAGAACACGTGCCATCTCGGAAAAGACTGTCGTCTTGTTAGTCGAGAGATTGATGACGCAGTTGGAGATGATCACATCGACTGATGAATCGGGGAGCGGCACTTCCTCGATGTATCCCTTGAGGAACTCGACGTTGTCGACGTTGGCCTCCGTGGCGTTCCTACGCGCCAGTTCCAGCATCTCGTCGGTCATGTCGAGGCCGTAGGCCATGCCGGACGGGCCGACGCGCTTTGCGGAAAGCAGCACATCGATGCCGCCGCCTGCCCCCAGGTCGAGCACCGTCTCTCCCTCATTGAGGTCGGCGACGGCGACGGGGTTGCCGCAGCCGAGACTCGCCATTTTGGCTGCATCTGGCAGCTCGGCGCTGTAGAGAGCGTCGTAGAGCCCGCTGCCGTACTTGCCCTCATCTTCGGGGCCACAGCACGACGCGTCGTTGTCGAGCACGGTGAGCGCATCCGACGCATACCTCTTGCGAACGGTTTCGCGGAGTTCGTGGTCAATAGTCATTGCGTTTCTCCCTTCCATGGAGCAGTTGCGGACGCCTTGCCCATCACCGTCTCAGCCGCCGTGGGGAAGGCCTCGAGACAGGCGCGATTCATCTCATAGAGGCTGCTGGTTCCTGCCTTCGTCACGTGAACAAACCCTGGCTCCGAGAGAACCTTGAGGTGGTGGGAGACCGTGGACTGGCCTATGTCGACCGCGTCAACGATCTCGCCAACCGTCATGGCCCGGTCGGTCGTAGCGAGCAGATTGAGGATTTCTATCCGCGAGGGGTCGCCGAGGGCTCTGAACCAACTCGCCCATGTCTCGGCGTCGTTCCGTGACACATTCATCTATTATCGACGATAATCGATACAGGGTCAACCTGTCAACCTTCATCCGCAAAGGAGAGCCCTTAGAGGATCAGTTGAATCTGCTCGATGCTGCGACTGAGCCCGACCACAAGGAGCAGAAGCAGTGACGAGTACCCGGTCACAGTGGAGGTGCGGGCCACCCAGTCAGGAATCGCCTTCACGAAGGTCGACGCATGACGGATGGCAGTTGAGGCGACGCCGAGCAAGATGAGAGCGAGGAACCCGAAGTCGGGGTCGCATCCACAGAAACTGGGAATGGTGAAGAGCGCGATCACGAGGAGAAGTGCCATGCCACCCAAGGCCGTGATGATCAGGTATACGGGCTGCTCCACCTCGGCCGCAGGTGGCAGCTTCCGATCCAATAGCCAATAGAAACCCGATACCGCCAGCCCAAAAGCAAAGTGGAGACCGACAAACATCGCGACGTTCAGCGCTGCCGGGTCGAGAAGGAAGAAGTCAACTGAATTGAAAGGACTTCCGTCTCCGCTGGCGGCGAGGGCCACCAACCCGAACCCCAAACCCTGCAACGGGCCCATCCACTTCAGCCAGGGATCGGAACCGACCACGATGACGCTGCCTGCAGCACCGGCAAAGCCACCGACGAAGACGATCAGGATGATGGTTCCAACAATGGTGAACTCTCCTACCCGATTCCCGTTTTCGGTAAGACGTCCCACCATCTCGGGACCGGCAGCTATCGCTGAGATCCTCATGATGATCCGGCCACCCACCCCACCGACCAGCACTCCGCTGATGAAACTTGCTACTCCAAGGAGCGCCACATGACGAAACACCCGGTTTGTAGCTAGAAGTGTTTCTGTTCTTGAGTCAGGAAGCGCCATTGATGCAGTCCGATCTCACGCAGGTGCGCAAGCAACAAGGAGCTCGGAAATGGCGTCCGCAGTGTCCGCAGCCGGGATGGCCCGGATAACCGGATGGTCGAGGACCGCCTCCTCGAGTTCGATGCCCGGCAACAACTCGGCCCGCGATGATCCGGTCACGACGGTCTCGGCCGCTGTCATCTCGTTGCGGGCGAACACAGCCTGGTAGTGCGGGATCGCGCCATATGCGTCGGCGCGCTGAGCGAGGGCCGCCGCGGCCTGGGGAAGCAAAGCACATCTGATGTACGAAACCACGACGGGTGTGGCCCGGCCCACCGAAGAGGCACCCTGTTCGAGCATGACCCGGGACCGTCCGACGTCGGATGCGATCCACCACGTGAAGATCACCGCATCGGCGACCTCACCCGCCAAGGCCGTCATTTTCGGGCCAACGGCGGCGGTGACCACTCGAGAGCCCAACTCGCTGCGCAGGATTTCGGCGGCCCCGCCAACCTCGGCAAGGGCACCAGGCCGGCGACTCGAGCCCACTCCAAGCCAGAGCCGGTCCTGTGGGATACCGCGGTCACGAATCTCGGAGACAAGTTCTTCGGCCGAGATGGTCGGCAGATGGAAAACTCCGACACCGATGTCCAGGTCGGTTTGCTCGCTGGCCTTCTCGATGATGTCGAGTGCCTTGTCGGGCGGGCTCCCATTTACCCAAAACGACTCGTAGCCTGCACTCTCCGCCTGGACTGCAACCTCGGCGGCGACGTCGAGGGGCACAGTCGCGTCAATTCCAAATCCGCGCATGGCGAAACGCTACTCCTCAAACAATGCGACGGTCGGCAGCCCAGCGAGCAAGCTCGTGGCGGTTGGAAAGCTGAAGCTTGCGCAAGACCGAGGGCACGTGTCGTTCCACCGTCTTCGCCAAGATGTCCAGAAGCTGAGCCGTCTCCTTGTAGGTGTGACCCAGGGCAATTAGGAGGAGCACCTCCTTCTCCCGGGGTGAGAGCCGGGCACACAATCACCGCTCTGTACGAGGTGAGGCCGACCGCTGACGCCGTTGAGGACTACAACCGGCGTCTCGGCACCGTGAAGCTGCGGTGGACCGACGCCGCGACCGGCGAGAACCGGGAACTCGGGCACAACATCACGATGGCGGACCTGGCGCCCGGGTTCGGTGCCACCGACGCTCGGTTCCAACAGGACGTCCTGGTTGCGGAGTACGCAGAGATCCTGCGCCGAAGCGTCCGGGCCGACCAGGCCGATGACGGCCTCGATGAGCTGGCGCTGCAAGTGGCCATCTCGAGGAACTCCTTCCCCGGGATGACGATGTGGCCGAGTTCGTCGATCTGGTGAGACAGGCTGCCTGGATCGCGGGCGGCTAGCTCCTGACGATCCCGCTTGGTACTCCCGGCCCGGCGTCGGGAGTACCAGGACGTTGGGCCGGTTTAATGCGGACACCTACGACGTGATGATCGGGGAGGAAAGAAGACCCCGGATCCTCTTTGACCTCATCCTTGCCGTCGACATCCTCACCCACAAAGGCAAGCGCTAGCTCCCGACTACCACTGATCGAGTCGTGGCATCACGCAGAGCGGTTGGCATGTCAGACCTGTAACGTACTTCCGCTCTAGGAGACCCGGATGACCGAGCCAACAACAAAGTCACAACTGCCCACCAAGGGGACCACGCGGCGTAAGCGCTCGCGTCGTGATTTGGCACTACGGATCATCAGGAGAGTTCGCACTCACCCCGCCAACTCGGGCGCACCAAACTCTGCGACCCTTCGAGCCCTGAGATGGCAAGTACGCAAACGGATTAGTCGCCAGCCGATTACCAAGAGCGCTTTTGGGATGGACCTCCAGTTTCCGAGTTCAAGTGGCTCCGCCTCCAACCTGGTGTATTTCGGCGAGTGCTACGAGTGGGAGACGATCAACTTCATCCGCTCATACCTGCGACCAGGGGACATCGTTGTAGATGTGGGTGCCAACGTCGGCATGTTCACCTACGCCGCACTCCAATGTGTGCTGCCCGACGGTCGAGTGCATGCGATCGAACCGACGCCCTGGGCAGCCCAGAATATTCATCACAACGTTGACCGGAACCGTGTAGCGCAGAGCGTTCACGTCTATGAGCTCGCGGCCAGCGACGAGGCGGGAACCGCGAGGTTCACCGCTGATCAAGACGTGAGCAATCACATGGAGTTCGACGACTTGACGAGTCATGACGCCGGCAGCGACCTCATCGAGGTTCCTACCGCGCCGCTGGATGCGTTACTTCCTGAGGAAGCGACCATCAGCCTGGCCAAGTTTGATGTCGAGGGTGCCGGAACCAAGGCTCTCACCGGATTCCTTCACCATCTCGAGAACGCCAATCCCCCGGTCGTTCTGATTGAAGCGCACGACCATTCGCTCAAGAAGATGGGCTCCTCCCGCGACGAGGTGATGGCGCTTCTTGCCGATAACGGATACGAATCGCTGGTTTATGACGTGGATGCCCGTCAGCTGAAGAGTCCGCCGGCGGACTGGTGGGCCGATGTCGTCGCGGTTCATGAGAAGCACCGCGACAGCATCGAAGCCCGTCTGTAGCCCCCTCCGGTCTTGGGGTAGGACCGGAGTTTGATCCCGTCGCGAGAAGGATATCCGCAGACCTAGCTGCAGTGCTCCACCAGCCGCACATAAGTGCCGTTATGTGCGGGTGGTAGCGGGTCCTGTAGGTTTGTCGCATGGTTGAGGAGGGCCAGGAGCCCAAGTACCACGGGGTGGAGGCGGGTGAGTATTGGCAGGGCCTCCTCACTGGCCACGGCAAGGGTTTGGGTCCCGCGAACCGCCTGTTTCGGCGGATTCCGACTTCTCCTCGATGCAAACTGTGTCAGGCGCCTTTCGCCGGTCCGTACGCGCCCTTGTTCAGACTTGCCGGTTTTCGACGCTGGGAGTTGAACCAGCAGATGTGTCGCTACTGCGTTGGCGGGATAGAAAAGGTCAAGGGCGGAACGGAGGTGGATGTTTCGTTGCTGTTCGCTGACGTGAGGGGATCGACAACCCTGGCCGAGACGATGTCCCCGTCGGCGTTTTCGACGTCGTTGGATAGGTTCTTTGCTCTCGCATTTGAAGCTGTGGATAGTGAGGACGGAGTTATCGACCACATAGTGGGCGACGGGGTCATGGCGATGTGGTTCCCCGGGTTCGTCGGAGACGCCTACCCATCCGCTGCGGTGGCTGCGGGACGAAAACTGGCCCGCTCCTTGGCCATTACTCCACAATTGGGTGCTTCGTTTCCCGTCGGCGTCGGTGTGCACACCGGCGTGGCCTACGCAGGTGTTGTCGGCGAGCCAGGTTCACACGATTTCACTGTGCTGGGAGACGTACCCAATACCACAGCTCGACTGGGGACAGCAGCCCAAGGCGGTGAGCTGGCGATGAGCGACCAGATCGTAGAGGCAGCAAAGATCGACACCACCGGAATGGAGCGCAAGCTCTTCGACCTCAAAGGCAAATCAGGCCCATTCCAAGCCTGGATCGAAGTGACACCGTCCGAGAAGTAGCCCACACAGATACACAAACCGACGGAACCCAAGAGCACATAACCGGCATTATGTGCGGGTCCTGACGCCATGATCAGCCGCCCATAAGTGCCGTTATGTGCGGCTCTGTTCAGCTATGAACCTTCAGACACCTCATAAATCTCGTCTGCGACCAGACCATGTGCTTCACGGTGCACTCGCATCGCAGTGTCGGCATCGGGAGCGTCAACAAGACAGAAGATCTTGCCAGCCTCCTCATCCACCCAGTAACGCCTGTAGTCCACTCCATACGCGCCCTGAGTTGCCACATCAGCCTGATGAGCACCCGCGACATCCTCGGCCGATACTCCTTCGTCGATGGTGTGAACGTCCATAAATGTCGGCATCTGTGCCACCTTTCTCGTTCGGCGCTGTTCCTGTTCACGCGAGGCTTTCTTAAACCAGAGCCAGCGTCTAGAGGCCAAGGTCCCAAGCCGTGCTCGATAGGACGTTGGGATGACCAGAAGAAGAACATGTACTCCACGAACCTCCAGCCCATAACCGGCATTATGTGCGGTTCCTGACGCGGTGATCAGCCGCACATAAGTGCCGTTATGTGCGCCTCGTCTATGGGATGGATCGGACAACCTTCCGTCCGCCTCGGGTGGCGTGGAGTACGAAATCGTGATGGTGGCCGACACTGACATGGCCACAGCTCTCACATATAAGGCGCTCAATCCCGGCAAAGACCGTGCGAACGGTTTCTCGATGCTCGCAGTCGGCCAGCCGCCTTTGTGTGCGGCGCTTTCTCATCTCTGCTGACTCCCGACGACAGTTTTGACGCCCGTCTCGATTGGTATATCGGTCGGTCACCCTGGACGGCTTGGGTGTCAGCCTCAACACCCCTCTACTAACTAGACATCACCCGCACATAAGTGCCGTTATGTGCGGGCGGTTCGGGGCGTGTCACCAACTGTCAGCCTTTGTTCGTCTGTATTGGCGAGACTGCAACGTGATTCGTTGGGCGTAGAAGAAGAGAGGAGTCCACATGGTTGGTTCTGGGGTGAGTAGTCAACTCACGATGAATGGGGTGTTCCGCCGGGTTGCTCTGCTTGGTGTGGCAAGTGTGATCAGCGGTGTCCTTGTTGGTGGTGTTCTCGGTCGGATCGTCATGCGCATATCGGCGGTGGCAGCCGGACCAGAAATGGTGGGACGACTCACCGAGAACGGCAACCGGATCGGTGAATTCACCATCGTCGGAACCATGATTCTGATCATCTTCGTCGGTGGCTTTTCTGGTGTGGCTGGCAGCGTCATCGTTGTCGGTTCCGACCCCTGGCTGAAATGGTTGGGCCCTCTACAGGGTTTAGGGTTCGGGTTGGTGGCTCTTGCGGCCACCGGAGACGGAAGCCCCTTCACCTCGGTCGATTTCTTCATCCTCGAACCCCGAGCCTTGAACGTTGCAATGTTCGTCGGTCTCGTCTTCGCCTTTGGTCTGGTCGTTTCCGGTCTCTACTGGCTGTTCGATCGAACACTGCCGCCTGCCGCCGACCGAGAACAGGTCGGCTACCTGATCGTCACCAGCCTTGGCGGTATCGGACTCCTCCTAGTAATTGCGCTATTCACTGTCCCCAGTTTCTGTGGATGTGAACCCAACTACGGGTTTCTGGCGGTCATCCTCGTCATGGTCACCTCAACCGCCGTCCACCACGCTTCGACATTCATCTAGGAGATACCAACATGGGTTGCCCGCAGCACAAACGTCATCGGATACAGCTCACTCGCTCTTCTACTCGTCATAGGACTCAGATCAACCATCGACCAGATCCAAAAGATCCTCTGATCACACCAAACAGCCGCCCATAACCGGCATTATGTGCGGTTCGTGACACCGTGATGACCCGTCCACAACGGGCTACGAGCAATCGGATCGCAACCTTTCTGCAACATGTTCCCGGTATCTCTGGTGAGAACCGCAGGAAGGAGAAACAATGCATGCGGTATTGATCACATTCCGGTCTGAGGCAGCCCTGGAGGACCTCGCCGGACCTTTCACCGACTACGCCAACGCGATGACAGAAGTGGGCGGATTGGTATCCAAGACCTGGATCGCCGACGGCAACAAAGTCGGTGGGTTCCACATCTTCACGTCGAGACAGGCTTCCGAGGCCTACCTCGACTCCGAGATGGTGGCCAGCCTCACAACGAATCCGGCCTTCTCCGGATTCGAAATCCGACACTTCCAAGTGCTCGATGATCTGAGCCGGATCACAGGGAGCCCCGGAATGGCCCTTGCGGATGTCGGGTCATGAGACGCCTGACATTGCTCGGATTGACCATGGCACTGCTCGTCGCCAGCGGCGTGGCGGTGGCCACCAACCACAGTGACACTTATACGGGTTGTCTCACAGCGGGTGGGTCGGTCATCAATGTGGCTATTGGGAGCGACCCGGCGCAAATGTGCGGTGGGAATCAGACCCAGATCAGCTGGAACGAGACCGGACCGCAAGGACCACAAGGGGTTCCTGGCGCTCAAGGGCCGCAAGGACCACAAGGTGATCCTGGCGCTCAAGGGCCGCAAGGTGATCCTGGCGCTCAAGGGCCGACCGGGCTGCAAGGAGACACCGGGCCGGCAGGGCCACCCGGTGTTGGCCTCAGCGGGTGGGAAGTCGTCAATGTGCGGACCCCCAATGTGATCCTCTCGAACGTTGCCCGTGGACAGGCCGTCCATTGTCCGGCAGGGAAACTGCCGACCGGCGGTGGCGCAGATATTAGAGGTACTGGAGCCTCCAACGTCCTTGGTTTCACCAACGTCGCGATCGTTCGCTCGGCACCCATAGCCGACGGCTGGTTTGTGAGCGCCGAGGAAATCGGCGGGGGCACTTTGTTCAGCTGGTATCTGGACATTTTCGTTATTTGCGTCGACGCCCCCTAGACCTGCAAGCGTGTGCAGGTGGCAACTGGTTCGGTTGTGACCTGCACACACTGCGATCGCCCGTAACCGGCATTATGTGCGGTTCCTGAGGCCGTGATCTAGCCGCACATAAGTGCCGTTATGTGCGGGTCAAGGGGTGTATTCGATGTCGCCAGTATATGTTTCCACGCCCGTTTTCGGGCCTAACGGGACCAGCCAGTAGTCGCCTTCACCTTGTAGATCGACGAAGTCGCCGAAACCATCGAGAATGCGCCAGGGGCCGTTCAGGACTCCGGGTCCTGTGTCATATCCATTCGGAACGAAAGCGATGGTGAAGGTACCTGTATCTGGTTCGGAGCAGGTCATGACTTTGTTGATTTCGTCTACAGAGTTATCGAATTCGCTGGGACGGAGGGTGTCTACGTACGTTCCATTGGAACACCCGAGGATGTCTGCGCCTTCTTTCACCTCGAAGGTCCCATGGATTGGCTCTGAGTTGTAATCAGATGCGGTCTTAATGGTTACCGGCCCAGATGTGGTTGGGGTTGTGGTTGGAGTGGCGGTCGTTGTTGGGGGCGTGGTGGTCGTTGTTGGGGGCGTGGTGGTCGTGGTTGGAGTGGCGGCTGTGGAGTCTGGCGAGGATGCTGTTACATCTGCTGAGTCCTCACCTCCGCCGCAGGCGGTACCAACAAGCACAAGCGCCAAAAGAACGATAAGACGTCGCAAAACCTCTCCCCTCGTGGTTGAACACCGAAGTGCGAGCCTACCGGAGGCCGATTCGGTCGATGCGAGACTCCGATCAACCCGCCCATAACCGGCATTATGTGCACACTGTTTGTTCTGACGGCGTAGGTTCAAACGCATGATTCGAGGACTCGTCGGACCCCTAACAGCTTTGTTGATCGTGGTGGCTTGTGCTGGAAGCGATCCCCTCACCACTGAGGAACAAGAGTGGTGCCTTGATAACACGGACACTGTTGATGAGACCTCCGGAGACCTGGGCCTGATGGATTATGTCGATGCCTATTACGACGCCGAAGGTGATGGCCTGGGATCAGATGGCGACCCGAATCTCACCGACAGGAACATTGAAGTGAGCCAAGAACTGAGTACACGAAACAGTGAGGACCCAGACGCCCTCTTCGATGACCTGTTTTCCCGGTACCTAGACCATCCTGATGGTCAAGAGGCGTGCGCTGCTGCCTACGCCGCCAACTCCTAGCCCCTTTCAAAGCCATACATAAGTGCCGTTATGTGCGGGCGTCGGAACAGGTGATGCTGTCGCTGTTCGGGGTCAGGGTCGAACCACTTTCGGCTCAGTGGTGTGGGAGACCCGGAAGAATGGAGACAGTGTTTCTGATGCGATTACTTCGCAGTAG
>Ga0255053_10001995_pt1 | contig 11020 bp, 12 predicted proteins | sample JV7_2_22_MG_FD_188635 | JGI IMG/M metagenome (GOLD analysis project Ga0255053, IMG submission 188635) | Seawater microbial communities from Jervis Inlet, British Columbia, Canada - JV7_2_22 | ecosystem: Environmental > Aquatic > Marine > Inlet | place: Canada: British Columbia | collected...
CCAGGATGTCAGCGGGGACGCCCTCGGCCATCTGGATCAGGTTGGCCATCTTGCGGTTCAGGCCCTCCGGGCCCGGGTCGATGCGAAGCTCGGTAGGCGGCTTCTCCCCCACGCGGGACAGCGCCTGCCGCACGTCGTCCACGGCCGGGTCTGCGGCGTCGGCCACACCCAGCACCACACGCGTCCTGGTGGGTGCGGCAGCCTGCCACAGGCTCTCCAGGCAGGGCTCCATCCAGGGGCCGCTGCCCTTGAGGGGCCGCAGGGCCGCCACCTCGCCGCTGGGCGGCACGGGCTCGGCTCCCTGCTCCGGGTCGCCCAGCCGCCGATCCACGGCCCGCAGCGAGAGCCAGCGGTAGGCCAGGCAGGCCAGGAGCCAAGCGCCAAGCACCGTCAGGACGGCGTTCATCGTTTCCTCACTTCCCGGTGGCCCAGATCCCGGGTGCCCGCCAGACGGTACCCTGAGGCCTCTACCGCCGCCCGGACATCCGGGTCGCACAAGGCCTCCAGCTCCCGGGGGCCCGCCTCGCCGGCGGCATCCGGATGGGTATAAACCTCCACCGTGACCCCGTCGAGCCGTGGCAGCAGCCGCAGCCACTCCTGGCGATCCATGCCCCCGGTGGCCCTCAAGCCCGCAATCCGGTCGGGCCCACGCGCGTCTCCGCGGGCCAGCACGCGGCGGTTGCGTCGCGCCAGCACGGAGAAGGCCCAGGCGATGAACTCGTCCAAGGCGCCCTCGCCCCCTCGCCGCGCTGCTCGCGGATCTTCTTCCACCAAGCGCACCCACGGAACCTTGTGGTCGTCCATGCAGCGCGCCACCAGATCGAACACGAACGGGTGCATGTGCAGGTGGTGGTGGCCATCCACGTGATCGAAGGCCAGGCCCGTCTCGGCGTAGCGCTGGAACTGCGCACGAATCTCGCGCTCCAGCTGGTCGCGGCGCTGACGCCAGAAGATGGCGTGCGCGATCCCCGTAGGCCCGGGTCGTGACGTCAGGCGCCCGTCGCCGTTCACGAGATTCGGGATCGCCTCGGGCGGGCTCGCCGGGCGTGCGTCGCAAAGCACCAGGTGCAGGCCGGTCGAGAGCCCCGGGTGCCGGCGGGCCAGCGCCACGGCCTCGTCGAAGGCGTCGCCGGTCACCATCAAGCTGGCGCTGGTGAGGATACCGGTGGTGTGGGCGCAGACGATGGCTTCGTTGACACCGGGACTGGCGCCGAAGTCGTCGCCCGTCACGACGAGCCGGCGGGTCACGCCGATCGGTTCGCGCGCTCGTGTCTTCGCTTGGCCATGAACGAGAAGAACTCCCAGCCTTCTCGCAGGCGCCGCTTCATGACCTCTCGATCCCGCAGCATGTCGCGCACGATGCGCAGGATCGGTCCGGGTCGGAGGTAGTAATCCCGGTAGAAGCGCTCCAGCTCCTCGTGGATCGTCTCGCTGTCCAGGTCGTCGTAGGAGAGAACGGCTTCCTGGATGCCCTCGCCCTGGATCAGCTCGCCTTGGCGGGCCTGGGGAAGCCAGCCGTTCTCCATGGCCTGACGGTAGAGCTCGGTTCCCGGGTAGGGTGCCGCCAGCGACACCTGGAGGCTGTAGGGATCGGCCTTCTTGGCGAAGTCCAGGGTCTCCTCGATGGTCTCGCGCGTCTCGCCGGGCAGACCGAGGATGAACGTGCCGTGGATCAGGATGCCGAGCTTGTGGCAGTTCTGCGCAAACTCGAGCGCCCCTTCCAGCTTGATGCCCTTGCGGATGTTGTTGAGGATCTGCTGGTTGCCGGACTCGAACCCCACCAGCAGCAGCCGCAGACCATTCTCCTTGAGGATCTTGAGCGTCTCGTAGGGGACGTTGGCCTTGGCGTTGCACGACCAGGTGATCCCCAGCTTGCCCAGGCCGCGCGCGATCTCCTCGGCCCTCGGGCGGTCGTCGGTGAAGGTGTCGTCGTCGAAGAAGAACTCTTTCACGTGCGGGAAGAGCCGCTTGGCGTGAGCCATCTCTGCGATCACGTTCTCCGCGCTGCGCGTGCGGTAGAGATGGCCGGCGATGGTCTGGGGCCACAGGCAGAAGCTGCAGCGGCTGCGGCAGCCGCGCCCGGTGTAGAGCGACACGTAGGGGTGCTGCAGGTAGCCGATGAAGTAGCGCTCCACCTCCAGGTCCCGGTCGTACACGTCGGTGACCCACGGGATGGCGTCCAGGTCGTGGATCGGCGCGCGATCCTTGTTGCGCACCAGGGTTCCGTCGGGCGCCCGCCAGACGATGCCTTCCACCTCTTCGAAGGAGCGGCCCTCGGCAATCTCCTTGACGGCGTAGTCGAACTCCCCGGTGGTGACGAAATCCACCGCCGGCGCCGTGTGCAGGGTCTCCTCGGGCAGGATCATGGTGTGCGAGCCCACCAGGCCCACGCGCAGGCGGGGATTCGCCTCCTTCATGCGGGCGGCGGTCTTGCTGTCCTGGGCCAGGGAAGGCGTGGAGGTGTGCAGGATCAGAAGCTCGAACTCGGGCGCCCGTGTCACCACGTCGTCGATGCTGAGGTCCTGGGGCGGCGCGTCGATCAGCACGCTGTCGGGCAGCAGGGCCGCCGCCTGGGCGAGCCACGTGGGGTACCAGAAGGAGCGGATCTCCCGCCGAGCCTGGTAACGCGCCCCCGCCCCGCCGTCGAAGCCCTCGAAGGACGGGGGATTCAGGAACAGGGTCCTCACGGAGTGCCCGGCGCGGCCTCGGGCGATGCGGCGCGCGGCCGATCGGGAACGGGCATGGGGTTCTCGACCCAGGGACGGTCGAGCTCGCCCGGGAAGGCCCACCTGGCCGCGAACTGGATGTCGATCCCGACGCCCGCGAAGAAGCGGACGATTCCGGGAGCCCCCAGGATGCTCATCAGTTTGCCCATGAACGCGCGGCTCACGGCGCGGTGCGCCTTCGCCTCGGCCCGGCGCGCGCGGCGCAGCTCACTGCGCACCTCATCGGCGTGCCCCGCCTCGGCCAGCGTATTGAGCTCTTCCGTGGAGAACGAGACGTGGCGGATCTCGTCTTCGTGAATCTCGCGCAGAACCTCCACCGTCGCGGGATCCGCGGCCAGGTCCGTCAGCAACCCCTCCATCTCGGCGCAGGCGCGCTCCTCGCCGGCCTTGCAGCCCACCATGAAGCGGATCAGCTCGCTGGTGGTGAAGGGCTCCGGGTCCTCGAGCCGCTCCATGGGGATGCCCATGGCGTAGCGCCGCACGAACTGCTCGTAGTCCAGCTCCGGGGGAAGCGGCTTCGGCTTCACTCCGAGCTGCTGCTCCAGGTGGCGGCCGAAGATCCGGGCGTGGCGGTTCTCCTCGGCGAAGTGCCGGTAGATCTTCCGCGCGAGCACCGGGTCGGTCACATGCGCCGCGGCCTTGTCCAGACCCACGGCGCTGTCGGCTTCACCCACGGCGAGCGAGTTCATGAGGAACGCGCGCGCCTCGTCGTTCTCGAGGATCTTCCGGAAGAAGCTTCGTCGGCTAAGCATGCGCCCAACTACCCCCCAAGGCTTTCCCGCAGCAAGGCCTTCATGGCCCCTTCAGGATGAAGGAAACCCGAAGCCCCCGCCTGCGCCGCATTCTACAAACACGAGCGCGGTTTGGCCCATTTTCTGCGCCATTTTCGCGACGTCCGATCGGCCTCGTTCCGTCACGGAACGGCCGGCCCTGACGGCATCCGGATGCTCCCCTGCAGGAGCGTCTCACCCCCCGGCGCGAGGCACGAAGTTGACGTCTGCGGCGCCAGATTCAAGCCCCAGCTCCGGAGCATCATAGACCCCAGGGGGAAAAGAGCAACAAAACTGTGGCGTTTGTGTCTAATTTGCCCGCTGGCGAGGGGTCGGCGAGACGTCCGCTCCCAGCCGGATCGAGGCGAAGAATCGCTCCATCGCCGGCCGCCCCGCCTCGGTCCGGGCCCGGCCGTGGAAGACGTAGAGGGTTCGGCCCACCAGAAAGGCCTGGAGCTGGCCCTCCCCCAGGCCCTCCTCCGGGTCCCGATCCCGATACCGGACCTCCCGGCCGCTCTGGACTCCAAGCTCCACCTCCTCGAACGCGGTCTCCTGACGGTCCCCCCCGCCAAGAAGCTCTTCTCGCACGTTGCGGTAGATCCCATCGCGGGCGGCGAACCAGAGCGCCACGCGGGGCAACCGGGTCCAGGTGACCCAGAAGCCCACATCCGGCGTCTCCACGATGTACTCGTGCTCCTCCACCCGGCCCGCGATCGTCCGGTTCGATGACCGCTCGTAGCGAGGGGTTGCAGGCAGCCGGACCGAAAAGGCGCCCCCCTCCGGTTGCAGCAGGGGCCACCCCTCTCCTGCGGCCGCCGGAGCGAGCAGGAGCAGGACCAGGGCCGTGAGGAGCACCTGCACTCCTGCCGCTGGGCTCAGGCCACCTTCTCCAGTACGTGGATGGCGCAGGCGCTGCCCAGGCCGATTACGTGGGTCAACCCGTGGCGCGCCCCCTCGACCTGGCGCTTGCCCGCCTCCCCGCGCAGGTGGGTGGACACCTCGTAGATGTTGGCGATGCCCGTGGCGCCCAGCGGATGCCCCTTGGAGAGCAGCCCGCCGGAGACGTTGACCGGCACGCGGCCACCCAGGGCGGTCTCGCCCTCGTCAATCAGACGCCCGGCCTCACCGTCGGCGCACAGACCCAGGTTCTCGTAGTGGAGGATCTCGGCAGTGGCGAAGCAGTCGTGGAGCTCCACCAGGTTGATGTCGTCGGGACCTACCCCGGCCATGTCGTAGGCGGCCTTGGCCGCCAGGCGGGTGCAGGTATTCACGTCGGGCATGACCAGGTCGCGCTCCTGCCAGGGATCGCTGGTCAGCACCGAGGCCTTCACGCGCACCGCGCGGCCCATGCCCAGCTCCTTGGCCTTCTTCTCCGAGGCCAGCACCGCCGCCGCCGAGCCGTCCACGTTCACCGAGCACATCAGCTTGGTGTTGGGGTAAGCGATCATCTCCGAGTTCATGACCTGCTCGAGGGGCGTCTCGATCTGGTACATGGCTTTCGGGTTCAGCGTCGAGTGGTGGTGGTTCTTCACCGACACCTTGGCGAACTGCTCGAAGCTGGTGCCGTACTTGCGGCTGTGCTCCATCCCGGCCTCGGCAAACACCGCGGGCATCAGTCCGGAGCCCAGCAGCCCCTCCTTGGGAATGCCCTTGCCGCCGCCACCCCCGCCCAGCAGCCCCTTGCCCATCTGCTCCACACCGACGGCCAGCACCAGGTCGTAGACGCCGGCCTTCACCGAGAGCCAGGCGTCGCGGAAGGCCGTGGCACCGGTGGCGCAGGCGTTGGCGCAGTTGACCACCGGGATCCCGGTCTGGCCGATCTCCTGGAGGACGCGCTGGCCGACCATGGCGCTTGCCTGGTAGAGGTTGCCGGACCACATGGCCTGGATGTCCTGGATGGAGACGCCGGCGTCGTCCAGGGCCAGGTTCGCCGCCTCGGCGGCGATCTGGGGAACGCTGCGCTCGGGAAAGCGCCCGAACTTGATCATGTCGGTTCCGAGAATGTAGACGTCGCTCATGTCGGGCTCCCCTAGGCCGCGTCGGCGGGCTGGAAGAAGTAGCTGATGTAGGCGTTGCCCTCTTTGTCCTTGCGGCCCAGGGCGTCCTTGTAGACCACCTCGACGGGCATCCCCATCCGGATCTTCTCGGGATCCGGGTCCACGCCGATCAGGTTGCCCTTCACCGTGCCGCCGCCCTCGAGATCGACGATGGCCGAGATGTAGGGCGTCTCGATCCCGGGAAACGAGCGATGCACGATCGAGTAGACGTAGAGCGTCCCGCGATTCGAGAGGCGCACGGGCTCGAATGGGTCCCGGGCGCTGCACTTCGAGCACTGACTCCGCTCACCCAGATAGATGGCGGAGCAGGCCTTGCACTTCTGGCCCTCGAGGTACGGATCGCCCTCCGCCGGGAGCTTCAGGTAATCGACCGCCGGAAGCGGCCGTTGGGGCGTTTCGTCAGACATGTCGGGGGGTTCCTTCGAGATTTGATCCGCAAATCAACCTCGTCGAGGATGCACGCGCACGCGAGGGCTGTCAACGGACGCCCTAAGGAGTCAAGCCGGCTTCCCGGGAGGCCGAAACCGCCCCAATACGACTCGGGGTAAGACATGAAGATCGTGGGACTTGCCGCACTCGGTTGCTTCCTGTTCATGGGGGTCCTGGTCGGCACGCGACTGCTGCTGCTGGCACGCCGTACACGCGGCGCACCCGAGCTCTGCGCCGGGCTCGGGCTGCTGTGCCTGACGCTGCTGGCCCACCCCTTCAGCGCCGTAGCCCGGCTCCCGGCCCTGCTGGGAACGGGCCTGGGCGACGGGTTCTTCGCCATCGGCATGGCGACCACCGCCGCGGGCATCGGACTGATCTACGCCTTCACCTGGCGGGTCTTCCGGCCGGGCCAGGCCTGGGCCAAAGCCCTGGTGACGCTCGGAACCCTGGCCGCCGCCGTTCTGTGCGCGGGGCTCCAGATCTCGACACACGGCGCCAGCGGAATCGAGGAGGTGCTGCCCCTGGCGCGCCCCTGGACCATCGGGGTCACGCTGGCGCTGGCCGGCGCCTACGCCTGGACGGCCGTCGAAGGCCTGCTCTACCACGAGAAGCTGCGCCGGCGCCGGGCACTGGGCCTGGGCGACCCGGTGGTCGCGAACCGCGTCTGGCTATGGGGCATGTCGGGAGTCGCGGCCACGCTGATGCTGGTCGCCGTGTCCTGGCTCGCCTGGCAAGGCGCCTTGGTCCTGCACGATCCGGCTGCGCTGTTGGCCACCGCGGTTGCGGGTCTGGCCACCGGCGTGTGCTGGTACCTGGCCTTCCTGCCGCCGGACGCCTACCTGGCCTGGATCCAGCGCCGGGCGGCCTGAGGCTTCCGCTCAGGCCTGGCGCTCGGGCATCAGGACCCACAGGATCACGTAGGCCAGGATGCCCGGGAACGCCACCGAGAGCAGCGACCCCAGCACGTAGAGGATGCGCACGCTGGTCGGGCTCCAGCCCAGCCAATCGGCGATGCCCCCACACACTCCCGCGATCATGCGGTGGTCTCGCGAACGTTGGAGTCCCTTGCGCGGCTCGGTCACGGTCGTCTCCTTCCGCGCCGTACTACGCGCGGGGCCCGGAAACGGTTCAGTCAGCGGAACCAGCCCTGGCGCTCGTCGAGGCCTTCCTGGATCAGGTTCCGGATCGAGTCCTTCACGACGTCCACGCGCTCCTCGATGGCCGCGTCCTCATCGTGGGGATCGCCTTCGAAGTGGAGGGGCTCTCCGAAGTGGAGCCTGAACTTCACCGGCAGGGGAACGATCGCCAGTGGACCCAGGAGCGGGAACGTCAGGGTGATGGGGAGCGCGGGAGCGCCGATCAGCTTGCCCAGCGACTCCACCCGCGCCAGGCCCGGCGACTGCTCCTCGGCTCCGACGATCCCCACCGGCACGATGGGCGTCTGGGTCTCGATGGCCAGGCGCATGAATCCCAGCCCGAAGCGCTGGAGCTGGTAGCGCTTGCGATAGGGCTTGAGGAAGCCCCGCTCGCCCTCGGGAAACACCATGATCGCCTCTTCGCGGTCCAGGAGCTGCACACAGTTGCGCGGCGTACCCACCACCGACCCGAGGCGCTGCATGAAGATGTTGAAGAACGGGATGCGCGGCAGGTAGTACTCGCCCATGCCCCGCACCAGCCGCGGGGGCTCGTGGTCGAAGAAGAGCGACATCGCCAGCATGGCGCCGTCGAAGGCGAAGGTATTGCCCGCGTGGTTGCCGATCAGCAGCACCCGTCCGTCGGGAACGCGATCGATTCCGAAGACCTCGCAGCGCAGCCAATGGCGGTAGATCACCCCCATGCTGACCATCAGCGATTGGGCGTACTCCGGATCCAGACCGAAGGGGTCGAACCCGTACTCGTTGACCCGGTTGTGAAGGCGCCCGAGACGCGCCTCCACGTCGTCGCGCAGCGAGGCCAGCGGCCCCGGCAGCGGCCAGCGCCAGCCCCCCTCGCCTCGGGTTCCACGCGGCACGATTGCCCGTTCGCTCATTGCAGCTCCGCTCGAAAGAAGTTGAGGGTCAGGTTCCAAGCCTCGGCGGCGGCCGAGGCGTTGTAGACGTCCGGCCGCGTGTCGTTGAAGAAGGCGTGGTCGGCTTCGTCGAAAATCCGGAAGTCCGCTCTCTTGCCTGCGTCGAGGAGATCCTGCTGCAGCTTCCTGGCCGTCGCGGGAGGCACGAACGCGTCGAGCTCTGCGAAGATCCCCAGCACGGCCGCATCCAGGCCGGAAAGATCCAGGCTGACGTTGGGGTGGACGCCGTAGAAATCCGCGACGGCGCGGACCTTGGCGTTGCGCGTGGCTGCGTACAGGGCGAGCTGCCCACCCATGCAGAAGCCGATCGCTCCAACCTGGGCGCCGTCGACAGCGTCCTGGCTCAGCAGCGCGCGGACGGCGGCATCCAGGTCGCGTGCAGCGCGCGGGATCTCGAGGTCCATCATCAGGCGTCCGGCTGCGTCGGGGTCCGACGTAGCATCTCCGCGATACAGATCCGGAGCCAGCGCCACGAAGCCCTCGCGCGCAAAGCGGTCGCACACGTCCCGGATGTGATCGACGAGGCCCCACCACTCCTGAAGCACCAACACGCCGGGGCCGCGCCCGGACGCCGGCGTGGCCAGGTAGCCGAGCACCTCGTCCCCGTTGCTGTCGAAGCGGATCTCGCTGCCTTCGAAACTCACGCGCCCGCGCCTCCCTGCACTGCCCGCCCGCTGCTGGGACACAGCATATCACCGTCGCAACGGGCCCGAAGACCCGAGGCCGCAGCCGGAAACAACGGGAGGGACTGTCCCGTGAGTCCTCGTGAGCCCTAGACTCAGGTCATGCCCGACGCCCCTGCGCCCGCTCCTCCGGGTGAGGTCATGCTCTCCGGCCGCCCTCCCCCGTCGGTGAGTATCCTTCTGGACGCGCTCCGCGATGCGGGTTTCGACGCCTTTCTGGTCGGCGGATGCGTGCGCGACCTGCTGCGCGGCGAAGTGGTCCGCGACTTCGACGTTGCCACCGCCGCGCCACTCGAGCGCATCCTGGCCCTGTTTCCCCGCGCGATCCCGATCGGCATGGCCCATGGGACCGTCATGGTCCCGAGCGAGCGAGGTCCCGTGGACGTGACGACCTACCGCGGGGGCCCGCGCCTGGAGGACGACCTGGCCCACCGGGACCTGACGGTGAACGCCATGGCCTGGGACGGCCGCGCCCCCGAGCCGGTGGATCCGTTCGGCGGCCGCGCCGACCTGGCCGCGCGCCGCTTGCGCGCCGTGGGCAGCGCCCGCGAGCGGCTGGCGGAGGATCCCCTGCGCGCCCTGCGCGCCGCGCGGCTCTGTGCCCAGCTCGGCTTCGCCCTGGATCCCGAGCTGGAGCGAGCCATGGCGGAGACTTCGCTCGAGGGCGTCGCCCGGGAGCGCTTGGGCCGCGAGCTCGACGCCCTGCTCCTGGCACCCCACGTGGCCGACGCCCTGCGCCTGCTGCGCAGGACGGGTCTCGAAGCCCAGCTCGCACCCGGCGTCGGCGACGACGCAGCGGATGTGGTGGCCCGGCTGCCCGGGAACCGGGTCGTGCGTCTGGCCGGCTGGCTGCGCGGAGCACCCGCCGAGTCCATCCTGCTGCGTCTGCGCTTCCCGCGCGCGCTCGCCCAGCACGCGAGCCGGCTGCTGGCCCGCCACCCGCTGGACGAGACCCTTCCCAGAGACCGCCCCGCGGCGCTGCGGCGCTGGCTGAACCGGATCGGCGAACAGGACCTGGCGTGGCTCGTGGCCCTGCGCCACAGCGAGCTGGCGGTGCGGCCCCAGACGCCCGACATCGAAGCGGCGCGGGCACGACTCACCGACCTGGAGCAGACCACCGCGCGCCTGCGCGCCGAGGGAAGCCTCTCCCTGAACCGCGGGCAGCTGGCGCTCAACGGCCAGTCGGTCATGGAGCTGCTGGGAACGGGCCCCGGCCCCAAGGTGGGGCGCGCCCTGGAGCACCTGCTGGAGCGGGTGCTCCAGGATCCCTCCTGCAATACACCCGAGCGCCTGACCGCGCTGCTGCGCACCTGGAGCGCCGCTGCGGTAACCGGCGAGACCGGCGCTGACGTATCCACCGGGAGGAGGGGCGAAGCATGAGGCGGGGCGCCATCGCGGTCACTCACCTGGGGCTCACGGTGGCCCTGCTGGCCTGTGCCGCGGGCAACCCCGATCCCGAGCGCTATCGGCTCGCCCACAGCGGCGCCCACTGGGACCAGCAGGGCGATGACCCGGTCTTCGCCAGCCTGCGGCCCAGCTACCCCGCGTACTTCGACGTGATCCTGGATCCCTCGCGCACCGAGGAGCCCGACCTGCGTCCATTGCGGAACGACCTGGAGCACCGCCCCGTGGACCGGCGCAACTACGACGCTCTCAACGCCGTGGCCATCGGCTATTTCGAGCTGAACTACCGCGCCGCCTCCGACCCGGGCGGCTCCACCTACCTGGCAGACAACTTTCGCGCCGCCAAGCTGCTGGCGATTCCCTGGCGCGCCTACAGCGAGATCGACGACGATGCCCTGCGCGACGCGATCGTGATGTTCTTCGAAGACGCGGGTTCGGGAGAGAAGCTGGGCACCGCGGCGACGGCACCGCGCCTGGCGGGCGTCGTGGCTTCCCTGGAACCCAAGGAGCCCCAAGCCGAGCGGCGCGCGCGACTCCATCGTCTTGCCGAGAACCTCAAGGCCCAGCTCCCCCCCGACGTCAACTAGGAACCTGACCCGAGACGGAGCACACCGTCCGGACGCCGATCCATCCGCGCTGGCGGCGTTGCGCTCCTTGCGCCGTAGCTACGGCTATGGCTCAGTTGCGCGCCTTGCGAGCGCGGCGTCTCGACGCCCGGGCCGGCGCACTCCATCTCGAGTCAGGCTCCTAGAGTTCGGTGTCCGTGTGCTACGGTCGCTCGCGCCATGGATCCGCTCGATCCCGCCCTGTTCGCCGACGTCGCCGAGCAGGTGGGAACCCCCTGCTACGCATACCACGCCGACACGATCCGACAGCGCATCCG
>Ga0255053_10002001_pt1 | contig 11004 bp, 12 predicted proteins | sample JV7_2_22_MG_FD_188635 | JGI IMG/M metagenome (GOLD analysis project Ga0255053, IMG submission 188635) | Seawater microbial communities from Jervis Inlet, British Columbia, Canada - JV7_2_22 | ecosystem: Environmental > Aquatic > Marine > Inlet | place: Canada: British Columbia | collected...
CGTCCGCGCCGACCACCATGATGGTGCCAGCAAACGGAGCCATTATTACTGACGCTTCCAGGTTCTCGAGGGCAACAGATAAGTCCGCCTTGGCCTTATCGACCCTTAATTCCGCCATTCGGATTTCGGTGGGATCAGGCCCCTCTGTAAGCATGTTGTGGGCGGCCTGAGCTTCGGCTAACTGCGCTTCTGCTAGCGCCAGCTCACCGTCTAGAATGCTCTGTTGGGTCTCTGTGGGGTTGCCGGTGTACCAGTTCACATTCGCAAGGGCGCTCCAGTATCGTTGCTGAGCGGCAGCATAGTCCTTATACGCTTGAGCTTTTTGTGGGTCGTCACTGGATCCGGCGGTCGAGTCGTACCTGTCTTTGGCCCGCTCCATTGAATCTTGCGCCACAACCAGCTCTGCTTCCGCGGCTTTGATGGTTGTGCTGCTCGCTCGGTAACCTTCCTGTTGGTTTTGCCAGGTCCGTTGCGCATCTTCGAGCGCGTCGAGCGCATTCCCGAATGCTAATTGCGCCTCGGCCGCGGTCCGATCCGCGCCCTCATAAATTGCATCCAGTGCTTCTTGAGCCTCTAGCAACGATAGTTCGCTGGAAGCCAATGCCGCCTCGAGCTGCTCCCTATCTCCCGCGACTGCCAAAATGTCCCCCGCCTCAACCTCATCGCCTGTCTGTACGTTCAACTCGGCCACCGGCCCAGCTGCGCCGAATCCAAGCTCAACTTCGCGGCCAGGGATGAGTGATCCGCTTCCGCTTGCAAAGAGCGCCAGATCGCCCTGCCGTACGACAGCCGTTTGAAGTTCTTCTTCGCCTGCGTTTGGCTCGGGAGTTGCATTGCATGCCGTCACGAATGCGGTTCCAGCTACCAAACCCACAGCCAATAACGCCCGAATCCGATATCGATTTTTTTCCATTGGGTTCTCCCCTCTTTGGAGAATGGAAGAAAGATACTTTGTGGGTGTTTAGGGCTCATGAGTGAATTGTGAAGAAACTATGTGATGTGCAGCCCATAGATTGCTGTGTAAACGCGAAACTCCTCCGAGTTGCCTCGGAGGAGTTTTCTAGGAGGAGTGGGAATTTGGCTTGCTTATGCGTTCGTGGTGTTGCTGGTGTCCTCTTGAGGGGCATCCTCGGGACCAAGCGGGTGTCTAAATCCACCAGGGCCTGGACCCCTGCCCTCACCGGGCTCGAAACCTTCCGGCAGTTCATCTTTGAACTGGCCTCGACCGTGTCCAAACCCTCGTCGCCCGAAACCTCGCCCGAGGAATCCATCACCTTCAAGGATCTGATCTGCCTGCTCCTGAGTGATAGTGCCATCTTCAACCGCGATTGCGACGGCAGCCGCGAACGCGGCCTGCTGGGCCGATTCGAGCTCCTCTACGCTGATGCCCAGCTCTTCGGCTAGGAGCGCCTGCAAATCTGAGCCTCCGAAGCCTGGATGAGCCCAGGTCCTTGAACTTTCAATGGAACCAACAACTTCAGAACCAGAGGCAGCCTGCACAACGGAAACTCCGTATGCTCCCACCGCAACCGTAGCGGCTAAGAGCGCTCCACCACCAAGGATCAATTTCAACCATTTGGAATTCATTTGTTACTCCTTTTGATAACTCGAATTGCTATCAAGCATACGGATTTGAGTTCAGAAACTGTGAAGCGGCCAAATGTTTTCTGCAAATAATCCCGCGCAGCAGTGTATATTCACTTATTCTCAATCGGTTGGCGGTCGAAGGGTGCTAACATCCGATGTGGCTTTGTTTTGAAGATTACATAGAGGAACACGAATGCTTGATTGGCGCGCGCAAGTCATAATTTTTAAAGGGAACTTAGACGGTTCATTTTCAGTGAATGTTCTGGCCAGGTTGATTCTGATCGGAGCTCTCACGATCGGGATAATGGCGTCTGGAACCACGGATGCCTATGGCTCCTCTCCGGTCGGATTGCATTCCGATCTAATCGCGCAAGAGTTGTCATCTAGCTTGTCGAACGAATCATCGCAGAGCCCGCAAATCGCCTTAAATGGACATGATGGACCCATCACAGACATAATCTATTCCCCAGATGGCTCGCTGATCGCAACTGCCTCCCTCGATGGAAGCATCCGTATTTGGGATGCTGCGGACGGGTCTCCAATTCGAACGCTGACTGGCCACAGCGGTGGAGTGAACTCGATCGCATTCTCGCCAGATGGTGCGATGCTTGCCTCAGGCTCCGACGACCGCACCGCGGCCCTCTGGAATGTTACGGATGGCTCCCTGGTGCGCACCTTGTTTCCGCTCATGGAAAGCAGAGTCGTCGAAGTGGAATTTTCTCCGGACGGATCTCTGCTCGCCTTAGGCGGCAATCGATGTGTGGTTGAGCTTCGCCGCGTTCCCTCTGGGATCTTGAGCCGCACGATCGTACCTCTGGGTTGCGCTCCTGGGAATCCTGGAGGCTCGGTCGACTACTGGGGTCTGGAATTCAGTAATGATGGAAATCGCGTGCTTACTGGAGACGGGCGTCCCTGCTGTGGTGGCGGTATTCTCCAATGGACACAGACAGGAGAATACATGCCTCCCGATGTGTTGAAGACAGGCAACGTTGTGGTCCGCGATATGGCTCTCTCGCCTGATGGCTCCGAGATTGCGCTCGCCCTGGTCGGTCTCTCCGATTTCTGGCTGCTGGATGCGGAAACTGGTGAAACAAGGGCCGTTCTAGCGGATCACGTCTTCCGGGTGAACGATGTTGAGTATTCGCCGGATGGCTCGCTTCTCGCATCAGCTTCAAATGACACTGGGATTGGCCTATGGAACGCCGTTGATGGAGTGTTATTGCGAATGCTGGATGAGCATCGAATGCAGGCAACCGCGATCGCATTTTCTCCCAATGGTTTGACGCTAGCCTCCGGCTCGCAAGATGGCGGGCTGCTGATATGGGATGTGTCTGAAGAGCTTGGCCGGTAACCTGGCCCAGTGCGCTGAATGCTGCCGGCTCCGGCAGCAAGGCTGACCCCATGGGACGCAATTTGCGCCGCTACGGCCGCCGAACTTCCATCAATCTCTTCGTCGGCTTTATTTTGATTCTTCTATTCGGCGGCGGCGGTTTGGTGGTCTTAATCTACGGCGCCAGCGCGCTACCCACCTTCCTTCTGTGTCTGGGCGCCGGGCTCGCTCCGCTGCTCTTGATTGGATTGGCTTTGCTGGCCATGCAGTGGATCGCGGATCGTGGCGGCTGATCGGCAATTAGAAGATCAGCGTCTCCCCGTCCGCCGGGATGAGCACCCGATCGGATAACCCTACCTCCGCCATCGCTCTCGCTAGCTCTGCCCGAGTCAACACACAGTGGTTGATGGTTTCCATGTGCACTGCAATAATCTGAGCCTGTGGAGCAGCATTCGCTACCTGGATAACGTCTTCAGCGTCCATGGTGATGGGATCGCTATCAACAAACTGCGCCGCCCCAGCATTTACCACTATCACATCGGGCTGGTGCATCTGGAGTGCGGTTTCAACCTCCGGGCACCAGACCGTATCGCCCGCAATATACAGAGAAGGCTCACTCTTCCACTTGATTACGAAGCCAGAAACTGGCCCAATGCGCTCTGCCACCTCGCCAGTTCCATGACGACCGCCGGTGAGCGAGATATTGATTCCCTCACATTCGAGGCCAACGTCGGCCGGCATAACCTGAGTAAACACAGCGTCTTTGATGTTTTCAATGTCGTTTGGCTGGCAAAAGATCGGCAGATCCTTCCCTAATTGCTCCTTCGCTGGATCATCCCAATGATCTGCATGAAGATGGGTGACGAAGACGGCTGCCAGTGCATCTAGTGCATCCTCCAATTCGTCAGCGGTCATGGGCAGCTCCACCATCGGATTCCGCCTAGGATTGGCAGAGTTGCTAATCGGGTCCCAGGCTTCTGCGGGCCCCAGCATAGGATCGACGAGATAGGCCGCCGCCCCCGCCTCCACGATCAGCGTCGCATGCCGCATTAATAGAATCTTCACTTGAGCCTCCCTTCCTCGAGGGGCTATTGTAAGACGACCAAGAAGAGTTGCTCCAAGAATCAAAAAGACGCCTGAATTGGCGCCTTCCGAGACACGGGCTCGGCTTCGTGTGCCCGACCATATGCCTCGGTGGCCGGGGGTGGAGTTTCGGCTTACCGCTTAGAGCGCGACCAGCTCCGTAAGGAACATGATTAGCAAGCTAAGCAGCACGCGTGTTTCCTCAGATCCATCCATTTCGACCTGTTTTTCGATCTTGAATAAACTTCCGAACAGCCTCGGCTGCTTCTCAATCCGCACCAGAGTTTCGCCATCCTCAGAGCGAACAAGATAGACCAATCGAGGGATGACGGCCCCCACAATCGGAATTTCACCCATGATGGCATCCATAAACTTTGCGAAAGAGTTTTCCTCTCGAATTTCCAGGTTGGGCGGCTCCCCATTCATAATCTCGAAACGCGTGCGCCAGAGTGAGCGCTCGCCTTCGCGCCGAACCGAGCCCAGCAATTGGCCGGCGCCGTCTGAAAAGTGATATTGAGCCGAGAAATCCAGGATCCAGTCGGGGCTGATGGTAAAGATCGGGGCGCTTCGTTCCAGATCACCGTACACCAAAACCTCTGAGCCGGTCTCGGATGGTGTGTGATTCATTGTCAGCACTATTTTACCTGTGGCATCTGTTAAGGAAATTTGCGGCTCCAGCTCGGTGGTCTTGTATCGTAGTTCGAGGGGATATTGCATCGGAAGCTCCAAATCGAGTTCATTGTTTCACCCGACCCATGTCCGCTCAATAGCAATCCTTTCCCCCCGCGTCTCGATTATGATTGTCTGGTTTCCTGGCTATCGTTTCGAGGACTCATGCAAATTGCGTTTCTCTACGTACTCACCGCATTGATCTGGGGCTCGACCTGGTTGGCGATCACCTTCCAACTCGGTACTGTCGACCCCGAGATCTCGGTCGTCTATCGATTTGCGCTGGCATCCGGAATTTTAATCGCCTACAGCCTGCTTCGTCGGCTGCCGATGCGCTTTACTCTTCGCGAACATGGCTTCATGGCGCTCCTGGGGTTGACCCTATTTTCGATCAACTACGTACTCGTATACGTTGCCGAACTGCATTTAGCCAGCGGATATGTTGCGATCGTATTCTCGCTCATCGTGGTTTTCAACGTGTTGTTCGGCGCCGTGTTTCTTAGAAACCCGGTTCGTCCCAGAGTGTTGCTGGGAGGGGCGATCGGAATTGTGGGCTTGAGCATGGTATTTTTGCCCGGCCTGGGTGGGTTGAGTCTCTCGGCGGGCGCTGGGTTGGGACTCGTGTTGGCGCTGGTGGGCACAATCATCGCTTCCTTGGGCAATATGGTCTCGGCCCGGAATCAACGTCACAAGATCCCTGTCGTGCAAGCAAACGCCTACGGGATGGGATATGGCGCTTTGATAACACTGGGGATCGCTCTCGTGCGTGGATCTGAAATTAGCTTCGATACCAGCACCGGATATGTACTCTCGCTTCTCTATCTGGCAATTTTTGGTACGGTGATCGCCTTTGGAAGCTACCTGACCATCCTCGGCAGGATAGGGCCCGATCGGGCAGGCTACATCGCGGTCTTATTTCCGATCGTTGCTTTGCTTTTTTCCACCGTGTTCGAAGGGCTGACCTGGGAGCTGATTACCGTCGTGGGTGTGGGTCTGGTAGTGGTCGGAAACGTCATCGCAATGACCAGAAGGCGGCAGGTCTCAAAGGAAGAGCTCCCCTCTCCTGCTCAGGCCTCGTAATCCAGATCTCGCCGAAGAATTTTTCGGCACCAGCCTCCGTGAAAGGCTCCCCCAAAAACTCAAGCCTCGTAATTCAAATCGAACAGTAGAGTAGCTTTCGGCCCTGCTGTCGCAAGAAAGACAGCTCAATCCCCCGCCCCACATCAACTTTCAATATCGCCATCTTCCGCAGCGTCACCCTTGAGCAATTGAAGCTGCCGCTCGATAGCAGGCGTCAGCGCTAGGTCATCCATCGGCGCTCGGCGATCCTCGGAAGCTTCCAGCAGGCCGTCGGCGACCAGGCGGTCGATGGCGTAGGCTTTGGCTTGCATTCGCGTAGTCCGCGCTTCCGTCATATCAAGCGATTTTCCTAGATCCACCAGCTCGTCCGATAAGCCGGCGAGGGCTTCCTGGATTTGGACCTGCGCCTCGGCCGCGCTAAACCGAGCTGCGGTGACTTCTTGCCGTGAGTAAAAAGCCTCAATTCGACTTGAGAGCCGACTTTCGACCAACGACAATCGTCGTTCTTCCAAACCCACTTCTTCCAGTTGAGCTTGGATATTATCGAGCTCCATCTCGGCGACCGCGCGCCGCTCCAGTGCATTCCTTGCCAAATCCTCCCGGCCACGCTTGATCGACTCCCGGGCCTGATCCTCCAGCAGGGGAAGCTTGGTTTCCAACTCAGCCGCCATGCTAGCCAATCGCGATTCGGTCTTCTGAATCTCCTTCAGCGCCGCCTGCACGCGCGCCAGCATACTGCGCTGACGCTCGTAGGAGTACGCAAAGGTCTGGCGAGGGTCCTCCGCCGGTTGGAAGAGCGTCCTCAGCCAGACCCGAAGCTTGCCTTCTATGAAACTCAAGTCTCTAGTCTCCTGCCGGAGCCCGAGAGCGTTCAGCTTGAGGATTTTTAGCCAACCTGCGCCGATTGCGCTGGATGCGCCAGTAGTAGGTGCCCAGACCGCCCATTGCGGCGAGTGTGATGAGCCGTGTGATCAGCAGCTCGAGATCCTGAAACTGCAGAAGGGCGGCAGGGTCGGACACGAAGGTGGCTCCCGCGTATGAAATCAGGGCTAGAACCGTGTAAACCAATGTGAATCCCGGAGTAAACACGAAGGCGAACGCTGCCAGCACGGGATAGTAGAAGATAAAGAATGGGCTATCCAGCCCCGTTTGCCCCCGCCAGGCCAGCACGATCAGCGTGATGATCGTCAGATCGATCAGGCTTACCAGTCCGGTCAGTGTCCGATTGATAGGCCTTTCCATCATATACCGGCCATGGACAAAGAAATTCACGGCCATGAGCGCCACGATGAGAATGCTGGCCACCGTCAGCTCGCTGATAGAACTTGCTGCCCATAGCGCCAGGATTGCGCCGGTCAGGATCACAAACCAGCGAGCCCAGATGATCACGAGTTGACCGAAGAAGATATCCTCGGCTGCTTCTTGTTGGGGACTTCGTAGTTCTTTCATGAGATTCTCCTTGTAGATTCCACGATTCAGTCGGTGGCAGCTTGCACTTCCCTCAGCTGAGCAACCAAACTCTTACGCGCTTTGACGGCCGCACTTCGGCGATCGCGTTCGATTCGCCAGTAGATCTGGCCGCACACGGCTACTGCGGTCATCATGATGAGCCTCGCGATTAGTACCTGGATATCGATATCGCCGAAGAGTGCCGATCCAAATGAGATGAATGTGTAGAAGCCGGCTGCACCGCCAGCGAAGAGCAGGGTGGAGGCGGGCGAAAAGGCGACCGATAGAGCCAGTAGCGCGGGAAAGTAGAAGACGTAGACATTCGATTCAAAGCCTCCACCGAGGATCACCATCACACTTATTACAGCCAGATCCGCGGCACTCGCAAAATAGACCACTCCGCTGCTGGCCGGCTTTTTCATGAGAAGTTGGGCTTGGAGATAGAAGTTGGCGATCGCGAGCAGGAGGATGAATAGGATCTGCATCCGGAGCTCGCTCATCGGCCCCGGGTTCCAGAGGGCGAGGAACAGCCCGGATACCACCAGGATCCACCGTGCTGAGACGATCACGGATTGTCCATACATCAGGTCTTCTGGGTCTTGAGGCGTGAGCCTAAATTTGTTTGTCATTTTTGATTTTCTCCTAGTTTTGTGCCGTCGGGTGGTGGAAGGAGGTTCATTTCTGTCTTCAGATCGTCTAATTCCTGCTCCACGGCCTGGTGTTGTGTCAGCTGCCTGAGCTCCTTTCCAACCGGATCCCCTGTATCAAACGCCAGCCCTCCTAGCGATCCACTATCGATGAGCGCGTCTAGAGCGCCTGCCCGAGCGGTCATCAGGCGGGTCTTCTCCTCCGCCCGGCCGAGAGCCCTACTCAGGTCGGCCAGATCGCCAGAAATGCCTGTTAGTGCCTCGTTAACTCTGACCTGTGCTTCTGCGGCCGTGTAGCGTGCCGAGGCAGCTTCCTTTCGAGTCTGAAATTCATCCATCCGGGATGACAGCTGGCGCTCCGCGAGTGCTAGCTTCTGCTCTTCGTGTTCAGTGCCCGAGAGCTGCTCCTCGAGCGATTCGATCTCGACCAGTGCCGTCTGCTTTCGCTGCAGGGCCAACCGCGCCAGATCTTCGCGGTCGGCGGCCAGCGCCTGCTGAGCCTGCGCCTCGGTTTTGGGGACGCGAGCCCGCAGCCGTTCGACTTGCTGCTGAAGCTGGCGTTTGGAGGTGGCTACCTCGACCAGTCCCAGCCTGACCTGCCGCAGAATGACGTGCTGCTGTTCGTAGGCATAATCGAAGACCTGCCGCGGGTCCTCCAGTTGGTTCAGCGAGGCATTGGTCTTGATCTTGAAAAGCATGCGGATCCTTGACCATAAACTCATGAGCTTCTCCTTTCGCCACGGTTACTTGGCAGGAATCTAAACTCTGAGCGTTAAGGGGCTGTCTATTCGATTGTCTGTTCTTGGAGGGAGGTAGCGCCTAGCTGCATGCGGACGAGGCGTTTCTTCTGTGAAGATCGGCAGAATTATCTGCACCGGAGAGTGCGTGGTCCATGGTTCAGCTTGGGGAGGGAGTCTGCTCTTTCAATCGTTTACTGTAATGTTTTCGGAATTTCTGCATCTTCGGCGTGATGACCGCCATGCAGTAGCCTGCATTGGGATTCTTCTCATAGTAGTCCTGATGATAATCCTCAGCCTCGTAGAAAGCCTGGTACGGCTCAAGTTCGGTGACGATTGAGTTCAGAAATACGCTAGCAGCCTCCAGACGCCCGATCACGGTTCTGGAGGCCGTCTCCTGCTCCGGGCTATGGAAAAGAATCAGCGATCGATACTGGGTGCCAACATCTGCACCTTGCCGATTTGGGGTTGTGGGATCGTGCACGCTAAAGAACACGCCCAGGAGTTCCTCGAATCTAATCGCGCCCGGATCGAACGTGATCTGCACGACTTCCGCATGACCGGTAGTGCCGCGGGTTACTTCTTTGTAGTTCGGATCTTCGACCGAGCCTCCGGCGTATCCAACGATCACATTGGCGACCCCGTCCAACTCCTCGAAAACCGGCTCTAGACACCAAAAGCATCCGCCGCCAAAAGTCGCTGTTTCGAGGGTGCCATCACCAACGCTTGAACTCGCCGTTTCGAGTTTATCCATGCTCATATCTGAACCCTCAATTCCTGATTCGAACATCGCAAGTTTGCACCAGCCACCTTAGAGCAATCTTATGCAACTGGTCCTGCGGTTTAGCGATTTTAACCTAGGCGTCGGGAGGTGCGTTAGGAGGCCGGAAGCCTGGGAGCGGCTCACATCGATCCAGCCATTCCTCCGGAATATCGGCGTTGAGGGCAACAATCCCGCCCACGATGGCGCAGGTCGTATCTCGATCGCCAAGTCCTGCCACGGTGGTCCATAGGGCTTGCTCATAATCGAACCCATGGTGAGCTACCACCCAGAGACAGAATGGGACCGTATCGAAGGCCGCAATCTGTGCCCCCGTTCCAAGGACGGACGCCGCTCGAGCATGCTCCTCAGGTCCGATGCGCATGGCCTCCTCGATCCCTGCCCGAGTTAAGCCTTCCGGAACATAGTCTGCGAGCGCTGTCAGATAATCTTTGCCTTTCAAAGCCGGCTTCATAGGAGCCAGCGCGGCAGCCGCTGCGACCGCCATCGCGCCCGCTTCACCTTCCAAATGTGCGTGCGTGACCTCAGCCGCCTTCTGCGCTTCCGAGGCCGCTAGTTCCGGGTCGCCCCAAAAATAGCCACCGATGGGAGCGGCACGCATCGCGGCCCCATTCCCATAGGAGCCGCCTTCGAAAAGGGCTGAGGCTTCTTCGCGCCACTGCGCGCCTTCTGCAAAGCTGGACAACAACTTCATCGCCCCTGCCCCATATCCCCGCCAGGGCTGTTCTTGATAGCGCTCCCCAAATTTACGTGCTAGCTCGTCCTGGTCGATCTGGCCTCGATCGAGCAACGCTTCGACGATGGAGAACGCCATCTGTGTGTCGTCGGTCCAATTCCAGGTAGCTTTGGGAAGCTGGCGCGCTTCAATCGACGCCCAGGGAAGCTGGAAGAACTGCTCTCCAAAGGCATCCCCCACTCTTAATCCAGTTAGCGAGAGAATTGCTCGATCCCGATCGCTCATTTATGTAATCACAATCGTCGTTTCGTGCAGCCTACGGGGTGTCATGTACCTAGCACACGCCGCCCGATGTCTTATGGCGCGTCGCAGGTCGAATAAACAACGCATGCTTCAACAAATTGGGTTTTACTACCTTCCGTTTCAAGGATATAGCTTCGATCCGGTTCGAGATCCAGCTCGGTATCAAAATAGAGATTCAAGATCTGACGGAAAGTGTTGACCGGAGTCATGCCTGGGTAATAATCTTGCTCGCTGGCTTTCGGAATGAGGCGGGCGCTAAAGATTGGTACCTGCAAATCCATCTGGACCGAATCCGGATGTTCCACTGCTGAATACACTTTGCTACCGTGGTCAGACTGGAGCACGATTATGGGAGGTTCATCGTATGCCGCCAGTATGCCGTCGATCGCATCCAGAACCAGCGAGTTAAGATAATGAAGTTGGTTCCTGTACAGCTCGACGTTGGCCTCGTTGCCACCTCCCCGATCCAGCAGCGTGTATGCGTCGAACCCTGAGATTTCTTCACCCTCACGCCCAAACACAAAAGGTACATGGGGCGAAATGATGTGTGCAAATACGAATCGCGGGTCACCGCCCGCCTGCTGCGGATCGTTGTCCACTTGCTGTTGATCGCTGCCCTCCAGCTGCGGCTCGTTGTCCACTTGCTGTTGATCGTTGCCCTC
>Ga0255053_10002011_pt1 | contig 10972 bp, 10 predicted proteins | sample JV7_2_22_MG_FD_188635 | JGI IMG/M metagenome (GOLD analysis project Ga0255053, IMG submission 188635) | Seawater microbial communities from Jervis Inlet, British Columbia, Canada - JV7_2_22 | ecosystem: Environmental > Aquatic > Marine > Inlet | place: Canada: British Columbia | collected...
GGTGTTGTCGATGGGGAATCCGCATTGCGTGTTGCAGGTCGCCGATACCGACAACGCAAATGTTGCCGGACTCGGCCCGGCGGTCGAAACCCACGAACGCTTCCCGGCCCGCACGAACGTTGGATTTATGGCGATCCGGGGTCGTGACGCGATTGACCTGCGAGTCCACGAGCGCGGCGTTGGGGAGACACGGGCTTGTGGCACCGGCGCCTGCGCGGCGGTCGTTGCCGGGCAACGACTTGGGTACCTGGGCCACACCGTCACGGTGAGTCTGCCGGGCGGGCAACTCGTGGTAAGCTGGCGCGGCGGTGCAGAACCTGTCTGGCTCACCGGAAACGCCGAATTCACGAGCGAGGAATCGATCGACCTATGAGCACACAAGCCAAGCCGGAATACGTTGAGGAAGAGTTGTCCGAAGAGGCGGTCTGCGACTACCTGACCGCTCACCCCGACTTCTTCGAGCGCAATGCGCGGCTGCTCGGCGTACTGAGCCTGCCTCATGAGGCCGGCGGTACCGTATCGCTCGTCGAGCGCCAGGTCTCGATGCTGCGGCAAAAGGAAATCAAGCTCGAGCGCCAGCTGACTGAGTTGATCCAGGTCGCACGCGACAACGATGTGCTCGCCGCGAAAATCCATGAATTCACGCTGCAATTGATGTCGGCCTCAGACCTTAATGCGACAATTTCGGTCGTCGAGGAAGCCATGCGCTCAGGCTTTGATGCCGACCATGCCATCCTGGTCCTGTTCGGCGACCCGGATAATTTCGAAGACATCGATTGCGGCCGGTTTTTCCGTGCCATCCACCGCGAAGACGAGACGCTGGGACCGTTCGCGACGTTTCTCAAGGGCAGGGGTCCGCGTTGCGGCCAGGTCCGCGACGCACAACGGGAATTCCTGTTCAAGGGCGTCGCCGACGAAGTGGGTTCGGTCGCCCTCGTACCTCTCGGCAAGAAGGCCGAGATCGGTTTTCTTGCAATCGGCAGCATGGATGCGGACCGGTTTCACCCGGGCATGAGCATCGACTTTCTGTCGCGCGTCAGCGATCTGGTCTCCGGGGCACTGAAGCGATTCTGACAACCGGGAAAGGGTGCCGTGAACACCGCTGAAGCAGACTGGGTCGACCGCTTCATCCGTCATCTCGAGTACGAGCGCCGCCTGTCGCCCGAAACCTGTAAACATTACCGCCGTGACCTCAACGCGCTCTGCGACTATTGCGACGAGGCCGGCCTTGCGCAGTGGTCCGATCTCGACAGCGAACACTTTCGCGCGTGGTCTGCGACCTGTTTCCGCCGTGGCTTGTCGCCGCGCAGCATCCAGCGGCGCCTGTCGGCGAGCCGGACTTTCTTTCGCTACCTGCTGCGCGAAAAGCACGTCACGACGAATCCGGTGCAGTCCGTATCGGCGCCGAAAGGCGCGAAACGCCTGCCCGACAATCTCGACGCCGATCGCATGGCGCGACTTCTCGAGATTCCCGGCAAGGGCCCGCTTATCGACCGTGACCGGGCGATTCTCGAGCTACTGTATTCCTCGGGCCTGCGGCTGGCGGAGCTTACCGATCTGAATATCGGCGATGTCGACAACCAGGACGCGACCGTTCGTGTTACGGGCAAGGGCAACAAGGACCGCATCGTCCCGGTCGGCTCACGGGCGCTGCAGGCGCTGGCGAAATGGTATGCATCGCGCGCAGGTCTTGCCGATGCCGATGAGACCGCCCTGTTCGTCAGCAACCGCGGTACCCGCCTCAGTCGTCGCAGCGTGCAGGCTCGCGTCGATCACTGGGCTCGCCGCCAGGGCATCGATACCAAGGTCTACCCGCACCTGTTCCGGCACTCCTTCGCCACCCACCTGCTCGAGTCTAGCCACGATCTGCGCGGCGTTCAGGAACTGCTGGGACACGCGAATATCTCGACGACGCAGGTTTATACTCACCTTGACTTCCAACACCTCGCCCAGATATACGACAAGACTCATCCGCGCGCCCGACGTAAAGACAAGGAATAATCGCGCGCCATAACCTGCCCACCGGGCGCCCGCTCAGGAAAAGCATCATGGAACAGTTTCGTGGGACAACCATCGTCTCGGTACGTCGCGATGGCAAGGTCGCAATCGGCGGCGATGGCCAGGTCAGCATGGGCGACACCGTGATGAAAGGGAATGCGCGCAAAGTGCGGCCGCTGGCTGGCGGCAAGGTCATCGCCGGGTTTGCCGGCGGTACGGCTGACGCATTTACCTTGTTCGAGCTGTTCGAGACCAAGCTGGAGCAGTACGGCAACCTGACCCGTGCCGCGATCGAACTGGCAAAAGACTGGCGCACCGACCGGCGCCTGAGGCGGCTGGAGGCCTTACTCTGCGTCGCCGATGTGGAGACGTCGTTAATCATCTCCGGCAATGGCGACGTCATCGAACCCGAGCACGACCTGATGGCGATAGGTTCGGGCGGGCCATATGCACAGGCGGCTGCGCTGGCACTGCTGCAAAACACGGACCTCGGCGCTCGCGAGGTGGTGAAAAAAGCACTGACGATCGCGGGCGATATCTGCGTCTACACGAACCAGAATATCGTTATAGAAGAACTGTAATGGACTGCCTGTGGGAGCGCGCCCCAACGCGCGATTCGGACAAGCTAAAATCGCGCGCTGGGGCGCGCTCCTACAGCTAAAACCAACAGCACCACCGGATTCATCTATGTCCCAAATGACACCTCGCGAAATCGTCCAGGAACTGGAAAAACACATCGTCGGCCAGGACGACGCGAAGCGCGCGGTCGCGATCGCGCTGCGCAACCGCTGGCGGCGTGTGCAGGTCAGCGAACCGCTGCGCAGCGAGATTACGCCCAAGAACATCCTGATGATCGGCCCCACCGGTGTTGGCAAGACCGAGATTTCGAGACGGCTTGCGAGACTCGCCAAAGCGCCCTTTATCAAGGTCGAGGCGACCAAGTTCACCGAGGTCGGCTACGTCGGACGCGAAGTCGACAGCATCATCCGCGACCTTATGGATGTGGCCGTAAAAATGATTCGCGAAGACGCCATGTCGAAGGTGCGGCATCGCGCCGAGGACGCCGCCGAGGAGCGCGTGCTCGATGCGCTCCTGCCGCCGGCAACCCACGGCGTCGGATTTACGGCAGAGACGGACTCGAAATCGCAAGACAGTGAGACGCGGCAGAAATTTCGCAAAATGCTGCGCGAGGGAAAAATCGACGGCAAGGAAATCGAGATCGAGATCCAGGCCATTCCCGTCGGCGTCGAAATCATGGCGCCGCCCGGCATGGAAGAGATGACGAGCCAGCTGCAGGGCATGTTCCAGAATCTCGGTGGCAACCGCAGCCGCACGCGAAAACTGAAGATCCGGGATGCGCTCAAGCAACTGACAGACGAAGAAGCGGCCAAGATGGTCGACGAAGAAGAACTCAAGACGCAGGCGCTCGACGCCGTAGAGCAGCACGGCATCGTATTTCTTGACGAGCTCGACAAGGTCGCGCGGCGCTCCGAAACACAGGGCGCGGACGTCTCCCGCGAGGGCGTGCAACGTGATCTGCTACCGATCGTCGAAGGTTCGACCGTGACGACCAAGTACGGCATGGTGCGGACCGACCACATACTCTTCATTGCATCGGGCGCCTTCCATGTCTCCAAGCCCTCGGACCTGATTCCCGAACTGCAGGGCCGTTTTCCGATCCGTGTCGAGTTGAAGTCGCTCACGACCGACGACTTCGTACGCATCCTGACGGAGCCGGATGCCGCGCTGACAGATCAGTACAGCGCGCTGCTGAGTACAGAGGAAGTCGACCTGGAGTTCACAGAAGGCGGCGTGCGCCGGATTGCGGAGGTCGCTTTCCAGGTTAACGAGAACACCGAGAATATCGGGGCGCGGCGACTGCACACGGTCATGGAGCGCCTCCTCGAGACCGTATCGTTCGACGCGTCGGACAAGAGCGGCACCCACGTGCAGATCGACGCCGGCTACGTTGATGAGCACCTGGCCGAGCTGTCGAAGGACGAGGACCTCAGCCGATATATACTCTAGTGCCAACAAACAGGGGTCAGAGCCCTTTTATGAAAAAGGGCTCTGACCCCACTTTCTGCTGATGCCAAAACCCACTGAGATTCGCCTCAAGAAGGAGCCCCGGGTTCTCGTCATCACTTTCGATGACGACAGCGAATTTGAGTACACCTTCGAATACCTGCGGGTCCATTCGCCCAGCGCGGAGGTCCGTGGGCACGGCCCCGGGCAGGAAACCCTGCAGACCGGCAAGGACGGGGTCATGCTCACGGGGATCGACCCGGTCGGGCACTACGCCGTACGGCTCGTATTCGATGACGGCCACGATACCGGGCTCTACGACTGGCAATACCTGTACGAGCTGGGGCACAACATGGACGACAACTGGCAGCACTACCTCGACCGCCTCGAGTCAGAAGGGTATCCTCGCGAAAAATAAAGACAATTCACAGTAACGAAGTCCCACCATGGCACCCAGCACGGACAGGCCCGACAAATCGGCCGAGACGACGCATTTCGGCTACCAGGACGTCAATGTCGGCGACAAGGCCGGCCTCGTAAAGGACGTCTTCGATTCGGTGGCCAGCCGCTATGATCTCATGAACGACCTGATGTCCGGCGGCATGCACCGGCTCTGGAAGCGCTACACGATCCAGCATGCCAACGCCCGGCCAGGACACGTCGTTCTCGACCTGGCCGGCGGCACCGGCGACCTTACCCGGGAATTTGCGCGCCTCGTCGGCGAGCGAGGCAACGTCGTACTTGCGGACATCAACGCGGCGATGCTCGAGCACGGCCGGCGCCGGCTCGTTGACGCAGGCGTCGCCGGCAATGTGTCGATCGCCCAGGTCAATGCCGAGAAACTGCCGTTCGAAGACAACACCTTCGATCGGATTTCGATCGCGTTCGGACTGCGCAACGTGACCGACAAGGATGCCGCGCTTGCGGAGATGTGCCGGGTCCTGAAGCCCGGCGGCAAAGTACTGATTCTCGAGTTCTCGAAGCCGCTGGACGTCATCAAACCAGCTTACGACATCTATTCATTCAAGATTTTGCCCTTGCTCGGCAAACTGGTTGCACAGGACGCCGACAGCTACCAGTACCTGGCTGAGTCGATCCGGATGCACCCTGACCAGGAAACGCTGCTCGGGATGATGCGAGACGCGGGGCTCGAGCGCTGCCACTTCGACAACCTGACCGCGGGCGTGGTCGCGCTGCATACCGGCTACAAGATCTGAGTGCCTGGATGAGCCCGCTGGAATCGCTGTTGCAACCTGTCGCCCGCGTTCTCAACAAGAACATCGGCGAGTCGACTGCCGCAAGAGAGCAATGCGCGCTACTCGACGGCAAGGTTATAGCTATTCGCGTTCGCGACACTGCGCTTGCGAGTTACTTCGCAATCGACAGCGAAACCGTCTCGCTCTCGTCCGAGCACGATACCGAGCCCGATGTCGTTATCACGGGCTCACTCGTAACGCTCGCTCTGCTGGCCAGTGAGGATTCCATTCGCGACGGCTCCCTCGACCTGACCGGCGACGCCGCCACCGCGCAAGCGTTCCAGCAGCTGCTTTCGCACGCCAGGCCGGATGTCGAGGAAGAACTTTCCGGCGTGATCGGCGACGCCGCCGCGCACACGCTTGGCCAATTCGCCAGGGGCGTGGGGCGATGGGCGCGTGAAACCCGCTCGATCATGCGCGACAACATTCGCGAGTACCTGCAGGAGGAAAGCCGCGACGTACCGAGCCGGTATGAAGTCGAGCGCTTTTCGAAGGACGTCAATGTACTGCGCGATGATGTTGACCGGCTCGCCGCCAGGATTGACCGCCTGCTGGATGCCTCGAAATGATGCACTGGCGCACGCTGCTTCGCCTGATCGGTATTCAGAGGGTACTGGTCCGCTACGGCCTTGATGAGGTCATATCGGCGACGCACTTGTTGCGTCCATTACGTTTCTTGTTCTATCTCCAGCCACGACGGGTTGACCGCTCGGCACCACTCGGCGAGAGACTCCGCCTCGCGCTCGAGGAGCTTGGTCCGATTTTCGTCAAGTTCGGCCAGGCGATTTCCACGCGCCGGGACCTTCTACCGCGGGACATCGCCGATGAGCTTGCCAAACTTCAGGACGCCGTGCCGCCGTTCCCCGGGGAGCAGGTCGTGGCAATACTCGAGGGCGCTTATGGCCAGCCCGTTGACGAAGTATTCAAGCATCTCGATCGCGAACCGCTGGCCGCTGCGTCGATTGCCCAGGTACACAAGGCCGAGTTGCCCGATGGAGAAGAAGTCGTCGTCAAGGTCCTGCGGCCCGGCGTGCAGGAGAAGATCGAGCGCGACCTCGACGTCATGCGCGTGATCGCCGCGCTCGCGGCGAAGTACTGGGAGCATGGCAGGCGACTGAAGCCACTCGAAATGGTGGCCGAGTACGAGCAGACGATAATCGACGAACTCGACCTGATGCGTGAAGCCGCCAACACGGCACAACTCAAGCGCAACTTCCAGGGCTCGGACATGCTTTATGTGCCGGAGATCTACTGGGACTTCTGCCGTCCCGAGGTGCTCGTTCAGGAGCGCATTCACGGCATACCGATCAGTGATATGGACGCGCTCCGCGCTGCCGGCACGAATATCCAGGCACTGGCTGAGAACGGCGTTGAGATTTTTTTCACGCAGGTCTTCCGGCACAATTTCTTTCACGCGGATATGCACCCGGGCAATATTTTCGTAATTGCCACCGATCCACAAAACCCCAGGTACGCGGCCGTCGACTTCGGCATCGTCGGCACGCTGAGCCCGGAGGACAAGAAATACCTGGCCGAGAACTTCCTCGCCTTTTTCGATCGCGACTACCATCGCATTGCGAAACTGCACCTGGATTCCGGCTGGGTTCCACCGGATTCGCGTATCGACCAACTCGAGGCCGCCGTGCGCACCGTGTGCGAGCCGATTTTCAACAAGCCGCTCAACGAGATTTCTTTTGCGCAGGTGCTGATGCGACTGTTCCGCGTTGCACAGCGCTTCAACGTAGAGATCCAGCCGCAGTTGATCCTGTTGCACAAGACGCTTTTCAACATCGAAGGACTCGGGCGCGAGCTGTACCCGCAACTCGACCTGTGGAAGACGGCGCACCCGGTCCTGCAGCAATGGATGGACGAGCAGGTCGGGCCGCGCGCAATTATCGATGACCTGCGCGAGAACCTGCCGCAGGTGCGTCAGGCACTACGCGAATTGCCGGGCGCCATCCGGGAATTGTCGGAACGGGCCGCGGCAGACAATGTCACGCCGGAGCTGCACTCGGCCGAGATCGAACGCATCCGCACGGAACTCGCGGTACAGCGCCAGCAACGCTACTGGCTCATCATTGCGATGACGAGCATCATCTCGGGTACGCTCGTGCTGACGCTCGAGGGTAACGCCTGGATCGGGGGAGGCCTCCTGATTGCCGGCATGCTGGGTATCTACGCCGGCAGGCCGAACGCCTGACCCGGCGCCGACGACAGCCGATCACCATGTTGCAGGCAATCGCAAAGATGTTGCTCAGGCTTGGTGGCTGGACAGCCGTCGGCGGCCAGCCGGACTCTCCCAAAGCCGTTTTGATCGCCGCGCCGCATACCTCGAACTGGGACGGATACTGGGGGATCGTCTACAAGGTGTCAGTTAGGCTCGAGGTGCGCTGGTTCGCGAAGCAATCGCTGTTCTGGTTCCCGCTGGGCAATCTGCTACGCGCATTCGGCGGCCTTCCGCTCGACAGGAAGCGCGCCGGTTCGGCCGTCGATCAGGCGATCGAGATTATCAAGACGCACGACAGCGTTTACTTCGCGCTCGCACCCGAGGGCACCCGCACTCGACTCAAGCACTGGAAAACCGGCTTCTATCGCATCGCCGAGGGTGCCGGCGTGCCCGTCATTCTCGGCTTTCTCGACTACGGCAATAAACGCATCGGCCTGGGTCCGGAAATATCGCTTTCCGGCGATGTGCAAAAAGATCTCGACGTCATGCGGGAATTTTACAGTGGTGTCGAGGGTTGTTGCCCCGAAAAGGCCGGCCCAATCGAGTTTCCGCCGACACGGCAACCCCGCAATAAAAAGGGGTCAGAACCCTTTTCAGGCACTGACCCCAATTCTGGAAAAGGGCTCTGACCCCTTTTTAGCTCAAATCAACGATTCTGCCAGTCCAATTGCACGCCGATAATGCGACCGCGTTGCATCGGGCCCGCGGTGAACAGTCCCGCGATCGAGGTCAGGTTGCCCCAGTTTGCCTCGTCCGTCAGGTTCTTGCCGTACAGTGACACACGCCACTGGTCGTTCCCCGAGAACCAGTTGATCGCGGCGTTGACGCGCTCCTGCGATTCGAACTTTTCGGTGTTGGAATCATTGTAGAAGTTGCTTTCCCGATACGTGTATTGGCCCGACAGATTGATCAGTCCGGCGCCCATGGGAATGTCCCAGGAGAAACCCAAGGCGCCATTACTGGGCGCGAGTCGCGGCAGCTCGTCGCCGAGAACCAATTGCTCACCTGTAACGGGATCAAAGCCGACGCCAGGACCGAGGCCTGACGCGATACTGTCGACGATCGGGTCGATGTCCGTGTACCGGCCTTCCTGCAGGCCGAGCGCGGCGTTGATAGAGAAATGGTCGGTGATCAGCGCGACCAGGTCGACCTCGATACCCTTTATCACGACGTCACCGGCATTGATCGTACCCTGCAGGACTACGACGAACGGGTCACCTACATTCAACTCACGTTGCATGTCGCTGATCTCGTTGTGAAACGCGGCAAAATTGAGGCGAACGCGACCATCTGCCAGTTCGGACTTAATGCCGAGCTCGAAGGTGTTGGACTCCTCCTCCCTAGTCGGGCCAGGAGGAATGACAGTCGGCCGCGCGTTTCGGAAGTTGAATCCACCGCTACGGAAGCCCTTGGACCAGAACCCATAAATGCGAGCGTTTTCACTCAACTCCTGCATAAAACCGAGCTTCGGCGTGACGTTATCCCAGTCACCTTTGAGATCGACCGTCGGGCAAGCGAAGGTCACGACGTCGAAACAGCCAGCCGTGTAGATGTTTGCCGTCTTCGACTCGTCGGTGTAGCGAATACCGACTTGCGCCGTGAACCCCTCGCCGATGTATATATCGTTACTCCAGAAAATGCCAAAATTTTCGGCATCCATCTTGCCGCCGAGTGCGAGAGTGATCTCGGCCGCAGGTGGCGGCAGGAATGTCGGCCGCACGTAGCGTCCTTCGTTGTAGGTGATGTCCTGTTCGAAGTAATAGACACCGAGTGTTGCTTCCCAGTTCTCGGAGAAATTACCAGACCAGCGCAGCTCGTTACTGAACTGATCGCCCTCGGTATTGCCGGTCGCGCCGAATATGGGCAGCCACGTGCCGTCGATATCAACCGCCGATTCGGATTCGGTATTGCGCACACCCAGTAGATTCGTCAGCGTGCCAGGCCCCACGTCGTCTATGTTGAGCTCTAGGGTTCCCGACGTCCAGGTGATGTCGGTGAAGCCGGTCTCGTCACCGGTCGTCGTGAATTCCGGCAGTACGCCTGCGCGTTGCTCGGTAACACTGGCCCAGACGGCACCATCGCCCTCGCTCTTGCCGGACTCGAGAATCAAGGTCCATTCCTGCCGATCTGTCGGCGTCCAGGTCAGGATGGGCCGCACGAACCAGGTCTCCATCTCACCAACATCACGACCGGTTGCTGCGTTGAAATAGGTTGCCCCGGGCCACGGTGCCGGAATCGGCTGACTCGCATTGCTGTTCTCGTAGTAACCACTTTCATCGCTGTAGTACCCGACGATCTTGCCTGCAAGCGTGCCGTCAATCAGCGAACCTTCGAGCGCGGCCGCAATGTTGTAATCACTGTTGTCCGTGCCGCCAGCCCGAACGCGAAAACCGAACTCGTCACTCGGGCGTCTCGTCCGCAGCAGCACGGCGCCACCCGTCACGTTGCGGCCGAAGAGCAGACCCTGAGGTCCGCGGAGTACCTCGATACTCTCGAGGTCGAAGGTATCCAGGACAACACCGAAGGTCGTGCCGAGATAGATGCCGTCAACGAACACACCAACCGTCGGGTCCACTGACGGAATCGAGCTGTTGATGCCCTGGCCACGAATCGAGAAGTTCTGCACGCCCGGGAATGTGCCGACGGCTTCGAGCTGCACGTTCGGCATCAAATGACTGAGATCATCGAGCTTCGTCACGAACAGCGCATCGAGCTGCTCCGCGCCGAAAGCGCTTACGGCGACCGGCACATCCTGTACGGCCTCGGCTTCGCTCCGTTTGCGAGCCACCGTGACGATCTCTTCGAGCAGCGCCCCGGCGGCGCCCTGCTGAGCCATCGCCGTCGCCGGTAGCGAAAACGCGACAATCGCCGCGCCGATTGCTGCGGCCGAGCCAGCGAACGCCCGAAATGCCATCTGCATGTTCTTGGAAATAGTAATGTTTTTCATTTGAATCCCCCGACCGCCTTGCTGCGATTCAGACAGCATACTGTTGTTTGCGTACGTCGCTCAAGCGATAGAATGCTCTATCTATGACAGTGACAAAGCAAACGGAACGTCGGCGGCGCACGATTCGCAGTTTCGTCCTGCGTACCGGGCGCGTGACGCCGTCGCAACAACGCGCGCTCGATGATCTGTGGCCCGCGTTTGGCATCGAATATTCGGAATCGACGCTCGATTTCGGCTTGGTGTTCGGGCGTATCGCGCCTATCGTCCTCGAGATCGGTTTCGGCAATGGTGAGACACTGGTCCAGCAAGCCGCGGAGCGCCGGGACGCCGACTTCGTCGGCATCGAGGTGCACGAGCCCGGCGTAGGTCATTGCCTGCTGCAAGCGCGAGACGCGAGCGTGACGAATCTCAGGCTGATCCGGCATGATGCAATCGAGGTGCTCACGCAGCAAATCCCACCCGCAACGCTATCGCGTGTGAATCTCTACTTCCCCGACCCCTGGCCCAAGAAACGCAATA
>Ga0255053_10002012_pt1 | contig 10972 bp, 8 predicted proteins | sample JV7_2_22_MG_FD_188635 | JGI IMG/M metagenome (GOLD analysis project Ga0255053, IMG submission 188635) | Seawater microbial communities from Jervis Inlet, British Columbia, Canada - JV7_2_22 | ecosystem: Environmental > Aquatic > Marine > Inlet | place: Canada: British Columbia | collected...
GAAAACGGGGTAACCCCAAGGTACAAATGACTGTTGATCTTCGCTCATATAATAGGGCTTTCGATCCGGCCGTGCGTTCCACGATAGCCAGGGGTACGGACACACCGACCTCGGCCGGTGAATATCGTCGACGATTCCGTCAGAGAAGTACCAGGTGTGAGTCAACGCATGGCTCTGGACGTCAAGCGTTCCCTCTGTATCCAGTCTCCGGAGCTCCGCCCAACTCATGAATCCGATCGGGTCAAGCTCCGATGCGTTCAGATTTCCACTCCACACGTCTTCGACACTCGGCCTGACAATCTCCGAATCGTCGACAAACTCGGGCGTCACGTACACCACGCCTTTCATTCCGAATTTCCGCAACATCGGTGCGACGAACACCCAGTTATCGAGATACCCGTCATCAAACGTGAGCACAAGCGAATTTTTTGGGAGCCTGGCGTTGCCTGACATGTAATTGTAAAGCTCGTCCAGGCTGACAGTGACGTAACCACGTCGAGATAACTGCGAAAGAAGGTTTTCGAAAACGTCGAGTTTCTCGGACAGATCTGTCCAGATCCAGTTGTCGTTTCTTGTGCCGACGCTGTGGAACATCAACACCGGCACTATGCTTTCGTTCTTACGCCAACTCATGTTCGGATTTTGACCTGGATACGCCGATTAGGCTAATGGACACAGACGACGCACGTTACGGGCGTTGCCACAAGACATTGCACCAATTCGAATTCATCTTTTCCATCGTATAACGCTCCAGAACTTCATCACGCAGGCAATTCGTCGATTCCCGCCGTTCCCTGACTCGTTTCACGATGGCCTCCAATGAATTCGCCAACCCCTGCCGGTCGTCCTTGTCGTAGATAATGCAATCACCGGACTCCGAAAACATCTCTCGGGCACCACCGATATCGCTCATGACAATCGGAAGTCCCATCGAGGCCGCTTCGAGCGCCGCGTTAGAAAATGTTTCTACGGCTATCGAGGTCAGGGCGAAAATATCTGCCGCCTTCAGGTACGGTCTTACGTCATTTGTCGAACCTGTGAGATGAACGCAGCTCTCGAGGTTTAATTCTTTGATTTTATTGATAATATTCTGCCGCTCTGCACCGTCACCAACAAGGATCAGGTGCGGGACGGATCCGCAGCGTTCACCGACACTGACAAGTGCCTCGAGTAACAGGCCGTGGCCTTTCTCGGGACGAAGCTGGCCTACACAGACAATCACGACACTGTCATTCGGTATCCCCAACTCCCGGCGTATCGTCGCTTTGTCCATATCTACACCTTCCGGAGCAAAATACGAGGAGTCGACCGCGTTGTATATGACAGAGGACTCGCTTGCGTCCAGGCCGTAGCGTGTAGTCCACAGCTCCCGTTGCCGCATTGACCCGAAAACAACATGATCACAGCGACGCAACAGGCGCTTGTACAGGAGCATCAGGAGTTGCTCCTTGCAGGCAAGAAACTCTGACGTGTTGATGGAAGCAATAACCCGTACCGGCGAATCCTTCCCGAAGGAGCCGACGGCGGCGTAGATCAGGGGATAAGGGTTCACCGTAACAATTGATCCGATCTCGTGTCGAGACACGTAGTCACGCAACGCGCGATATGCAGTTAGGGACCACTTTCCCTGTTGTTCCAGGTGCACATGCGGTACCCCGGAGAGCCTTGGCAGCAAGTCCTCCGGACCCCGAAGATAGGCAACATGGACAGGCAGCCCCGATTTGTACAATCGCCGTGCAAGCGACACAAACTTGGTCTCCGAGCCGCCGATCTCGAGGGTCCCGAGCAAAATCAGCGCAGGTGCATTGCCAGAATTGTCGATCATTGAAGCGACCGCGATTCGTCGTCGCCATCGCTCACGGCATCGCGAACCTCGGAGACAACGAGCCTGAACTTTTCCCCGGGCGATGCGCTGAGGTTGCTGACCTCTTTGAATTCGACATTCATCTGTGGACCGCAGGTCTCCGCGATTTTTTCTCGAAAATAGGCGTAATCAATCTCTGGCGCATCTTGCAGTCTCGTAAATTCAATACACAAGGAGTGCAGGGACATCTGCACGACTTTGAAATTCTCGATGCCGGGCCGATTGCGCAGCAGGATTGTCCAGAATGTACCGCCAACCCGATTTCCCGACGGGCAAACGACTAAATCCAGGCTCCGACCCTCGACCTTTTCGAGGACCGGATAGGGTAATCTCCCATGGTTCCCGGTTCCGGGCGACCAGCTTCCGCGATCGCCAATGAAATATCGGATCAACGGCATCCCGTAATTGTCGAGATCGGTAACGAGAATATCGCCGACCTCGCCTGGCACGCAGGGCTTGCCAGCGCTGTCGATTATCTCGATATGGATACGGTCCGAATTGACGAACAGGCCTTCGCTATCCGGCACTTCGTGCGCGATGTCGCCCACCTCCCTGCAGCCGTAACGGTTGTAAACGGGAGTCGACAGGTAGTTCTCGATTGCCTCTCTCTGGTGTGAATGGAGGCATTCGGCGGAGCAGATAATCGCCTCGAGAGACGGCAAATCGAGCGAGTTCCTGTGACAGAATCTGCCGAATTCGACGAGCACGCTCGGATAAGCGATCAGCAGTTTCGCCTTGTGTTGCCGGATCCGACTGGCGTAACTGGCCAGGTGAGCGTCGTCCAGTCTGTACGCGCTCAGAAACAACTCCCTCGTCACGCGACTGTGCAAGCATCCCCTGAACGATTCTGCGCGTTTCTCGTCAATAGCCGAACCCCATAGACGTGCAACCGGATCTCCAACTTCTATACCGAGCCACCTTCGATTGCGAACGACCGCGGCCTTGCGATAAGACTTTGAGCGTGTGTCGGTAAAAAATGTCAACGGAGACCCTGTCGATCCGCTGGTACTGTTTGCGTCCAGCCGATTTCCCTCCAGGGACTCTGACACCAGCCCCTGCAGCTCACGACGGATCACGTCTTTTGTCAGGATCGGTATTGCGCGGAATGCGTCATCGTCAATGCCGGCGGGGTCAGAAAGAATGTCGGCTGGAATTACATTGCGGTAGTAGGGAACATTTGATCTGGCGTACAACAAAAGTGAATGCAGCTTCTCTTGCTCTATCTTTCCGAGTTCATCGCGAGACAATCGATCGTGCAAATCCAGTTCGCGGATTCGCCGCAGAGCGCCACTGCGAATGATCGAGTGGTAGAGCGGATAAACACTCCGAGAGTAGATCCAGCGATACAATTGCCTTTCCATTCGACGCATTTCGCTAGGCTTCCAGTGAGTCCGTTGACGTATCTCCGGAACGGTGTCTGGCCAACAGGTCCATATATACCTGCTCGTAGCGCGCCGCAATCGCTGCAATGCTGTACTCACTGATTGCGCGAAGTCTGGCGCGCTCACCACATTTGACGGCGAATTCGGGATCGTCCAGGTAGCGGCAGATTGCGTCGGCCAGAGCGTTCGCATCACCTGGCGGTGCTATCAGTCCTTCTTCACCATGCCTGACCGTCTGCGCGATGGCGCCAACGTCGGTAGCTACGATTGGCAATCCATAGGACATGGCCTCCAGTAAGGATACCGGTTGGCCCTCCTCGGACGAGGAGACCAGGTAAATGTCGAACTGACGATACCAGGCGTCGACGTCGTCAGACATGCCCGGCATCCTGACCACCTCATTCAGCTTCGCTTCCAGCAGGCAATCCTTCACTTCTTTTTCGCCAGGCCCGCCGCCGACAATGCAAGCTCTCACGTTTCGTCCGCGTCGCCGCAGCTCAGCGATCGTTGCGACGAATAAAGGATAGTCTTTCTGAGGAACGATCCTGCCAACCGTGCCGATCAACGGACTCTCGTGCTTCGCGAGTGTCGCCGGATTTTCGGGAATCTCCGTCCCATTCGAAGTTACCTCGAGAAGATCGGACGGTACACCGTCCACATGTTGTCGTCGCTCGAGAATACTCCCGGAGACACAGAACCTGCGTCCCGTGCATCGTGAGATCACATTACGTTCCAGCCAGCGGTGGCGGGCCTTTTTCCACTTGTTCTCGCCATGCTCGGTCGTCACCACGACCGGCACGCCCGCGATTCGTGCCGCTACACATCCGTAAAGATTCGACCAGAACATGTGAGCGTGGACTACGTCGACGCCCTCTTGTCGAAGAAATCGGGCCAGGGAAAAGACATCAAATATTGAGGTCCGCTTTCGAATCGGCGCATCCTTTTGATTGATAGCCGGATCCAGCTGATCGTACAGGTGGGGGCCGTCCCGTTTCGCTGCGGTGAACACAGCCCAGCGATTCCGAAACGACAGGTTATTCAGGAGGCTGACAAAATGCTTCTCAGCGCCACCAACCGAAAGGTGTCCGATAATGTGCGCGACACGCAGATCCTGTGTATTCGCCGGCTTTCGTAAAGAACCTATCACCACCTGTCCCGGAGCCAGTATCAGATTCCCGTGCCTTGCCATCGTGTCTGTACGATTGACGTACGCGGAACCTGTGAGCCAATCGTCTGCAGGCTGCCCTTGCTCAAATCATCATTATTCGCCGATGCGTTTTGCGTATCGCTCTGTCCGTGCGGCAGAGTCGATTGCAGACCAAGCATCAAGCCGATGAGTATCCACATCACTGACCATGCGGCGGATGGCGTTACGAAAATGATGTCGATCGCAAGCACAAACATGGAGATCACGAAGCTTTTTGTCAGTATAGAGGCCTCGTCGTCGGCTCGCTTCAGACAAGCTCTTGATCTCTGCACGATATTCCGGATAAGAATAATGAAAATCGCCAGACCGATAATTCCAACTTCGAAGAAGTGATTGAAATACACGCTGTGCGCCGACTTCCAGATACCTGAACTCTCGAAGCTGTTCCAGCCATAGCCAACGAGGAATGTATACGGTACCTCGAGCATGACTCCCAACGCTGCGCCCCAGATCGCCCACCGCCCGGATGATGCCGTTTCCAGATCTCCAGTCGTGCTCTTTTCAACGAGATTCACCAGGAAATCAGGATTGAGCATGAGGTATGCAATGATCAGCACGGTCGCCATGCCCAGTGCACTTATCGTCATACGGGCAACGGTTCTCAGATCCACATAATCGCGCATATAAACGACGGCAGCCGCGGAACCGGCAATCATGCCAACGTAAGCCCCTCTCGATCCCGTGCCAATCAGCAGGATTACAGTGATCAGAATACCGATGCGCCAAAACCACCGGGCGAATCCGGGTTTCCGCGGCATTGTACCGATCGATATCGGAAGCAAGAACGCGAGTAATGATCCGTACTGGTTGGCCCCGCCAATTGGCCCCTCGATTCTCCCTTTATAAGTTCCGACAATCCCGAGATCCGGCATATTGACAAAATCTATAAGGGTCAGGAAAGCCGATACGAACATCATCACCACAACTGCCTTGATTAGCCAGATGAAGTCATCCCGCGACGAAACAAGAAATCGAAATATGAACATCAGCAGATACAAGTCGATCATCTTGTTCTTTAACGAAGCCAATCCTCGCATGGTGTCGTACATTGGATCATAAACACTGGATATGGCCAGCGTAAGGAAGGCATACAAGATGGCTGCCAGGAAGGGAATATGCACATGCAGGTCAACGAATCTCAGGCCGTAGGGATTCATCACGGCACGCGCCCCAATCAGGATGCATAACGAGTACAGGTAAAGGTTCTTTGCGCTTAATCCGGGGCCAATCCCGACCCTGAAGTCCGGTAATGCATCCAACATCAGGGTTATGAACATGATCACCAGGAAAATACGCCCGGCCCTCGAATTCCTTGGAGGAATTCCGGGTTCTACGCGATCGATCAGTTGTCCGCCCTCAGCGCTTGTAATCATGTCAAACCACTTTCGCCTTTCCGGACAGAATATCGAGGTACGTATTCACCCATTGACCACTTATTCGTTCTGCCTTGAAGCTGCTGACGTCCTGCCGCGCCTGCTCACCGAGACGCCGACACAAGTCGTCGTCTCCAAGCAACTTCAGGAGCGCAGCCGCCAGTGCGCCCTCGTCGCCTGTCGAGACGAGCAGCCCGTTGACGCCATCACGCATGACGTCGCCGATGCCGCCGACAGGCGTGGCAATAACCGCGAGGCCAAACGCCATCGCCTCGAGGACCCCCATCGGCAGCCCCTCCTGATAGCTCGGAAGGGCGAATATCGTCGCCTTGTAAAGCTCGCCCGTCCTTCGCGGTTCTTCGATCCAACCGAGAAAATCCACACGGTCTCGTATGCCTAGTTCGTCGCATAGTTGCCTTGCTTCCTCGACCTCGCCGGAACCTGCGAAAACCAGTCGACAATCCGGATAGCGACGCACGGCAACCGCAAACGCCCGGATCAGGAGTGGATATCCCTTTCGCTGTATCAAATGCGCCAGGTAGAGAATTCTGCGACCTTCCTGGATCGCCGGATTAGTCGACTGTGCCTCAATATCCGGTATTGGATTTGGAATCACCACTACCTTGTCTTCGCTAATGTACGGGGCGACCAGCGACCGCCAGGATTCTGACAAAACGACAACCCGTGCAGCCCTCGAAATGACAGCTCGAGCGTACCTTCCCAAGGCCCCACCCGCCCCGAAAAACCTGGCGAAGTCCTCGTTCGGCGTATGCAGGTGCCAGACCACTGGTCGGCGCCACGCCGCGGCGACCCAATAGATTACAGACTTGCGAACGAAACTGACGTATGCCGAGGAGTGAATGTGCACGACGTCGACCTTTGGCATGTACCTGATGGCCTGCCATATTCCCGCCAGCGCAGCTTTCATCTTGCCGAACTTGCTGCCGGATCTGTGAGTGGCCACCCAACGGGCGGAGATGTTCTGCCGCCGCTCGAGATATGGCATCACGCGGCGAATGACTTCAGTAATACCGCCTTCTGTCTCCGGGCCCGGTCCGACGACCATCACCCGGATAGTCGATTGAATGCTCTCCCCTGTCATTCGCTTATCCGCTCGAGTTCCCGACCCGCTCGCGGTTCGCAGCTGATCTGCTGAATCAGATCACTGAATCGCTTGCCGATCGAAGGCCAGGTGTAACGTGTCTCCACCAGGCTGCGACCTGCCCGAGTAACGGACGCCCTCAATTCGTGATCGTCGAGCAGACGCTCAATACTGTCGGCGAATTGACCAGGATCCTCCGCGACGAGGAAATGCGTATTCACTTCGCCGTCAATCGCCTCGACGCCAAGACAGGTACTGACGACTGGCAGGCGCAGCGCAAAAGATTCGAGGACCTTGTTCTTGAGGCCGCTTCCCTGGATCATCGGATTCACCATGACGCCTTTGCTGGCTACAAACGGATACAGGTCTTCCACGAATCCGTGAAAGTGAATTCGCGGATGCTGAACGTCGTTCTGTAGCGACTGGCTGGCGCCGGCGCCGACGATATGCCAGTCGATTCCCCTGCCGGCAAGATATGGCATGAAGACTTTTTCGTGGAAGTGCCGGACCGCGGTATAGTTCGGCGGAAAATCAAGCGTGCCCCAGAACACGATGGAACGGTCGGGACACTTCGCAGCCTCTCCGCACGTGAGCGCGTCCTGCGAGACGCCGTTGGGTACTACGATAACTCGATTATCAGCAACACCCGATACACCCAGCAATGCTTCGCGATCCGGCTCCGAGATAGTGGTCGTTGTATCGTACTTCCGGACCAGCGCACGCTCACGACCACTCTGCCTTTTGACTCTGAGCCGCGCCGCCCATTTCTCGGCGGTACTCATCGTCGGCCATGCGATCGCGTCTGCGCGTCGACTCGTAAGCGACGTCGAATCCGCATAATCGAGCACTTTCGGTAAATCGCTCAGAGCCCCGACATCCGATACCGCAGTCGCAAAACTGATGAGAACGTCTGCATTCCACGTTGCCGAGCACTTGATCATTGCCGACTTGGCTGCCCGGAAATACTCCGGCGAGCTCATCTCCACGAATCTCGCGTTACTCAATCGAATGAGGCGCTCCCAGCCTTTGCGCTCTTTCGATCTTTCTTGCAGCAAGTAGCCATCCGAGAACCCGAAGCGTTGGAATGATTGCTCATCATGGTTACGAGTTCCCGACCCAAGGAAGAAACATTCGTTATACCGGGCCAGTTCGAGAAACAGATTGCGCATGCGCAAGTGCAGCCCGTTGGTAGGGTTTCTCGGCAATCCATCGCAAAGGACCAGTATTCGAGCCATCAGGCACCCGCCATCAGTTGGCAGCGGCAGTCCACTGACCGCCACCCAGTCGTGCCGAAATCAAATCCCAGATCTGTTCAACACGAGCATCCCAGGTATTCGCCCGCGCGAATTCAATTCTTTGCTGTACTGCGTCATCAGCATCCTGCATGGCGATTCGGCATGCACCGACAAATCCCGCAGTATCGTCAGCAATGTGCAGAATCCGCGCATTCCGCTCGGCAGCCGGGATACGCGTGGACACCACGGGCAAGCCTGCCGCGAGGTATTCGTACATCTTCAGGGGGCTTATGTTGCGGGTCTCCAGGTTGATTCGGTAAGGCAGCAAGCCGACGTCAAGACTCGTGACGTAGTCAGCGACGGCGTCGTGTTTCTTTTCACCCAGAAAATGAACATTGTCCAGAGACTGTAGTGCCGCGAGCTCCTGCTGGCAATCTCGCGCATCCACTTTGCCGATGAGGACGAGCGACCAACCCGGGTTCCGTGACGCCAATTCCAGCAACATCGGCAGGTCGAGCCGCTTGCCGATCAGACCGCTATACCCGAGCCTCGGGCATGCGATGCTCGCGATATCCTCCGGAGCCTCGGCACACCTCATTCGTTCCTGGTACTGCTGCACGTCAACCGCGTTTTCCACCAGGTAAACAGCACGCCCTGGACCCGACTTGACCTCCAGCAATTCCGGGGACACTACTATCGACATATCGACGGCATCGAGGAGCTCGCGTTCAGCTTCCCAAAGACGTTGTTTCATGGCTTCGTCCTGGCCGGTATATCCACCGTACTCATCGACGATATGGTAAATAGACAGGCGCTCTCCCATTCGACCGATCGCCCTGATCATCTCCGGCCGGGATATCCACAGAATCGGGTCCGCTATGCCGATTTGCCGGGCGGCCTTGCGAATAGCCGCATACCATCGGTTTTGCGTCAGGTTGCGGAGAACGCCTGATCCGGAAACCGCGAGGGAAGCCGGGCTGTGAAAAACGTGCAGGTTGTCAGCCACCAGGCTGCAGCGTGGCGCGCTGCCGCTCGTGGATCTGAAATCGCCGCGCAGCAACTCCCTGCGGACCTTTTTCAGCCACCGCCACGGTTCGACATAAAGCACAGGCATGTGCCTGGCGAACCTCGACATCAGCTGATGCCGATTCTTCCACATACCATCCCAGGAAGACATGCCGAAGTAGACCATGCCTGTGCCCATTGCCGGTTCGTGTTGGATCATAATTCGCTCAGCGCTACGGGCGGTAAGATCGGAGGTGCCTGATATAGTTATGCGTTTTTCGATTAAAGCATTATCTATGGACGGACCGCCCTCATGCAATAACACTTACCGTCCCTGCAAATAAGTGTGATCGGATTCACGTTACCATGTGAGACGGTATCCTTGAGCCCCCGGCCGGCCCGAATTTTGTTGCGAAAACCCGGACAGGACTCCAAAATTGCAGACTGCTCCGCCGTCAGCAATGGACATAATCATCAGGACAACAGCGTCCTCAATCGCGACCTCTTCATACGCCAAATGCGAAAACTAAGAGTCTACGTAGACAGAGACCTCATCCGACCCGACTTGGGTGTTCACTGGATGGTCCGTCCTTTGCTCGACACTTCCCTGGCGACGAAATGCTCATTGCAGACCGATCCGCTCGAACTCAGACCTTTTGACCGGATCCTCGCGGAGTACAACCGTACTGCGAGCGAGATTTTCGAGCTGTCAGACTTGCAAGACTGTGACGTGGCCATCGTGCCTCTGAATTGGGACGAAGTGCGCGGAGGATTCAGCTGGGCGGCAAAACCGGACAGAGAACTCGTGTCGGCCGTACAGAAATCTTGCCTCCCGGTAACGCGGGCCGGCAAACCGTTGGTGATATTTTTCTCAGAGTCCCGGTCGCACGAACCAGTACCTGTTCCCGGTGCAGTTGTGTTCAGACACGCACTTTACCGGTCGAGGCGGACGCCTCTCGATCACGCAATGCCCGTAATGATCATTGCAGATCCGATGCAAGATCAATATGCGGATTTGTTCGCGCAATACCGGCATTGGGGAGCAAAGCCGACGATTGGCTTCTGCGGATTCTCCCGGGATGTCAAGATCAGCGAAACGCTGAAAACCGGAATCTACAAAGCCTACACTTTCCTGAAGTTCGGGCACCCGGATGTATCTCAGTTCAAAGGCTTGCGTCTCCGGTCGAAAGCACTGCAGGTACTGGGACAATCACCAATCGTAGACGCGAACTTCATCATCCGTGACGAATCAGTATTTCTTACCAACAGCAAAGAGCATTTCAAACGCAGAGAAGTCTATCGAGCCGAATTCTTCAGAAACATCGCAGACAGCGACTACCAGATTTGCCTCAGAGGATCCGCAAATCATTCGCGACGGCCATGGGAGACGCTGTCATGTGCAAGGATTCCGCTTTTTATTGATACGGACTGCGTACTCCCGTTCGAAAGCCAGGTCGACTGGGCCGACTACATGCCAATAGTTGAGGAGGCGGATATCGGCCGGCTCCCTGAGCATGTCCATGAGTTTCACTGCCGGATTCCGCCGGATCTGTACGGTGACAGGCAACGGGGTTGCCGGAATCTTTGGGAAAAATGGCTGTCACCGCATGGTTTTGCCCGGCAGTTTCATGCGAACTTTGAATCTCTGGTGGTCACTCCGTCCCGCAGGAGCTGACGCGGCCTGCTCCGTCGAGGTTTCCAACGTATTCAACTAACGCGCACGCAACAATCCTGTTGGCTGTCGGCGAGTAATGGCCGGTGAACAACTCCTCGAACTTGTAACCCTCACCTAAACCACCTTCCA
>Ga0255053_10002013_pt1 | contig 10969 bp, 8 predicted proteins | sample JV7_2_22_MG_FD_188635 | JGI IMG/M metagenome (GOLD analysis project Ga0255053, IMG submission 188635) | Seawater microbial communities from Jervis Inlet, British Columbia, Canada - JV7_2_22 | ecosystem: Environmental > Aquatic > Marine > Inlet | place: Canada: British Columbia | collected...
ACAATCTTTCGCTTTACAATCATTTAATGAAGAATAAGGTAATCTGCGCCTTTCGCAGTGGCGGCATTCGGTTGTCCCCGCATTTTTACACGCCTATAGATCAACTTGATAGCGTCATTGATATCATCATGAACTATGTTCCTTGATACCTGCTTTGATTCAAGATATTTATGAATAATGATTGATTAGTTAGAAAGAAAAGCACTATAAAAAACGAGGAATCCCTAAGCCTGCATTTTCTGTTAAAGCGTCCTCACAAAGTTGCGGTAGTCTTCAGGTGGATTATTTATTTCCAAACCAACGTTGTTCGTAAAATCCTCCGGTGAGTTGTCATACACCCATTTAACATTGCATTGTAATTTGATGATCCCATTATTTTTAGTTTGAAGCTTTAACTCAACTTCTGAGCCCGGTTCAAACAGAGTAGTGGTTTTGGCAGGCGCAGTTATTATACTGATACCGCTTTCAGAAAGATTCTCAATAAACACAGAACAGTTCTTATCGCATGACAGTCGTTCAGCCTTTATTTCAACCGATAATCTCTTTGATTTTCTTCTTTCTTCAGCTTTACTCATCTAACCTTTATTAATTCAATTTTATTTATATTTCAACACTCTATCTAAATGATACTGATTTGTCAAGAAATGAATTTTACGGAGTCTCTTCGGAGAAAACATCTGCAGGAATCAGAAAACCGAATGTTAGGTTTAAAATCCGAAACAATCCTGTTCATCCTTCATAGACAGGGGTATTGCAATCTTTAAATATGCAATCTTTAATTTCGAACGGGAATGCAATATTGAGCATAGCTGAATTTTTATCAACTGTAAAATACGGGATGACAGTATCGTTACCTGAATAGACTCTGTATGCGTTTATCATCGTCTTAGCCACAACTACCGAAAACAGCATGTCTCTGGATATGCCAGTTTCTTTTGATATAGTTATCGGATCATAAGATGGACTCTCATTGCCAACATAAAAAGCATATAAACAATACCAGGCAAAATCCAGCCCGCTCGACAGCAGCAAAGCCTTATTGTATAGATTTGGAGATTGTCTGTAATCCTGGAGAGCATGCTCAAAGGTCAGGTCAGCAAAGAATTCTCCTCCCATCGTATATGGCAATATTGATTCATCAGCAATATTATCCACAACACTGGTTCCAAGGAAAAACTGGCCATTCATCTTTTTGAAAAAATTCAATTCAGTGCCGGTTGCACCTACATGCTGGGCCACTACTTCATGCCCAAATTCATGAGCAAAAAGATTTGTTAAAAAAGCTGTGCCTATAATGAAAACTTCACTTAATGAAGTTGGGACGTCCATATCAAAGCCTCTGGACCGCGAAGATGAACTGGCATCAGTCATATAAAATTCTTGAGAAAGGCTATTTACTATTTCTTCTGGGACGCTTGGATTGAATATGTTCGATTGATACTGTTGATTAGTCAACCCAGCAGGACTCTTGCTTTTGTTGTTTTCAGATTTGCCGACGATATTATCTTCTTCAGTAGCTGTATCATTAAATTTTAATGAATACGGCACCATAATATCTTGCTTTTGATCTCCCGAATGCGAGTCACTATAGTTTAACTTTGCACTCGCAAGAAATAGTTGGCCTGCATCATTTTCAAACGCAAACGTTAAAGAGATTGGCAGTAAATGCACTGCTACAATAATTATTATCAATAGTAAATTTTTCTTCATCTCATCAGCTCCTTTTTGCACTTTTTTTTTGCCTTAAAATCAATGTTTTTACTTTCATGTTTATCACATCGGCAAAAATGTAATAAAACTTAACATTAAATATTGACAAATATCGTTTAAATACATAACAAGTTGATTCCAATGATTTATTTTTTTATTTTATTGTTAGATTTAGTTACAGTGATAGGTATGGTGGTTTCATGGTAGGTTATTTTTGGATGCTGATTCGTCCTTCTAGTGGAAATCTTGAGTATTGTGTTGATGATTAAGCGGTCACATTTGACTAAGGCAGGATTATTGATTCTTGCAAAATTCGGTCAGACATTGATTGACACAGCTGCCTGTCTGAAGTTAGAATAATGAAGTTAAAACAAGTGGAGGTAACGATGCCGATTTACGAATATATATGCTTGAAATGTAACGAAAAATTTTCTATTCTACAGAACCTGTATCCTTCCGATAACAGGACGGAATGCCCTAAGTGTTCTTCTGACGAAGTAAAAAAAATAATGTCAGCATTCAGTTGTGCTTCTGGCTCAGAAAGCGGACATTCTTCCTCAGCGCATACACCGAGCTTTGGCGGAGGCGGAGGATGAGGGATTTCATCCTGCTGAACAGTTGTTCAGCATAATTTCTTTAATAACACTGTGTTACAGCCTTCAACCTCAGGAAGTGCTTTATTTAATCAGACTATTCCAGTCAGCTGCGAATTTTTCCAATCCACTGTCTGTCAACGCATGTCTATTGTCAAACTCCTGCCATTTTCTTGATAAATCAAGTTCAATATAAGGAATTGCCTTCAGGTTACCTGAACTGTACACATAATCATTTCCCGACACTGGAAGCCCTTTTTCTCCCCACTCCTTTAATGCCTTAAAAGGCGCTGTAATGATATCAGATCCAAGCTGAAGAGCATATAACAGATGATCGTAAGTTCTGACACTTGCAGTCAGCACTTCCACATGTCCATCTCCATTTCTATACATCTTGATTATATTTGCTATGAGCTCCATGCCGTTCTCGCCCCTGTCGTCCAGCCGTCCTACAAACGGATAAACAAATACATCGCCTTTATTCGCACCTCTGGTAGCTGAATAAATAGCAGCAGCCTGCTGCTGCTGAAAGACAAGCGTCATATTTACCTTCATTCCTGCTCTTATCGAAAGTTCAGCTGCGGCAAGCCCTGCGCTGGTAGTTGGATATTTAATATGAGCATTCGGAATCCATTGAAACATCTCCTTCCCTTGCGCAAACATCTGTTCAGCCGTTGTAGTGCTGTCAGAATAGACTTCTATCGATATAGAACCCTGAGGAATCATGCCATAAAGATTATTAACAACCCCCTTATAAAAATGCAGAATTTCCTGCTCAGTGAATTTGTCCCCACGCGCAATACGCTCACGAGCTTCCGGGTTCTTGGATATCAGAGAAGGATTGGTTGTCTGCCCGTCAACAAAACCAATCAGGTCTATTAATTCCTTTGTCTCTCCCGGATCTCCACCATCCAGAAAGATTTTTGACTTCAGATTTTCTGGTCTCATAATAGTCTCCTTGCTTTAGCGATTATTGTATTCAATCTACCAGATTATATACTATAAGCAACAGTTAATTTAAAGGGAACGTAGTATAATATACAAAGAATTATACCTGAAAAATATAATCATACAAATGATACGTATAATGTCATCGATTAAATTTTTTATTTTTTTTGCTTTTGTTTCCTCTGTTTTAATTCCAATATCGGGACCGTCAGCATACGCACAGCAAACCTTGACTTTGCAGGTTCATCCATACCTACCGGCAACTGAGGTACTGAATCGTTTTGCTCCTCTTACAGACTATCTCTCAACTAAAACTTCCAGGGAAATAATCTGCAAGATCTCAAAGGATTATCAAGATCATATTGACAAGATCGGCAATGACGAGGTTGATATAGCTTATCTCGGGCCTGCATCCTATGTTAAGGTTACACAAACTTATGGGCTAAAGCCTATTCTTGTACGGCTTGAAATTAATGGCACCCCTTCATTCCGGGGCGTTATTGTTACCAGGAAATCATCTGCGATCACCACATTAAAAGACCTGCTCGGAAAGCGCTTCGCCTTTGGGGATCCAAACTCTACAATGAGTCACCTTGTTCCCCTTTTTATGCTTTATGAGGCCGGCATAAACAAAAACAATCTTGCCGAATATAAATTTCTAGATAGCCATCATAATGTGGCCCTTGGAGTTCTGGTTGGAGATTTTGATGCTGGGGCGATTAAAGAAGAAGTTTTCTATAAATATAAGGAACGCGGCCTGAAAGACCTGCAATGGACACCGGAAATATCTGAACATATATTTGTCGTCCGCTCATCCTTGCCAAAAAAAACTATTAATGAATTAAGGAATGCACTGTTAAGCTTACGATATGAAGCAGATTCAAAATCTATAATGTCTTCCATTAAGAATAATATGACAGCAATGGTACCAGCCAGAGATGAAAATTATAACAATCTTCGAAAAATTTTAAATACAGTTAAAAGAACTGAACTTAATCAATGATCTCAGTTGGACACTTTAAATATAAGCGTTTTTTATTAGTCTTTATAGTTATATTACTGATTTCCCTGTTCTTTGTTATCACAGCAATTTTGACACAGCGTCATGAAATGATGGAAGAAGTTCAGGACGGCGCTCAGAGGGAACTGGAATTAATAGGGTCTTTTACAAGGGAAGCTTTACTGAAAATGGATTACGCGTCTGTCGAGCAATTCCTTAATCAATGGGCAGAGGAACATAACGAAATAATCAAACTAAAGGCAGTTGCACCCAATGATTTTGTCCTGATTCATTTTAATCGTGGAGATTCATCTATCGCAGATACCACTTTTATCACTTTAACATATCAGGTTCAGTACGACGGGAATGATCTGGCTTTCCTTGAAATGTCCAAGGATTTGTCAGATGCCCAGAAACGTATGCTCAGACTAAGCATTCCTCTTATTCTGGGATCAATTTTTCTGACTATCATTATAGGCCTTCTTTTATGGTATGCGATGAGAAACCTTGCACTGATACCCATGGAAAGAGAGATTTCGATCAGAGAACATGCTGAAAGAAAATTCCGTTTGCTTCTGGAATCCACACCCGACGCATTGATATATGCTGATCAAGACGGGAAAATCTTGATGGTTAATGCTCAGGCTGAGTTGCTTTTCGGATATAACAGAAATGAACTTGAAGGAAATAAAATCGAGAATTTAATACCGGAGCGTTTTCGTAGCAGGCATCTTATGTTTAGAGAAAAATTTATTTCAAAACCTGAAGCTCGTCCGATGGGTATGAATATGGAGCTTTATGGATTGACTAAAAAAGGCACAGAGTTCCCGGCAGACATAAGCCTCAGTCCAATCGAAACAGAAGAGGGTTTGTTTATACTGAGCGCCATTAGAGATATAACAGAACGTAAAATCGCAGAGATGAAGATCAAGAGGAGTTACGACTTCCAGTCAGCAATAAGTTCAATCCTGAATAGTTCTTTGGAACCCGTTCCACTGGAGAAACAGTTACAACGTATTCTTGACACTATCCTGACCATACCCGATCTCTCTATTGAGTCAATGGGCTGCATATATCTAACTGATAATGATTCTGAATCATTGGTAATGACAGCAGAACACGGTCTGCCTGAAGCGATAAAATCCAACTGTTCACGAGTGCCATTCTCTCAATGTTTGTGCGGAGAGGCTGCACAAACACAAAAAATAATTTTTGCTGATTGCACAGACACGCGACATAAAGATCATCGGGACTATGGCAAAGATTTTCCTCATAGCCATTACTGTGTTCCAATAATATCAGGAGACAAAACGCTTGGAGTGATTAATCTTGTTATCAAAAAGGAACATACTCGCAGCAAGGACGAGGAACATATGTTGATCTCGGTTGCCAATACTATTGCAGGCATTATTGAGCACAGCAGGACTGATCTTGAAAGGCTAAACCTTCAGGAACAGCTGGCTATTAATGACAAAATGTCAGCTCTCGGTCGTTTCACGGCAAATGTCGCCCATGATATTAGAACTCCTCTGACTTTAATAGGTGGTTTTGCCCGCAGGATCAGAAAAAATATTCCAAAGAAATCCAAAGATAATGAACATTTAAATATCATTATTGACGAAGTTAAACGACTTGAAAACATTCTAAAAAATGTCCTGACATACTCAAGAAATGTAGCACTTCAACTGGACCAGCATGATCTAAACAAAATAATACTGGATTCATTAAATGCATATCAGGATAAGCTTTCGGATACCGCCATCCAGATACAGAAAAAACTGGGTGATATTCCATCTGTTATGATCGACAAGGAACAGATCATTGAAGTAATCAATAATATTCTTTCAAACGCAATGGATTCAATGTCTGAAGGCGGAACCTTGACAGTATCTACGAACAAAGAGCTGGTACACGAAGGAAATTATATTGTCATGAAAATCTCTGATACCGGTGAAGGAATGTCAGAAGAGGAGCTTAAGATGATCTTCGAGCCGTTTTATTCCACAAAAATAATTGGACATGGAACTGGTCTGGGGTTGCCTATTTCAAAAAAGATCATGGACGACCACAGCGGGTTTATTGCTGTAGACAGCAAGAAAGGTGCAGGTTCGGCTTTTAAATTATTTTTCCCTCTCAACGGCCATCACGATTCAAAGAAATAAGAGCAACTATCCTGCTGTAAAGTAACAGGGCTCAATGTCAAATCGTTCAAAAACTAATAAAACCAGGCGCAAGCCATCATCAAAAAAAGATTCCTTTATTATATGCATTAATAGAGATTGTAAATTGAGAAAACAAAAAAACTGCAAGGGGTTTGAGGCCTGTCCCGGATATCAGACGAAATGATCAACTCCCTAAAACCAAAACCCATACAGCATTACCCATAAAAGAGAGCCAGAAAACGCCAGTACTTTTTCTATACCGTTCAGCCTGTCAGACTTTATAATAAAATACAGGCTAAGTGGTGAAGTGAGAAAACATGCTGTCAGATAAATCCATTTGGGGAGATCTTCTTTTTGAGAGAGTTCTGGAAACACTGAACAGAAGGGACATTCTATTTCGCCTTCAAGGCGGTGTCCGCATCGGGCACATCTTGTTATTCCCAGAATTTCATCAGATTCGTGCTGTTCCATATTGACAGTATTATATCTTAATTATATGAGCCTCATATTGATAATCCAGTGCAGGCAGTTATTTATAAGGAATTTGTATTTCTGTCATAATAAATGATTGCACTTTATAATTAATAACAAATCAGACTATTTCTCATGTATGAATATCAAAGAAACAACAGATTTTTCGCGCAAATTCCAGAGGGGATAAAAGAATTAGGGGCACAGGAACTATCCGAGCTATTTGCGCATACTATAACTCCTGCATATGGAGGAATTTATTTTAGCGCTGACAAAAAAACACTTTATCGAATTAATTATTATGCAAGACTATTTTCAAGGATACTCGCTCCTTTAGCATCCTTTAATTGCATCTCTACTGATCAGCTGTACAAGAAATCACTGCAGTTAAACTGGTCAGATTTCATGTCCACAGAAAACACTTTTGCGATCTTCAGTAATGTATCAAACAGCAATATTACTAACTCACATTATGCATCTCTGCGTTTAAAAGATGGGATCGTAGATTCATTACGCGACAAGACAGGAGAAAGACCTAACGTTGATTCAAGGGATCCGGATATTCGCCTGAACCTGCACATAAGAAACAACAAGGCCATTATCAACCTGGACACATCAGGCGCTTCCCTTCATCAACGGGGTTACAGAAAAGAATCCGTAAAGGCCCCTATAAAGGAGACTGTTGCTGCAGCAATTATCAGATATTCTGAATGGGATGGTACTGTTCCGCTTTATGATCCGATGTGTGGTTCCGGCACATTACTCAGTGAAGCGTTAATGTATCACTGTAAAATTCCTCCTGGTATCCTTCGTAACCACTTTGGGTTCGAATTTTTGCCTGACTATGATAACTCTCTTTGGACAAATGTTAAGGCAGAGCTTGACCGGCAGATTAGAACTTTACCGGCAGGATATATTTCCGGAAGTGATTTATCCATTAAATCAATCAAGGCCGCAAAATTAAATTTAAAGAATTTACAAAATGGAAAAAAAATAAGACTTGAAGCATCCGATTTCAGAAAAAGCCCAGGCCTGCAGAATGGTATAATTGTCACGAATCCCCCTTACGGCATCCGCACTGGAACAGAGCAAAAGCTTAACCTCCTGTATAAATCGCTTGGGGATTTTCTTAAGCAGAAATGTAAGGGTTCCACAGCTTATATTTATTTTGGCGAGCGGGAATTCATCAAAAAGATAGGTTTGAAGGCAAAATGGAAAAAACCCTTAAAGACAGGCGGCCTTGACGGAAGACTGGTGAAATATGAATTATTTTAGCCTGTATTATTCATGAATATCCTAAAATCAAAGCAGGTACCTTTTTTACAGGGTGTTCAAGAAAGCAATTAAGTCCGCTATTTCTTCATCCGTCAAATATTCAAATGATGGCATTCTGCTAAAAGGTTTCTTGAATTGCCGGATTATGTTCTCAACAGTTGCAGGTCGTCTGCTAACAGGAAGCTTACTTTTTTCAAGTATCCCTTTTAATCCCGGCCCGACAATGGTTTCGGTAGTAAAAGCCGAATGACAAAATTTACATTTGGAATCAAAGAGATTTTTTCCCTTTCCTATACTTTCCGGGTCGGTTCGAACTACAGTATCTTCTGCAACTATTACTTCTTCCGCCCTGGCAAGTGTAACGCTCTTTTTATATCTGACAATACTGTCAAAAGATGTATCTGTACCGAATTCTGATACGAGAAGATAGTATCCGCCTGATGATCCGACAAGGCCGAATGTAATAAGGGCCATTAAGAGGCCCATAACTTTTGCATGCTCGTAAAACTTCCTGTAAATCTTTATGTATAAAAATTTGAGACCGAACAGAACCAGAATTGTAAGGGCAAACAGGCTGTGAAGTGCACTTCTTGTTGAAAGCTCTGCCTTTGTCTGTACGATAAAGTTCAGGCAGAAAATAGCAATAAATATAAAAATGATGAAATAAATTATACCGGTTAATTTATGCATTCTCTTCATTCTTTCGGTATTAAAAACGGTTTTGTTCCTTCCTAATATTTCGAACATTGTAAACATCGAAATAACGGAAAGACTAAGCATGATGAGGGATAGAATAGATTTCAACAAAAATATAGACATTCAATGCACCACGTACATTTTATTCATCGAACAAATTATATCTCATTAACTTTGAACCTGTCCAGATAGTTTAACTAATAACAGCCATTCCATAATATCAATGCTATAATGATTTCAAATGACACGTCTATATATCACCGTTTTTCTTGTATCCTGTTCTGTATTAATATTTCAGATTTCACTTATAAGGATATTTTCGATATCACTGTGGTATCACTTCGCATTTATAGTTATAAGCATAGCGATGCTGGGAATAGGATCTGCCGGTACTGTACTGGCTGTCTGCTTTGGAAATATCACAATTACCGAACAAAATAATAAGCCTAAACTGTCCGGTCTGAAAAAAATCTCGGCCCTGATCTATTCAGATTCGAGTCTTCCCGTCTATTCATCATGTGCAGGCATCTCGATTCTTTTATCTTATATTGCTTTGAATTACATCCCCTTTGATCCTGCACGGTTTTCCTGGGAGAAATTTCAGATATTTTATTTAACTCTCTATTGCCTAATATTGAGTATCCCTTTCTTCTTTTCAGGATTACTGATAGCTACTATCTTCCTTATTCATAGTAAGAGATCGATGAAAATATACAGCTCGGATCTTACTGGTGCTGGTACTGGCGCCCTTCTGGTGCTTGTATTGCTGAATATCGCTTCACCGGAATATGCGATATTAATTGCCTCGACGCTATGCCTGACCGGAACCCTGATTATTGGTAAACGTACCATTATGATACTGTCTTTTTTATTTTTATTTATTAATCTGCTGCTGTTTTTTGCTCATCCTGATTTTTTAAAAATAAATATGTCTCAATATAAGAGTCTACCTGTATATTTAAAGTACCCCGGAGCACAGCATTTAGATTCCTACAACAGTTCCTACTCACGTTTAGATACTTTCAGAAGTCCCGGGATAAGATATGCCCCTGGCCTGAGTCTCAAGTACCTCGACCAATTACCGGATCAAACAGGCCTTGCTATAGACGGTGCGGAAGTTACTGTGATTACGAGTGTGACGGATGAGTCCAGGTTGAAATTTCTCGAATTTCTGCCCGCCTCTGTTGCCTACGAGACTGTCGACAATAATGAGGTGTTGATAATTGACCCAAAGGGCGGACTGCATGTGCTATTGGCAAGATACTACGGCGCTCATAAAATCCACAAAGTAGAAAGTGATCCATTCGTACTTAAGATTGTAAAAGATAAATTCAGTGAATATTCCGGGGGGATTTTTGAAACAGACTCATGGACAGGTTATGGACGAAACTTTTTACATCGTTCAGCTGATAGAGTGAAACCTGAAAAACAGCAATATTATGATTTAATTGATCTGCCGATGACAGGCACATCAGTTACAGGAAATTTTGGGATTTCAGAGAACTACAGATATACTGTTGAAGCTTTCATTAAATATCTTGGCAGTCTCAAAGAAAACGGTCTAATTAGTATCAACCTGTATCTCATTCCTCCTGCAAGGACTGAATTTAGGATACTTGCTACAATCGCGGCGGCATTTGATAAATCAGGAATCAATAATTTTCCTGCAAACATTGCAGCTATAAGGAGCTGGGACAGTCTTTCAATTCTTGCAAAAAAATCCCCTTTTACAGATCTTGAAATTGGGTATATTAAAAAATTTGCGGTTAACAGAAATTTTGATCTCGTATACTACCCGGGAATTTCTCAGAAAGAAACAAACCGATATATAAAATCTTCTTCTGACATTTATCTTGGCTTTAAAAATATTATTAATCCCGATACACGCTCCTTATTTATAGATAATTACCTGTTCGATATCAAGCCTGTTTATGATGAAAATCCCTTTTTTCATTATTTCCTCAAGACATCCAACATTAAAGCTATTTATCAGGCCATGGGAGGTAACATGTTGTATTTTATCAATAACGGCTATCTCTTGCCTGTAATCCTGTTGATAATTATGCTGTTGGGGGTTTTTTTAATCCTGACTCCAGTTTTAATTAATAGTGCAT
>Ga0255053_10002014_pt1 | contig 10968 bp, 9 predicted proteins | sample JV7_2_22_MG_FD_188635 | JGI IMG/M metagenome (GOLD analysis project Ga0255053, IMG submission 188635) | Seawater microbial communities from Jervis Inlet, British Columbia, Canada - JV7_2_22 | ecosystem: Environmental > Aquatic > Marine > Inlet | place: Canada: British Columbia | collected...
GCTGGCTGTTCTGTTTCCTGTGCGGCTTCACCTGGGGGCTGTTCTTCTGTTGGCTCATCCGATAAGTCTCCTTCAGACTCTTCGATCTCGCGGTTTTTGGAGTCTTCCGGCACTAAATCTGGGGTTTCGTCTGTATCCTGAATTTCCTGTGTGTACAGCCTGTTCTTCAGATGTGAGAAGGTCTCCTTGAAAGAGCCCTTTCCCCTGTAGAGGATAATGACGATAATGACAAGGAAGATGAAAAGCCAGAACAAGCATCCCGTTTTCCCTAACCTGGGCTTTCCCCTTCTTCTCATCATTCAGAGCAATATATTTTCGCAATTAAAAATTGTCAATACAAAGAAAATTGCGCTACAATTATAAGGGGTGTATGTGAAAAAGCTCCTCGTTTTTAGTTTTTGTGTGCTCATGCTTGCTTCCTGCAGCATCGAATCAAAGAGGGTTATGCTCAGTATTAACGGCAGGCCCCTTGACGTTGAGATAGCGAGGACAAAGCGGCAGCGGGAAAAGGGGTTGATGTTTCGTGAGGAGCTCGGATGGAATGAAGGGATGCTCTTCATATTCCCTGAAGAACAGTTCCTATCATTCTGGATGAAGGACACATCGATCCCGCTCTCCATTGCGTTTCTTGACTGCAGTGGTGTTGTGGTCGATATATACGATATGGAGCCCTATTCCTCAGACCCAGTAAGGTCCACCAGGAAATGCCGATTTGCAATTGAGGTGAATCGCGGTTTCTTCAGAGATGCAGGATTGACGGATGGCGACAGCATAGATTTAAGTATGGTTAAGAGAAGATGAAAGCTATTAAAATACTGTTCCTCTCCCTTGCGTTGCTGATGTTCTGTACCCCGTTATTCGCGAAGTCAGATGGCAAGGTGCTTATCTATTACTTCAAAAACCTTACCGGAAGTGAACAGAACAACGACCTCATATACGCCATTCCCCTTTGCCTGTACAACCAGCTTCAGACCGTCAATGAGGAGAAGAATTTCGTCCTTATTGATGAGGCAGCTTTCGAAGCCTATAAAGAGAACCCTGAGATCGACCTCTGGGAATCCGATTATATGCGAAACAATGCGAGAAAGAAAAAGATTTCGAGAATTCTCTTTGGTTTCTTCTATGACGAGGGTGATCAGGTTCGAGTGCGGGGAAAAATCTATTACACGGAAAGCGGCCTCATACTCGATATTTCAGAGAATGACGAGGAGTTTGCACCCTTTTTTCAGGGAATTGAAAAAATAGGTGTGACGGAACTGAGAAGCTGTGGAGCAATCGAGGCTGTTAAAACGTATAAAATTCCCGCGAAACTCATCGACGATAAGGAGACATCGCAGTCAAAACACGTGTTCAATATCACTGGTGCAGCCCTGTTTCCCGTTGCAGACTGGCGTGAACTCTACAGGCTTGGCTTTTACGGCAACTTTTCATACATTCTCTTCCCAAAACGCAACAGGGTGCGAATTGGTTTCGGTCCGGAATTGGGTTTTGTGATGATGGGCACGGATAAGGATGAGGCATATATTGATTCCACACTACTCATAGTGCCTTTCGGGGGATCTCTCCAATATGTTCTTGTTGGAAAAAACCTGAAAGACCGGCTTATCGTAAGTTTCAGTGCAGGGCTTTCTCTGTCGATACTTAGTATAAACCATGAAAAAGAGGAATCCCTGGATCTTTACACCAAAGGAGCCCTCACGTTTGTCATTTCAATAGCAAAGAGAAATGAGCTGTCCTTTTCAGCTGGTCTCTTCTCAGTGTCCTTCAGTGATACACCGCTGAATGCAGTATACGGTGAGATTGGGTTCAGGGCCTTTATTTTTTAACGAGCAGCTCATGGATCGATAATAGGCGTTGTGGTTGGCGAAAGTATCATGAAAAAGTTTCTGATCCTCCTGATAATCTTCATCTTCCTGTCTCACACGTTAGTTGCCAAGGATCTCTTTATCAGCACAGAGCCGATAAATGCTGCTGTGTATGTTGGAGATGATATGGTGGGGCGTTCACCCCTGCGTATCGGTACGCTGCAGGAGAACTCTGCTGTATCTCTTCGCATACTGAAGTCGGGATATGAGGAGATCGAGATGGAAGTGGAGCTCGATGACAAAAGAACACAGTTGCTCTACGTAACACTCTATACGCCAAATGTGGATATTATTCTCAGCCAGCGCGACAAAGACGTGTATGTAAATGAAGTAAATGCCGGCAAGTCTCCTCTTGTGTTGAAAAACCTCCCAAACGGGACCTATTCATTTGAGAGCGATCAGGAGCGTATTACCATTTCAAACGCAGAATATGCACGAATGAAGAAAACAACAAAATGGGAAATCGCCTCCTCTGCGTTTTTGTGGGGAGCTGCCCTCGGAGGTGGGATTTACCTGAAGAACAATGACAATGAGAAATCAGGGGACCTGCTCCTCCTCTCAAGTGCAATTTTTGGCGGCATTCTGGGTTACAACCTGCTCAAGTTGTGGAAGATTAATCTGAACGAGAAAAGAGACAGGGCAGAGATGAACGCCATTGAGATCAGCGAGATCAGCATCGAGGCTGACCGTGATATGTTCACAAATGCAATGGAATATATGGGGAAAGAGTATTGGGACGATGCGTTGGGAAAATTCAAGCTGCTCGTCAGCCTGTATCCTGACTCGCAGTATGTTCCATTGAGTCTCTATCAGACAGGTTTCATATATTACAGAAACGGGGAGTTTCAAAAAGCTTCAACCCAATTTCAGAGTTTTGTATACGATTATCCCATTATTGAGTTTTATACATTCGCGGTGCATGATCTTATCGATTCCGAGCTTCGTCTCGGGAATGTATCAGAAGCATTGAGCAAATATGAGAGCCTCAGACCAGTGTATATCGATGATCCGAGTGGAACACTGTACATCCGATATTACGATCTACTGGTTGAGCTCTATGAGGAAAGTGGCAGAGGAAGTACGCAGATTCTTCTCGATTTAGAGGGAGAGCTCGACTATTTCCTTGAGACCTATAGTGATACCTATTTTTATCCTGATGTTCTGTTGTTGAAGGGCCGTTTGCTCTACGAATATCTCAACAGGGATCAGGGCCTTGCGCTTCTTCAGTCCCTGAAAGAAGAGTTCAGCAAGAGGCAGGAAATCCTGGATCAGGTGGATGAAATACTCAATGCCCGATAAAGTACTCTGTTTCAGATTAAATGGTTACTCCCTTGGCGTAGAGCCAGATCAGATTGAAAAGATACTTTTAAACAAGCATCCTTCCAGAGATGCCTTCACACTGGAAACCGGAGTTGAGGTGAGAAAGCTCAGCGACTATATCCCGCTTCCGGCGAAAAAGAGCACGCAGTTCGAGAATATACTCTTTGTAAAGGACCAGAAGTATTTCTATGGATTCACTGTGGACAACGTCCAGGGCTATCTCAAGCTTCGCGGTGGTGAGAAGCATGATTCTTCAAAGCATAGGGGCAGCTCTCCCATCAGATACTTCGTAAGGAGGGGAGAGAATCTCATACCTGTGCTGGACCTTCAGTATATTACCAATGAGGATGCACCTCTCACCGATGTAGTCGTACAAGAGATTGTCCAAACGGTGAAAGTTGCAGATGAGGCGGAAGGGGATGTCGACCATGAAGATGTTTTCGATGATGTTCGTGAGGATGATATCTTCAGGGCCATTGAAGAGGAGATACGCAGCAAGAAGACGACTGACATCGCTAATGATATCATCGAGAGTGAAAAAAAGGGCGTGATTCTGCCCCTTGTCATCAATCTGGTGATTATTGCAATTTTTGCCGCAGGCCTTCTGTTCTATCTGACCATTTCCAGGGAAAGGACACGCGAACAGATCCTGGGTGAATCGATATCAGGTGTGGAAGACGAGGTTATTAGGGAGATAAGGAGAAGATCAGAACAGGAGATAGAGGCACAGAAGAAGAAGCTTGAGGAGACGCGTTCCAGGCTCGCTGTGCTTATGGAGGAGAGGGATTTTTTCCTGGAAAATCAGGACCAGATACTTGCTGAGCGCGAGGCAAAACTGGCTGCTGATTTTCAGGCAAAGCTCGACGTAGCGCGTCGCAAGCTTCTGGATAGCGGCGTCGAAAACTTCGATGCGGCCTTTGATGCTGAACGGGTTCGTCTGCAGATAGAGTACAACAGATCTCTCGAGGATGCAAATTTAGAGGTTGATAAGGTCAAGGCAGAATATGAAAAAGAAATGGCCGAGAGAGAGAATGTCTTGCGTCGTGAAGTGGATGTGTACTCATTGCGCATTGATGAAATAGAACAGCAGCTTGTTGAGGAGCAGGCGAAGCTCAGGGAGGCGGAACTGATAGCACAGAGTGCGGTGAGCCAGCAGAAAGAGTATAATGCCTACAGACGGGCACTTACCGACATATACCTTGCAGCCATATCTGCCATCTCAAGGGAAGACTATGCGAAGGGCATAGCAGAATTGAAAACCGCCTTTCCCCTTATAGAAACAGGCAAGAAGCAGGGGCTTGGGACCGAGAAGGAACTGCAGGTCGAGGAAGACCTCATTGAAAGTATTATTGGTATTGCAGAAAAACAGCAGGGGAACGTTGTCCTCAATAGAATGGCGCAGACGAGTTTCAACAAAGGGGACGAGCTGGAGAAATCAGGAGACCTGATGGGAGCACTCTCCCAGTACTTTACCGCCTACACCATCACAAACAGCCGAAATATAAAGAATCAGTCCATACAGCGTGCAGATAATGTGATGGATAAAATCTATCAGAACAGGCTAGCAAGCGAGATCGCGAAAAAGGAAGGCAGCGCAGAAGCCCTCTTCAGTCGTGCGGTAGCCCAGAAAGACAACGGTGAGTATGATTTAGCTCTGAATACACTTGAGGAGCTTGTCCAGACCTATCCGGAAACGTCAATAGTAGATGAATCCCTCGATGAGATTCGGGGCCTCAACCGATTGATTCTCATGCATGAAGAGCAGGTCCTGGTGGATGGGCTCAATCAGCAGGCTTATCAGGTCATGGAGCAGGCCCAGGAAGCCTTTGAGAAGGGATATCTCTCTGAAGCTCTTGATCGCTACGGTGAGGTGGTCTCGGAGTATCATGGTTCTGACTACATTGATGATGCTCTTTCAGAAATAACGAGAATCAGTGAGGTAATGCGATCCGTCAAGTCCACACCCCAGGTTGTATTTGCAGGTACTGAAGCGCGAACAGGCGTAATCATACAGAATCCAGCCGAAAACACCTATCTCTTTAATTTGGGACTGCAGGACGGACTCAAGGAGGGGGACGTCATGGGCATATTCCGCAAAGAGGATGAAACGTATACATTTATCGGGAGTGTAAAGGTGTACCAGGTGTTTCCCACCGTTTCAAAGGCCAAGGTTATCTATTACGAGCAGCCTTTTAAGATCGGCGATTTTGTGTCACCCTCCTAAACACAAATCATGGAATGAATGGCAGGGGCAATCGGAGCCGCACATAGGGCATGTACCCGCTCTCTACACGCCCGTCAAAGAGTATCCCATAGTCGAACTTGAGTCGGAGTGCACTGTAGGTAAGTATGGTCCATCTCAGCTCGAAGCCGGTACCAACAGAAAAAGCAGCATGTGGACCGTCCTTAAAGGACTCGTTGTATGCCGGGTCACTCAGATAGCTGTTAAAGGTGAAATTCAGACCAAGGCTGATAAAGGGGAGGAAGGAGAGTCTCCCCGATCCGATTCGATAGGCTATATCAACTTGCAGTGGTATGGTGACGTAGTTTGAGTCTTCTTCCCGGATCGGATTGATTGCAATACCCCCCTCGAAGATCGTGTAAATCCGTTCTGCATTGAAGTAGTCTGTAAAAAACCTGCTCTTCCTGCTCAGATAACCTCCGAAATAGACACCCATGGCAATATCGGGCGCCGTGTCATCGCTTTTGATCATTGGTTTGTAAAGGCTCATCGACACATCGATTTCCGGGTCATATAGAACGAGGTCGGCAGTTGCCCAATTTGCGGCGAGTTGGAAAAAGAGAGCCGCAGTTATGAGGAACATGGTGCAGCAGATGTACTTCTTATTTTGTTTTTGCCGTGTAAACGCCATCCCAATCCCCTGACGGTGGATGCTGTATGTAGTCCTTGCAGCGGTCGATGTACAGTGACGAAGGATGATCATTCTCCAGTGCATTCTTGCTGTCACTGAAGAGCTTCAGTGCCCGCTCGAAATTTCTCGACTGATAAATTCTAAGTGCTTCTCTGAATATTTCGTAACCTTCAGTAACATTGGCCGCTTCCTCATCATATAGTTCATAAACCTTTACCCCCTGGTCTTTTCCCCTTACTCTGACTTTGTCAAGTTCACGGGTTTTATTATCGGCACCGGCCTGGTTGAGTGTGTGCTCACTGATGATTATTGGAACACCATATATTTTGGTGAGGCCTTCCATACGGGACGCAAGGTTTACCGCATCCCCGATACAGGTGTATTCCAGCTTTTGATCAGATCCGATGTTGCCTACGATCACGTTACCCGTATTCAATCCGATTCCTATCTTAAATGGACGTTTGTCGAGACGCACCTGGTTCTTGTTGAAATCCGCGAGTTCATGTATCATTTCAAGGCTTGTCTTGACCGCCTGGGACGGGTCATCCCCGTACTGAACTGGGGCGCCGAAGAGAGCCATGATTGCGTCGCCCATGAACTTGTCGATGATGCCTTTATGCTCCATGATGATGCCCACCATGACATTGAAATAGGTGTTCAGTGAGGTGACAAGATCTTCAGGAGGGAGACTCTCAGCAATTGTTGTAAAGCTCCGAATATCTGAGAAAAGAATGGTGGCGTTCTGCTTTTTTCCTACGAGGAGCTTGTCTCCCTTTGCCTTGAGCACCTCGTCGATGACTTCACCGGGCACGTACTTCTGAAAGATGTGGCGTATTCTCTCCTCCTTCTTTTTCGCCCTCTCCTCCAAGTTTCTCGCCAGTGCAGTCTTGTATGCATACTGCTTGACTTCGTTGTAAGCGGACTCCAGGTCTCCAACCATGCGGTTAAACCAGGTAGATAGGTAGCCGACTTCATCATCGTATTCCACTCTCACCCTTTTGGAGAGGTCGTTGTTCGTAATAATGTCCTTCATGGTGCCCACCACGTTTCGTATGGGGTCGGTCAGTTTCTTGACGAAGAAGAAGATGATGCCCACTGCAAAAATCACGGTGGCGCCAATGGTGTAGATCATCTGCTTCCTGATATTGTTGGCGTTTTCATAGAAGACGTCGCTTCTCTCACTGAGCAGTATGTACCAGTCCCATGGGGCAAAGTAGAGAAAGAAGCCGATCCTCTCGTCACCGTTGAATTCAAATGTAAGGAGTCCCGATTCGCTTTGGGTGATCTGCTTGTAAAAATCCACCTCGCCGATGTTCTCTATGACTTCGGTAGGAAAAATGACTGTGCCTTCCGAGTTGAATGCCATGAAGTATCCTGTTTCCGAAAGGCGAATAATATCTGCATATTCCTGGGCCGATCCCTGGGCAATTTGCCGATAGTCACCAACGTCGACGAGCCCTGTATCAACCAGAATATCCTCCTGCCTGCTGCAGAATTTATACATCTCAGCAGCCTTGTATGAGAGAAACTCCTTGGTCACCTTTGTGATGCCGTTCTTTGCAGAGATTAAACCGGTGTAGCCAATCAGGAATGCGGGAAAGATGAGCAGGGGGAGTACAACAAGCAGAACTTTTGAGCGAATCCTCATATCATGTCTCTACTTCTGTATTGATGCACATTCTAATATGATTATAGTTCACATTTTACTGCGGAGCGAACCAATCTCACACTCGCGTAGTCATATTTTACTATCGGTAAAAAGGGGGTTATTCAGAAGTGTAAAAGGGGAAGGCCTATTCTTCGTCAAGTTTCTGAAAGAGCTCGAGCACCTCTTCATCCTTTTCGCCCTTTTTCAGAATCTCGACTCTCTTTTCCACAGTTGACAATTTTTTTGCACAGAGCTTTGAGAGGCTAGTTCCTTCCTCGAAGAGTTTCAAAGCGTCTTCAATGCCAATATCTCCCTTCTCCAGTTCGTGAACGATCTCTTCCAGTCTTTTTAAAGCTTCTTCGAAGTTGTCTTTTTCGGCCATTATGCTCTCCGCCTATGAGATAGGAGTACCGCCAGCCTTTTCTGTATCTTGAACCCTGCTGTACACCCTTCCATCCAGCAACAGGGTGCTGATCTCCTCGCCTGGTCTGACATCAGCAGTTGTGAGAACTGTTCTGCCGTCACGCATCCTTGATGCGATGGAGTATCCTCGAGAGAGTGTTGCCAGCGGGCTCAGCACATCCAGCTGGCCCACGAGCTTTTCAAAGCGTCCTCTCAATCGTGTAAGGTTTGTTATTATTGATGCGGTGAGTGATTTGGTAAGGTCATCAAGGACCATCTGTTTTTCTCGAAGCAACCGGGTCAGCCTGTCCTGAAGCGTTTCGATGGTGAAACGGGAAAGCAGCTCCCTTCGTGTTTGTACAGATCTTGTCATTGTTTCAAACAGCCGTCTGTGAAGGTCAGCGAAGGTACGGATCAGTTCAACTTTATTCTTAACAACGATTTCGGCTGCAGCAGATGGTGTGGGTGCGCGCACATCGGCAACAAAATCAGCTATGGTAAAGTCGATCTCATGACCAACGGCACTGATCACCGGAATGCTGCTCTTGTACATTGCCCTTGCTACGACCTCTTCATTGAAGGGCCACAGATCCTCAATGGATCCTCCTCCCCGACCCACAATGAGAACGTCGACCTCTTTCCTGTCATTTGCCTTTTTAATCGCCTTCGAAATGGACTGCGCGGCTTCATCTCCCTGAACGAGGGTGGGGTAAATGATAATTCGAACCCCACTGTGGCGCCTGCGAATCACGTTGAGTATGTCCCGTATGGCAGCTCCAGTTTCAGAGGTAACCACCCCTACTGTGTCGGGAAATGCGGGTACAGGCCTTTTCTTCGACTCATCGAAGAGGCCCTCTTTCTGAAGCTTTTCTTTAAGCTGCTCAAACGCCAGCTGCAGTGCGCCCAGACCTTCCGGTTCGAGAAAATCAGCAATGATCTGATATTCACCCCTCTTCTCGAATACACTTAGAGCTCCATGAACGATCAGCTTCAGTCCATTTTCAATTTCGAAACGAATCCCCTTCTGAAAACCCTTGAAGAGAACCGTCCGTATAACCGCTCGTTCGTCCTTGAGTGTGAAGTAGATGTGTCCGGAAGATGCACGGGTATAGTTGGAGACTTCTCCGCTTATCCAGATATCGGTGTAGTTGGACTCGAGAAGCTGTTTCACCATCCGGGTCAATTCGCTGACCGTGAGTACATTGCGCTTTGGAGTGATATTCTCAAGATCCATGTCCAAAGGGTAAGGAATTGTGGGAAGCTTGTCAACAGCTACCCGGTACAGACATAGGTACCACCCAATCGTAAGAATGGCGTTGACCCCTTCCACCATTTGCTGTACCATAGGCTCTATGAGTCACGCTGTGCTTATCAATGCTCTGCTCAGCCCCGTTCAGTGGAGTGCAGTGTCAGAACATATGCGCTATGTTGAATCGCTGCTTCACAAGGCGGAGAAGCTTGCAGCAAGGAAGGATATATATGTTGTTGCTGATGCTGCAAAATTCGGAGAGCTCGGTCAACGGGTCAATGGTTTCAGGAAAATTGCCGTTCAGGGACGCAAAGCTTCCCACGTATTATCTGAAGTGTACGATGCAATTAAGGGTTATGAGGATTGCCTCTACTTTTTCATTGACACACCGCTTATCGACGTCAATATAAGCCAGTCTATGCTCGATCTTCATCGCAATGAGATAGCAGAGTACACATACGGCGAAGGTTTCCCTGTGGGCGTCGCTCCTGAGGTTATGAAGGTCGAACTCATACCAAGGATAATCTCTCTCCTTCAGGAAGGTGACGGCGAACTGCAAAGAAACACCATTTTCACATCTCTGCAGAAAGAGATCAACTCTTTTGATATTGAGACATTCTTTGCTCACCGCGACATGAAGCTCAGACGCATGGAGCTCACCCTCTCACCGAGAAGATACAGGGTCATTACCGAGCGGGTTATACAGAGAGCTGGGACCGAGTGCAGTTTTGAGCAGTTCTGCCGTCTCGTCGAGGAGGAGCCAGGCATACTGCGCTCGCTTCCCTCATTCGTGGAAGTGGAGGTGACGAACCGAACAAATGGACCCTGTGCCTATCTTCCCCATGCGAACCTTGAACGGGATACAGGCGACATGGATCTCGAAACATACCGGAATAGCTTCGACCGCTTGTCATCCTTCACCGACCAGTTCTACATAGCCTTTTCAAACATGGGTGAACTCCTTCTCAACCCTGACATCAGAGCCATTATCGAGTACACACTTCGAAATCCGGATGTCCGCCTTATTCTTGAAAGTGACGGCCATTTATTCACACCCGATTTCGCTGACTATATGGCTGGATTGAATAGCGACCGTATAAGCGTCATATTTGATGTGGATGCTGTGCAGGAAGAGACCTACAGGAAGATACGTGGGGGTGACCTGAGGCGTGTGGAGAGAAATATCAGGTATTTGCTCTCGAAAGATCCCGCCAATGTCTATGTTCAGATGGTTCGCATGGATGAAAACGAGGGTGAGATGCTCGCGTTTTATGACCAGTGGGAATCGGATGGTGCGCAGATAATCATACAGAAGTACAATACCTATCTTGGGATTCTCCCCAAACGTTCACAGGCCGACCTGCGTCCGCTCGATCGGCAGCCCTGCTGGCATCTGCTACGTGAGTTAGTCGTACTGCATAACGGGGACGTGCCTCGATGCAAACAGGATATAAATACCTCATTTCTCCTCGGCAACATGAACAGGAATCCGATCGAAGAGATTTGGAGAGGTAATGAGAGTGTGTATCTGGACCATTGTGCAGGCAATTATGATGGAGTCTGCGATATCTGTGACGAATACTATACCTTTAATTTTTAAACCTCCCAGTG
>Ga0255053_10002016_pt1 | contig 10964 bp, 9 predicted proteins | sample JV7_2_22_MG_FD_188635 | JGI IMG/M metagenome (GOLD analysis project Ga0255053, IMG submission 188635) | Seawater microbial communities from Jervis Inlet, British Columbia, Canada - JV7_2_22 | ecosystem: Environmental > Aquatic > Marine > Inlet | place: Canada: British Columbia | collected...
TGGATGAGTGTCACCTCCGCGCCGGGCACGAGGCCGAAGACCGACAGCGTCCCGTAGCGGGAGCCGTTCCGCTCGCCCAGGCAGACCACCCTGGCGGCCTCGCCGGGGGCGAGCGCGCTCACCGCCCGCACGTCCGGGGGCAGGCGCTCGGGCCTCTTCGAGCGCGACAGGAGCTTCCGGAGCCACGATCTCCGGCGCGGCGCATCCGGGAACTCATACTCGCAGTTGGGGCAGCGGACGAGGTTACACAGGGAGCCGAGCGGACAGCCGTGACCGCACAGGGTGTCATCCCGGTCGAACTCGAACCCGCACATCGGGCAGGTGACCAGGGCACCCGGCGTCGCGGTCGGCGGCAGCTCCGCGGCGCCTAGAGGGGGAGCCATCTTCCGAGCCGGTAGACGAGCCCGCCCACCAGGAAGGCGAACGGGAAGATGAACGCCGACATCCGGAGCGCGGCCTTCATGCCATGCTCTCGGGCGATCATCAGAAAGGTCGCGACGCACGGCATGAACAGGGTGATCGTCACCATGGCGACGAAGATCTGCAGCGGCGTGAGAATCGGCTCAGAGGCCTGCACGGCGTCGAGCACGTAGACGGCGCCGAAGTCCCGGCGCATGAAGCCCACCAGGAAGGCGTTGGACATCGCGGCCGGCAGTCCCAGCCAGCCGGAGATCAGCGGCTCGCCGGCCCTCGAGATCCAATCCAGAAGCCGGAGCTTGTCCAGGAGGAAGAGAACCGCTGTGCCCACGACGAAGATCGGGATCACCTCCTTCAGATACCACTCCAGCCGACTCAACGTCTTCACGATCACGTTCGAGAGCTGGGGGCGACGGATCGGAGGGATCTCCAGTATGAACTCGCTCGTCTCGCCCCCGAAGACACGGGCGCTGAGCCAGCCCACGGCCAGCAGGATTCCCGCGACCAGGCCCAGCCACGCGATGGCACCCACCGGGGAGAGCGTCGCCATCATGGCCAGGAGCACGCCGAGCTGCGCCGAGCAGGGGACGGCGAGCGCCAGGAGCATGGTCGTCACCAGACGCTCCTTGCGGGTCTCCAGAATCCTCGTGGTCATCGTGGCCATCGTCGCGCAACCCAGCCCGAGAATCATCGGCAGAACGGCCTTCCCGTTCAGGCCGATTCGGCGGAAGCTGCGGTTTAGCATGATCGCCAGCCGCGGAAAGTACCCGGAGTCCTCGAGCATGCTGAAGACGAGAAAGAAGGTGGTGACGATCGGCAGCACGATCGCGAAGGCGTAGCTGAGTGCCATCGTGATCGCCCCGTACTTCCCGACCAGGAAGTCGTGAAGGAAGCGGAACACACTCTGGATGGGGCTCAGGGGCGCATCCGGAGGCATCGTGTAGTCCGGAACGATCGCCGTCTTTTCCAGCGTACCGATCACTACCTCGTGAGCCGGCGAGAGCGGAAGGGCGATCGGCTGCACGATCAGCTCTCGCGCATGCTCGTGAGGGAAGGGCAGCACCCTGTCCGTGGCCTGGATGGCCAGCGGGTTCAGCCGCTGACTGAAGCCGCCCACCTCGAGCACGTCGACGAGGGACCCCGCACCGAACAAGCCCACGAACCAGAACACCGCAAGCAGGACCGCGGCGAGGAAGAAGAGCCCCTTTACGGGGTGCATCGCCCAGAAGCCGAGTCGCACCTTGAAGGATGGCTTGGCCGGTGGCGAGATCGAGTAGGTCTCGGCGAGGATCCCCTTCACTCGCTCCAGGCGAAGCCGATTCGCCTCGTACGGGTCCGGGTGGGCTTCGGGCGGCACGACCGGCAGCGGCCTGACCGGTCGCGCTCGTGCTCGGCCCGACCCGTTGGTCCGTGCGGTGCCGTGCGGACCCCCGTTCAGCGTGGAGGGGCGCGCCTCGGACAACGCCGAGATCAGCTCGGCCGTGCCGCGATCCTGCGGAGCCACGGTCTCCACGACCGGGATCCCCAGGATCTCCGCGAGGCGAGCCGAATCGATCCGCCCTCCTCGTTCGTCGAGCTCGTCCAGCATGTTCAGGACGAGAAGCATGGGCCGCCGAAGCTCGGCGAGCTGCAGGGTCAACAGAAGCGCCCGCTGCAGGTTCTTCGCGTCGGCGACCTGAACGACCGTCGCGTCCGGGTTCTCCTGGAGGATGTCGATCGTGACGCGCGCGTCCTCGCTGCGCGGCACGAGATCGTTGAGACCCGGCGTGTCGATGACGGTGGTGGTCCGGCCGTCGAAGTTCGCACGCGCGCGAACCACCTCGACCGTCGTGCCCGGGTAGTTCGAGACGGTGACGTACCTCTGGGTGAGGTTCCGGAACAGGACGCTCTTGCCGACGTTGGGATTGCCGACGAGGAGTATCTGGCTCTCGTCGACTCGTCCCTCTCTCGGTGAGTCGAGGGTGGTGTCGTCCTGTACGGTGCAGTGCGTCACACGCTGCGTCCTTCCCGTCTCCCGGGGGTGCGAAAGCAAGCAGCTTAATCTAGTTGAGAACGATTCTCAACTCTGTGGGGAGAGGCACCCGCGAGCGTGTGGGGGATTTCCGTACGGGGCGGTACACCAGCTGGAGAAGAGGCGTCTTGGAGAATCCTAGAGAAGAGGTGTCACGAGCGCCGTTGCGATCAGCGCAGCGCCCCAGATGAGGTCCACGTTCACCCAGGCCTTCCCGAGGAGCCGCAGGCCCAGCTTCCGGTAGACCAGAACCGCGAGGAGGCCGGTAACGAGCAGATAGCCGGCCGTGTGCACGGCCGTGGCGCCGACGGCGGCCAGCTGGTCCGCCGTGAGGCCACCGAGCAGGGAGGCCTGGGCGCCGATCGCGGGATCGGCGATCGGGAGGCTCGTCAGGTGTGCGGCGTGTTCCCCGTGAGCCAGCGCCGGCGGCGCGGTGGCCTTGAGCAGGAAGGGCACGACCATCAGGCCGGCGCCGTGCGCCGAGGCCATCAGGAATGACCAGATCGTGAGGTCCCGCGCTCCGACCTGCATCCCGCCGAAGCGTGGGTGCCTCGCCCGCGTCAGTTTCTCGATGCCGACGCCGAGCAGGAGTGCGGCGACCACCCACTTGAGGATGCCGAGCGGCATCACCATTCCGATGAGCATGGCCGCCAGAATGGCCGCTCCGATCGCCAGGGCGTGCCCGAGGGCGAGGGGGAGGAGGGAGCGCCACACGGCGCTCCCTTTTTCCTCCTGGAGGCCCAGGGCGACGGCGAAAAGCCAGCCCATCCCCGGGTTCACTCCGTGGACAACACCCAGCAGCAGGATCGCCATCCACGCCCAGGCCGCGTCCGGGCTCAGATCAAGGAGCATCGGTCCACCCTCGATGAGCAGGTGCTCAGGAGTAGCAGAACGAGTCGGTCGAGGCGTCTCCGCCCTCGAGCCGCACCTGGTGGGCGCGGAGCTCCGGCTCGAACTGGAGGAAAAAGTCCTCGTCGAACTCGATGCCGCCCTCGGGACCCACGTCCAGCTTCACCATCCAACTCTCGATCCCGTCGGGATAGAACTGCTCATCCCAGGTCGAGTAGAGGGCGTTGGTGAAGTAAACCCGCTTTCCGTCCCGGCTGCTCTCGACCATCTGGGGCCCGCCGTTGAGCGCCTGGTCCGGCCGGCTCGGGTGCGGGATCCGGCTCACGATCCCGCCGATCTTCACGGAGCCGGTCTCGACCGGGTTGAACGGGTCGGACACATCGTACTGCTTCATCTCCCCGGTGCCCCAGCAGGAGACGTAGAGAAAGCGGTCGTCCATGGAGAGGTTGATGTCCGTGATCAGCGGCGGCACTGCCTCGAAGCCCTGCAGGAGGGGCGGAAGGTCCTCCGCCGCGGCCGGCTCTGCGGGGATGTCGATCACCTTCTTTACCTTCCACTCGCCGTCGCCGTCGTCCAGGTACCAGAGCCAGATCGAGGCGGAGAGGTCCTCGATCGAGATCACGACGCTGGCAAATCCGTAAGCTTTCTTCGGATCGTGGGCAGGCCGCAGCTCCAGCACCATCTGGTATTGAGGGCCGAACTCGAGCCGGCTCTCGTGACGTCCCTTCCTGAGGTCCCAGATATTGAGGGCGTTCCCGTACTTGCCGCCCAGGAGCAGCTCGGGATTGATGCCATCCTGGATCATGCTCGGCGTTCCCCACTCGCTGGTGATCATCTTGTCGTAGTTCAGATGCCACCAGAAGTCATACATCAGGTACTGTGGGCCGTGATCGTCCTCCCAGGCGCCCTTGATCTCGAAGTTCTCGTGGTCGAGCATGTACACGCCGCCCGGGCCATCCTCACCGACGGCGCCGTTGCCCGACGCCGAGCCGAGCGCGCTGATGAAGACGCCCTCGGGGCCGCAATGCACCGTGTGCGGGGCCGTGTAGCCCGACTTCGCCGCCACCTCCTCGGGCTCGATCACCTTCACGAGCTGCGGGTTTCGGGGGTCGGGCTTCGTGTCGAGGATATGGAGGCGGTTGGAGCGGAGCCCCGGGACTATGAGGTACCGGCGCTCGACGTGAGCGTGCGGGGCGTACGGGCAAAGGTGCGAGCTGCATGCGTTCCACCCGAAGTGGTGGAGCTCGTTGTCCGCGTTGGGCATGTCGACGCGTCCCACCATCTGCCCGTAGCTCGGGGAGGAGGGATCGACGTCACGACGGCCAACGCGTCGGGTTGCCCTTCGTATTTCGGGTTCACGAGTACGACATACGCCAGCGTCTCCGGCGGGGCTTCCATAGCGAGCTTCGGTGAGGCGTAGAACGTGGGATCGGGTCGCCACTGTGCCATCTTTCCTATCCTCCTTTGTGGCCGGCATCATGGGCCGGGTCTCGATGCGCTGTCGGATGCTTCATCCAGACTTGCGCAGGAAGAGGTGGTGAACGGACATGAACGGATCTAACGGCGACATATATGGAGGGCGTCAGCTATTCGTTTCGCCCTCGAGCTCGCGGGCGCGAGCGATCAAATCGTCGGCTTCGGTAGTCCGGCCGAGGCCGCGCAGCGCCTCCGCCAGGTCTTCCCAGCTCGGTGGGGTCGAAGGATGATCCGGGCCGAACGCGGCCTCTCGAGTCTCCAGATATACCTTTCCGAGGCTTCCCAAGCTAGCGGCCAGCCGGGGATGCTCAGCAGGTAGGGTTCAGTCGTCTCGCCCAACGGGGCACACGGGGAGGACGTCCGGTCGAATCTGGACCGGACTGCGGCGGGCTACAAGTGGAGGGGAGCTCGGCCGTGGACGGCTACTGCCGCGCCTCCACGGCGACCACGTAGCGAAGCTGGGAGTTGGAGATGTAGCCCATCGTGCCGTTGGGACCGTCGACGCGGATCATGCCGCTCTGCTCGGGCACGAGCGAGTCACCCGGGATCTGGTACGTGGAGTTGTCGTAGGTCTGAATCTCGAACCGTCTGGAGGCGGTCTCGGAGATGTTCACCACGTAGACGATCTGGTGCTGCTGGACTGCGGCGACGACTTCGCCGTCCGACTCCAGCACGATCAGCCCCATCTGGTTGTGCGCGATGCGGTCCGCCGTCACCCGGAAGGGCGTGTTCTGCTGGACCTTCACCTCGAAGGTCGAGGGAGTGTCCTGTGCCACCGCCGGCGCCAGAAGAGCTCCTGACAGGCACAGCAACGAGATAAGCGAGCCGAGCTTCCACGTGGTCTTCATGGTGCCTCCCTTGACCTTCCGTCCTGGATCGGTGACCTGTCAAACGGCCCGCAAGGAAGGTGCCCATGCCCGGCTTCGCCGGTCCACGGGCGCCTCATAGGGTGTCCTCGCGAACCCCGTTACCCTCTCCTACTACTGACGCTTGAGTGATCGAGTGCTGCACATCCGCTGACGCCTCGGAGATCGAGTGAGCGCACTCGCCGAGAATCGCGGCTCGGATCGCGCGCGGACGGATCCTGTTCAGCCGGCCCGGCGTAGCGCCATATTCCCCGGGTGGACGCGATCGAGCGACCTCTACGAGGAGTCCAGATGAACGAACCTGATCGATCGGCGATCGAGCACGGAAGTGGGCCGCCCTGTCCTCTGTGCGGCGGGTCGGGAGACTACTACATGGCGCCCGTGGGTCACGTTCTGTGTCCCGAGTGCCGGGGAGGGATCTCCGGCACGACGCGGCCCAGCGGGGGAAACGGACGTGAGTAGCAACCTGCCGGACCGGGTCCCGGGCTCGCGCTGGGAGCTGGTTCGCGATGCGTTGGTCTTCCAGGGGAAGCTCTTCGTGGATGGCTTGCGGGATGCGGCGATGATACCGCTCACCATCATCGCGGTCGTCATGGACGTCCTCGGGATCGGTGGGAGGGCGGGCCGCAACTTCTACGACGTCGTCCTGTTCGGCCGGCAGACGGAGCGGTGGATCAACCTGTTCAGCGCGGCCGACCGGCTCCTTCCCGAGAGCACCGAGGACAGCACGCCGGCCGGCCTGGACGCTCTGGTGGAGAGGATGGAGGACATCGTCGTCGATGAGTACCGACGAGGAGGCATCACCACGTCGGCGAAGGACGCCGTGGATCGAGCTCTCGACAACCTGCAAGGACGCGGACGACGATAACGCTTCGCTCGTTACCGAAGGTGGAGCTACACCTCCATTTGGACTGCTCGCTCAGCTATGCGGCGGTCTCGGCGCTCGACGCTTCGGTCACCGAGGCCGAGTACCGCCGGAATTTCGTCGCGCCGCCGAAATGCACGGACCTGGCGGAGATGCTCGGCCGAGCGCCTGCCGGGTTCGGGCTCATGCAGGATGAGGCGGCGCTTCGTCTGGCCGTCTACGACTTGTTCGAGCAACTTGGCCACGATGGGGTCCTCTACGCGGAGATTCGCTTCGCGCCGCTGTTACACACCGAACGCGGCCTGTCCGCGAACCGGGTCGTGGAGATCGTGGACGAGGCGGTCACGGCGGCGAGCGGGGAGTCGGGAATCGAGGCCAGGACGATCCTCTGCACGCTGCGGCACTTCTCGGAAGCCGAGAGCCTTCGCACCGCCCGGCTACTCACGGAGCACGAGGGGGGCTCGGTCGTCGGGCTGGACATCGCCGGAGACGAGGCGGGCTTTTCGATCGACGCGCACATTCCGGCGTTCCGCCATGCGATCGAGTACGGGATCCACAGAACGGCGCATGCCGGCGAGGCGAGAGGCCCGCGGAGCGTGTGGGAGACGCTCGAACACTTCGAGCCCTCCCGCATAGGCCACGGCGTGCGCAGCATCGAGGACACGGGCCTGGTGACTCATCTGAGCGAGGAAGGGGTCCATTTGGAGATCTGCCCCACCTCCAACGTCCAGACGGACATCGCGACCACGCTAGCGGATCACCCGATCGAGAGGTTGCGTGAGGCCGGTGTCGCGCTGGGCGTGAGCACCGACGGCCGGACCCTGTCCGATGTGGACCTGACCGGGGAGTACGGCCGCCTGCAGGAGGCCTTCGGATGGGGGTCGAAGGAGCTTCTCGCGGCCAACCTGAACGCCGTCGAAGCGGCCTTCGCGCCGGAGGATGTGAAGAAGCGCGTCGCCGAGCGCCTTCGAAGCGCCTATCCGGCGGAGCCCCGGTCGACGACGACGACCGCATGATCCGGATGAGTATCCGCGCCCTCTCCGTCGTCGCCCTCTTCGTGCTCGCAGCGCTGACCGCCGGGATCGCCCTGCGGGAGAGCACTGTATCGCAGCGGGTGACGATCGCGGCCGGTCCGGACGAGGGAGAGGCCTACGCTCTCGCCACGGCCATCGCCCAGGTGGCGGAACGCCACTATCCGCGCCTCTCGGTGGAGGTCGTCGAGACCGCCGGCTCGGGCCAGAACATGCGGCTCCTGGAAGAAGGGCGCGTGGAGCTGGCGACCGTGCAGGCGGACGCCCGAATGGGGCCATCTGCGAGGATGATCGCCATTCTCTACCCGGATGTCTTCCAGCTCATTGTGCGCGAAGACTCCGGGATCGAGAGGGTCGCGGACCTCGTGGGGAAGAGAATCGCGCTCCCTCCCCAGGGAGGGGGGCAGTTCTCGACCTTTTGGTTCCTGGCCGAGCACTACGACCTGGATCCAACGGGTCTTCAGGCCGTGCCGATGTCGCCGGCCTCTGCGAGCTGGGCGCTCATCGATGGCGCGGTGGACGCCACGTTCCGCGTGCGCGCAGCCGGAAACCCGGCGATCCTGGAGCTGATCGAGCAGATCCCCACGCGCCTGATACCGATCGGGCAGGCGGCGGCGATGCAGCTGAAACGGCCCGCCCTCCAGCCCGGGACGATCCCGAGGGGGTCCTACCGCGGCTTCCCGCCCCTGCCGGAGAGCGATCTCCCGACGGTCGCCGTTCAGCGGCTCCTGATCGCCCGCGGCAGCCTGGACGATGACGTCGCGGTGAAGCTGACCCGAATTCTCTTCGAGCGCCGCCGGGAGCTCATGAACCTCACTTCGCTGGCCGGCTTCATCACGCCTCCGAATCTCGGCGGCGGCACCTACATACCGGTCCATCCGGGCGCGCAGCAGTTCTACGATCGTGACAGGCCCTCCTTCATACAGGAGAACGCGGAGTCTCTCGCGCTCGTCGTCACGCTGGCCGCGCTGATGATCTCCGGGCTTTTTCAGCTGGGATCGCGCCGCCGGAAGCGGCGGATCGATCTCTACAACAAGGAGGTGCTCGATCTGGGCGCGCGCCTCGACGACGGCGCGGATCTGGACGAGGTGCGTCGCTGCCGTGATCGTCTGTTCGAGCTGGCAGCGGGCGTGGTCGACGACGCCGAGGTAGGCCTGATCAGCCCCGATGGCTTCAACTTCTTCTGGTTCACCTGGAGCATGGTCAACGGGAGGCTGGAGAAGCAGGCATCGGTACTCGAAGCCTCGGCCGACGCAGCTTCGGCTCCTGCATCAGAGGAGGGGTCGTGAGCCGCCGATCCGTGGTGCTGGCCCTCGCGGTGCTGACGTTTCTCTTGGTGGTCTTCGCGTCCTACGCCCGCACGGTACGCTCGGAGGTCGACGACGCCAGCGGCTATCTCCTTACGCTCATGGAGCTTCGCCGCTCGGCGCTGGAGGACTATCTGGAAACCATCCGCTCCGAGGTTGTTCTCTGGAGCCACCGGGAGGCCCTTCGTGGCGCGATCGCCGAGCTGGAGCAGGGATGGGACCAATTGCCGGACGACCGCACGGAGAAGCTGCATCGGCTCTACATAGACGAAAACCCGTTCCCGGAGGGGGAAAAGCACCGGTTCCAGACCGCTGGAGATGGCTCGCTCTACAGTCGGGTGCACGAGAGCGTCCATCCGAGGGCGCTACGATTCCTGGAGAACCACGGCTACTACGACGTCTTTCTCTTCGATCCGGAGGGGGACCTGATATACACCGCGTACAAGGAGCGGGACTTCGCCACGAACCTGGACACGGGGGCATGGCGGGATTCCGGCCTCGGACGGGCCTTCCGGGCCGCTCGCGACGCCGAGAGCGCGAACTTCGTGGTGTTCACCGATTTCGAGTCCTACGGGCCGAGCAACGGCGAGCCCGCCAGCTTCGTCGCGAGCCCGGTTCGAGCGGAGGACGGAAGCCTGGTCGGTGTTCTGGCGTTTCAGGTACCCGTGAGCCATATGAACGAGATCATGCAGTTCACGGGCGGCATGGGAGAGACGGGCGAGACCTACATCGTCGGCCAGGATCTGCTGATGCGGAGCGACTCGAGGTTCGCGGATTCGTCGACGATACTGCGGACATCGGTGGACACGGAGACCGCCCGCCGCGGCCTGGCGGGCGAGACGGGAGTCGACGTGGTAGACGACTACCGAGGCGTACATGTACTATCGGCCTACGGACCCCTGGAGTTCGAGGGGCTCCGTTGGGCCGTGATGGCCGAGATCGACGAGCAGGAAGTGCGGCGCCGGGCGCGGGAACCGAGGCGCCTTCTCGCGACGGCGTTTCTGGGTCTGGCCTCGATCGGCGCCATCGCGGCCCTGTTTCTCACCTATCTAATGGGGCGTGCCGAGAAGCCGGAGCCCTGGAGGAAAGAGGCCTGACGCGCTTCCGGCCGAGATCGCCGGAGGCTACTCCTCCGTGTCGCCTCGATCGAGGTGGGCCTTGAGGTCGACCTCCCACTCGGCGACGACCCCGTCCCGTATTCGCACCCGCACCTGGCTGATCTCGGCCGAGCCCAACTCGGGCACCGCCCGACAGGCTTCCTCCAGCGCCGAGTTGACCGCGGCCTCCACTCCTTCCGTAGATCTTCCGCTCAGCTCGAGGGTCGCGACGTGCGATGCCAGGAGCGTGCTGTCCGTGGATATCGTCTTGGAGAAATAGCGGTGTCGCGCCCGACGCTCCTCCTTCTCGTACAGGCCCTCCGCGATCCTCTCGGATAGCTCCAGCTCCGCGCGGAGGCAGCGCAGAAACTCGGCCTCGGCCGGATCGACCTGGTGATCCTCCAATACCTTTTCGACCGCTTTCCCGTACACGGTTCGCGCCGTCTGCTCGTGAACGGCCGTGATGTCCTCGGACTCCAAGCCCAGGATGTGCTTGAGGTGGGCCAGGTCCGCGCGCTCGTTCTCCGTGAGCTCGTGATCGTCCAGACACTGCTTGAGAAGACGTCGGTAGAGATCGCGGCACGCACCGCGATATTTGCGATCCAGCGTCACTCCGTGCTTCGCGGCGGCTTGCGCCACGTCCTCGGCGCTCACCTCACGCAGCTCGGCGCACTCGGCCAGAAGCTGCTCGACCTCGTTGAGGGCGGCGGTACGCCTGCGGCCGAATAGGCGGCTGCGCTGGCCGGCTTCGGCGTCTCGGGTATCGAACGGTCTCGCCACGGCCCGTCTCCTTCACATCCGTACATGGTTTGAGTATCGCCGAGGCCCGGTGTCGCCGGGGTCGGATGTCGCCTAAGCTTGTGAAGTGAGCGCCTGCTGACCAGAGGAGGAGTCCATGAGACAGCGCACGTTCAACCTGGTGACCGGTACCCTGTTCGCACTCGTCGGCCTCGTACACGCAATACGGTTCGCCGGCAACTGGCCCTTCGTGATCGGTGGTTTGGAGGTCCCGAAATGGGTCAGCGCCGTGGCGGTCCTGGCGACG
>Ga0255053_10002019_pt1 | contig 10953 bp, 9 predicted proteins | sample JV7_2_22_MG_FD_188635 | JGI IMG/M metagenome (GOLD analysis project Ga0255053, IMG submission 188635) | Seawater microbial communities from Jervis Inlet, British Columbia, Canada - JV7_2_22 | ecosystem: Environmental > Aquatic > Marine > Inlet | place: Canada: British Columbia | collected...
GTCCGTCAGGAGAGCCCGGGTCTCCTGAACCGCCCGATCTCCCGATTCCAGTTCGTCCTCGAATCGTCGTGAGAGGGCCCTGGAGACCTGCTCCTCCCGCTGACTCCGGAGGCTCTCCTCGCCGGGTTGGCGACTCCCAAACTGGCTTTCGGCCCAAAAGCCCAATACTGTCCCCACAAGAAGGAAGATGGCAGCAACGGAGTGAAGTCTTCGGCTTGGCTTGTGGATCAGGCTCCAGGCAAGGATGAAACCGGCGGAAAACAGCAGCCACCAGGGGGAGAGCCACCGTGTCCAGGCAGCCAACCCCAGGACTCCCCCCCAGAGGAAATGCCATGAGGAGTGAACCCGCTTCGAGCGAGGCAGTGGGGATGGAGGAAGTCCCGGATCGGTCATTGTCTCTCCAACAACTCCCTTGGCCAGAAGCCGGTAGAATCCTGGCCCGGGATCCGCGCCTTATTCTTCCCGTGGGAGCGTTGGTGCAGCATGGGCCTCACCTTCCTCTCGGGACCAACACCCTTATCGCGGAGAGGGTCGCCGAAGAGGTCTCCAAGAGGTGTGGGATTCTCCTGGCACCCAGCTTTCATTACGGTGCCTGGAATCCAGGCAAGGAGAGTTACGCCGGCTCTACCGGGCTCGAGCGGAAGACCCTTCACAGGGCCCTGAATGAGCTTTTGGCCAATTGGGAAGATCACGGCATTCAGGAGTTCCTCCTCCTGACGGCCTACCAGCATGAGCCTCATATGGATGCTCTTCTCATGGCCATGACCTCCTCTGCGATTACCAACGTAGTGAACCTCTTCACCATCGACGCCGGTGATCTTTTGGAAGGGTCCCCTTCCTCGGAGCACGGCGGGGAGTTGGAAACCTCCCTTATGCTCCACCTCGCACCAGCCTGGGTCCAGTTGGACCAGGCCGCCGATGTGGTCGCGGACCCTCGAACCTACCGAAGATATGCCCACGGAAGGGTCGCCACACCCCCGCCCGGCTCCCGGGGAATCCTCGGCTTCCCCTCCCGAGCCTCGTCTGAAAAGGGGGAAGCCATCATTAATCGATACGTCGAATCGCTCACAGAGGTCCTTTCCGGCGAACCCTCGCCATCCCAATCGGGTATCAACTCCGGTGAGGACCCATTAAATTCCTTGTCAGGACAATGACTTTCATGAACCTCAGGCTACTCTCGCCAGCCCTCTTCCTTTTGGCCCTCCATCCGTCCCAAACCCAGTGCCAGAATGTGTCCGTGGACGAAAACGCGTTTCGAATCTATGTGGAGGGGGAGTTGATCGGCCGTGAGGAGTTCTCCATCCGGCGAATCGGCCCCCAGGGACAGCAACGGGTGATTCTCAGGGGATCGGTGGAGTTGAGTCTCCCCGAGGGCAGCCTCAAACTGGCACCTGCCATGGACGCCCAGGGGGGGACCCTGGCGGTATCCGACTACCAGATAAAAGTGTCTGGGGCCGAGACCACCGATATCTTCGTGAGCGTCTCTGACAATCGGTATCTGGCGAGAGTCGTTTCCATGTCCGGGGAACAGCTCAGAGAATTCCGAGCTGGCCCCGGGTCCGTCCTCCTGGATGAAGGTGTCGTCCACCACAACTACCTGCTCAACACTTTTCTGGAAGACGATTCCGGCGTTTCTCTCACGGTGCTCTCACCGAGGGCGGGTCGCCAGCAGCGAATGACTCTATCCCTGGTTGGGGAAGAGGAGATTCGAGTGGGCGGTGTTCTGGTTCCCGACGCCCGGCGATTCCACCTGGAGGGTGGAGATCATTCCCGGGATATCTGGTTCGATAGCCAGGGACGCGTCCTTCGATTGGAGATTCCCTCCCAAGGTCTCGTTGCCGAACGGGAAAGTCTGACCTGACCCTTTCCCCCTTCAATTCTGAAGACTCTTCAGCGAAGGTTCGTATCCTCCCTGAGCGGAGTCGAATCCCCATTGGGAGCATACATGAAACCGTGGCCTTTTCGGGGCCGTAGAGTTCTTCGACCACGGACCACCCCGTCCCTCCGTTATTGGAGTTCAACCGTGAGGAACCTTAGATCCAAAGGGGCGCTCTTTGCGACCCTTCTCTTTCTGGTCGGAAGTCCAGGAGTTCTGGAGGCTCAAGAGTCCCTTCCCGCTACTCTCTCCCTGGACGAGGCCGTTCGGACCGCACGCAGGAATAGTCCTCTCCTCCAGGCAGACCTGAACAACACAGAGGTCGCGGACTGGAACATCAAAGCCGCCTACGGAGCTCTGATCCCGTCGGCCAGCGCAAGCTCGAGCTTCCGATGGCAGGGCTCAGGGGAGCAGCAGGTAGGAAGCATCACACTGAGTGAACTCGGATTTGGGAACCAACCGTCCTACTATTTCTCCTCCTACAACTTGGGCCTCTCCTACACCATAGATGGGCGGGTCCTCCTGGCCCTCCCCCAGGCCAAAGCCGACCGGGAGGCTCAGGTGGCCCTAGGCGATGCCAGCGCGTCCATGGTGGACTTCCGGGTCACTCAGGCTTATCTGGAAGTCCTTCGCCAGTTGGAGGGCTTGGCCGTGGCCCAACAGGAGTTGGAGCGGGCCCAGGGAAATCTACGGCTCGCTCAAGGGCAACAGGAAGTGGGATCCGGGACGCCCCTGGATTCCAGACAGGCAGAGGTCGCCGTGGGACGAGCGAGAGTGAACGTCCTCATCAGCGAGAACGCCGTCCGCACCGGGAAGTTCCGGTTGGCCCAACAAATGGGGCTCGACCCGCAGGACGGGTTCAGTTTGGTGACGAGCTTTGAGCTGACCGAACCCGGGTGGAACGAGTCGGAGCTCGTTTCCCTGGCTTTGGAGCAGAATCCATCCCTCCGTGGCCTCCGGGCGTCCCAGACGGTCCAGGAATACTCAAAGAAGATGGCTCGATCAGCGTATTTCCCCACTCTCTTTTTTTCCGCTGGCACGAGCGGATTCGCACGAGAGGCGTCGAACCCGGAGTTCCTGGTAGCACAGGCTCAGGGATCCTCGCTGGGTGCCATCGCCCAGTGCGAGGCCACGAATGATCTGTATGGCAGGCTGGCTGACCCCCTGCCGCCGTCCGATTGCTCCAAGTACCTCTTCACCGAGGCCCAGCGGCAGAGCGTAATCAACCAGAACAACGCTTTCCCTTTCGACTACATTCGCCAACCCCCATCCGCCTCCCTCACCATCAGCATTCCCATCTTCCAGGGGCGGAGGCGGCAGGTGAATCTGGAATCCGCACGAATCGCCGAGGATGACCTTCGGTACCAGATCAGGGATTCGGAGTTGGCTCTGAAGGCGGACATTGCCAGTGGCCTGGCGAACCTTCAGACGGCCTACGAGGCGGCCCTCATCGAAGAGGAAAACCAGGTTTGGGCGGACGAACAGCTTCGCCTTGCCCAGGAGCGTTATCGTTTGGGCTTGGCCACCTTTTTGGAGCTGGTGGAGGCCGAAACCGTGAAGGCTGGGGCGGATAGGGACCGAATCGCCGCCATCTTCGCATATCACGACAACTTGGCGAGCTTAGAGAGTGTTGTTGGCATATCCCTTCGGACGCCATAGACGATCCGGAAAGGCATAGATCCATGAGTTCACGCGGTAAGATCATCATTGGCGTAGTGCTGGTCCTGGTCCTTGGTGCCGCCGTCGCAATCAGCGTAATCCAGGGAGGGGCTGGAAGAGGAGTCCAGGTCCGGATGGAGGAAGTGACAGAAAGGGACTTGGTGGCCACTGTCACGGTGAGCGGAAATGTCCGGGCCCGGAGGGCGGTGGATATCAGCGCAGACGTCATGGGGCGGATCATCGAGCTGAACGTGGAGGAGGGGGATGACGTATCCGAGGGGGAAATCCTCCTCAGAATCGATCCCAGCCAACTGGAAGCTGCTGTCTCGAGGGCTCGGGCCAGCTTGAGCCAGGCCCAAGCCCAGGCGACCCAACAGCGGGCCAACCGAGTGAGGTCCCATAGGGACAATGAGAGGATGGCAGCGCTCTGGGCCCGGGACTCCACGCTGGTGAGCCGCCAGCAGGTCGACGACGCAGAGACCAACCTGGAAGTGTCCCAGGCTCTTTTCGAAGCATCCCAGTTCGGTGTCTCTCAGGCCGAAGCGGCTCTGGACGAGACCCTGGATCAGTTGGCCAAAACCATCATCCTGGCCCCCATGTCCGGGAAGGTTACCCGCCTGAACGTGGAAGCGGGGGAAACGGTGGTCATCGGGACCATGAACAACGCCGGGAGCCTCATTCTCACGGTCAGCGATCTGTCCGTGATCGAAGTCGTGATGGAAGTGGACGAAACGGACGTGCCGGGGATCACCCTCGGTGACAGCGCCATAGTGGAGCTCGACGCTTACCCGGACCGGCGGTTTTCGGGTCGCGTGACGGAGATTGGGCAGAGTTCCATCGTTCCCCCTTCTCAGACCGGAAGCAGTGCCACCATCGACTTCGAGGTGGTCATCACCCTCGATGATCCCGATGTCCAGCTTCGGCCCGATCTTTCTGCCACAGCAGACATCGTAACCGCGACCAGAGATGACGCTTTAGCAATCCCCATCATCGCTCTCACCGTCCGCCAAGAGGGGGGCGACCTGATAGAAAGAGAGGACACGGCAGATTCCCGGTCCCTTGAGGGCCCTGTCGCACGTGGTCAGCGAAGCCTAGAGCTGGAAGGCGTTTTCCTCGTAAACGAAGGCATTGCGACCTTCACCCCCGTGGAGGTCGGAATCACGGGGCAAGAGTTTTTTGAGGTTATCTCCGGGCTGCAAAAAGGGGACACGGTGGTTGCCGGCCCCTATCAACGAATTCGGGAGCTGACCGACGGAGATCCGGTTCGACTCATCTCCGCTGACGCGGGCTGAGGGGACGGAACGCCAGGATGAACATCTGGGAGGGATTGGCGTTGGCTCTGATCCAGATCCGGACCGAGAAGTTGAAGAGTTTCTTCGCGGTTCTGGGCGTCATCATCGGCGTAATGTTCCTCATCGTTGTGGTGGGCGTGGTAGAGGGCATGGACCGCTACATCAAGGAGGACTTCGCAGACCGCATTTATGGCCTCAACACTGTTACGGTGAGGCGCAGGCCTTCCATCAGTCTCGAGATGTTCGTACGGGGTGAACAGTGGCGGGAGTGGTCCCGTCGCCGACAATTGGACTTCGACGATTTTGCTTTAATTCGGGACAGGCTCATCGTTCCAGCGAGGGTCGGGGTGGAAAGCACCTCTCGGGGGCAGATCGAAGGAGGCAACGGACGACAAGTGGAGAATGTGGTCCTCATCGGAGCCTCCCCTGAGATCTTCCGCATCAGGAAGCTGGAAGTTGAGCGCGGCCGTGCTTTCTCTGGCCAAGAAGCTGAGAGGGGGATCCCGGTCCTCATCCTGGGAAAGAGCACGGCCGAAACCCTATTCGAGAATCTCAACCCAATCGGGCGCACGGTTCGGATCCGCGGATTCCCATTTCGGGTCATCGGCGTTCTGGAAGAGCAGGGCTCGATTCTCGGCATATCCTCAGACAACCGAGCCATCGCCCCCGCAAGCTCTCCCATGGCCCGGGTCGTTGCCCCCAGGGGTGCTGTGGACGAGATCGTCATCCAAACCCTTGAGCCCGCCGATCTCAGAGAAGCCCTGCTCCAGACCGAAGCCCTCCTACGGATCAAGAACCGGCTTCGCCCCGCGGAGCCCAACGACTTCGAGTTGGAGACGGCAGAGGATTCATTGGGTTTTTGGGACCGTATCTCGGAGATTCTCTTCCTGGTACTCCCGGGCCTGGTAGGGATCTCCCTGGTGGTCGGTGGAATCGTCATCATGAACATCATGCTCGTGTCCGTGATGGAGCGTACCCGGGAGATCGGCGTCCGAAAAGCCCTCGGGGCCCGTAGGAGGGACATCGTCGTTCAGGTCCTCATCGAATCTTCTACCCTCTCGGTAGTGGGGGCCGGTTCGGGGGTTATCGCGGGAATCGCCCTGACCGGGCTCGTCCGAGCAGTATCACCCATGAACGCCACCGTGGGACCCCAATGGGTCTCTCTCGGCGTGTTCCTGGGAGTGACGGTGGGGTTGGCTGCAGGGGTTTACCCAGCGGCCCGGGCAGCCCGGCTGAATCCTGTAGACGCGCTCCGGCATGAATAAAGTGGGTGGGGACCCAAGCCCGATGGGCGCCATGGGAGAGGGATTCTGGATCGCCCTTGGCGCCATGCGGTCCAACAAAATCCGGGCGGGACTGACCGTTTTGGGTGTGGCCATCGGAGTATCGGTGGTTGTAGCCATGGCAGCCCTCATTACAGGCATCCGATCCAGCCTGGAGGAAGCTTTCGAAGCCTCCGGGCCACAGAACTTCATCGTCATGCGATTCGATATGTCCGAGGTCCGGGAGGTCTTCGCGGGATCCGGACGCCTTCCATGGTGGAACAAGCCCAAGATCACCCCCCTAGAGGTCCAGAGGATCGCCGAGCTCCCGGGGGTGAGAGAGGCCACCGTCGACTTCGACGTCGTCCTCACCATCTCCGCTGAGGGCAGACGGGTTGCCGACGTCCAGGGCAGCGCGAACTCGGCTGGATGGCCCGATTACACCATCGGAGACTTCGTTGCCGGCCGCAATTTCATCCATGCCGAGGTGGAGCACTCCCAGCCGGTCATTGTCATCTCCGAGCCTCTGGCCGGGGAGCTCTTCGGACGACTCGACCCCATCGGAAAGAGCGTAAGGATCTCGGAGGGTGGAAGATCACCCGAGAGGTTTACGGTCGTAGGAGTGTACCAAATCGAAGAGAATGTCTTTTCAGAAGCAGCGCAGTATTTCGCCATCCTTCCGTACACAGCCGCTTGGAAGGAACTGAAGGCAAGTGACGAGATGCTTGCAGTTCTCGTTGTGCCCGAAGAGCGGATCCTTCCGGCCGAGGTCGAAGACCAGGTCATCGGTCTTCTCCGGACCATGCGGGGTTTGGGACCGGGGGAAGAAAACAACTTCGCCATTATCCGATCGTCGGAGTTGGTGGATTCCCTCAACCAGCTTACCAGCGTTTTCTTCGTCGTAATGGTGGCACTCTCCTCCGTGGGTCTGATGGTGGGAGGAGTGGGGGTCATCGGGATCATGCTGATTTCGGTAACGGAGCGGACCAGGGAGATCGGGATTCGCAAGGCGGTTGGAGCAACACGCCGGGAGATCCTCTGGCAGTTTCTGGTAGAGGCGGGAGTGTTGACGCTGACAGGAGCCGCTACAGGACTGATACTGGGTGCTGGAGTGGCCTACATGGCAGAGGCCGCAACACCAATTCCCGCGGCCATTCCTTTCTGGTCTGTTGCCGCCGGCCTTGCCATGGCCCTCCTCACGGGGATGCTCTTTGGCTTGCTCCCGGCCATGCGAGCCTCCAAACTGGAACCGGTGGACGCCCTGCGGCACGAATGACCGGCTCCCACCGATCGTTCCCCAAACCTCGATAGATTCTCATGGAACCAGTAGACGTTCTGGCCGTCGTGGCCCACCCGGACGACGCGGAACTCCTTTGCGGCGGTTCCCTCCTTCAAGCCAATGACAGGGGGGAACGCACAGGTATCTTGGACCTGACCCGGGGGGAGATGGGAAGCCAGGGGTCTCCCGAGACCAGGGCGCGTGAAGCGGAAAAGGCTTCCGAGGTTCTGGGTCTGGCTGTCAGACGGAATGCCGGCCTTCCCGATTCCCGCCTCCAGAACACGCCCGAGACCCGGCAGGTGGTGGCTCAGCACCTCCGGGAACTCCGGCCCCGGGTGGTGATAACTCACTGGATCCAAGGACGGCACCCCGACCATCGGGCGGCAGCGGAACTGGTCTATGACGCCGCCTACTTGGCAGGCCTGAAGAACTTCCCGGCCCCAGGAGCCCCTTTTCGACCCTTCAAGGTGGTGCACGCTCTTTCCTTCCGGGAGGAACCCCAGAAACCCACCTTCGTGGTGAACATCACGGACCAGATGGGTCGGAAACTGGAGGCTATCGCAGCCTATGGCTCCCAGTTCGGTGACGCTGTCCAGGCCGGTGAGGTATTCCCCGGGGGTGGCAGGGCCCTTGAGGACCAGATTAGGGCTCATGCAGCTTGGGCTGGATCACTGATCCGAACCGAATACGGGGAACCATTCTGGACTAGGGAGACCGTCCAGGTCTCATCGTTGGGGTCTCTCCCCGTTTCCACATTCTAGGAGACTGCCGGTGGGTCGCATCCTGGTGGCTATGTCGGGAGGAGTGGATTCTTCCCTGGCGGCGGCTCTCCTTGTGGAGGCGGGTCACGAAGTCGTGGGGGCCACCCTCCGGACGTTCTGCTACACCGCTGGGCCCTCCCATGCGAAGAGTTGTTGCGGCCTGGAGGGTGTGAACGACGCCAAGGGTGTGGCCCGGGCCCTGGACATTCCTCATACCGTGTTCGACGTGGAAGAGGAGTTCACACGTGACGTCATCGACGACTTCGTCTTCGAGTACGCCCACGGACGAACCCCCAACCCCTGCGTACGGTGCAACTCCTTCACCAAGTTCGGAGACCTCCTGACACGGGCCCAAGAGTTGGGGGCTGACGGGATCGCCACGGGCCACTACGTACGAATCGACAACGAAAGCCACCATGCCCCTGCGCTCATGCGGGGGGCTGACAGGCTCAAGGACCAGGCGTACTTCCTCTGGGGCCTACCCAGGGACACGCTTCCTCTCCTCCACTTTCCCTTGGGGGACATGACCAAGGACCAGGTTAGGGAAGGTGCCCGGGAACGTGGGCTCATCACGGCCGACAAGCCCGAATCCCAGGAGATCTGTTTCGTTCCCACCGGGGACTACCGAGATCTGCTTCGGACTCGTCTGGACGTAACCCACCCTGCTTTTCAGCCGGGAGCCTTTGTCAACGCAGACGGCAAGGCTATGGGGACGCATCAGGGCTACGCAGGGTTCACGGTCGGCCAGAGGAGGGGCTTACCGGGTGGGTTCCCCGAGGCCATGTTCGTGGTGGAGATAAGGCCTGCCACCCGTGAGGTAGTGGTGGGACCTCGGGAGGAGATGTGGGCGGAATGGGTGGAATTGAACGATCTGAACTGGTTGGGGAATATGCCCGATATTGGGGAGGATCTCCAGGTCCAGCTGCGACATAGGGCCGCTCCGGCCCCCGCCCGCCTGGAACAGATCTCGGAAAAGACCCTGGCGCTGCGTCTCGGGGACCCTCAATTCGCGGTGACCCCCGGCCAGTCCGGGGTGCTGTTCTCCGGAAATCGGGTCGTTGGAGGAGGCAGGATCCTCCGAAGCAGGGAAGGCGAGATCAGTATCTGAGTTCGGCGTCTGTCGCCAAAGCCTCCATGAGGCGCTGGCCTTCCGGCGTAAGAGTCTCCGGGACCTCCAGCTTGACCTCGACGTAAAGATCCCCGACCCGTCCTCCCTTTTGGACTCCCTGACCTCGGATCCGGAACCGAGTGCCGGGCTGGGTAGCCGGGGGGATGCGAAGAACCACCCTTTTTCCATCGATGGTCCTGACCTTGATCTTGGAGCCCAAAGAGGCCTGAGCAATGTTGATGGGCACGGTGACCTCAAGATCCAAACCGTCCCTTCGGAAAAACCGGTGTGCCTTGACCTTGAAAGTGATGACCAGATCGCCCGGTATCCCTCCTAACGAACCCCTCTCCCCCTGCCCTGTCAGGCGGACCTTGGATCCGCTCTCGACGCCCCGGGGAACCGTCACCTGGATTTTCCGATTCTGACGAACCGTGCCCGTTCCGTCACATGGCTTACAGGGAGTCTCCGGGATGGTGCCCCGGCCCATACACGCCGGGCAGGGTCGTTTCACAGCAAAACCACCCTGACCGAATGAAACCGTGCCGGAGCCTTTGCACTCGGAGCATGTCTTGGAAGACGTCCCAGGGGCGGCTCCGGACCCACCACAGGCCGCACATTCCTCTGTGATGGGAACGTTGATACTGATCCGGCCCCCGCGGATGCTCGTTTCGAACGCTACTTCCACCACATACTCGACGTTGCGGCCTTTGCTGGGGCCGGCGCGTCCCCGGCTCGGCTCCTTCTTTCCTCGATCGAAGATCGTGCTGAAGAGGTCGGAGATGCCGCCGCCAAAGCCGGAGAGATCCTCGAAGGAGAAGCTGTCTCCCGGCCTGCTCCCCCCGTACCCTGGTCCGGGGCTGCCGCGGGAGAAAGGCCCCTTTCCACCACCCGGACCGAACCCGAAAGCACCTAACCGCTTCATCTGGTTGTACTGTTTGCGCTTCTCTTCGTCGGAGAGCACGGAATAGGCCTCGCCGATCTCCTTGAAACGCTCCGAGACCTTCGGCTTCCCTGGATTGGCGTCAGGGTGGTACTTCTTGGCTAGCTTGCGGTAGGCCTTCTTGATCTCCTCTTGGGAGGCGGATTCCTTTACGCCCAGGATCTCATAGAAGTCTTTGGTCGGTGTCGTCATTCAGCCTTCTCGTGGGTTGTCCCGCAGGGGGAGCCTCAGTCCTCGTCCATGTAAACGCTCACCCGTGCCGGGCGCACCAGCTGATCCTTGAACATGTATCCCTTCAGGAAGACCTGGTGTACAGTTTCGTCCTGCCCATCTTCCTCGGTGGGCACCCGCATCATGGCTTCCATACTGTTGGGATCGAAACGTTCCCCTTCGGGATTCAGGACCTCCAGCCCGGCCTCAGTGAGAGCCTTGAGAAGGTTTCTCTCCACCAGATCCACACCCTCTATCAGCGCGTCCACAGTCGTGTCCTCGCTGGTAAACTGGCTGACCCTTTGGAGGTCGTCCAACCCCTCAACCAGCGCCCTGACGAGCTCGGCTTGGGCCCGAAGCCAAAGCCCTCCCCGATCAGCGTTAGCGCGCTTTCGGTGGTTCTCAAAATCGGCGGCAAGACGCAGATGCTGATCCCTCAGACGGCTGAGCTCACTTTGGGCGATTTTCAACTCGGTTTTGGAGTCTTCCGCAGGCTCGGGGTCCTCCCCAGGCTCGGAATCTTCCCCGGGCTCGAAGGTTTCCCCGGGTTCGGAATCTTCCCCGGG
>Ga0255053_10002021_pt1 | contig 10948 bp, 9 predicted proteins | sample JV7_2_22_MG_FD_188635 | JGI IMG/M metagenome (GOLD analysis project Ga0255053, IMG submission 188635) | Seawater microbial communities from Jervis Inlet, British Columbia, Canada - JV7_2_22 | ecosystem: Environmental > Aquatic > Marine > Inlet | place: Canada: British Columbia | collected...
AATCGCGGTGACCTCGACGAGGCTCGTGCCACTACCGACCATGTCGAGCTTCAGGGCGGCGGCGTAGGACAGGTCAATGACACGGTTGTCCACGAACGGTCCGCGATCGTTGACGCGAACGACAACCGTCCTGTTGTTACGCAAATTTCGGACCTGTACGTAGGTCGGCAACGGCAATGTCTTGTGTGCCGCGGTCATGGCGTACATGTCGTACGGCTCGCGGTTCGATGTCAGGCGGCCGTGAAACTTCTTGCCATACCACGACGCAACACCACGCTCCTTGTACCCGGAGCCACTCGGCATGACCGTGTAGCTCTTGCCCAGCACTTCATAATTGGGCCCGTTGCCGTAACGGCTCTTCGGCTCCGGCCGCGGTACCGCGTCACCGGGTAGATCGGGAATCGAGACGCTGCCGGAAGGCGCGCTGTCGCGGATTTCTCGACTGCCACAACTCGCAAGCACCACGTAAAGAAAGATCAGCAGGCCGAGCGGTGCGCGCCTAAGAAGCATCGCCGTTGACCTCGATCGCAACTTCCTGACCCAGCTGGTGAACCGCGAGGGCGTACATCACGCTGCGGTTGTAGCGAGTGATGACGAAGAAATTGTGGAAGCCCACCCAATGTTCGGCGCCATCGTCGCCCTCGAACGTCAACAATTCGCTCTTGCTGTCGGCGTGCAGGTCGGTCACGAACATGACGCCCTGGCGACTCAGCGATGCAATCGTCTCGCTTGCCTTGAGTGTGTTTGCCGGTTCCGGTGTCGCTCCCTGCCATGTACCGCCCAGTGAGGCTTGCGCCGTGACTTCTTCTCCGGGTTTCCAGCCGTGCTTGAGAAAATAATTCGCTATGCTGCCGGCGACGTCAGTCCAGTCGTCCCAGATGTCGCGTTTTCCGTCACCTGTGGAATCGACGGCATAGGCCCGGTAACTCGACGGCATGAATTGCGGCCGGCCCATAGCGCCGGCATAAGAGCCCGTGGCGTCAGCGGCCTGCATGCCTTCCTCACGGACCAGCAGCAGGTATTCCTGCAACTCGCGGCGGAAGAACTTGGAGCGTGGTGGATAAGAGAAGGCCAGCGTGGCCAGGGCGTCGAGGACGCGATAGCTGCCGGTGATGCGGCCGTAGTACGTTTCGACGCCGATGATGCCGACGAGGATTTCGACGGGTACTCCCGTGTCGATGCTGATGGACTCCAGGGTGTCCTTGTTTTCAACCCAGAATGCGGCCCCTGCATCGATTCGCTCACGCGTCAGAAAATGCTCGCGATACTCCGCCCAACTCAAGGTCTTTTCGGCGGGCCTTGCGATCGCTTCGAGAATGGAGTCCTTGACCTCGGCCGCGCCGAGAATATCCCGCAATTCCTCACGATCGAAGTCGTGCTCCTCGACCATCGAATCGATGAACGACCGGACCTCGGGTTGATCGAGATCGATGGCCTGTGCGGTGGTTACGGACAACAGGAAGAGTGCGGCGCCGGCAAACAGTCGTTTATTCATTAGTGCGGCAATAGTTTCCGGTGCGAGTGGATCGACATCAGAATACCGAAACCAGCCATCAGCGTCACCATCGAGGTGCCACCGAAAGAAACCAGGGGTAACGGAATACCGACAACCGGGACGAGTCCCGTGACCATCGCCGTGTTGACGAATACGTAGACGAAAAAGGTCAGGCTGATAGAACCTGCAAGCAGCCTGGAGTAGGTGTCCGGCGCCTGGATCGCGATGTAGAGGCCCCGGCCCACGACATACATGTACAGAGCGATCAGGGTCAGGACGCCGAGCAGTCCGAGTTCCTCGCCCATGACTGCAAAAATGAAGTCGGTGTCGCGCTCCGGCAGGAATTCGAGCTGCGCCTGCGAGCCGTTCGTCCAGCCTTTGCCGAAAAGCCCGCCCGAGCCGATCGCGATCTTCGACTGGATGATGTTGTAGCCGGCGCCGAGCGGATCGCTGTCGGGATTCAGCAGCGTCAATACGCGCTGCTTCTGGTAGTCCTGCATGAACTGCCACAGCCCGTAAGCGCCGGGCACCGACAGAACTGCCAACGCGACCATAAGCCGGATCGACAGGCCGGCGAGCACTATGACGATGATGCCGGATGCGGCGATCAGCAGCGCCGTGCCGAGATCCGGCTGGCGCGCGATCAACACGGTCGGCACCACGATAATGACCGCGATGATCAGTATCTGGCTGAAGCGCGGCGGAATCTGGCGGTCATGCAGGTACCAGGCGGCCATCATGGGTACAGCGAGCTTCATGATTTCCGATGGCTGAAAGCGGATACCCAGGTCCAGCCAGCGTCGCGCGCCCTGGCTGACTTCGCCGGTCAGCAATACGAGCACCAGCAATATCAGTCCGCCGACATACGCCCACGGTGTCCAGCGGCGCAGGAAGCCCGGCGGAATCTGGGCCACGACGAACATCGCGACGAGTGCCGCGCCGAGGCGTATGACCTGATTTATCCACAGCCGCATGCTTTCGCCGACGGCGCTGTAAAGGACGATCAGTCCGACCGCAGATATTAGCAATAGCCCACCGAGCAACGGCCCGTCGATATGCAGGCGCCGCATCGCGCGTGCGAAATCGCCAAGTGGCGCGGTCTTGCCGGTTATGAGGCGTTGCGTGTCACTTAGCCGCATCGTCATACCCGAGGTATTTGTCCATGATCGCCCTGGCGATCGGCGCGGCGACGCCGCTGCCACTGCTGCCGTTCTCGACAATCACGGCAACGGCAATCTGTGGATTTTCGACAGGGGCGAAGGCGATGAACAGCGCGTGGTCTTTCAACAGCTCCGCGACCTCTTCCTCGTCGTACTCCTCGTCCTGTCCGACCGAAAACACCTGTGCCGTGCCACTTTTGCCCGCCATGCGATAGGGTGCGCCGCTGCCGACTGCACGCGCCGTGCCGCGCGTACCCTGCATGACCTTGTTCATCGAGTTGATAACGTCGTCCCAGAAGGACTCATTGTCGAGCCTGACGTCGTCGAGTCGGACGGGCGATGTCAACGTGCGCTTGCCGCTCAGGGGGTCCTCCCAGGCAGCAACGATCCTGGGTTGATAACGGATGCCACGCGTCGCCAATGCGGCGGTCGCCGTGGCGAGTTGTAAGGGCGTTGCGAGCATGTAGCCTTGCCCGATTGAGGCGATAACCGTTTCACCCTGGTACCAGCGCTGGTCCGAGCGGTTACTAAACGCTTTGCGCTTCCATTCCTGGCTGGGCACGAGACCGGGCCGCTCGCCGCTGACGTCGATGCCGGTCTGGCTCCCCAGGCCGAAGCGGTCCAGGTAATCGTGCATGCGATCGATGCCTATGTCGTTGCTGATCTCGTAAAAATAGACATCGCAGGACTGCTCCAGCGCGTCATGGATATTGACTTCGCCATGTCCCTCTGGTTTCCAGTCGCGATAGCGATGCGTCGTATTGGGCAATATGAAAAAACCGTGGCACATGGTCTTGCGCTCGAGATTGGTGGCACCGGTTTCGAGTGCGGCGAGCGCCAGCACCGGCTTGATCGTTGAGCCTGGCGGGTAAGTGCCACGCACGGCGCGGTTGAACAGCGGCTGGTTCGTGTCGTCTTGCAACGCCGAGAATTGAGAAGTGCTCATACCGACGGCAAACAGGTTCGGGTCGAACGGCGGCGCACTCACCAGCGCCAGAACTTCGCCACTCGAGGGGTCCATCGCGACGACAGCGCCGCGCCGGCCAGTGAGTAATTCGGTTGCAAGCTTCTGCAATTCGAGGTCGATGCTGAGGTAGAGATTGGCGCCCGGCGTCGGATGTGCGTCGGCGGGCAGCGTATCCTGCAGGTCGCGGGACTCTGCCGGTACATGCCGGCCGCGAGCGTTCGTGACGATATGACGGAAACCGGAATCGCCGTGCAGTCGTGACTCGTAGCTGCTCTCGACGCCGGTTTTCCCGGCTTGCGTGGTGCCTGCGTAGCGCGAGGCGTCAACTTTCTCGAGATCCCTGGTCGACATCGCGGCGACGTAGCCAACGACATGTGCGATCGCCTCGCCGTCGGGATAGTGGCGCACGAGGCGGGGCCGAAAGTCGACACCCGGGAATCGTGGCCGCTGAATGGCGAAATGTGCAATTTGCTTATCGTTGAGTCGCATATTGAGCGTAACCGGCCTGAAGCGCGGGCCGATGCGGCTGAGTTCGCGGAAGCGCGGGATGTCGGCGGCCTCGATCAGGTTCAAGCGGGCAAGCCGGTTAAGGGTGTCATCGAGATCCTCGACTTGTTCCGGAATCAGTTCGAGCTGATAGGCGGGCAGGTTTTCGGCGAGGATCCTGCCCTGGCGGTCGAACACCAGGCCGCGTATCGGTGGTACGGCCTCGATCCGGATGCGATTACCCTGGGATCGTTCGGCGAAATGTTCGTAGTCGATGACCTGCAATTGCACGAGGCGAGCGATGACAGTCCCCAGCAACAGGATAGCGACCACGCTTGTGAGGATGACGCGAGCAATGAAGAGCCGTCGCTCGGAATGATGATCCTTGATGGGTGAGAGCAAATCCATCGCCGCGTCGTCCTAGATTCCCGTCTGTACCCTGTAGCGCATGCCGGACAGGAACGTCGACACTATCGGCCAGATGAGGGTTCCGGTGACGACCGGGCCCCAATAGTCGACCGCCGGCGCCGAGACGCCAGCGACACCGTTGATCCAGAACAGCAGGAACTGGTACAGCGCGAGCAGCGCGAACACGGTGGCTGTCAGTTGCGAGAGCGGGAATACGCGCATCAGCAGGTGGAATTTGACCGTGATGTAGACGATGACGCAGAGCGCCAGCGCGTGCTGGCCGAGGATCGTGCCTTGCGCGACATCGAGCACGATACCAAGCAACCAGGCAATGCCGACGCTGTAGCTGCGCGGCACGGTCATTGCCCAGAAAATCAGGACGAGTGTCAGCCAGTCCGGACGGAACGACTCGACGCTGGTCGGGAGCGGCACGATCATGAGCGTGAACGCCACGAGAATCGTGATCAGCACGGGCACATTGCGCAGCGCTCGGAAGTTACTCATCTCCGTCACCATCTTCGTGGATACTGGTCCAGATCAGCATGATCTCACGCACCTGGTCGAGAGCGGCGGCGGGCACTGCCCTGACATCGGCAAATGGTTCTTGTGGAATCCGTGTGACGGTTTCGACGACGGCCACCGGGTATCCCGACGGAAATGCACCGCCGAGTCCCGAGGTGACGAGCAGGTCACCGGGGCGAATATCCGCGTTGTTGGCGAGAAACGGCAGGTCGAGCCGGTTGTACTCACCGGTGCCGAAGGCAACGGTACGCAGGCCGTTGCGGTTCACGACGACGGGAAGCGTGTGATCCGGATCGCTGATCAGAATGGCCTGCGACGTCGTCAGCCCCGTCTCGATGACCTGGCCCACGACGCCCGAGGCGTCGACGATCGCCTGGCCGTCGTAGACGCCGTCGCTGCTGCCGACGCCGAGCACAATGTTGTGTCTGTACGGGTTTGCATCGACGGCCATGATCTCGGCGACGCGCACTTCGCCGCGCACCTGCTCACGGGCGTCGAGCATGGCGCGCAGCCGGTCGTTTTCTGCTTTCAACGCCGCGAGTTCCTGGGTGCGGCCGCGCGTTATGAGCGCCTCGGTCCTGAGGCGGCTGTTCTCCAGTTGCAGCTGATTCTTGCTGGCGCTGATCTCCCGCGCCCAGCCCCAGAGGCGCGCCGGCGCGTCGACGACGATCTGGATCGGGTAAACGGCAGCACCGATAGCGCGGCGCACCGCGTCGAGATGGTTCTCGCGGTGGTCCAGCCACATCAGCAGGATACTAAGGACGATGAGCGCCAGGGCGCGAAAGCCGAGCGCCGGGATTCTTGCGGGGTTGCTGCTGCTATGCGAACCGACCATCAGAAATTAGCCGCTCGTTAGCACTGAAATATCACTCGAGTCCGAACACCGCCGGACCGTGCTCGTCGATGAGTTCGATGACGCGGCCACCGCCGCGTGCGACACAGGTCATGGGATCGTCTGCGATAACGACGGGCAACCCGGTCTCCTCCATGAGCAGTTTGTCAATGTCACGCAGTAGTGCGCCGCCGCCGCTGAGTACGATGCCACGGTCGGCGACGTCGGCGCCGAGTTCCGGCGGTGTTTGCTCGAGTGCTTCCTTGACGGCGCCGACGATACCCTGCAGAGGCTCCTGCAAGGCTTCGAGTATCTCGTTGCTGTTCAGTGTAAAGGCCCGCGGCACGCCCTCGGACAGATTGCGGCCCTTGACCGATATCTCGAGGACCTCCTGGCCCGGGAATGCGGAGCCGATTTCGTGCTTGATGCGCTCGGCCGTGGCCTCACCAATCAGGATGCCGTAGTTGCGACGCACGTAATTGGTAATCGCTTCGTCGAAACGGTCGCCACCGATGCGTACCGAGGCGGCATACACGATGCCGTTCAGGGAAATAACGGCGACTTCCGACGTGCCACCACCGATATCGAGGACCATCGAACCGCGGGCCTCGTGAACCGGCATGCCGGCACCGATCGCGGCCGCCATGGGTTCGTCAATCAGCAGTACCTTGCGGGCGCCTGCCCCTTCCGCGGATTCGCGAATGGCGCGGCGCTCGACCTGGGTCGATCCGTAGGGGACACAGACGAGTACCCGCGGGCTCGGCCGGAAATAGCGATTGCCGTGCGCCTTTCTTATGAAGTGCTGCAACATCTTCTCGGTGACCGTGAAATCGGCGATGACACCGTCTTTCAGCGGCCGGATGGCCGTGATGTTGCCGGGTGTGCGACCCAGCATGTTCTTGGCGTCGGCGCCGACCGCTTCGACGGTCCTGCCACCACGGCCGGAGTCCTCACGAATGGCGACGACAGAGGGCTCGTCGAGCACGATGCCGTGGCCCCGCGAGTAAATCAGCGTGTTGGCGGTGCCAAGGTCGATCGACAGGTCATTGGAAAAATAACCCAGGATGTTTTTGAACATGGTGGAGCGGTGCCCGAAACGAGATTAACGGTGCAATCTAGCAATGCCCACGACATTGCGCAAGGCGGTGTGTATCATTGCGTGCGCGCTCGCCTGGCGGCGAAATCGTACTATTGAATCCCCGGAAAACACCCGTGTCACTCGATAAAGATCAGGTACAGCATATTGCAATGCTGGCGCGGCTCAGAGTCGCCGACGAGGACTCTGCCGAGACCGTCGACAAGCTGTCGCGAATCGTCGATTTCGTCGACCAGTTGTCGCAAGCCGATACCGAGGGTGTGGTGCCGATGGCGCACCCGCTGCATGCTACTCAGCGGCTGCGCGCGGATGTCGTGACCGAGTCCGACCACCGGGACGATTTTCAGCAGAACGCCCCGGCTGTGTCCGAGGGCCTTTACCTCGTGCCCAAAGTCATCGAATGACCGCCGGTGACCTCCATTTACAGACGCTGACGCAGCTCGCCCGGGGACTCGAGCAGGGCGATTTCACGTCCGTGGAGCTGGTGCAGGCATTGCTCGAGCGGATTGCAGCGCACGGCGCCGAGTTGAATGCCTTTATCACCGTTACCGCTGACGAAGCGCTTGCGGCGGCCGAGCGTGCCGACGCTTTGCCAAACAACGGTGAAAAAGGGGTTCTTAACGGACTCCCGCTCGTGCACAAGGACATCTTCTGTACGCGTGGGGTGCTGACGACCTGCGGCTCAAGGATGCTCGAGGATTTCGTGTCGCCTTACGATGCGACGGTCGTCGAGCGCCTGGCGGGTGCTGGCGCCATCATGCTCGGCAAGTCCAACATGGACGAGTTCGCGATGGGCTCGTCGAACGAAACCAGTTACTTCGGTCCCGTGAAAAACCCGTGGGACCTCGAACGCTCGCCCGGCGGTTCATCGGGCGGCTCGTCAGCATCCGTGGCCGCAAGGCTGGCGCCGGCAGCAACTGGCACGGATACTGGCGGCTCCATCCGCCAGCCGGCCGCACTCACCGGCACGACCGGACTAAAACCTACCTATGGGCGCGTATCCCGCTACGGGATGATCGCGTTCGCGTCGAGCCTGGACCAGGCAGGCGTGATAACGCGGTCGGCCGAGGACGCCGCACTGTTGCTCGGCGTCATGGCCGGTTTCGACGAGCGCGACTCGACGTCGATCGACCACCCGGTGCCCGACTACGTCGCCGGGCTCGGCGAGTCTCTGAAGGGTCTGCGTGTCGGGGTCGTGAAGCAGCATTTCGACGAGGGGCTCGACGAGACCACGGGGAACGCGGTACGCGAGGCTCTTGCCGTTATGGAATCGCAAGGCGCCATCCTCACCGAGGTCGATATGCCAGACCTCGATTTGTCAGTGCCGACTTATTACGTCGTCGCACCGGCTGAGTGTTCGTCAAATCTATCGCGTTTCGACGGCGTGCGCTTCGGTCATCGCGCAGACAATCCCGAGGATCTGCTCGATCTGTATTGCCGCAGCCGCGGCGAAGGATTCGGGGCCGAGGTCAAACGCCGCATCATGACCGGCACCTATGTACTGTCGGCCGGCTACTACGACGCGTATTACCTCAAGGCCCAACAGGTGCGGCATCTGATTGCGGACGACTTCAAAAAGGCGTTTGAAGAAGTGGACGTGATTGCCGGCCCAACGTCGCCGACGCCGGCATTCAAACTTGGTGACAAGATCGACGACCCGATCACGATGTACTTGAACGACATTTACACGATTGGCGCGAATCTCGCCGGCTTGCCCGGAATTTCGGTGCCGTGCGGCTACGCGGACAGTCTGCCGGTCGGCCTGCACCTCGTCGGGCCGCATTTCGGTGAACAGGAAATCTTGCGCGCCGCGCACCAATACCAGCTGCAGACGGACTGGCACACGCATTGTCCGGAGGCCTACGCATGAGTGGGGCCTGGGAAGTCGTCATCGGGCTGGAAATTCATACGCAGCTCGCGACGAACAGCAAGATCTTCTCGGGGGCGCCGACGGCATACGGCGCCGAGCCGAATACGCAGGCCAGTCTCATCGACCTCGGTTATCCAGGCATGCTGCCGGTACTTAACGAGGAAGTCGTACGCATGGCGTGCAAGTTCGGACTTGCTGTCAACGCGACGATCGCACCGCGCTCGATTTTCGCGCGCAAGAATTACTTCTACCCGGACCTGCCGAAGGGTTACCAGATCAGCCAATACGAATTGCCGATCGTCGAGCATGGCGAGATGTTCATTATCGATGATGATGGCAACGACAAACGTATCGGTATTACGCGCGCACATCTCGAGGAAGACGCGGGCAAATCGATCCACGAGGGCCTCGACCGCTATTCAGGTATTGACCTGAATCGGGCTGGTACGCCGTTGCTGGAAATCGTGTCGGAACCGGATCTGCGTTCGGCGAAAGAAGCCATCGCGTACATGCGCAAGATCCACGCGATCGTGCGTTACCTCGGTATTTCCGACGGCAACATGCAGGAAGGCTCGTTTCGCTGCGACGCCAACGTCTCGGTTCGGCCGCGCGGCCAGGAAGAGTTCGGTACGCGCACGGAGCTCAAGAACCTGAACTCGTTCCGTTTCATCGAGAAGGCCATCAATTTCGAGATTGAACGGCAAATCGACGTGCTCGAGGACGGCGGTGAGATTGTGCAGGAGACACGACTGTACGACTCGGCACGTGACGAGACGCGGCCGATGCGCTCCAAGGAAGAAGCTAACGACTACCGCTACTTTCCGGACCCGGACCTGCTGCCCGTCGAGATCGGCGAGGACTACATCGAGGCCGTTCGGGCGACGCTGCCGGAGCTGCCCGACGCGAAGCGGCAGCGTTTTGTCAGGGACTACGAACTCAGGGAAGATGATGCGGCGATACTGACGATGAGTCGCGCCCTTGCCGACTACTTCGAGGCCGTCGCGGCCGCCGCTGAGGCGAAACCGCAGGTTGCTGCCAACTGGGTCATTGGCGATCTGTCGGGCGCCCTTAACAAGGAAGGCATCGAAATCGAGGCTTGCCGCATTTCGGCGGAAGACCTTGCCGGCCTTATCAACCGCATCCACGACCACACGATCTCGGGCAAGATCGCCAAGGAGGTATTCGAGGCGATGTGGGGCGGCGAAGGCAACGCTGACGCGGTCATCGAGACCCGCGGCCTCAAGCAAATTACCGACACATCGGCCATCGAGGCGATTGTCGACAAGGTCATCGAAGCCAATCCCGGCCAGGTGGCGGAGTACAAGGCCGGCAAGGACAAGCTGATCGGCTTCTTCGTCGGCCAGGTCATGAAGGAAACCGGTGGCAAGGCCAATCCTGGCCAGGTAAATGAAATTCTGAGAACCAGGCTCGCGAATTAGGGTGACAGTGACCATAATTCTGAGACCGGGTTGATTGACCTGTTGCAGAATTATGGTCACTGTCACCCTAATTCCTATGATCACCGACCAGATTACGCCGTTCGTTTTTGATGCCCTGCCGGTTCGCGGCGCACTGATTCATTTGTCTCGCTCCTGGCGGCGCATGTTGCGCGATCACCAGTACGACGACATCGTCCTCGAGACGCTTGGCCACTCCGCGGCCGCGACGGGCCTAATCGCACAGAGTATGAAATTCGACGGTGCGATTACCCTCCAAATTCAGGGCGAAGGCAATTTGCACATGCTCGTCATGCAGTGCACGAGTGATCTCGAGGTTCGCGGTATGGCGAGCTTCAACGAAGGCGGCGATGCCAGGACCTTCGGCGACCTGATGCGAAACGCGCACTGCGCAATAACGGTAGATACGGGTGACCGGCCCTATCAGGGCATTGTCGAGATCGAACGGTCATCGCTGGCCAATAGCTTGCAGAATTACTTCGCGCGCTCTGTGCAGGTGCCGAGTCACGTGATGCTCGTGAGTGACGCGTCATTAAGTGGTGGCATATTGCTGCAGCAGATGCCGGGTCAGTCGATGTTGAACGAGGACGACTGGAACCGGCTCGGATATGTAGTGGCGACGCTGCGCGCACGTGATTTCGAGAATTCGGACAAC
>Ga0255053_10002023_pt1 | contig 10939 bp, 8 predicted proteins | sample JV7_2_22_MG_FD_188635 | JGI IMG/M metagenome (GOLD analysis project Ga0255053, IMG submission 188635) | Seawater microbial communities from Jervis Inlet, British Columbia, Canada - JV7_2_22 | ecosystem: Environmental > Aquatic > Marine > Inlet | place: Canada: British Columbia | collected...
CGGCGCCATCCGCAGGTAACTCGTCCACTCGCGCGCTGCACCGTCCACGTCTCCCAGCTTCAGCCTGACCAAGCCCAGCCTCTGCCTGGCTTCTTCGGCCAGTGGGTCGAGATTCAACGTCATCACGTAACCATCAGCCGCCGCCCGCAGGTCACCTGATGTTTCTCGAACGCGCGCCGCAAGGAAGTGCGCCCGTGGCTCCTCGGGGTGCGCCGTCAATAGCGAGTCGATGTGACGGCGTGCCGAATCGAGATCCTCGAAGTCGATCTCCTGTTCGACTCGATCCAGCGCCACCTCGTGCGGCGGCTTGGTTCTGGCATCGTCCTGCGAGCCCAGTTCGATCAGGCCCTTTTCAGCGAGCCTGGAGACGACCTTGCTGACGTCGAACTCGCTTCTCCCCAGCGTCCAGGCCAGCGACTTCACGTCAGCCACACCATCGATCCGGCCTATGACCTCCCACTGTTCGGGTGAAAGATCGAGGACGTCGCCGTCGGATGCCGCCTGCTCGGACAATCGTGGCACGGCATGGGGGCTGTCGATGATCGTCGGGAGAGCCGACAGCTCGTCGGCACGGCGGGCCCCTTCCATCAACAGCGACTCCACCGGAATCCAGGTCACGCATTCGGTCTCGCCGACCGTCCGCTCACCAAACGAGAAATGTCCGTCCTGCCAGTTCAATATCTCGTAGATGAACTCTTCGACCTGGAATTTCGAGTACTTCTCCAGGTCTGTTGGCTCGACCACGCCCAGCGATCGAAAGACCTCGGTCCAGGAGCGATTCGCATTCGACGAGTGAATCTCATCCGCGCGGCTCAGGTCCTTCTTCGTGATCTTGCCAGCGTTGAGCAACATATATCCAAGGCGTGGCGTGTGACCGTCTACGTCGGCGTCCACAACGGCACCGCCGTTGAAGATCACGGCACCGTGCATACCGGACGGCTCGCGCAGCACACGCAGCTCTCCCGTCTTCCGCGACAGATGGAGCAGTTGGAAGATGTCGTGCAGAGCAAACTCGCGCAGTGATCCTTCAATTGGCATCAACCAGCACCCTGTCCCAAAGCACCGTCTATCGTCGCGCCCAAGCCGAGCGCTGCCCGCGCCTGCACACGGGCGCGCGCCGCATACTCGCTATCCGGATCAACCTCGAACAACCGGCGCCAGAAGTTCAGCGCTTCTCGGTATCGGCCCGATTCGGCGGAAAGCTCGCCCAGCCGGAAGAGCGCAGAGGTTCGCTCGGGATCGAACCGCAGCACGCGTTCGAAGGCTTGCTCCGCATCACGCCGACGGCCTTCTTTGGCCAGCGCTTCTCCGAGCATCACCAACGCCTCAAGGTTGTACGACTCAACCTCTAAGACGCCGGCGACCAGGTTGATCATCTCGCGCGTCCTCCCCTGGCGACCTAACAACTCCCCGAGCACGAGGCTGGCTTCCGTGTACGTCGGCATCAGTTGCAGCGCGCGCTGGATCTCGCCTTCCGCTTCGGCGTACGCGCCCTCCTCAATGAGGATCTGCCCCAGCTCAACGCGCGCCGCCGCATAGTCCGGGTCCTCCGTGATCGCCTTCCAATAAGAGTTCTTGGCCCGGCGGCGATTACCGCCGGCCAGCGCCGCGCGAGCGAGCTGCCGATGCACGACGGGATCGTTGGGCGATATCTGCACGGCCACATCGAGAACTTCCATCGCCCGTTTGGCGTCGCCCGAGCTGGTCAAGACTTCGCCCACGGTGATCAGCCGGGAAAGGTCATCTCCGGCTCGCGGCTGCAGCTCTTCGGCAACCTCACGCGCCTCGTCCAGACGGTCGAGCATCAGCAGGCAGCGAGCGACCCCAGCCAGAGCGTCGGGGTCATCCGGTCGAATTGCTCTGGCCTCCTCGAAACGCTCCAGCGCCTCACCGTAGAGGCTACGCTGTCGATAGATCTCACCGACCAGCAAAGCGCCCTCTGCTCGGTCCGCGCCAGCACGAACAGTCTTGGTCGCCTCAGCCAGCGCGCTGTCGTAGAGACCGTTGGAGAAGTATTCGCGGGCCGCCGCGAAGGACGCACCATCCGCTGTCGGCGCGACTGCTATCTGATCTTGATCTTCTTCGGGTGGCGCGGGCACGTCGAGCTCTTTGAATACTTCTTCCAGCTCCATCGGGTCGAAGTCAAAGTCCCGAACGGCTTCGCCACGGGGCTCCACTCGTTCCGGGGCCGCCAGGTCCGGCGCCCAAACCTCGCTGCCCTCGTATTGCAGATCGATGGACAGTTTGTAGCGCGGCGCCGTGTAGTAGGGATCGAGCTCGAGCGCGCTCTTCGTCTCGCGCAACGCGCCCTCGTGATCGCCTAGCCGGGCCAGCGCGAAGCTCAGGTTGTAGCGCGCGGGCGTGAATTCAGGATTCAACTCGACGGCATGAGCGAAGGCGTTCCGAGCGTCGGACACCCTGTCCATAGCCATCAGAGCGGATCCCTTCCCGTTCCAGGCGTCCGTTCGGCTGGAGTCCCGCTTCAACATGGTCTCGTGAACCTCTAGACTGTCCTCCAGCTTTCCGACCTTGATCCACAACAACCCGAGGTTGAGCTGGGCATCATCCAAATCGGACTGCAACTCCAGCGACCGCCGAAAAGCCGACTCCGCCGATACCATGTCGTTCCGATGAGCGCAGAGAACGCCAACGTTGTTCCAGGCGAGAGCGTAACGGTCATCGATCTCGAGCGCGTGCTTGTAGCTCTTTTCGGCTTCGTCCAGCCGGCCGACCTGATGAAGCGTAACGCCGCGCTCGTTCCAGACCTTGGGGCTGTCACTCATCGCCGAGAGCAGCTCGTCGTACCTCCGCAAGGCGCCTTCGGCATCGCCCTCCAGCAGGGCGAGCTCGGCCTCGGCCTGGCCGATCAGTGTCTCGTCTTCACCAGCATCGCGTCCGCGCGCGAATTCCTGGCGCGCCTCCTCGTATAGGCCACGCGCTCGGAAGGCTATGCCCAGTGTGTAATGAGCAAACGCCTGGCTGGGTTCGGCCGTTGGGGCGGGCGGGCTGCCGGTCAGTTCCACGTATTGGGCCGAGCTGTAGCGATCCAAGGAGAGGTTCGCCTGCGCCTTCGCGGCGGCGGGGTTCAACTCGGCCGCGCGCTCGGCGTGTTCGCTGGCCTTCTCTGCATCACCCTTTTCGCCGTAGATGAAGCTGAGCAGGCGATGTGCGTCCGCCAGGGATGGATCCAGCTTCAGTGCCTTGCGGAGGTGCGCGATCGCCTCTTCGTTCATCCCCTGGTTGTAGAGGATCTCACCCAGCGAGTAGTACACCGAAGTTCGTTCAGAGTCGAGTTCCTGAACCATCTCCAGCCACTCGATCGCGCGCTTCAGTTCACCTCGCCCCTGCTCCGCGTTAGCGAGCTTCAGGAGCACACGCACATCGTTGGGTGAAGTCTCGATCAGCCTTTCATACTGCGGGATCGCTTCGTCCAATCGCCCGCTCTGCAGGTAGGCTTCGGCCAGGCTGAAGCGGGCCTCGTCATCGGCGGCGTCGGCTTGAAGGCGACCGATCAGCTCCGCGATCTGTCTGTCGTAATAGCCCGTCTGGTGATAGGCGATTTCGAGGTTCCGCCGTGCCACTTCCATCTTCGCGTCGATGGCCAGCGCGCGTTGGAATTGCTGAATGGCATCTTCGAACAGGCCCTTCTGGAAGTAGACGACTCCCAAGTTGTTACAGGCCCCTGCGTCCCCCGGATCGATCCGACTCGCCAGCGTCCGGAGAACTCGAAGATCACCGTCAGATTGAACCAGTCCAGTCATTTCTAACCCAGTCGCACCGCTTTCAGGATCACGTCCAGACTGGAGGGATCCGGAAGTAGCACGAAATGCCCCGACATACTGGAGTCGCCCGGCTCGAACCGGAAAGAAGTGTCCATGATGATCACGTAGCCGCGGTCATGACCGAAATTCAGATACGTCGTGGAGAGCACGGCGGCGCACAAGTCGATGGCCAGACTGGGGACGGACGGGATCAGCATCAGCCCGAGCATATCGGACAACCCGTTGAGGTATGCGCCGGTCAGTATGTTGGCCGTCTCTTTCAACGAAGACTGCTCGAGTTCACCGAATACCTTGGTGGTGCCGGGTTCCCGGGCAAGCAGCATATCGGTGAGGCGCAAGGCACAGTCCTTGTCAAAGAGCATGAGGCTGCGTCCGGTCAAATCACCCAACACATGCATGAGTATCGCGGCCACGACGCCGTTCCCGTCTGTCACTGCCACCGCGGCTTCCTCAATCGGGCGGATTTGCACGCTGGGGACTTCGATCATGACTCGACGACTCGTCAGCTGGCTGAGCGCTGTCGCTGCGTGGCCCGCACCGACATTCGCCACTTCCTTTAGAGCGTCGAGCTCCAGATCACGGAGACCTTGTGCGTCCTTCATTCACTCGTCCGATCGTTCAGTCGTTCAAGAAAGATTCCCAACATCGAGGACCAGCGCCGGGCGTCCGTCCGGGCGCACGGTGGCTCCCGAGAAGACGTGCACAGCGCCGCGCGGCGGAGCGAAGGATTTGACGACGATTTCTTCTTCAGCCACGAATTCGTCCACCGCGATGGCCAGGCGCTGACCGCCATACTCCAGCGCCACCAACCTCACTACATCGTTCTCCGCACCGTTGGACCCACCGTTGCCGTCCGACAGCAGGGTCTGCAGCCGCGTGAGCGGGAGGCGCTCCTCGCGCCAACGGACCCACTCGCGACCGTGGGCCTCGCTTATGTCCCCTTCCTCGACCTCGAAGCTCTCGCGGGTGAAGGTCGCCGGGAGAGCGTACGACTGGCCGGCGACACCGACGATCAGGGCCGGCATGATGACGAGAGTCAGCGGCAATTCGAGCAGGAAGCTCGTGCCGACTCCAGCCTCGGACCGGAGCTCGACCGAGCCGCCGACACCACGGATAGTATCGTCCACGACGTTGAGCCCCACGCCGCGGCCAGACAGCCTGGTCACCGTCTCAGAGGTCGAGAAACCCGGGCGCGCCATAATGCGAAACAGCTCCTGATCGCTGGGCCTCACGTCTTCCGGCAGCAAGCCCCGACGGCGCGCCTCAGCCTCGACACCCACCCGATCGATGCCGTGCCCGTCGTCCCTGACAACGATCACCACACGCGAACGCTCGCGACGCGCGGAGAGCTCGATCTTGCCGGCTCGCGGCTTCCGCGCCTTCTCGCGCTCGTCCGCCGACTCGATGCCATGGTCCACCGCGTTGCGCAGCAGGTGAACCAGCGGATCGCTGATCGCATCCAACAACGATCGGTCGAGCTCGAGCTCCTTACCCGTGATCTCGATCTCCACCTCTTTACCGGCCGTGCGTGCCGCATCGCGCACCAAGCGCGGGAAGCGGTCGAAAACCTGCCACACAGGCACCATGCGGCTCTCGACCACCTCGACCTGCATCTCGGAGATCAGACTACTCGCCTCATCCACCAGCTCCTGCATCAGTTCGGAACCCAGCTCGTCAGCCAGCGCCCCCAAGCGGCTGCGCACGATCATCAATTCGCCCATCAGGTTCATCAACTTATCGAGCCGCTTGATATCGACCCGCACTCGGCTCGAGTCGGACCTGCGGGAGAGCGGCTTCTGCGCCTTTGGCACCTCGACGCCTTCTGGTGCCGGAACAGCCGGCGTCGAAGCCCCGCCCGTCTCTTTCCGCTCGGCAGCCGTCTGGCTCGCGTCCGCCGACCTCCAGGCCACGAGGCGCTCGATGACCTCGGAGGGATCCGGCGGCTCCGCGCCCGCGACGGTCGCCTCCACTACCGCGTCCAGCACATCGGTGCTCTGCAGCAAGAGGTCGATGAGCTCTGGGCTGACCTCCCGTCGTCCAACCCGCAATTCATCGAGCACCGACTCGATATTGTGGGCCAGTCGAGCGGCGGCATTGTAGCCCATCGCCCCTGCCATCCCCTTGATCGTGTGGACCGATCGGAAGATGGCATCCAACGACTCCCGTTCCCCGGGCGCCTCCTCAAGAGCGACGAGCGCGCGACTCATCTCGGCAAGATGTTCGCGCGCTTCAGCTGCGAATAGCTGAGCGTATTTGTCCTGCTGATTCATCCCAACAAGCGCTGGACTGCTTCGATCACGCGGGACGGCTGGAATGGCTTGACCACGAAGTCGCGAGCGCCGGCTTGAATCGCCTCCACCACCAGCCCTTGCTGACCCATGGCGCTACACATCAGGATCCGCGCATCGGGATCCTCGTCGATTATCTCACGCACCGCATCGATTCCGCCCATGTCGGGCATCACGATGTCCATCGTAACCAGGTCGGGCTTCAGTTCCTTGTACTTCTTCACCGCCTCCACTCCGGACGAAGCCTCTCCCGCAACCTCAAAGCCTGCCTGCTTGAGGATGTCACCGATCATCGTGCGCATGAAAATCGCGTCGTCTACTACTAGCACCGTGCGGCTCATCGTTATTCTTGCCCCTCCGTCGACCCGAGCTCTGCAGCTCGGTCACCCTCTCCATCTTGCTCTAGCACACGTTCAAACACCGCAGTCATGTCCAGCTGAAAGTACGGCCGGGGGCCGAACTGCCCGACGCCCTTCACGACTTCACCCGCACCCAGGGCACCCAGCAATTCACTGTTCACATCCAGTTCGCCGTCTGGAGACGGAGCCATGCCGACCACACGATCAACCTCGAGTGCGACTCGCTGATCTGCCTTCTCGAAGACCACCCACGCCGGATCGTCGCTCGCCGCCGACTCAAGTCCCAGCAGCGTCCCGAACTCGCCCGTTACGAGAAGATTGCCGCGAAGATTGATGAGGCCCCGGACACCCGATACCGCTCCGGGAATCGGTGTGGCCGGCGATGGTTCCAGTACCTCACAAACCTCGCTGGCATCCGCTGCAAATAGATGGTCGCCGACCTCGAATAGGAGCTGGCGCCTGGCGTAGTCCGACACCGCAGACAATCCTCTGACAAGTATTGGGAATCGGGGGAGGGGTCGAGTGCAGTCACTCGCGGAAGTATAAGTATAATAACGACTAACACCGCGGTCAACTCGTCGAGCGCGCCCATTCCGCCGCGCCCTCGAGGTCCTCCGGGAGGGGAGCGGTAAAATGTAAGCTATCTCCCGAAACAGGGTGCTCGAAGGCCAATTCGGCTGCGTGCAGGAACTGCCGGCCTACTCGCTGAGCCAGCTCTCGGGCCCAGCGACCCGCGCCGGTCGACAGCCCCCGCTCCCAGCCCTCCGCGTACTGGCGGTCCCCAACGACCGGATGGCCGATGTGGCGCAGGTGGACGCGAATCTGGTGGGTCCGGCCCGTGTGCAGGCGTACTTTCAGGAAGTCGGCGGCGCGCCAGCGCTCCAGTCGTTCGATTTCGGTGGCGGCGGGCCGGGTTCCCGGCACGACCGCCATGCGCTTCCGATCGCCCCGGTGTCGGCCGACATCGGCCTCGATCAGCAGTTTGTCGCGATCGAGGTGGCCCCAGCAGGCGGTCAGGTAGAGCCGAACGATCTGGCGGCGGGCCAGCGCGTCGGCGAGCTTCCGGTGGATGCGCTCCTCCTTGGCCACAATCATCAGCCCCGACGTGTCCTTGTCGAGGCGGTGTACGATGCCCGGCCGGTGCGCCCCGCCGATTGAGGAGAGGCGGCCCACCTGGTGCAGCAAGGCATTGACCAGTGTGCCCTGGTGGTGGCCCGGCGCGGGATGCACGACCATGCCAGCGGGCTTGTTGACCACGAGGAAACCTTCGTCCTCGAAGAGCACGTCGACCGGTATGTCCTCGGCAAGGGCGACGGTGGGCTCGGGCGGTGGGACTTCGACGACGATCAGATCGCCGGTTTCCGGGAGGTGACTCTTCTTGGGGATTCGGTCGCCGACATGGACGCGACCGGCTTCGATCAGTGACGCAACGTGAGATCGGGAGAGCGATAGCTCTTCGGCGAGATAGCGGTCGAGTCGTTTATCTGAAGGCTCCTCGACCTCGATCCGGTAGGTTACGCCTCCATCCTTCTCTTCAACTCGTCTCACTCTGTTCACGGTCGCGCTGCTGATCCTCCACCCAGAGAGATACCAGAAGGAGCACCGCGCCAATCGTGACGGCCGTATCCGCGATGTTGAACACGGGCCAGCGGAGGTCGCCGACCCCGAAATCGAGGAAATCGATCACACCGTCGGCCGAGCGGATGCGATCGACCACGTTGCCCAGTGCGCCACCGGCGATAGCCCCGATGGCGAACAACCTCAGCTTATCACCCGTCGACGTGTGCCGGTACATGACAAAAAGGACGCCGAGAGCGATGAATGCGAGGCCAAGGAAGATGAATCGCGAGTAGGGACCCAGATGAAGGCCAAATGCTGCGCCGGGGTTGTGAATGAAGGTCAGTCGAAAGAAATCACCTATGACCTCAATGGACTCGTAGACGTGCATCGTCTGTTGGACCACATACTTCGTGAGCAGATCCAGCGCGAGAATGACGCCCGCCGTACCGGCGAACGTGATGACCCTGGCCCGCTCCGATGCTGAACTTGCCAAGCTCTCCGGCTTCACCACCTGATCGGCCTGCGAAAACCCGTCAGGAGTCACCGTTCTCCTCGCGCTCCTTGCACTCGATGCACAGTCTCGCGTGCGGAAGCGCGTCGAGCCGCTCGTGACCAATGCTAGCGTCACATTCCTCGCAGTCACCAAACTTATCCGGTGACTTATAGAGTCGGCGTAGAGCCTCGTCGATGTGATAGAGCAGTCGCCCTTCCTTGCTCGCGAACAGGAAGGCCTTTTCCCTCTCCATCGCGTCGGTCCCCTGGTCCGCCATGTGGAAGCTGTAGGCCGACAGGTCGCCGTCAGACCCCTGCAGAGACTCGGAAAACGATGCATCAAACTGCGCGAGCTGTTTGACGATCCTCTCTCGCTCTTCAAGCAGGCGCGCCTCGAAGTGCGCCCTGTCCTTCTTGGTTAGTGTCATCGCCACTCCCTTGAGTTCCCGATCTCACGATAAGGAGCCGTCTCCGGTTCTCCCTACCGAACCTGCACGGCAATCACCGCCTCGCGCCCGTCCAGCTGTATCTCCCGCGTATGTTCAAATCCGTCACCACGCGGCAGTCGCGGCCCGACTTCCACCTCCACGGCCAGCACCTCGCTGGCTATATAGTCCCGGTGGGTCTCCGCAGCGGAGGCCACTTCGGGCGCCCCAAAGATACCCAATCGGATCCGATCGTCCAGATCGAGCCCGGCGTCGCGTCTCAGCCGCTGAATCCGGTTCACCAGCTCGCGAGCCGTACCTTCCGCCCTCAGTTCGTCGTCCAGCACCGTGTCCAGCGCCAGCACCACTCCACCCTCGGACTGGACCACGAGACCCTCGAGCGGCTCTTCCACCAGCGAGGCCGACTCTGCGGGGACCGGGAGCCGCTCCCCAGCGACCTCGACCTCCAGATCGCCGCCTCGGGATCGCCAGGCGGCCAATGCCTCGCCGTCGACGGCCCGCACGGCCTCCGCGACATCCTTGACCCGCGCGCCGAACGCGGGTCCAAGCACGGCGAAATTCGGCTCCGCCCTGAGGGTCACCAGCTGAGCCGGCGATTCGACGAACTCGATCTCGCGCACGTTCAGTTCGTCGCGGACGATTCCCAGCGTGTCCTCATCGAGATGAGCCACTCGACCGGCTGGAGCGGCGACGAGGATCCGTCTCAGCGGCTGGCGCACGCGGATAGCCGCGGCCTCGCGAGCGGCGCGGCCCAGGCCGGCGAGCTGGCGGCCGAGCCCGATGGCGTCCTCGAGGTCCGGGTCGCGGCGTCCTTCGCTGATCGGGAACGGCTGCAGGTGAACAGATGTTCCCCCCGCCAGTTCCCGGTGGATCCAATCGGTGATGAACGGCGTCATCGGCGCCGATAGCCGGCACACGGCCACCAATGCCTCCCAAAGCGTGCTGAACGCCGCGTCCATAGTCTCGCGAGCTGCCGTCCGCGTACCCCAAAACCGGGCCCGCGACCGTCTCACATACCAGTTCGACAGGTCGTCCACGACGAATTCGCCTATGCGGCGAATCGCGTGAGTGACGTCGTACCCGTCGAGATCGGCTCGACAGTCCTCGATGAGTCCGTCCAGGCGCGAGAGCAGCCAGCGATCCATGATCGTCCTCTCGCTGACCGCGGGTCGCCGGTCGGGCGACCAGCCCTCCAGGTTCGCATAGATCTCGAAGAACTTGTAGGTCGCCGCGAGCGTACTGAAGAACTTGCGTCTGACCTCGCCGATCGCCTTCGGATCGTATCTCTTGGGAAGCCACGGGTTGCTGACGGCGAGCATGTAGTAGCGAATGGCATCGGCCCCGAAGTCACCCACCGCAACCCACGGCTCCACTACGTTTCCTCGGGACTTCGACATCTTCACGCCCTCGGCATCGAGGACGAGGTCATTGACCACTACGTTTCGGTAGGGGGCACGGCCGAACAAGACGGTGGAAATCGCCAGCAGCGAGTAGAACCAGCCGCGAGTTTGGTCGACACCCTCGGCTATGAAATCCGCCGGGAATTGCCTATCGAAATTGTCCTGATTCTCGAAGGGATAGTGCCACTGAGCGAACGGCATCGATCCCGAATCGAACCACGCGTCGATCACCTCGGGTGTGCGACGCATCGTTCCATCGCACTCAACGCACGGCCAGGTCAGCGTGTCGATGAACGGCTTGTGGGGATCGAAGTCGCTTTCAATCTCGATGCCCGCCCGCGCGCCGAGCTTGGCATAGCTACCGATGACTTCGATATGCGAATCGTCTCTATCGCAAACCCAGGCCGGCAGCGGAGTCCCCCAGTAGCGGTCCCGCGAGAGCGCCCAGTCCACGTTGTTCTCGAGCCACTCCCCCATGCGCCCACTGCCGATTTCAGGCGGGTGCCAGTGGATGTCCGAGTTGTTGGCTAATAGCTGATCCTTGACGGCCGTCGTCTGCAGGTACCAAGACTCGCGCGCGTAGTAGAGCAGCGGCGTGCTGCAGCGCCAGCA
>Ga0255053_10002026_pt1 | contig 10927 bp, 20 predicted proteins | sample JV7_2_22_MG_FD_188635 | JGI IMG/M metagenome (GOLD analysis project Ga0255053, IMG submission 188635) | Seawater microbial communities from Jervis Inlet, British Columbia, Canada - JV7_2_22 | ecosystem: Environmental > Aquatic > Marine > Inlet | place: Canada: British Columbia | collected...
AGTCAAAAAAAGAGCCGAAGCTCTTAGTTTGTTTGCAATTATGCAACGTATTGAATAGCGATTGCTTTTGCGTTTTCTCCGAAGATTTTTAAACCAAAGATAACTTCAGCCATTAAGTTTTCGTAGAAACCGTCTGTACCTTTTCTAACATCGTAGTCATTTAATTGAACTACCATATTAACTGCACCTTCTTGTAACATAATAACTTCTTTAGAAGTAGATAATGCGTTAGTTTTAACGATTTTAACACCGTTAACCATACCAACATATCCTTTAAATCTTGTTTCAAGACCCATATCAGTAGAATCTAAGAAACTTGATTGCATTAAGTTATTTGCATAGTTTGGAGAAACAAATGCAATTCTTCCTTCTTCATCAACATTTTGATTATCTAATGCTTCAGATAAGTTTAGAATAGAAGTATACGCTAGAGCAGGAGTTAATGTAATTGGAGCACCTGAATCTAATTTATTAGCAGCAGGAATATCAGCAACTTGAGTAACAAGAATTTGATCTCTTACTGATTCGTCAAATAATCTTGCTTCAGCTTCTGCAAATCTAGATGCAACAGCCATAGTTAATTCAAGATTAGATTGAGTTTTTTCTTTATTAGTAATTCTTACTAGTAATTGTTCAGTTTGATCGATTACTAAGTTTTCAGAAGTAATTGTAAAGTTTGTTGCTGTAATTGCAGCACCTGCAGTACCTGCAGCAAACGATAGAGTCGGTAATATTTGAACAGTAACAGTATCACCTGCTTGTTTTAATTCACCAGTATAATCTGAGTTTGTAAATTTATAGAACACGTTTTTTATATCTCTATTTCTGATAACCTCTTTCGAGAACAGAGTAGGTTCGATAACAGTATTTGCCATTGTTTAATTGTTTATATTATAATAGCTTTACCTTGTTCTCTTAATTTCATAATATGGTTATATTCTGATTGCGATTTACTCGCTAATTCAGCTTGTGTATAACTAGTTTGTGAAAAGTCAGGAGTTCAACTAGTAAAGTTTGTTTTTTGAGCAGTTGCTCTATTTTGAATTGTAGGGTCTTTTTTTTCTGCTAAGTATTTAGCATCTTCAAAAGAATTCCCCTTTGAAGTAAGTTCTAAAATATAATCTTTGTGTTCTTCTAAATGTTTATTTTCTTCAAAGAATCTTTGTTCTTGGTAAAACTTATTAAAATCTTCTTTATTGTTTCCAGTAGTTTCAGTAGTATTTACTACCTTGTCTGCTTTCTTTTGTGCCACAATCTTATGTTGTGCTTTGTAAAGTTCTTCAATAGCTCTATCAGGATTTTCAGAATACTTTTCTTTAAACGATTCAGGAACTTCAAATTTATTTTCCGTAGTGTCAACATTTGTTTCTTCTACAATTACTTCATTGTCTACCATTTTTACTTTGGTTAAGCTATAAATAAACGGTGTTTTTATTGTCCGTCTAACAACACTTCTAACTGTAATTGTTTTAAAAATTTTGTCAAATAAAAAAATCCCTAATTAAAGGGATTCATTATCTTAAGTCTTTTATAGTATCTATTTTTTCAGCAGTTAATCACTTTGCTGTTTTAATTAACGATTCCATTCAGTTCACAAAGTTTTGTGTTCAGTATATCTCGTGTCTAGTAGATTCTTGTCATAGATCAGCTGACATAAATTGATTTAATAGATTTAACTTTTTAGTTTCAAACACTCTTTCAAGTAATTTAAAACCTCTATGTTCTACAAGTGATTTTAAGTCTGCTTTTTCTTGTGGTGTTAATTTCATATATAAATATTATTATTAAACTTGTCAAATACTAGGGATTGCTCATTGTGCATTATCTTGAGATATTAAACTTGCTCATAATTGTGCAGCAACTCCTCCTCCTGTTCATTGTTGAGGTTGTTCAACTGGTTTAGTCTTTCTTTCCTCTGCTATCATTAATTCTCTTTCAATTATAGCCATTTCTCTTGCCACAGTTTCAAGTCCAGTTTTATATATTTGTATAAATACATTATGGTCTTGTCATTGTTCAGGTTTAGCAACTTTCTTATTATTATTTAGTAGTTCTAAATCATCGTATGCTTGTCTTTCATCAGCAGTATATGGAATAATAGAAGCAGGATCTAAATCACTTACACCTGATTTACTCATTAAGTATCTATCAAGTATTTTACTTTCTGTACTCTTAGGGTCTAGTTTTTGACTAATAGAGCCATAGAATGCTAGAGTTTGTGCAAAGTCTTGTTTATCTTTTGCATCTTCTTCTCTTTTAGACTTAACTAATATATAAACATCTCATTGAGATATAAATTGATTCTTTTTAAATCCATATGAATCTGTATTACCTTGTCAGTCTACTACTACAATTTCTTTTTTCTTTTGAGAACTCATATTAGCAGCATAACTTCTATATATAGATTCCCATAATCCAACAAGAGATTGCATATAGTTTGATTGCATATAAGACAATACTTGATTTATGTTTTGTTGTAGTGTTTGTATTTCAGCTTTTGTTTGACTTCAAGGAGTACCAACTCATTGAGCTATACTTGTACTTGCAGGGTCAGCTTGTTGCTTTAGTTGCTCTAATCTACTAACTTGATTTCAAACAATAGGACTTGTTTGTCTTGGTTGTTCTTCATATATTCAACTTCTTGCATCTATATTCCCTTCAGGAGTATAAGGAACAATATCTCAAGCACCTGTTCAGTTCGCTACATCATCTAAATCAATTCAAAGCAATGTATTTACATATTTTCTACCTCATAGAGCAGCTTCTTTAGCTTGTTCTGTTTGTAAGTTTGTAAATAATGTAAGTAAATCTTGGTATTGCCCTATATCATCAATAAGAGATACTCAAGCCCAACTTCATTTTAAAGGTTTACCTCTAAATACTTTAACTCATAAGTCAATAAGTGTAACATCAGCTTTTTCTGCATCTGTTAATGCTCTAATCTTAACTATTCTTACAAATTCAGTTCTATCTGCTCATAGAGTACATAAATAAACACTAGGTTCTTCTCATTGTTCTCTGAAAATAGTTATATGATTGTACAAATCTATCAAATCATCTCAAGCATCTACATCAGTAAATTGTTTTACAGAATTATTAGCTCTTTCTGTTTTATCTTGTTCTTCGTCTTTAAGTAATTTAACTTTGTTTACTTGGTTAATATCATAGGCATCATCATTTAATAACTCCCAGTATTCCTTTTTAATCTTAGTACCAAAGTATCTCATTTTACTTCCTTGCCAGTTCTTAGGGTCAGGATAACATAATCTAGCATCTATATACGATACAATAGGCTCTTGTGAATGTTCATTATATCAATCAACAGCTAATACACCAACTCAATACAATCAGTCATCATAGATTACATCTCTGTATTTTTCTCTAATATTCATCGTTCTGAAATTAGACTGGAATACTTTATCACAATTCTTTGCAATTTCTGCTCCTAGTTGTCCACTCATAGGAACATTCTTTACTTGCAAGTCATCAGCAACAAATACTGATAGTCTAATATTTAAGTTATTTAGAACACTTCTATCTTTTATTCTATCCTCTCAAGTCCTTTCAGGTAATAGATAATCCTTAGCAATATTCTGCATTTTACTTCTCCAACTTCTTGTATGTGTGTCAGAAGCTGCATATTCTTTTGTTAGTTGTCATAATAGTTTTGTTCTATCACTTCAAGACATAACTTTATTAATATCCATAGTTTTAATTTAAAAATAAACTCTTAACTATAATATATAATTAAAAGCTTAAGTCAAACTTACATGAAGCTTGAAGAACTCTTGCGGATAACCTTTTGTGGTTTCCTGTTTACTTGTGCTTGTGATAATGAAACAGCTCAAGCCATTGCATCTATCATATCATCGTGTTTACCGTTTGGAAACTTTAGTAATTCACTCTCATATTCTTTTATATTTGCTCAATACTTAGGGTGTATTACTGTATGTGCTGAATATCTCCCTTGTAAGTTTGTTCTAATCCTTGCTTCCTTTTCTCCACTTGGTCTTACTTCTTCTAATTGAAAGAATTTATCTCTAATCCTCATTTGTTTCTGAACTTCAAGTATTAGCATCTTTTGATATTGTACAGATTCAATACCTAGTCTATAACTTTTACCTATACTTTTGAATGTATCACTTGTAATAAAGATTTGTTCTATAATCTCATCAGGTCTTTCCTTTAGTTTCTTAACCTCAAGTAGATAAGTATAGTTGTTATGTACTCATATAGTAACTAACCCAGTAAAGTCAGCTTCTTGCTTTTGACTAATTGCAGGATCAACAAAAGAAACTATCTGCATTTCTTCTATCTTATTATTTACATCTTCTTGCTCATAGTATTCAAAGTATTCTTTTACAAAGTCTCAACCTCACTCGTTGTACGGCTCTTGCTGATACTGTGAACTAAAGAATAAAGGGTTTTGTTGTCTAATATCCATAAAGTATTCGTTAGAAAATCTATCTTTCCAAAATGAGTTATCATTCTCATCTAATGCAGGTATTTTTAATTCAGTCCATTTATCAGGCTCTCTTTCTAGTATTTCTCACACTAAGTCATCTTCTCTCCACCTTTGCATGATAATAACTTGTTTAGATTTGTCATCTTGTTTACGAGAAAGGAATGTAGACCAATACCAATTTGACACAGTTCTTCTAACTGTTTCTGATTCAGCATCTTGCCTTGTTGCATATGGATCATCTATAATCATATAGTTTCAACCTTTACCAGTAATACCTCAACCTACTCAATATATAGAAAAGTTACCTCACTTTTCAACTCTCCAACTACTTACAGCACTTGAGTCTGCTGCTATTCTAGTATTAAATATCCTTTCAAATTCCTTTGAACGCATTCTTCATCTTATGTTATACGAGAAGTCCTCAAGTATACTCTTTGTATGTCCTGTGTACAGAATATCTGTGTTAGGTTCATGTCATAGCAGAAAGCAAATAAACTCTTGCATAATCCTTGATTTTCAGGCTCTTGGGGGCATTGAGATTATTAAATTCTGTATCTTTCAGTCCATTAACTGTTGCAAAGTATCTGCTATCAATTCGTGATGAGCAATTATATCAAAGTTATAATCAGTAAACACACAAAAGGAAAGCAGGTCTTTTTTAGCTTGTTCTGTAAAAAATTGTGATTCACTCATATTTATTTAGTTTTATTATCTAACGATTTACATTAGTTTAAAAATTCATCTCATTGTTCTTTTAGTGTTTTATCAAATTCGCTCAAACACTTATCGTGGTTAACTTTTCTTCAGTTAATATATCCGTATCTTGTCATAATCTTATTTTATATAATTAATTTCTTTTAATCTTTTAACTGTTGCATCAGAAAGTAAATTATAAATATTCTTTACATAATTTTCATCTGCTTTATCAGGTAATTTTAATGCTTTATTATATTCTTGTCATTCTATCATGATTCTTATTTCTATTTTATTCATAATCTATATTATGTTATGTGTTAATTAAATCTTTAATTTTACTTAATTCTTCTTCATATTTCTTTGAGTCACTTTTTAATTGAGATATAGTATGATTTAATGTCATTATAGTTATATCTGATTTAAAATCTTTTAATTCCTTCATCCTCTTATAGTTTATATGTTAAATAGTTTATTATACTAAAATAAAATGTTCCCTTATCTCCAATATCTCTTTATTAAAGAATCATTTAGTCGCTCAATATCACATAATTAAGATAAGAAAATATATAAATCCTATTGGGTGTAAAAATCTAATTCTTATACAATCAACCATTAATCATTCCTCAAATATACTTTGTTTTTTAATAAACTTCAATGCTCAGATATAATATAGTAATTTTCAAAATACTGATAATTTTAGTATTCTTTTCTTCATCTTCTCTTCTATTAGTTTATAATATAGTAATTGGTTTTGTTCATTATAATCTTATTAAGTACTTTATAATATGATACACTCTTTTTAATTGAAAGGTCATTAATAACCATAATATAAAAAATATATCTTTCTTTTTGAATTTATAATTTTGATTCTTTAGAAAATCGTAATCATTCATCTCTTCTATTTAATTAATAATATATTCGTAACTAACCTTGGTTAAATAACCATCATAAATACTAAAGTAATTACACAATATGCAATCAAAGCAATAAGTAATCATACTGCAACTCATTTAAGATAACTTCATTCCTTTATATTTTCTATATACCTTCAAGTTTCTCTTATTTCAAATTTATCTCAATCCATATTCATAATCCTTTTCTTTAATTAATAAACTTTACCTCAATTAACCTCATCAAATTATTCACTTAATAATTTTATTATCTGCTCTTTTGTTAAGTTTTTTCTTATTTCTTTAAATAATCAGTCTTTCATACATTCATAAGATAACTTATTTACTCTTGTTTTAAATCTATTATCTAAGTCTGTTATTTCTTCTTCTAGTTCTGTAATCAACTCTTTTAATCTTGGTATTTCTTCTCTATATTGTATAAACATAGCACTCTCTATAAAATTCTCTTGTAGTCATTTGATAATCTTTACTATATTAGAAAAATCTCATTTAAAGTATTCTCATGTTATATTATCTTCAATGAACTCTTCATGACACTTCTTTTCAAATAACTTATGAAAGTTAATACATGGAGTTATATAACTATTCAATACTTTTTGTTTATTAGTTGATTGTAATGTTTTAATTCTTTTTTTAGGTTGTTCACTTCTACCTATTTTGATTTTATCTTCAAACTCAATTACGTATACATATCACTCATCCCATAATGAATATACATTAGACCTTCTTGTATATAAAGGATGTCTACGGTTTAGTATCTCTATAACTGTGTTAAATTCTTTTTCAAATTCCATAGTAATTATATTAAGTCTAAAATATCTGCGTAGCTATCTCATCTAGGTGCTTTATAATTATTCTCTTTAAATACTTCTTCTAGCTTAGGGTTCTTTTTATTGTTCTTGTTAGCTAGGTAAGGATTCATATACCAAGTGTATCAAATCTCATCAGTTACTTTGATCTTTCTAATAAATCAAACCTTATGAAGTTTAGTTCTTACTTTATCTGTTCAATCTTTTTTTAATCCTAGTGAATCAAAATCTATTACATTATTTTTATCCATTGTATGTACAAGTGTTCTGAAATGATTGTAGGCTGTAATTCAAACCTTATCTATTACGAGTGAATGTACATCTATTCTTTCATTATACATTGTAAAGTTGGTTAAATAATAATCTTGCTTTTTTTCGCATTTCATATAATATTAAATTATAAAGATAGTTTGGTTACGCACCTCCATTCTATCTTTTTTTATTGTCTTGTCAATTAAAATAGTAAAATAAATACTATTCTATAATAAATGAAATAGTACTCTACATAATCGCAATAGTACTGATTCGCTGTTTTAGTACTATTTAATATAGTATTAAAAGCTTGTTTTAGTACTATTCCTCTCTTTTTGAAATAGTATTCACATAGGAGTACTATTCCTCTTTCAACTTTGGCTTATCATAGCCTTTTTATTTTGTCTACTCTATTAAAGACTTTTCTTTTAATATTTTCTTTCTATATCATAAATATATTCTTATATATTCAAGTCCACATCTTACAATTCAGGTAATAAAAAAAGACCTATGATTATTTCATAAATCTTTTTGCTATCTTTTCTTTTTGCGCATCTGTAAGTTCTTCAGTTACATCTCTGTTTAGATTTGTGTTGTTCACTTCTTGTTTATCAACCCACTTATAATTATTCTTTAAATGAAAGATAGTTCAAGTTGCATTAAATTCATTATTTATTAGTCATTTAACGGCTCTAGTTTCAAGTATTTCCTTTATTGTGTGATAAACCTTGACAATTTCATTACATTCTTTTCTGTTATCTACCTGATGTATAAAGGAAGAACGGCTATAATCTTTTTCTAAGAATAGCTCTCAAATATAAATAATTGAAGTATCTGATTTTAATGCTTGAAGCATATCTTTTAGCTCTTCAATTACTACTTCATCACTCCAAGGAAGTATTCAAGGTCTTCCCCCTTGTTTATCAGGGTTTTGATTAGGGTTATTAGGACTAATCACTTTTCAAGTCTTTGAGACTTTTGGTTTAGTTGTTTCTATCATAATAATTTATTAAATTTAATATTGATTTCGTTTAAATGATCTTGAACTAATTCTCTTTTCGGTTAACTTAGTTCTTTAGTTAAATTTTCTATGCAATGAGTTTCGTACACTATTGTTTCCATAGTTTAATCGTTATTAATTAAATTAGGGTTTTCGTATATGTTTCAGATAATTTCTACTTTATGGAAATCTCATCTATCTAATATGTTATATAAACTTAAAAAATCTTGTGGGTTTCCCATTATTCATAAACTTCATGCCTTTTCTACTACTTCTCCTACTATATGATATGTTCTAATTATATCCCCTTCATATATTTCCTTTCAGTTCTTATCCTTGAGTCATGTGTATTGATTATGCTCTCAATTTACCCAGTTTTGTATATTTTTTAATCAGTTTATTATTTCTTTTAATGTATAATAAACAAATGATTCACTTATTACATCATAAGTTCTAAACTTTATTTCTCTCATAATCTCCTAGTTATTTTGTAAAATATCAAGTCCTCTACCACACCTAATTCCTGTAATAACTTTTACACCTACCGTAATTTACTAATGCCTAGTTGGTAGATGTCCCTAATGAGTACAGATAAGAGGTATAGTGGTTTTACATCTCATTAAGGTTGGTTATGAAAACTAAGCACGGTAGAAGACTTGAGTTCCAAAGGGGTTAAAATAAATTTACCAGTAGTAAAAATCCCCTCTGATTGTAAAAGATAGCTTTGTTCGAATTAGCTATCTTATGTTCTTATTATATGTATTTATTAAGAAAAATCAATATTAATGTTTATCTACCCAACAAAGCATAAGCTCTATTGCTTCCTTCTCTTCTTCAATAGCATCTAATACTTCTTGACTCTGTACTCAGTTTTCTAATTCATTTATTAATCTCATTGATTCATCTACACAGTCGCTTACTTCCTTTCATTGGAAACTTAAGTCTTTAGTGTTTATCATAGCAATCTTTTATTAAATAATTTCTTTTGTTCTTCTGTTGGTTCACCCCTTAATCAAAGAGCTTGCTCAATCTTAACTCTAGTAGCTAATTGTAGTTCTTGTCAGCTATTTATTAATTCTTGAGCTTCTTCTTTGTTCTCCTTCCATTGTTCAAGTGTTCTTTGTGGAATATTCATTATTTAATGTTAAATACTATTTTGTATTCTGCTTCTAGTTCTAATATTGCATTATCTGCTTTATCTTTAATAGAATAATATTGATTATTTATTGTGAAGTAATTTCTAACTTTGTGATATATTAATCAATCATCTGTCCCAACTATTTCATAACATTCTTCATCTATCTTAAACTCATACCCTCAATCATTATCATGACTCCATTTTTTGATAGTAGCCATTGCCTTACGTTTAGATAATTCTGTTTCAGCTTCTTCTTTAGTTAGGAAAATTCATCCATATGGGGCTATAGCTTTTGGTTTAATTACTGTACTTGAAGAAATATTTAGGTCAGAATCAAAAAAGTAGTATTCATCTCATCTTCTTAAATCATATATACTCTTCACTTCCTTAATCTCTTCAAACCATTCTTTGTTATCTATTCATAGACAAGTTGCTAAATCTAGTATTGTTCATATACTCTTTCATTCAATTAAATCAACACAGTTTCAAAAAGCTACTTCTCTTAATTTAAATATAGTTCCAGCTTCTGCTCAAATTATATCCTTTAGTAATTTATATTTTTCCATCTTTCTTAAATTATATTATTAAATTTATCGTACACCTGTTTCTGTGCAGCCTTTAGTGCTATGAGTGCCTTTTGTTTCTTAACTCTCAAAGCAAATCTTTCTTTATCGCATAGTATTCAATCTAATCTAGCTTGTATATCGTTTAATTGATATGAAAGATTGTTTTGTTCTCTTATTTCAGGAATATCGTGCATACTCTTTTCTTTAAGTAGTAAATCCCTTTGTAGGGAGGGGGTTAAAGTTTTCCTTCCCTTCTCAGCTTTTTGAAATTCATATCTCATTGAATCTTATCTAGCACTTCTTGTTCTTCTCAATCATCTGCCCACCAATTTAATTTTATCATTCTATCCTTTTAAAAAATTAATAATATCTAATAGCACCTTGTCTTCTTGTTCGTATAGTTCTTTTGTGATATCTAATTGTGTAATAAATCTATCATCTGCACAAGATTCAGTCCTATATAAATCTCAATTCTCGTGTATTTTAAATTCAATTCCTTTCTCATTACAATACATCATTAGATGTTTTAGAGATATTTTTCAATATTTTTCTTCTAATTCTTTTACAATTCTTGTATGATAATTTTCTAAATCTGTGAAGTCTTGTAAATTAGTTGAATTATTTCTATCAAATAAATATGTTATTTCATCTATCATATTAGATATATTTGAGTCATTGTCGCTTATATCTCATTTTACACTCTCTACTGTACATAGTATTTCTTGTAGTTGTTCTATTAGTTTCATTATTCCATATTTAATCAAGTAAATTATAACACCATTTATATCATCAAGAAGTTTTAATATCTCATCTACAACATCTTGAAATTCAAGACTGGAATACACCTATTTTTATTTCAGCTTCAACCATAGAATCCCATTTTTTGATTAAATTTCATTTTAAGTCATATTGATATACTTCCTTACTACTATGGTGATATTTTCATTTTCTATTAAAATTACAATTCAATCTTCTTCATTTATTAATCATATCCCTCATATTATCTCAATGAGTTCATAAAAATAGATTCTCAACTTTATTATTTGAAGGGTTATCATCTTTGTGGCATACACATATTTTAGGGTTATTG
>Ga0255053_10002027_pt1 | contig 10927 bp, 6 predicted proteins | sample JV7_2_22_MG_FD_188635 | JGI IMG/M metagenome (GOLD analysis project Ga0255053, IMG submission 188635) | Seawater microbial communities from Jervis Inlet, British Columbia, Canada - JV7_2_22 | ecosystem: Environmental > Aquatic > Marine > Inlet | place: Canada: British Columbia | collected...
GTTTGTTTCAAGAGGAGCTCCTCGAAGTTTAGCCCCTCATCAAAAGAGACGCCCAGGCCTAGCTTCAGAGTCCAATCGTCCTGGACCTGAACATGAACCGCCACGTTCCCGTCGGGCTGGGTCTGGATGTTCACCTCCGCCCACTTGATGAAGGGCCGGGCCCGAAGCTTCCGACCCGACTCCTCGATGAGGAAGGGATCGTAACAGTCGCCTTCCTCGAACAGGAGATCGCTCCGGATGTAGCTCTCCTTTGTGTTTATGTGGATCTTGTTGGCCAGCCGGAAAAGCGTGTTCACAACACCCCTACCCGCCGCCTGGTCCGGATCGAACACCTCCAAGCGCTCCACCTCGATGGTGGAGATGACGCCTGCGGGGCACTGTTGGGCCACACCGACGATCGGGGTGACGCAGGTTGCCAGGAAACCCCCCCCACCCAATAACCATCGGATAGCTGGTTGGCTCATGATCCCTCTCTGAAAAGCTGAATGCCGTTTTCGCACTGGTCCGGGGAAACGTACGCACGGAAACCCGGGGGTGATATTTCCCCTTGGTGGTAGACGGTGAGGCAAAGGGTAAATGGTGGGCGCGAAGCTGGAGACAGGCTAACGCCCGAGGGATAATCTGGAACCATCCACAGGAAGGTGCAAGAAGATGCCGGGGGCCCTCGGCTCGCTCTCCCGGCGTCGCCGAGAGACTTCTGGAGTCTGGACGCCGAGATCACCGCCCGCCCAGCGAGAGGTACCAGGCGGTATCCCAGTCCGAGCCTACACCGAATCCCACCAAGAACGGGCCGACTAGGGTGTCGACACCGATGAAGGCACTGGCGCCGAACAGAAGGTCCCCGGCATCGATCTGGCCACTTTCGGCCCAAATGTTCCCGGTCTCGGCCGTGGCGCCGACCCTGAGCTGACGAAGGAACTTGTAGTCGGGCCAATCCCGCAGCGTGCGGTCGTAGCGCAGGTACGCCAGCCCCAGGTAGCGGCCGGAGATGGCGGAGGTCCCGAGGCCGGACAACCGTCCGATCCCACCCAGACGGAAGTGACGGTAGAGGGGTACCGCTGTTCCGAAGCTCGTTCCGGCCTCGAGCCCCAAGCGCAGGGCATCCGGACCGCGGGAACCCCCGACGGACCCTCGGACCGAGGCAACATGAAAGCTCTGATCGCCCGCAGCCCAGTCGGTGGCGGCGGTCCATTTCACCTCCAACTCGGTGCCGTGGCTGGGGAAGAAGGGATGGTCCAGGCGATCGACCAGAATCCGGGTTGCCAGGCTGACCTCGTCGGCCTCCACGTCCACGGCGGCGGTGTCCGCACCCAGGGTCTCTCCGTCCAGGGCAACGTATTGGGGCGTAACACGAACCTCAGCCGAGGCCCCGATGTTGAAGCCGAGAGATCCAGCCAGGCGATGCCACCGCCCTCGGGCCAGGAACGCTCCCTCGTTGACGTCGGAGTGGGGCGGGGTGGTGAACCGGCTGAAGGATGCCTCGAGGGCCCCAAAGAATCGACCGGCATGGTCGAGGGGCTGGTAGAGGTCGCCCGAGATGGAGAGCGGATCCCCCAGGGTACCCGTCAACCGGGCCTCCCCGCCCCACCCGTTCAGCGGGCCGGCAAGATAGCTGAGGGTGAGTCGGTACCCGCTCTGCCCGGAGAGGTTGTCATTCACCCGAAGTCCCGGCCGGAGGTACCGGGGGCCCCAGGGCTTGTCCTCCAACAGGATCTCCAGCCCAACCTGGCCACTCTCCCGGACGAACCGGTAGCCCACCCTCTCGAACCAGCCCAGTCCGTAGATCCGCCCCAGATCTCGCTGTAGGAGCTCCGCGTCGAGCGGGTCGCCGGGACGGAGTCCAAGTCGGGACAGGATGACCGCCTCGTTCAGGGCCGTTGAGCCGGACACTCTGATGAAGTCCACGGTGGGGAGGTCGGTGGAGGGGTTCACTCGGCCTGCGCGGGACCGCTCCCAAGCCGCCTCAGAGAGAGCGTAGCGGGCGAGTTGGTCCTCGAATCGGCGGGCCTCTTCTTCGCCGTACTGAACCGTCTCCATGATCCGGTCGAAATCGAGCGTCTCGATCCCGTGGAGGTCCGGCCACATGAGGACATCCTGGTCCCGGAGCTTTTCCCGGGAGCGGACCTGCCCCCGCTCGATCAGGAGGTTGTTCATGCGGCCGGCGACTGCCAGCGCCGTCTCGAACTCCTCCTTCTCCCGCAGCGGGCGGGGCATCTCGACGGCGATGATGACGTCCGCTCCGGCCTCCAGCGCCAGCTCCACAGGGAGATTCATGGCGATCCCTCCGTCCACCAGCAGGAGGTCGTTCAGGGCCACCGGCGCGAAGACCCCGGGGAGAGAAAGGCTCGCTCGAATGGCATTCGCCAGGCTGCCCTCCTCCAGGATGACCGCCTCACCGGTAACGACGTCAGCCGCTACCGCCCGGAAGGGGATCGGCAGTTCGTCGAACGAGTTGATCCCGGTGACCGGACCGGTGAGCATCTGCAGCAGGAAGTTGAGGTTCTGGTCCGGCAGCAGCCCCCGGGGTAGCTGGGGGCTGAATCCCTTCATTCCCAACTCCAGGTCCACGGTGAGAAAGAAGTCCTCCTCCTTCCGCCGCATGGACCGGTCCCGCCGGGGGGGACGTGCAGCGAACATGCTGCTCCAGTCGATGGCGGCCATGGCCGACTCCAACCCTGTGGCATCATAGCCCACCGAGTACACGCCCCCTACCACCGCACCCATGCTGGTTCCCAGGACCAGGTCGACCGGGACCTGCATCTCCTCTAGAACCTTGATGACTCCCACATGGACGCCACCCCGAGCCCCCCCACCGGCGAGAACGAGGGCTACGCAGGGCCGGTCGAGGCCCTCACAAGCCTTGCTCTGGGCTACGGCGTGCTGAGTGGGAGCCAGAGCCAGAAAGAGAGCGCCGGCGATGATCGTTACTCGAGAGGTCCGGCGGATCCGGGTCATATAGTTCGCTGTCGGGATGGGAAAGGAATCTCCCTGCAAATCGGTCCTTCCTGGGGGTCCCTCAGTTTCCATTGACGTGTGGCGCCACCAGCTCGACAGTCATCTGGGCACCACGGCGAGCTTCCCGGGCGTCGTCCCTGGAATAGAACCCGGATGGTGTCAGATCCTCGGCGCCGTTGAAGGCCAGTTCTCGGTCGCGGCGAAGGTTCCGAGAGATCTCGGATAGCTTTCCCAGCTCTCCCACCAGCGTCTCCGGCAATCGATCCCTTTCCGCAAGCAACACATCGGAGACGTCGTGGACGCGGGGTGGATCTACCCCTCGGGCGCGCAGGAGAGCTTTCAGCGAAAGCTCGACGATCTCCTGCGATTCTCTCACCACGTCCGCCCAACTCTCTGCCTCGAAAAGAAAGTCGAGAGCCCGAAGTCGGATTTCGGCTCGACGGATGTAATCTCTGGCCAGGCCCGGGTTCTGCATCTCAGGCAACCTCCACCCAGTAAGGGTGTCCGCCACTCCACCGTCGGGTCAACTCTCCTGATGCGGTCCGTCTTCGGATCTCCGCCAGGCGCCGAGACAGGACCAACTCTCTGTCGAAGAGCACGATGCCATCGAGGACGACCTCCGCCCAGAGGCCGGTGATCCGCGTCCCGCCGGCCGGAAGATGAACGAAGTGGGGCTCGATGGAGTGGCCGGCCCACTTGAGCGGAGACCGGTCCCACGCCCGGTAGAGTGGTCGGTCGATCTGGACTTCGGACCTCAGGACAATGAGGAGATCGATATCTGACCCCTCCATCATCTCGCCCCGGGCCCAGGAACCGAAAGCCACCACTCCCAGGATGTTGACCCCCATGAGGTTGATGGCCCTTTTCATGCCCTCGAGGATCCCTCCCGGAAGATCAGTCGGTGGAAGAGCGAGGCTCCTGGAACAGTACTCGTTCAAAGACAACCCCGCCGCAGTCGCAGAGTCACGCAGAAAGGCGTGGAGGTCCGGATCGATTCTCAGGACAAAACGGCCCGAGGGGCGGTCATCTTTCGAATTCTGTTGATTAGTATCATTCATCCTATATCCATGATACTATGCCTCTTTCCGGGGATCAAGGAGAGGCGGGAGGGGAGCGGAAGATCCGAGTATGGCGTCCAGGAGCGACGCACTCCGTTTCCTCGCTGGACCACCTACGCCGCCGCCCCCTTCCATCGGGTCTTAACCATGAAAAACCTCCTTGTGATGAGGGAAATTCATGGTATATTGGAGCTATGATCAACCGAGACCCCCTCCTGAACACCCTGAATCGCGCCCTCGCCCGCAGCCGAGTAGTGGTGCTGACGGGGCCACGGCAATGTGGCAAGACCACGCTGGCCCGCGAACTACTCGACGAGGAGTCCATCAACTACTTCGACCTAGAGGATCCCGCCAGCCTGGCCCGGCTCGACGAGCCCATGACCGCGCTGAGGCCGTTACGCGGCTTGGTGGTGGTCGACGAGGTACAGCGTCGGCCGGATCTATTCCCCGTACTCCGTGTGCTGGCCGACCGAAGTGACTCGTCCGCGCACTTTCTGATTCTCGGAAGCGCTTCGGGTGATCTCCTCAGGCAGACATCGGAGAGCCTTGCCGGCCGAATGGAGCAGGTGACCATGGGCGGATTCTCGTTGGACGAGTTGGGGCCGGAGGCGGAGGAAGCTCTATGGCTGCGGGGTGGTTTTCCCCTGTCGTACTTGGCCGAAAACGAGGTGGACAGCGTAGCGTGGCGAAAGAGCTTCATTCAGACCCTGCTGGAACGGGACTTCCCGCAGTGGGGGGTCCGTGTACCGGCGGTGGCGCTACAACGCTTCTGGGCCGTGGTCGCGCACTATCACGGACAGACCTGGAACGCGGCAGAGCCAGCCCGGGCCCTCGGCGTGGGCGAGTCCACAACCCGTCGTCATCTGGATTTGCTGACCGACGCATTCATGATCCGGCAATTGCAGCCCTTTCACGCCAACCTTCGAAAGCGACAGGTGAAATCGCCCAAGATCTACGTGCGCGACAGTGGACTCCTCCACCAACTGCTGGGTGTCGACTCCCTCAAGGCGCTCCTCACGCACCCGAAGATCGGAGCCTCCTGGGAGGGGTTCGTCCTCGAACAGCTGTTGGGGTCGGTGCCTCATGACGAGGCCTTTTTCTGGGCGACGCACCAAGGTGCTGAGATCGACCTGGTGCTGCGTCGAGGAGACGAGTTGCTTGGGGTGGAGTGCAAGCGCACCGATACGCCGCGGCTCACGCGCTCTATCGTGATCGCAATGGAGGACCTGGGTTTGGAGCGGGTTGCGGTTGTTTATCCGGGGGTGAAGCGGTTTCCGCTGTCCGAACAGGTGGAGGCGGTGCCTCTGGCTGTGATGGGTGGGCGGGGGTCCGTTTTTTCTGGTGACGCGAAAACCTTTGAACCCTAGTCCCTACCCGCGTGCAGGATCCCGTGTACGTCGTCAGACCAGATGTACTTTCGCCCCCCCCCGAAGCGTAATATTCTTGCTTCACCAACCCACCCGTGAAGGCGATCCAGGAAGATGAAAGAACACGACGGAGGAGTATCAATGGCTAATCCACGATCGAAACTACGCAGCATTGTCAGAAACCTGCTCGCCCTCAGCATCATGTCCCTCGTCCTGCCCGGCGGCCCGGCTCTGGGGCAGGAATGGACGCTGGAAAGGGAGCAGCTGGCCGAAAAGGCGAAACCCTATTCCCCCTACGTGGATCAATTCTTCCCCCAGCGGGTGTTCTTCGGCGACACCCACCATCACTCCTCGTATTCCGTGGACAGCGGTTTGATTGGAAACACGCTCGGCCCGGACGTGAGCTTCCGGTTCGCTCGTGGTGAGGAGATCATATCCAACACCGGCCAGCGGGCACGATTGATCCGGCCGCTGGATTTCCTGGTGGTTTCGGATCACGCGGAATATCTCGGCATCGCCGATCTTCTCAACACCAGAAACCCCGAATTGCTGGCAACCGAAGTTGGCCAGGAGTGGTACGCATACATGCAGGAGGGCGGGGAGGCCGCCTGGCTCGCTGTCGTGGCAATGATGGAGGACTTCAAGAGTGGCACACCGCGATTCCGGGACCCCAAAGTCGAGCGCTCCGTCTGGGATCGGGTCATCGACATTGCGTCCGAATACGACGACCCCGGCACCTTCACCGCGTTCAACGGATACGAATACAGCTCGGTCGCGAACATGAACAACCTGCACCGGGTCGTGATCTTTCGGGACGGGCCCGATCGGGTGAAGCAGGTCATCCCCTTCGGCGCCTTCGACAGCTCGGATCCCGAGGATCTCTGGGCCTTCATGGCCGGATATGAGGAGAAGACCGGCGGCCGGATCCTGGCGATCCCCCACAACCCCAACATCAGCAACGGCGTCATGTTCGCGGAGACCGTCAACGGTCAGGCCATGACCCGCGACTACGCCGAGCGCCGCGCTCGCTGGGAACCTCTGCTCGAGGTCACCCAGATGAAGGGTGATAGCGAGACGCATCCTTTCCTTTCCCCGGAAGACGAGTTCGCGGACTTCGAGAACTGGGACCAGGGCAACACCGAGGCTACCCCCAAGGAAGACTGGATGCTGCAGTACGAGTACGCCCGTTCGGCGCTCCAGGTGGGGATCCGACTGGAGGAGACGCTCGGAGTTAATCCTTTCAAGTTCGGGATGATCGGGAGCTCCGATACCCACACCAGCATGTCCACCACCCGCGAGGACAACTACTTCGGCAAGCTCCCCAGTCTCGAGCCCAGCGCCGAGAGGACCTTTGAGGCGTTCCTGCGCAACCCGGGGACCGGCGAAGTTGCCGTCTGGTCCTGGCAGGCGAGCGCCTCGGGGTTGGCCGCCGTGTGGGCGAGAGAGAACACCCGCGAGGCGATCTTCGACGCCATGGCCCGGAAGGAGGTCTACGCCACCTCCGGTAGCCGGATCACTGTGCGGGTCTTCGCCGGCTGGGATTTCCAGGCCGACGAGGTCGAGCGACCCGATTTTGCGGCTCAGGGCTACGCCCGCGGGGTGCCGATGGGAGGAGAGCTTGCGAGCGCGCCTGCGGGTGCAGCGCCCACCTTCATGGTTCGGGCGCTTCGCGATCCGGACGGCGCCAATCTCGATCGAGTGCAGATCATCAAAGGTTGGCTGGACGCATCAGGTGAGACCCAGGAGCGCATCTATGACGTCGCGGTCTCCGATGGCCGGACCATCGGTTCCGACGGCCGGTGCAAGACGTCGGTGGGCAGCACGGTGGACATCCCCAACGCGACCTACACCAACTCCATCGGGGATGCCCTGCTGATGGGCTACTGGAAGGACCCCGATTTCGATCCCGACGAGCGTGCTTTCTACTACGTGCGGGTCATCGAGATCCCCACTCCCCGCTGGACGGCCTACGACGCCAAACGCTTCGGAATCGAGATGGCCGAGGAAGTAACCATGACCGTGACCGACCGGGCCTACACGTCGCCGATCTGGTACGGGCCGGGGGGTTGAGGACGTGGTAGGGTAGGGGGCCGGGGCAGTCGGGCCTCCGGCTGGGCAATAAGGAAAGAGGGAGCGGCCTTTGGTCGCTCCCTCTTTCATGTTCCATATACCACGTGTTTCTGTATACCACTAAGGTGTACTATCGCCCCCCCGCCACGACGCCTAATATTCCCGCTTAACCACCCGAGCCGTGTAGGTACCTCCGGCCGCCTGCGCTGCCCTTGCGGCAGCAGCCCGAGGGGCAGGCCGGGAGGGTCTGCAGAGCCGCGATGGCCTGGGGGATGATCACACCAATCCGAGAGCTGAATCTGATCATGTATCGCCTGATCGCTATTCTCGCGTTTCTCGTCTGCCTGCTGCCGGCGACGCCGGCAGCGGCGCAAGACCGACCTGGCCGGACGGTGACCATCGGGATCGTCACCGACGGTCCTTTCGAGCGCCACCTCGAGCTCCTGGACCTCTTCCGCAGCGAAGCTATCGAGCTACTGTCGATGGATTTCGACATACGCCTGCCCGATGACAAGCTGCGGCAAGGTGACTGGACCCTGGCAGGTGTCGAGAGCGCCGTTGAGCAGCAGTTGAGTGACCCGGAGGTCGATCTTGTGGTCACGCTGGGCGCTCTATCGTCCCACGTGGCCGCCCAACGAGGCAACCTGCCGAAGCCCGTTGTGACCCCCATGGTCTTCGATGCAGAGTTGCAGGAGTTGCCCCGTGAGGGCGGTGGCAGCGGCGTAGAAAACCTCAGTTACGTTGCACTGCCGGGTGGACTCGACATCCTCGCTTTTCAGGAAATCGCTCCCTTCCGGCGCGTCGCGCTGCTGGTCAATGGTCCCCTGGCGGAAGCGATCCCCCAGCTGGCTGACCGGGCCAGGGAGGCGACCCAGGCCGTCGGGGTGGAGCCTGTTGTCATTCCGGTCGAATTTTCGATCGATACGGTCCTGGAGGCGCTTGAGAGCCAGTCGGTAGAGGCCGTCTACGTGTTGCCGCAGATGCAGCTCTCGGAGGCGGCCTGGGAGAACCTGGTCCAGGGGCTCATCGATCTACGGCTTCCCAGCTTCTCCTGGTTCGGGCGCCGTGAGGTGGAAGATGGAATTATGGCGGGCCTCCGCCCCGACCGTTTTTGGCAGCGCCTGGCTCGCCAGGTCGCGCTCAACGTCCAGAGCATTCTGCTGGGCGAGGAGCCTTCGAGCTTGCAGGTGGCATTCGCCGGGCAGGAGCGCCTCACCATCAACATGGCCACGGCCCGGGCCATCGGAGTGTACCCCAGCTGGAAGGTCATGACGGAGGCAGAGCTCGTCGCCGAGGAAGAGGGACCGGCGGCCCGCCGCCTGACGCTGGAGAGCGCCGTGCGCGAGGCGGTGGAGGTGAACCTCGACCTGGCGGCACAGGACAGGGCTGTCGCCGCGGGCGCGGAAAACATAAACCTTGCCCGGTCGGTGCTCTTGCCGCAGGTCGATGTTGGGGCCGACTGGAGTTTGATCGACGAAGATCGGGCGGAGAACGGTTTCGGCTTACAACCTGAGAGGCTCTTCTCCGGTTCGGCGACACTGACCCAGGTCCTCTTCAGCGAGCCCGCCTGGGCCAATCTCTCGACGCAGAACTCGCTCCAGCGGGCACGCGAGGAAGAGCGCGAGACCGTGCGTCTGGACATCGCGTACGACGCCGCCGTCACTTACCTCAGCGTCCTCAAGGCGAAGACCTTCGAGCGGATCGAGCGCGAGAACCTGAACGTCACACGCGAGAACTTGGAACTGGCCCAGATCCGCGAGTCCGTTGGTACAGCGAGCGCGGGCGAGGTCTACCGCTGGCAGGCTCAGATAGCCAACGACCGCCAGGCCGTCATTGACACCAACACTCAAAAGAACCTGACGGAGATCGGACTCAACCGTATTCTACATCGCCCGTTGGAGGAGCGTTTCGACACGGAGGAGACCGAGATTGAAGACGCTGCCATTATGGCCGGGCAACAGCGTCTCAATTCCTACCTGGACAATCAGTATAGCTTCGGCATTTTCCGTCGCTTCATGGCGGAAGAGGCACTGAGAGGTTCCCCCGAGATCCGCTCGCTGGATGCCATTGCCGCGGCACAGAGCCGCAACCTGGACTCCGCCAACCGCGCCTTTTGGGTGCCGAGCCTGGCGCTGCAGGCTGGTCTCGATGACATCTGGGCCCGCAACGGCGCAGGCTCGGAGCCGCCAGCCGGATTTCCGGTGGAGCAGAACGATTTCAGCTGGTCGGTCGGCGTGAACCTCTCATATCCCCTGTTCAACGGTACCGAGCGTTATGCCGAGCGCAACCGGGCGACCGAGGAGCTCGCCCGCATCCAGCTGGAGCGGGACGCGGTGGTCGAACGTGTGGACCAGCGTGTGCTCAGCTCGCTCCATGAGATGGGCGCCTCGCTGGCGAACATCGAGCTTTCGAGCGACGCGGCCGAAGCGTCGGCCAACAACTTCCAGCTGGTGCAAGACTCCTATAGTCGAGGCGTCGCATCGATCATCCAGCTGCTCGATGCGCAGAATGCCTCTCTGGTCGCCGAACAGCTGGCGGCCAGCGCAGTCTACGATTTCCTCATCGACCTCATGGGAGTTGAGCGCGCGGCGGGAAGGTTCGACTTCTTCACCAGTGAAGAGGAGCGGGAAGCGTTCTTCCAGCGCCTCGAGGCGTACTTCGAGGAGGCCGGCGGGCCACTTGGAAACTGAGCCAGGAACCACAGCCAAAGAAGGCGGAGATGAAGATGTATTTGACAGCAACCCATGCCGGCCGCGTAAGGCTGGCCCAGTTCGTTTCTATTGGCCTGTTGACGTTCGTCGTCGCCTGTGGCGGTGAGGAGCAGGCCGACGAGACCCCCGTCGCCCGCCCGGTAAGGATGCTCACCCTGGCCGGCGGCGTCAGCGAGGGTGCCTTGGAGTACCCCGGCGTCATCTCGCCGACCCAGAACGCCGAGTTGGCCTTCGAGGTCGCGGGTCGCATCGTCGAGTTCCCCGTCGACGAGGGCCAGGCGGTCGAGCGGGGTCAGGTGCTGGCGCGTCTGGACGCCCGCGACTATGAGGCCTCCCGGGACGCCGCGGCGGCCTCGATGAACGCGGCAAGGGCGGACTACGACCGCTACCGGGAGCTCTACGCTTCCGACGCAGTCTCGCAGCAGGAGCTGGAACTCAAACGGCGCAACTACGAATTGACCGAGGCACGGAACCGAACGGCCGAGAAGGCTTTGGCTGACACACGTCTGCAGGCCCCGTTCTCCGGCACCGTGGCGCGTAAGCTGGTCGACGACTTCCGGAACGTGCAGGCCAAGGAACCCATTCTTGTCCTCCAGGACGAGTCGGGACTGGAAGTGGTCGTGAACGTTCCGGAGCGCGATTTCGTGCTGGTCGCCCCCGGCCTTACGCTGGAGGAGCGAACGGCCAGAACCAATCCCCAGGTGGAGCTGAGCTCGCTGCCTGGACGACGCTTCCCCGCGACGCTCACCGAGTTCGCCACGACGGC
>Ga0255053_10002028_pt1 | contig 10924 bp, 8 predicted proteins | sample JV7_2_22_MG_FD_188635 | JGI IMG/M metagenome (GOLD analysis project Ga0255053, IMG submission 188635) | Seawater microbial communities from Jervis Inlet, British Columbia, Canada - JV7_2_22 | ecosystem: Environmental > Aquatic > Marine > Inlet | place: Canada: British Columbia | collected...
CTTCAAAAAACATCCCGAAGAAGAGCAATTGAAATCGGTCGACGGCACTACGATATCGGAAACGATCTTTTCACCGTCATGTTGGACCGGCAAATGAACTATTCCTGTGCATACTGGCAGCAAGCCGACAACCTCGACACTGCCCAGGAGGCTAAGCTTGATTTGACCTGTCGTAAACTAATGCTCGAAGAAGGCATGCGAGTCCTGGATATCGGTTGCGGCTGGGGAGGGTTTGCCGTTTATGCAGCAAAAAATTATGGCGTTGAAGTGGTTGGGATCACTGTCTCCCAGAAGCAAGCCAAATTGGCCCGTGAACGGATCGGAGAACTTCCGATTACCATCGAACTAAAAGATTACCGGGATCTCCAGGAGCGTTTTGACCGAATTGTTTCCATTGGTATGTTCGAGCATGTCGGTCTGCCCAATTACCGTGAGTACATGGAATCGGTTCTCGAATGTTTAAATTCAGATGGATTGTTTCTGTTGCATACGATCGGTGGCAATACCTCAACCAACGCCACAGATCCCTGGATTGAAAAATACATTTTCCCAAATTCCATGCTGCCTTCAGCTTCTCAAATCAGTGCTGCTGCAGAAGGACTGTTTGTACTGGAGGACTGGCACAGTTTCGGCCATTATTACGATCGTACACTGATGGCTTGGCATAAAAATCTTACAAATAACTGGGATCAATTAAAAAGCGTTTACGATGAACGCTTTTACCGCATGTGGATCTATTATTTGTTGTCCTGTGCGGGGACCTTTCGAGCCAGGCGCAACCAACTATGGCAGATTGTATTTTCCAAAAAAGGCTGTGAAGGCGGATATGAAACCATCCGATAGCCATGTGCTCTTAAAGGGAGGTGAAAACAAGCACCGTTGATTATATGAGATAATCAAAGGTATTGAAATCAATGAATTTATTGCATATACCATATGGATACATGCAATGTATCTAATTTTTGCATCTGGTGTCAAACCATGGTCCAGAAAAAGAAGGCTTTTGGTCAATAAAAAGGGCAAATCAATGCACTAAGATTCCCCCTATCCACCTGAGATTAAAATCAGATATCACAGGAATTTTCAGAACTGATATTTACAGTTTTGTATGGAATATCTGTGGTTTAATTTGAAAGTGGCTATATGTAAAGTTTATGCCTTGGTTTGAAGAGATACTCCGCAACATTGGTATCCCGCATAAATTCAACTAAGAATTGATGAAGTTCTTTACCAACATCCAATTGATCTGAAATGATATCCTTCTGTTGGCTGGGATCCATAGAAAGATCGTAAAGTTTTGACTGTCCTTTTTTCGGGCTGTAAAGGAGGGAATAATTTTCGCTGGTAATTGTCGTCACTGTCGGGGCTTTCAGCATGCGAAGGAAATTATCGACCGACCTTACCGGATCACCGGGATTGGCGAAGGGTATACTGCTGACAGTAAATTCACGCCCGCTTACGATAGAATCGTTTGTTTTCGTCAGGAGTGATTTACCTTCAACAAAATCGGGTATGTCAAACCCAAATATTTCCAGCACTGTCGGCATAACATCAACGGCCGATGTTAACTGGCCATAAACGCCCGCTGATACGCTGGGGATGTATATTAACAGAGGGATATTTATAATCTCCTCGTAAAGAGGTGAATAGGCCCATATTCCGCCTTCAGTCTGCTTATCCCATTCGTCCAAAGTTGGGTATTTCCCATTCGACCCCATATCATAAACCATCTTTCCGAAGAGCCCACCGTGCTCTCCGAAATAGAAGCCGTGGTCCGAAGTAAAGATAATAGCTGTATTTTCCATTAGACCCATATTTTCAACCCGACGCAGAAGATACCCCAGCCATGTGTCCACCATGGAAATCTCTCCACAATACGTGGCATGCGCCTTTTCAAGCCTTTCCTGCTTGAATCCGGGCACATCCTTCCAGCACCCATAGATCGGTTCGATAATTTCTCCATCATAATCCGGCCAGTACCTCTCTGTATAGTAGGCAGGGGCGTCCCAAGGTTCATGGGGATCCCATGTGTCAATATACAGGAAGAAGTCTTCCTTGTAGTGACGTTCCAGCCATTGCACCGCTTTGATGAATGTTTTAGGCGCGTTATGGTCTGACTCAAAGCGCCACGCCGCACGTGTATCCTGTGACTCGTGCCGTCCGTCTTTCAATTTTTTGGCTCCGGAACCCTCCTGACCGACATTCATGAAAAAACTTCTGAACCCGCGATCATAATTCATGCCGCCCCGCAGATAGAAAGGCGTGTCGACAACTGCCGATGTATGCAGCCCTTTTTGGGACAGGATCTCTGCCAGCGTGATTACGTTTGAAGGTAAAGGCGACCACCCCATGAAAGACATGGAATAACGCCCCGTAAAGTAATCCGCACGGGCGGGCATGGTTGGAAATCCGGCCGCATAATGCCGCTGAAACCGGATCGATTTTGCTGCCAGCATATCCAGAGAAGGGGTTTGAATCTGTTTGTTGTCATAAGCTCCGATGTGATCCCGTCTAAACGTGTCCGAAGTTATCCAGATTACATTCATTTTGAGTTATTTTTTCCTTCTTTTAATTATTGCCTCAACACAAACTGCTCAACTGAGTCGCACACCATTTTTTGTGGTAAGCTAAGATAAAACGTGGGCTACGATATCATGCCATCCTTAGTAATTAAAACGTAGCCGAATTACCTATTATGATCTTTCATGATCATCTGGTAAGAGATATGACCCATCTGACACACTAGCATGTTGCGGCATGATATGGTCTGGATGGATCTTTGGGATATGTTGGAGCTGTAAAAAATGAGTGCCTGAGATAATTGGTTTTTATAGCAGATACATTTATTCTAAGAGGCGATGTGAAAAGGTTATGTGTAACGCAAAAGTCAGTGATGCGTACCGAGATAAATTACTCTCTGTCAATAAAGACAATTTGCATATCGTCGTCATTCAATGCCACTTGATGACCCCTGGTACGCATTAAATGCACTGCCTCGTTATGACCTCGTTCGTTCATAAATGATCTCTTTTTTAATAACAGCATACTAATCACAAACGTGATGGCTGGAACGATCTTTATCCTGAGCCATAAAAGGCATCTCCGGCACCATTCCTTTCATCATTTCGCTGCACTTTCTCATTGCTTGCATTGTGAGGTCATTTACTATTTCCTTTCCGAATGAAATTGCCTTTTCCTGAGCTTCGTCACGCTTTCCGCTATCACACAAAGATTTTACCTCCGCCTCGAACTGATATGAACGTTGCTCAAGCACTTTTAATTTTGCTTGATCAACATTTTGCATACAAGCTTGCATTTTCTGCATCTGTTGCATCATCTTCTGCGTGTCTCCCTCGTTCATACCCTGATAATTCTGTGCACCGGTTACCATCGGTATTAACAGTAATAGAATAATTGCTGATATTTTCATATTTTCTTCTCCTTAAAGATTTTATTATTAACTGTTCCGCGATTTTTGTTTCCATTTTTTGGAAACATAACACATAAAGATTAAACACGAAAAGCACTATCAATTCAATAATCGCAAATAAATCAAAAAATCAAGCCAGTTAATACCATTTTGACATTTTTCTTCACTTTTATGAAATGTATAGAATCGGCTAGTATCTGTTCCATATTAGGACCGAAAAATGCTGCTTTTTGCAAAGAAAAAGGACAAATCCATGTGATAAGATTCACCCGTTTGAGTTGAGATACAATTTAGCTGGATTGTATTGGGTCTGTCAAATTATCGGTCTGTTAAAATCGGATTTTTCCAGGAAAATATTTAGCACTGACAACCAGTTGAATCATCTATAAGAATACAGGCTAGAAACGAATATCCGATGCTTTTCAGCAAGCTAAAGGGGCTAGAACTAAAGTGGCTTTCTTGTTAGGAGAGTGAAAGAAAATCCCGGTTGATTGGTCCCCCGTTCTGTTCCCAGGTCGGGGGAAAACCCGGCTGTGAAAAAATCACAGCATAAATCTCCTCTTATTTTTTTCTATGCAGCACCTCCTTTCTCGGGTCTTGTTTTCCCGACTTAAAGAATTTTGCGCTTCAAGAAGCGCAATGCATTCTGACTAATAGGTATTATTCTCAAAGTCAAGACTTCAAGTTGATACCTTGCACTGGTCGTAATCGTCGTTTTCAATAACTTCGATATACTGTGGGGAAAGCTTTTGTAAAATTAAAAACCGGGACGGCTTGTTTAAGGCTGTCCTGGTAATGAAGAATACTCATGTTATTCCTCGAAACCCGAAAGTCAAAAATCAGAGCACTTATAGACACAGTCCTGCGATAACTTGACGCTCGAAACTAGGTGTTCAGCTACTATATATAGGGTCTTGAGGGATGCTGGAAATTAATGTTTTGATGAACATTGTATTTGCAATTCCTCGGAAATTGACCATCGGAAATAGTGCATACTCATAGACATATTCCTTTCGTTGGTATTGTATTTGAAAGTTCTATCTGTTCATTTTGTCCTTTTGTCAGGGCAATCTTCAAATCCAGCACAATCTGGTTGATCTCACGCGCTTTTTGCATTCCCTGAATGTTTCGTAGGGCCCACTTGGTTGATATTTCCTTTTCCTGTTCCCAGTTCAGCTCCAGCCCCTGGATGGACATCATCGCATCGATGCTGTCCATGAAACCGAGGATTAAATCGGGGCGGAACTGCAGCATCTCGATCAGTTCCTCAACCGGCAGGTCCGGCCAGCCGCGCTTGATTTCAAGAATCATCTCAACCCGCAGCAACAGCATCTGAGCATAACTGTCCACCAGTTCACGGCTAAGCGAAATTACACTCGGCTTTATTTCCAGTGGGCTTTTCATTCCCTGGTTCATGCACAGCTGGTAGTGCTCCAATTTGATCTGCATGGCTGCGGATTGCGCGTTTTGGTACATCTCCCACTCCTTATCCTCCCATTTTTTTTATTAGATTTTCATAGGCCGACTTATCAGCCTCTGATAGTGTTGCCGTATCGCCCTGCGCTGCGTTTGACAGTAAGGCTGGCTGCAAAAAAATTGCTGCCGCAAGCAGCGTGAAGAACATCCTGTAAGCATTATTTTTCCGATTTGATTTCATAAAGCGTCTCCTTTATTGTCTAATCTGACTATAAGCGAGGTGCATTTTTATTTGGTCATGTTTTGCAGCTAAAATCGGAATTTCATGCCGACAAAAGGGCCTTTCAATTCAAGGTTGCCCAAAACCTTTCTGTTTTCGAGTTCCCACTCGAGGTAGCGGTAACCGGCGACCGTATCGATCTTGCTGAACCGGTAGCCGATGCCGGCCATGGCCTGCCATGTCAGGTCCGAATAGCCGGTGCCGATATCCAGGTGAAACGACAAGTACCAGCTCTCGGAAAAGTTCACGTTGCCGCGCAGCCCGACAATCCCGTCCCAAATATTGCCCGAATCGGAGGAGCCGCGACAGGCAGATCGTCAGGGGCGTCTCACCGAGTGGGCAATGCGCTTCAACTGTCGGTTGTACTTCCTCTCGGCCGCTTCCGACCCCCAGTACATCAAAACAAAAATCGACTTTTTGTCCGGGCTGAAAAAATAGGCCGAAACCTTGATAGGGCTGCCGTCCTCCCTGGCCTTGCCGGCACCCTTGCGCCGAAAGAAACGGATGCCGTTGTGGGTGAAAGTCTCGGGCGGATCGACTTCCTCGACGGTCACCCACTCCCGTACGATGATACTCACCTCTTCGACGGATTTTTCGATCGCCTTGACGGGGTCAGGGTGCACCCACTTATCATCCAAAACCCACAGTTCGATCTCGATCTCCTTGTCCGGTGAAAAGACGCTGATTCCCTTGGCATAGTCGGGATCGGGCTTCACCTTCCAATCGTCGGGAAATCCAATCGAAAAAACCGGTTTGTCGGCTGGGAAGACAAGGATTTGTTCCGCAGGGGCCTTGCCGGCGAATACTAGCAGCAACGTGGCTGTTGCCAGGACGGTTAAGATTGATTTCATAACGGTTCTCCTCCTTTCATTCAAACTCGTGGTTTTCTACTTACCACCGCTTGGTTGCATGCTACGATCGGTGGTTACAATTTATTACGGCTTCTCTCAAACGCATCGAGATTCGGTGTTTCGATCTCGCTCCCGAAACTGCCTAAATCGGCCGAACCCATGTCGTCGGCCATGGAACATATCACCATCAATATCATGTTGTTTGGATTCCATAGGGACGGACAAGAGTCTATTTTTTAAGTGCTCCCTTCACGCCACTGGAAGCACACTGCATCGGGTGATCCCTCATCTATCTGCGCCGAGCGCGCCCTGCACTCCGGCTACTTCTGGCACGCTGCTGATATTGGTTGCTGCGATACTGCCCTGTCTTCCGTGAACTATAATCATGCTTCAGTTGTGGTTGTGGTTTTTGAACGGATTTCCAGGAGTTGCCCGACCGTTTCTGCCATGATCCGCTATCGCTGCGTTTGTACACATTACCGTTGCGCCCGGCATACACGTCGCCGTATTTGCTTTTCCCGGCAAACCCGCTATTTCCCGTCCTTTTGTTGTATCCCCCTGCAACCTTCGCCCCTTTGGATGTTTCCGCTGCGGCTACGGTACCGCGCTGGTTGGAGCGGTGACCGCTCCGGGCCCAGTTGTCTCCATCCTCCACCACAGAGCGCCCCCATGATCCGTAAGGTGTCTTTGCGCCGACCTGGGCACCGGATCGACCCGTGTGGGGGTTATACGCCTCCCTGGCGAAGGCTCCCCCTTGAGGGCCGTACCGGTAGGCACTCCGTGAGTAGGTTCCCGTTGCCGGGTTGTAGCTCGCCGATCGCCCGGCGCCCCCGTAAGGGCCGTAGGCTTGAGCACTGCGGTAGAAACCGCCGTGATAATAGTCGTAACGGGCGGCGCTGCCGTATGCGTAGTAGTGGGAATGGTAGTGATAATGATGATAGTGGTCATGGCCGTGGCCGATGGCATACCCGAGACCGAACATGATTAGACCGGTGGTCGCGACATAGGTGCCGGTGTATCCGCTCGTATAACCGACGGTCACCGTGTCGGGTGTGGACTCATACACGTACACATAGGTCACGTTGTACTTGGGATGGGTCGATGGGATCGTATAGATCGCCTGGGGGACCTTTGTGCACACCTTCCAGGAACCCGATGGCGATGAACTGCAGAACCACACCCCATTGTGGCAAACATAATATGCACCGGCCACCTGGAATACATTATATGGCGAGTTGATCGCGTAATACACCGACGTCCCATCGATGACGACAAATTGGGGTTTTCCTTCATACACCACCGTTACCGTGGCAGTGCTGCGATTGACTGTTGCTTTTTGCGGGATGGATGCAAGCAGGACTGCCGCCTCCGCCTCCGGCGATCCGGGAACCGATGTCAGAACATGGCTCTTGGGATGGTTGATGGGAATGTTTGCAAACGCTTGCGGGAGGTCCGCCGATGCAGCGGACCAGGGGCCGTCGAGTTGTTTTGCCCGGAACCATCTCCCGGCAGTCAGAAAATACCAATTTCCTTCGGCCGAATGCAAAAACAGATCGCTGTTTGTATTGGTGACGTATAGAATCGGCGTGCCGGAAATCGGGCTCAAAGAGGGGGCACCGTTCGTAACGATCAATTCTGCCGGTGTTTGGGATGCAAAAACCATCGGGACGGTTTTTACCGGTTTCCCGGGGACGTTTTTGGACACGTTCTCCCAGTTTTTATCCTTCGGTAGTTCGTAAAGATCGGATGGGAGCATTTTGGTCCGGACCCAGGGACCTTTTGTGACATCTTTTGTGGTCAGCCAGTGTTTATCATTGAGCAGGTAGTATGTGGCGGTGTGGATGTCCAGAAAAACATCCCAGTTGGTGTTGACGGCATACAGCAGGCCTGTTTTCTTGATTGATTCGAACTTGGGTTCACCTATAAAAATGACCAGTATAGCGGGTCGTTCACTGTGATAAATCGGTGGTGGTTCCATGTTGACCGAAACGGTGCGCTGCTGGTTTTTGGACCGTTCCATCGCCGCGATCACCCGGTCGAGGGAAATTTGTATCTGTTTGTTCACCTTCAGCGTGTTGCGTACTATCTTTTGGCATCGTTCGGCGGTTGTGCTGTCAACATTTGGAAAGGTCATTTTACTGATACGGATATTCTGGAACGCTACCAGCCGTTTGTCCAGATTGGTTTGGGAGGAAGCCTCGACAAAGACGGCGCCATAGATATCTTTTTTGTTTTTTCCTTTTGGCGTCACTTTGACGGCCGCCATCATTACCATGTGGCTGTGATCCTCCCAGGATTGAACCTGTGGTTGGTACATCAGCATCCTGTCCCCGCCGGATTGATACAACCGCGGCCACCCCAAGGGCTCGGTATGGTATATTCCTGTCGGGTTTGGCGTTATAGCTGGAGCAATAGCCTGTCGGCCGGTACATGCGCTAACCATTGCCAGGTAAAGCATGAGGCCAACCAACACAACAATTCTTGACCGTATGTTTGAAGCTGTTCGAACGATCGTTATTTCTTTCATATTTGGATCCTTTTACTCATTATTGTATGGGTGCCATGCGACATAATTATTCTCTCCATTTCTATTTAAATGATAGGCTTGGAAATCTGGGTCGCGCATAACCAACATAAATACTGGATACCAGTTTTTAATGCGTCAAACAAATATTTCTATTCGGTAATTTGATCTAACATTTTCAAGTGACAAAAATTTTGCTGAGTTAGTTCCTGATCAGCGAGCTAATTGATGCTTTGTTTTGCATGGGATTACCTGAAAACCAAATACCTGCCGCATGCAGATACTATGAGTTATGTTGTGAGTGACTCTATCCTATTGAAATCAAAAGGTTTTATGCGAGCAACTTGAGAAGTCAGGATTTGTATAAATAACAATAGGTTATGGACTTAGTTGCATTTTTGTAATAAATCTCACAACATAATTATAAATGACTGGGGGCACCTCTTTGCTACCTTACTGTTACCCTATAAGATTGGTATAGTGACTTTAAAGCCACAGTACCGGAGTTCGGGTTTTTCTCTCTCTCAAGGATTCAAGGGTCATATTTATTACTCCTCTTTTTCCTGAGGCCAAGCCAGTAAGGCTTCCAGCGACATCCATAATGTAGTCAATTTTCCTCTATAATCTTACTTTATATCTTCAATAGATAAATTACCAGAAAAAAATTTAGATGGAAAGTGAATTAGAAGAACTAGATGGATTTTTAATTTTTTTTATGAATAAGATAAAAAGAAGTAGATGAGGAGAAGTAAATAATCACAACATAATTAAACTGGCTACATAATATGAGATAAACACAGAAACGCCATAACCTTTGATATCATCTTTTTTTTAACGATATCACAATAATTATTGGGTTTCAAAAACCTGTAGTTTGTATGGAATACATCAGGTTTTAATACAGATAGGAAACCTGTATTCCCGAGTGTGGTTTTAAAAAATAGGCCTCTGCAAGGTAAACCGGATCGGTGATGGTGTCATCAATACTGGGTCCCGGCTGCTCGTCGTATGTGGGAAACACACCGATGGGCAGGGGGTGGGCTAATGCGAGTGTTCAGCGTTCAGTGTTCAGGATCGTACCCAAACGCTGATCCCCCTGAACCCTGAATTTTGAACGCTGAACACTTAAAACACCTATTGATTGCAATACCCAATCTCGGACAACCTCCTAAGACTGCACAACTTTTTTACCCAGCTCAAAGGCCTGCTGGAGGACGTCAGGATTTTCCTGCACGGCCGTCTTTTTTTCGAGGCCCCTCAGGAGGAGGCCCCCTTCGTAACTCATGTCAAGCGCATCATAAAAATATTTAGTCACTATTTCCACCGCTGTAAACAAGTTCTTTCCTTTTGTTGCGGCGACAGCAATCAGATAACCCCGACCACCGTCATATGTCTTTCTCTCTTCCGGCGTTTTCTCGATCATTCTTTTGGACCACATGGCCTGGGAGCGGTCTATCACAGCCTTGACCTGAGCAGTCAAGCCGTAGAAGAAGATGGGGGAGGCCAGAATAATGGCATCCGCCTCTTCTAAGAGAGGGTAGACAGATTGCATATCATCTTTAACCACACACTTTCCCGTTTCATCGCAACCCCCGCATTCAATGCATCCCCACATCTTCAGCTTGCGGGCATAAATCGTCAAAATCTCAGCGCCGGCGGACCTGGCACCTTCCATGGCCTTATCCAGCAACTGATCCGTGTTGCCGCTTTTTCGCGGGCTGGCGTAGATTCCCAATACTTTCATTGATAACTCACTTTTCCTTCTAGAGCGTTTTTAGATATGCGATCAGGGATGCCATTTGCTCTTCAGAGAGATCCGCAAAAGGGGGCATCTGCTTGAAAGGGGTTTTTAACTGTATACGAATATTTTCCTCGGTTAGCGGACGACCGCTTACAGGCAGCTTATCCCCCTTGAAAAGTCCCAGCAAACTGGGGCCGAGCTTGTTATCCGTTTTATCCGGATAGTGACAAACAGAACAACGCTGATTAAAAAGGGCTGCGCCCTCGCCTACGACACCCTCTCCTGCCTCAATAGGCTCCCTCTTTGTCCAAGGATAAGAATTCGCTTTTTGAAAACAGATCAACAGAAAAACAGAGTTGTGTGGCCACAGGAAAAGAGTCACAACATATTGTATTGCAATGATGTGGCCACAAGTCCCACTCGGCTTCAGACAACCAGAATTCGAATACCGGATGAAAATCGTATTGTCAAGAAGGCATCTCTCTCTAAAAAATCTAAAAGCTGTTCAGAGAATTTGGAAATTATTAGGTGCCGGGTTTAGAATTTCCTGCCAGAAAACCAACTATCAGTCGATTGCATGTATTATGAGAATATCTCAGGTCTTAAGAAACCTGAGATATCATCTAAATTCAGGACAAAATTTGATGTATTTTTAGCCTGACATTCATGTGAAAAGAATTGA
>Ga0255053_10002029_pt1 | contig 10921 bp, 8 predicted proteins | sample JV7_2_22_MG_FD_188635 | JGI IMG/M metagenome (GOLD analysis project Ga0255053, IMG submission 188635) | Seawater microbial communities from Jervis Inlet, British Columbia, Canada - JV7_2_22 | ecosystem: Environmental > Aquatic > Marine > Inlet | place: Canada: British Columbia | collected...
CGGACCACTGTCGCTCATTGCGCCTGATCGTCCCCTCTTTTTGTTTGTCGCCGGCCCACGTCTCGCGTGTGTAGGACTTGTGCCGGTCACCAACAAAACCATCCAGCTCGGCTGTTATCGAGTTGTGAGCTTCCTTGCTAAGGTCTTCATTCGAGCCGGCATGCACGGAAACGACGGTAGCAATTATCTTTTTCATAGTTCCTGTCACCAGGCATCATTTTATGTCAGTCCGTATTATCAACCGAAGCGGAACCTTGGTTCCACCGGCGATGACAATCGGGACGGCGTTCGGTAAAGTTCCCCAACCTGCTTGCATTGTGAAAAAAGATGGATATCGATGTACCTCTGCGCGAACTTGGCGCTATCGACACGACGGCTCTGCGTGATGCCATCCTCGGCCAGGAAGACGCCGCCTGGCACGAAGACGAATATCGCCAGCAGTTCTACGATGTCCACGATCAGACTCAGTCGATCGTACTGGTTTTCACGGATGGGTCGAACTGGCCTAACAGCGACGTACGCAAGGAGCCGGGCTGGGATCGGATCGCGGATGTCGCCGTACCGGTAATGCATGAAATAATAGAAAAACATTATCCGGCAGGAGGCACGATCATCCGGGCAATGGCGGCGAAGCTGGTGGCGGGCGGCAAAATCAAGCCGCATCATGACTCGCACCCCTCGTTTCATTGTGGGCACCGTATCCATGTGCCGATCACGACGAATCCCAGAGTCCGGTTCATGATCGATGGCCGGCCGTACAAGTTTCAAGTCGGTCAGGCGTACGAATTGAATAACCAGAAACAGCACAGCGTAATGAACAAGGGAACCGAGGATCGGATTACCTTCATTTTCGACTACGTCCCGCCGGGCCCTCTTGCCTATATCAAAGGCCAGAAGAAGAGACCGCGGGAAAGCCGACAGGGCGCCCGATAGTTCCGCAGGGATAAACGCCGGCAAGGTGGTCCGCTTTTGGCAGCTTGATCAATACTTCTGACGAACACCTGAAGATTCCACAGCTTCGACTATGCTTTCGGCATCACCGAATGACATCAGATTTGCTCCTGACACCCCGGGAATCTGTGCCGCCTCGTGAAGTATCTCGGCACAAATCAATTCTCCCTCCCGTTTCGGCTTCGTGGACTGCCTGAGGCGCTTAACCATTCTCCTGGGCATAACAGCCCCACGAAGATTTTTCCGAAGCCATCGAGCCACTTCAACCGAAGGAACAGGTGCAGTTCCCACTATCACGTCGACCCGCTCGATGAGCTTCTCGGATACAAGCCTGGCCATATAGCGTCGCAACAGATCGATGTCAAAACACAGTTGTGTTTGAATAAAATTGGTGCCGGCATCTACCTTGGCCTTAATTTTTTCAGGTTTCCAGTCTCGATCCGGATTAAATGCAGTAGCGATGGAGCCGATATGAAAATTTACGGGTTTTGCAAAAGGCGGATCAGATCGCAGCAAATTTGCAGCCGCAATCAGACCTTTTGCCCGCCAGTCGAAAACGGTCCCGGCGTGCGGCAACGGTTTCTCCGCAATGTTATCGCCGCGCATTAGTAACAGACTTGTCACGCCCAATACTGCGGCGCCTAACAGGTCGCTGCGCAACGCGATCCGGTTCCGATCACGGCAGGTCATGTGCAAAACAGGATCTATGCCATTGTCGAGTAAAACTCCGGCCGCAATGAGAGGAGAGAGATGCACGCGGCCGCTAGGGTTGTCGGTTACCTGTATCGCATCAACCGCCAGAGCCAGGATACGCGCCTGCTCCATGATTGCCGCCGCATCCGAATGCGAATCTAATCGCAGCTCGGCGCTAAGCGTAAAGTCCTGAGTTCGAATTGCTTCCTGAAATGTCTTCAAAAGCAGGTAACCTGGAGGCGATTGAGCCAGTGTCGGATTATATGGTGCAGGATGTCAATAACTCAGCATATCCGCACAGCGCCGGTATTTCGAACGGCGCGCGCCGGCTTCTGATCACGATATGGATTCCGGGAACACAGAATGAGACACTCGCGTCCTGAATTGGCCGGGCGGTCGCAGAAGCTGACAGGAAGACGATGACGCGAGACAGGCGATAACAATGCGAAGCGCTGCTGTGCAACGGGCAACATTTAGTGAAGCGATGGACCTTATCAGCAAGGGCTCCGCTGATCAGGCCGAAAAAATTTGCCGCAATGCCATCGAGGAAAATCCCCAGGACGTCAACATGACTGCCTTGCTTGGCGCGACACTCGTGAAAAGCCGACAGTGGGAAGAGGCGGAAAAGTTTCTGCGCCTCGCCATTCAGCTTGCTCCGAGCTTCGCCAAGCCGCATGAAGATCTGGGCTACCTGCTGGTCGAGCAGCGGCGGGCGGAGGAAGCCGTGGCGGTGTTGCGCACGGCCACCCGTCTGGATCGCACCCTGGAAGTGGCCCATTTTAATCTGGGCAAGGCACTGGCGATGCTTGGCAAGGGCAAGGAGGCCGATGCAGCATTCGAGAAGTCCTTCGAGCTCAACCCGGAGCGCAAGACCCTGGCGTTGGCGGCGGAGCACCAGAAAGCCGGTCGCGTGGAGGAGGCACAGGCCCTGTATCGTGAGGTCCTGCGAGCAAACCCTGCCAACGTCGACGCCCTGCGCATGATGGGCACCATAGCCCTGGCCCAATCCCGGATCGACGAGGCGGAACGGTATCTGCGGCGAGCCATATCCCACGCGCCTGATTTTGTCGGCGCCATCATCGACCGGGGTCGGGCGCTCAAGGAGCAGAACCGTTTCGAAGAAGCGATCGGCTGTTTCCGACGCGCCATCGAGATGGAGCCCGACAATGTTCAGGCCCACTTCCAGCTGGGCGGCACTTTTTCTCCGGCGGCGCTGACCTATGAGGCCATCGAGGCGTTTCAACGCACCCTGGAATTGCGCCCCGATCACGTTGGCGCCCATCTGGGTTTAGGACACGTGCTCAAAACCGTCGGCCGGCAGGAAGAGGCGGTTGAGGCCTACCGGGAGTGCATCCGGCTGCGCCCCGACAGCGGCCCTACGTATTGGAGTCTCGCCAACCTCAAGACGTATCGCTTGAGTGATGAAGACATTCAGGAGATGAAGGCCCGGGTCGCCGGTGGCAATCTCAACGAGGAGTCCGAGATCAACTTCCTGTTTGCCCTGGCCAAGGCCACCGAGGACCGCGAGGATTTCGATCGCGCGTGGCAGTATTATTGCGATGGTAATGCCAAGCGGCGCATGGCCGAATACTACGACCCGGTCAACACTGAGGTCACCAATGACCAGGTGATCAAGGTGTTCGACCGGGAATTTCTGGCCGAACGCAGCGACCAGGGCCATCGCGACCCCGCTCCCATATTCGTGGTGGGTCTGCCCCGTTCAGGCTCCACCCTGATCGAGCAGATCCTGGCCAGTCACAGTCAGGTGGAAGGAACCTCCGAACTGCCCTACGTAGCTCACGTGGCGCGTTCCCTCAATCTCAATCGTGCCGATGGCGTGAACTACCCCGAGGCGGTCGGGGAATTGGGGCCGGAACACCTGGAGTCGCTGGGCCGCGAATATCTTCGCGCCGCACAGATGCACCGCACCGAGGGCGCACCCCGCTTCATCGACAAGATGCCCAACAATTTCCCGTCGGTGGGATTCATCCATCTGATTCTACCCAAAGCAAAGATCATCGATGCCCGGCGCCATCCGCTGGATTCGTGCCTGAGTTGTTTTCGCCAGCTGTTTGCCACGGGCCAGCCCTTCACCTACGACCTGACCGACATCGGCGAGTATTTCCTCGAGTACCAGCGATTGATGGATCACTGGCACGAAGTGCTTCCCGATGCCGTGCTGACGGTCCAGTACGAAGACGTCGTACAGGACTTCGAAAATCAGGTTCGCCGGCTACTGCATTTCTGCGAATTGCCCTGGGAGGATGCCTGCGCGCGGTTTTATGAAACCGACCGACCCGTGCGCACGGCGAGTTCCGAGCAGGTGCGCCAGCCGGTTCATTCGCAATCGGTCAACTTCTGGCGAAACCATAAAGACAAGCTGGGCGAGCTGATCCAGGTCCTGGAACCGGTTCGGGATCGGTACCGGCAGTACGAATCCATCAATCAGCCGCCCTCCGGGTCGTGAGCCCCCTATCTTCGGCGACAGGGCCCGCTTAAAGGGGGCTCTGCACACTTTCAGCCTGGATACGGCCACACCTCCAGGCCATGAATGGCGTTGCGGATATCCATGGTCAGGTTGATGCTCATCGTGGTCTTCATACTATCCAGGTCGTGTAAGGTGATCGTGGACGGCGAGGATCCTGCCGCGATGACATGGTCATTAATCGTGCATAAACCCCGGCCGAACGCTTGACGGGCAATGCGCGAATCGTCCAGATCCGTGTGCGTCAGCTGCTCTTCCACGTAGCGCGGAATCTTGAAGATGCGTTGTTTGTCGCGGGCCACGAACCGCAGCACGTCGGATTCCGAATCGTTGAACAACATGCCGTCGCGATAAGGACGGGCATTGTGCGTGCCCAGAGGTAAGGTGGCGACCATCTCGATGCGGCGACCGCTGTAGACCAGAAGACCTTCGGTTCGAAGGCCACTGATGAACATCCCCCGGGAGTTGCAGCAGACGCTGTTAAGGTGCAATTCGTTGCCGGCCGCCGGGCCACGCTTGCCTTTGGGATCATAGGGGGCGGTCTGAAAGCCGTGTTCGCCGATTGAGATATGCAGTCCCATGGAAAACTGATCATGATCGAGGTCGAACCCGAGAATGGAATCGAAACCGGTCGAGGTGAGATACAGCCGGCGCTTGTAACGGGAGATCTCATGACAGTGTCTCAGGTACGGCGACCGATAAGAGGCGATCAACTCGAATTCGGGCGTGTAGACGAACAGCTCATCACTGGCCGCGATGAACACGCGTTCGTCGTCAAAGGCAATGCCACGCAAACCCCGATCCGCGCCGCGCCCCTGCCAGTCGATTTCGGTGGTGTTCCAGTCAAGGGTCTGCCTCACCCGTTGCCCCTCGAGATCGATCAGGTAGGCTCCGCCGTGACTGTCTCCCTGGCGGCTACCCCTGACCACCGACGTGGCTATCAGTGTCGTCATCAGCCGCTAAGCGTTGCTTTGGGATGGGTCGGGCGTGTTCATGATGATGTCGGGCCGCTCCAATATTGTCTGGACAGACGCTGGAGCGCGATTGTACGTCAGGCGATCGCCATGGGTCATATTTCAGCTTGCGTCACCGTTTCGTGCCCTATACGCAGCTACGCGCCAGCAGATGGAACCCGGTAGAATTGCCACAAGGTATTAAGTACTATCTCCAGCGAGGCGGAGGTGGATCATTTTGGGGGACCCATGATGGCGCTTCACAACGAACCTACCCAGCAATTTCGACCGCGGGCACTCTGTGTCGCTGTCTCCGCCGCTTGTGCCGGCGTGGCGCCCAGCGCCATGGCCCAGGACAATGACGATGATCTGCGTATCGAGGAAATCATCGTTACGGCCACCAAGCGGGAGGCCAGCCTGCAGGACATTCCCATGTCCATCACTGCTTTTACCAACGCAGATATAGTCCGCCAGGGCTTCAAACAGCTCGACGACTACATCGGGCAGATTCCCGCCCTGTCCTTCGCCCGGCGGGAACCGGGCGGCACTAACGTCATTATGCGGGGCTGTGCCACGTCCGGGGTCGCCTTCGCCGACACCGCGACCACCGCGGTGTACCTGGACGAGCAACCGATCACGGTGGCTGGAATCAATCCGGATCCGCGCTTAGTAGATATCGAGCGAATCGAGGCGCTCAGCGGGCCCCAGGGCACGCTGTTCGGCGATGCTTCGCAGTGCGGCACGCTGCGCATCCTCACCAACAAGCCGGACACCACACAGTTCGACGGTTGGATTGACCTCACCGCAAACGCGATCGAGCACGGTGATACGGGTTACGACGTCAGCGCCATGGTCAACATCCCGCTGGCAGACAACAAGGCTGCACTGCGCCTGGTAGGTTTCTATGCCGAAGAAGCCGGATACGTCGACAACGTTCTCGGCGTCAGTCCGGGAGGGGTTGCGAAGGATGATATGGGGGTACCATTTGCCCCGGGAGGGACCTTTGACAACGCAGCGTTCGTCGAGGCCGACATCAACAGTTCGACCGTCACGGGTGGCCGCCTTGGCCTGCGGGTGTCGCCCGGCGACAACTGGACGATCGATCTCACGGGTATTTTTCAGAACACCGAGTCTGACGGACTCGGCGACACGGACCTGGCGGAAAACTGGCATGAAGGCGCCACTATCGGCGAATGGGAGCAGCTGCGCTTCGGCAACGATCGGTGGGAGGACGAGTGGTACCAGCTTGCCCTGGCCGTAGAAGGCTCGCTCGGCTGGGCCGATTTGACCGTCACTACCTCGTTCATGAATCGCAAAACGAGCTACGATGTCGATTCCACGGCGTACATGGCGGTCTGGCAGGAATTCTACCCCGACAAATCGATATACCTCATTTACGACTTCGGTGGTGATCCGCAAGCTATGTCGTTCGACAGATCGGACCAGGATCGCTTCTCCGTCGAGGCGCGCCTGGCCACACCGTCCGATTCCGACAGCCGCTGGAGCGGCGTGATCGGTGCTTTCTATAACAAGACAGAGGATCACACGCACTTCTCCGCCAATGTCCGGCAACTGGCGGAGGCCGAAGGCGTATATGCCTTTACATACCTGAATTACTACGCATTTACCGAATGCCGTGACGGGATATTCGATCCGAACCCCCCTTACTACTGTGTGACTTATTATGACCCCTTGGCAACCGGCGTGGGCAATACGGCACCATCGGTCAAGTGGTGGGACGGCGTCTATAACTCCAACCTGGATCAGGTGGCGATATTCGGCGAGGTGAACGTTGATATCACGGATCGCTTTTCTCTGACTCTGGGTGGCCGCTGGTTTGACATCGAGACTGATCGCACTCTGGAGAACGGCGCGCTGATTCCAACAACCACCCCCTTCACCGTACAGGGGCCGGAAATTAATTGTGATCTGCTGTCCAATCCGCCTGCCCCGGGGACCCAATTGACAGAGCAGCTGTGCTGGACCGGGCCGCGTAATTTGGCCACATCCGATGAATCCGGATTCGTTCCAAAGGTCACCGCCACATTCAACCTAGCCGACGATAAGATGATTTACGCCACCTACTCCGAAGGTTTCCGCCGCGGCGGGGGCAACGCGGCCCGGCCTAGCTCGGTCTTCGGGCGACCGCCGCTCAACCAGTTCGAGTCCGACCTGATAACGAACTATGAGATTGGCACCAAGACGACCTGGGCTAATGGCCGATTCCAGTTCAACCTCACTGCCTACCACATGATTTGGGACGATATGCAGATTGAGGTCGAGGATCCGACGCCGAACATCTTTACCCTGGGGACGATCAATCTCCTAGAAGCCGAGATCGACGGCGTCGAGGCGTTCATAAGCTGGATCCCGATGGAAGGTATGTCGCTCAACGCCAGCATCGGTTACAACGACGGCAAGTTGTCGGAAACATCCATCCTGTTCGAGGGGCAAGTCGACGATCCACTCACTCTTGAGAAAGGCAGCCCGCTGCCGTTGGTACCTGACTGGAAGTCGAGCATTATCCTGGATTACGAGTTCAACAGCGTGCTCTGGGGAATGACGCCGTCGTTCAATCTTGCGTACAACTACACCGGGGATTCGTTCAGTTCGCTGGCGGGTATTGCATCCACTGAAGTTATCACGCCCGTGCGCGTACAGGACGCTTACTCCATCACCAATTTACGCTTCGGCCTCGAGAACGATAGTTGGAGTGCCACGTTTTTTGTCAACAACGTGTTTGACGAATACGCCAAGCAGTATTACAACGACCGCTGGATCCAGACGCGACTGTCGGTCAACCAACCGCGCACGATCGGCATCAACTACAGAAGGCGCTTTAAGTAGAGTAGGCCGGAAACAACGACTACGCATCGTCACGATCGTGGCGGTGCGTTTCCGACTATCTCTCTCAACGGAAGTCGCGATTAGCTTTGCTAATTCGCTTGTCGTGCCCTAATCATCCGGCCAGGCGTTATGCTGTGGTCGTCCGTCCGTGATCTCGTGCCAGGGCGCCTTCGAAGCAACGAACTGGTGATAAGGGAGCGGACAATCCGGATCGCCGTCGACGGTGCCCATGGTCAGATACACAAGATCCGGCTCGGGCGTATAAAAGACCACGAGTTGGGAACCGCAGTTGCTGCAAAAAATCCTGTCGATCTTGTCCGAAGAGGCATAAGTCCTGAGCACATCTTCTCCCATGGACCAGCGGAATGTGTCACGAGCCACGCCGGCGTACGTTGCAAATGCTGCGCCATGAAGTTTGCGGCACATGGAGCAGTGACAATGGCTCAGGTCCGAGATCGCACTATCCGCTTCATAGCGGGCCTTGCCGCACTGACAACCGCCCTGAATCATGTTTCTTCCCTCATAAAAGATCTTTCAGGCTGTAATAGACCATGCCGAGCGCGACCATCGGCTTGCTGAATACGCCGCTTCCCGGCACTGTCACTGGTTTTATTTTCTCAAAAACATCGAAGCGCTCGAACGTGCCGGCGATCGCATCCGCCAGAATCTGGCCTGCCAAATGCGTCACGTTGACGCCGTGCCCCGAATAACCCTGCGCATAAAAAATGTTCGGCGCGATTCTGCCCAACTGAGGTACGCGGCTCAATGTCACGCCGATCGTGCCGCCCCAGGCATAGTCGATATTAGTATTCTGCAATTGCGGATAGATTCTGCACATCTTCGGCTTCTGCTTGTTCCTTATAATCTCGGGATCGTCTCCAAAGTAATTGCATCGGCCGCCAAACAGCAATCTCTTGTCGGCACTCAGCCGGAAATATTGCAGCACGAAATTGGGATCACATATCGCCAGGTCCTCGGGATTGATCTCGGCAACAAGCTGCTCGGACAATGGCTCGGTCGCTATGATGAAGCTATTGACCGGAAATAGCTGACTTCTCAGTTTCTTGTTTACAAACTGGTAAGCATTGCCCGCGAGAACGACAAAGTCGGCGGTCACGGTACCGTTTTCGGTGACGACGGTCGGTTTGTCGCCCTGCTCTATTCTTCGAACCTTGGACTGCTCGTAAATCGTCGCACCCTGAGTCACCGCGGCCCGAGCTTCGCCCATGCAAAGGTTGAGTGGGTGCAGATGCCCGTTACCCATATTTTTCAGCGCGCCGATGTATGCATCTGTACCGATCAGGTCGCTGGTCTCGTCCTTCGAGAGCAACTGAATTTTGTGTGGAAATTTGTTTTGCTCGAGGTAATCAAACTCTTCGTGAAAGTCACGGACGTGTCGTTCCTTGATCGCGACATCGAGATAGCCCGACTTCAGGTCGCAACGGATGCCATACTGTTGTGTGCACTGGCGAATGATCTCGTGTCCGGCCCAGCGCATTTCCCATATCAGCCCGGCAATCCCCGGGCCATGATGTTTGAGCATGGTTTTCTCGCCGGCGATGCCGCCGATCATCTGGCCGCCGTTTCGGCCCGATGCCCCCCATCCGACCTTGTTGGCCTCGACAACATGAACGTTGTATCCGCGTTCTGCCAGATGCAGTGCCGTCGAGATTCCGGTGAAGCCCGCGCCTATGACACACACATCCGCATTCACCGAACCGGTAAGCGGCGCAAAGTCGCTTGTGTCATTGACGCTGGCGGCGTAGTACGACCCTGTGTGCGACCGGGGCTGTTTCATATTGTGGCGTTAATTGTGATGATGCTGACGGGGCAGGTCAATGAGCCAATGATACTGGTTTCGTCTGCCGCTGTCGGCATTCAGTCGTAAAAAATGGCTGGGAAAAATTTATCGAGAGCTTCAAATTGGTTTGCTGTTGCTTATCCCGTTTTATTCGTTCGCGAATGAGCAAAAAGACGAGGCGATAGCGCTTAACGGGGTGGTCAGCAGTGCCCTGCAACCGTCAGTGGCAACCCGGGCGCCCCAGCTCCGGCGGCAACACAGCCTCAATGCGTTCCATGACATCGAGCCTGTGTATCAGGTCGTGAATGTAATCCAGTTTGTCTGTTTCGAGAACCAGTACTTCGCTCATCCTGTATGACCTTATCCACTCGTCGTACAGGCCATCGAGACGCTTGAGGTATGCGAGCGGTACGTCCTGTTCCATGGCGCGACCCCGCAGTTTGATGCGTTGGCGCAAGGTCCGCATCGAGCAGCGAAGATAGATCATCAGATCGGGCGGCTTGATCGCGTCCAGAATTGCCTGATAAAAGCCCCAGTACGTTTGCCAGTCGCGTTTGTCTATTTTTCTCATCTGGTGCAGCGCGGTCGCAAAAATTTCGGCGTCTTCGAAAATAGTGCGGTCGAGGGCCACGACTCCCGGCGTACGGTCCAGCTCCTGGTGCAGGCGGAACTTATTGCTGAGGAAATACAATTGCGAGCGAAAGGCCCAGCGCTTCATGTCTTTGTAAAAGTCGGGCAGGTAGGGATTTTCCTCATTAGGCTCGTAAAACGGTGAAACATCGTAAGTGCGCGCCAGGAAGTCCACGAGCGTGGATTTTCCCGATCCCATGTTGCCGGCTATTGCTATAGAGCGTCGCATTATCGTTTAAGAGGGAACAGACCCCGGGACAGACCCCGGGTCTGTCCCGGGGTCTGTCCCGGGGTTGACGTTGCCAATGGGTGTCCCCATCTTAGTCCCCATTAGTCCCGTAGTGTCGTCGGGCCGGCACTGCCACTACCGGGTCTGCGCGGGTCCGCCGCACCGACGTAATACCCGTTTTGCTGGGCGACGGAGTGAACATTGCCAATCGTAAATCCGGAGCCCCGAATCGCATGGCCGCGGCGTTGCAGTTCGCGAATCGTATCAGGGCTGAAGCCGGACTCGAGCTGGATAACATCCGGCAACCATTGATGATGTAATCGAGGTGCGCT
>Ga0255053_10002030_pt1 | contig 10920 bp, 9 predicted proteins | sample JV7_2_22_MG_FD_188635 | JGI IMG/M metagenome (GOLD analysis project Ga0255053, IMG submission 188635) | Seawater microbial communities from Jervis Inlet, British Columbia, Canada - JV7_2_22 | ecosystem: Environmental > Aquatic > Marine > Inlet | place: Canada: British Columbia | collected...
TTGTTCGGCGATCAGGCGATTCTGGCTTTCCACAAGTTGCTTGAGCGCGGCCATGTCCTGGGCAAGGTCGCTTTGCGCGTTTGCCGTGCTGGACAAAAGGAAAAAGACGATCAGTAGACGACGCATGTGCATCTCCCGAGCCGGGGGGGATTGTGTCTACCCATGCTACAACGAGCGGCGTCGGTCGGCTATTCCTGTGCCACCTCTCCTAATCCAGCTGTAACTGATAAACGTTCTTTGCCAAATCCACACCAACACGACTAAGCTTCATAACGGACTCCTTCTCTTCTATGTAACTTGAGCAAAATCACTCAAGTTTGGCACCTGGATGCCGGATTAGGGAGGAGGAGTCCATCCCATTGCTTGTGGCCGTAAGCAGCCGTTCAGATTCCTACATTGCCACCGATTTGAATGACCGCTATTGGTGAGAGCAGACATTGGTTTGTCAGGGCGAGTGATGAGTAGGTGGGAGTGCGGTTGGCGAGCGTGTTAGGGGAACGATTCCAGCAAAAACGAAGCAAGGCTTTTCGTGACAACGACCGAAGCGATTGGCGTGTTTAGACTGCGAAACTTACTTCAGCTTGACATGGACACTGCGAGAAAACGAGCTATCTCTGCGTAATGCAATGCAAATCCGACGCCCTCTACCTTCACGTCAACAAGTTTCTCTGTGTTGATTCCGATTACCTTGTTGTTTAGGAGCAATTGGCCACCGGAGTTTCCGGGACTTATTGCAGTGTCAGTCTGGACAAATAAGTGCTCAGCACCCAAGCTCATCGACGAGTTAGTCTTTTGTTCACGCACCGCGCTGATGATTCCCTTCGTCACACTAAAAGTCAGACCGCTTGGGTAACCAATAGCAATCACAGATGCGCCGATTCAAGACGCGACATCATGCGCAGCGTTTTCTCGCTTTTCATGCGTGTGTCCAGAACCTGTTTCGGTACGGCCGCCACAAGATGCGTGCGATGCACCATCGCTTATTTCGGGCAAGGGCGTTCGCTGTATGGTTGGAGGTTACGTGCGCCCAGGCCGGCACCCAGGATCACGTAGCTGCCGATGCGGCCGAGCTGGAACAACAACAGGGTGGGGTAGCGTCGCTCGGTGTCGGTGCCCATGCCCAGGGCGGCGCCGATACCGCCGCACATCACCAGGCAGTGGCTGCTGCCCAGCAATCCCAGCATGAGGGCCGCCAGGAGACCCGGTTCACTCACGCTCTTTTTCCGCGGGGGTCTCCGGTTCCTCGTCCATCAGGGTGCGCCAGGCTTCCTTGTCGAGATCGTCGTACTGGCCGCTGTCGATGGCCCACAGCAGCAGCTTGATCGCGACCAGGCAGAACACCACGGCGATGGGGATCAGGATATACAGGCCATCCATGTGGTAATTATACGCGCTATACGCGCTATACGCGGTTCAGGCGCAGGCTGTTGGCCACCACCAGCAGGGAGCTGAACGACATGCCCAGTGCCGCGGCCCAGGGGGGCACCAGTCCTGCGGCTGCCAGCGGCACCGCCAGCCCATTGTAGGCCAGGGCCCAGCCCATGTTCTGGCGGATGACGCGGCGACAGTGCTGCGCGATCGAAAAACCGAGCAGGATCGGGCCCAGGTTGTTGCCCAGCACCACGCCGTCCGCCTGCGCCTTGGCCAGATCGGTGGCATTGTTGACCGCGAACGCACAGTCGGCGGCCGCCAGCACGGCGGCGTCGTTCAGGCCGTCGCCGATCATGGCGACCCGGTGGCCCTGTTGTTGCAGGGCGCGAATATACTCCAGCTTCTCCTCGGGGCTGACGCCACTGTTGATGTCGTCCATGCCCAGCGTTTCTGCCAGCCGCGGGCCCTGGTCGGAGGAGTCCCCGGTCAGTAACTCCACACGCAGGCCCCGCTCTCGCAGGGTGGTGACCAGTCCTGGCGCCTCCGCTCGCAATGTATCGTTCAGGCGGAACCAGGCCAGGGCTGCAACAGAACTCGCCAGGGCGATCCAGTGGCCTTCAGCGTGGGGTGGCGCGGGCAGATTGGGGCATAACTCCCGAACGAATTCTGCGCGCCCGATGCGGTAGCGCAGCCCCTCGATGCTCGCGCTCACTCCGCTGCCGGTGTGGTTCTCTGCCTCCTGCAGGTGCGGGCTGTCGGGGGCGGCGGAAAAGGCGCGGGCGATCGGGTGGTTGCTGTGTGCCTCCAGGGCGGCGGCAATCGCCAGGCACTGCTCCATCGTCAGCTCGCCCGCCGGGTGGCTTTCCAGCAGGGTCGGCTGGCCGCGGGTGAGGGTGCCGGTCTTGTCGAACAGCACCGTGTCGCAGAGATTGAGTTGCTCCAGGGCGTGCTCGCCGGCCAGCAGCAGGCCCTGGCGCCGCAGGGCGCTGGTGGCGCTGGCCAGGGCGGCGGGCGTGGCAAGGGCGAGGGCACAGGGGCAGCTGACCACCAGTACCGAGAGTGTGATCCACAACGCCTGTTGCGGTTCCTGCTGCATCCAGTACCAGGCCACACCGGCGGCCAGTAACAGCAAGGCGCCGACAAACCAGGCGGCGACGCGGTCGGCAAGCAGGATGATGCGGGGCTTGAACTGCTGCGCACGGGTCAGGGTTTCCAGCATCTGCGCGAGGCGGGTGTTGTTGCCACAGGCATCGACTTTCAGTTCGGGACTGCCCTCCAGCAGCAGTGTGCCCGCCGCGAGGCGGTCTCCGGCCTGTGCCTGGCGCGGCAGGTGCTCGCCGCTGAAGGCCGATTCGTCGATCCGGGCGTGGCCTGCGAGCACCCGGCCGTCGGCGGGTACCATCCCACCCGCCTTCAATTGCAGGGTATCTCCCGGGGCGATGGCGCGGGTGGCCACGGTTTCCCAGCCCTGTTCCGATCGCCGCTGCACGCTGGGTGGCAGCAGGGATTGCAGGTCGGTCTGCCGCAGCACTTCCCGCTGGCGTACACGGCGCTCCAGGTAGCGCCCCAACAGCAGGAAAAATGTAAACATTGCCACCGAGTCGAAGTAGACCTGCCCGTTGTTGCTGACCGTGGCCCAGGCGCTGGCGCTCCAGGCCAGGCCGATGGCCAGGGCCACCGGCAGGTCCATCACCAGGTGGCCCTGGCGTAAGTTGTTCCAGGCATTGCGGAAAAAACTGCGGGCGGAGTACAGCACCACCAGGGTGGCGATCAACAGGCTGACCCAGCGCATCAGGCCGCGATATTCCAGGCTGATGCCCTGCAGGTCACCGGCGTGCAGGGCGATGGCGAACATGCCCACCTGCATCATCGCGAGCCCTGCCACGGCCAGCTCGCGCAGGGCGCTGCGCTGTTCCCGCTCGATCAATTCCGCCCGGGCATGGGCCTGCCAGGGCCAGGCCTGGTAGCCAATCTGTTCCAGGCGCAGGAAGATCTCACTGAGTCGCTGCAGGGCCGGATTCCATTCCAGTTCCAGGCTCTGGCGCGCCAGGTGCACACTGGCCGCCGTCACGCCGGGCATCTTCATCAGGGTTCGCTCGATCAGCCAGGTGCAGGCGGCGCAGTTTATGTTTGATACCAGCAGCCGCGCCCGGTAGCTGCTGTCTGACTGCTGCTGGACGAAATCGCGACAGTTGTCCCGATCGTCGTAAATCCGGTACTGCTCCCCCGGGTCGTCGTTCTCCGGCCGCACGCTGTAGGCCGTGCGCATGCGGTAGAAGGATTCCAGGCCGCTGCCGGCGATCATCTGGGCCACCGCCTGGCAGCCGGGGCAGCACATGGCGCGCTCTACGCCGTCGATTTCAACGCGCAGGTCCAGGCGGGGGGGGATGGGCTCGCCGCAGTGGTAACAGCCCTGGTCAGCCTTAACGGGGATCATCCTGTGCGATGATACTGATCTCGCCGTCGAGACGCTATGCTCCGTTGCCACTCGCGGCCAGGGATTGCTGCCGCCCTGCAGGCACACAGCAACCACCCGATCGTCCGCGCCCTGTTCGGCGATGTACCAGGTGCTCAGCCCGGCCAGAGTATAGCCCGCATAAAAGGGGGTTTCCGAAATCCCAGGGCTCAGTTGGGCTGTAGCTCGCTGCGCCTTTCGCGTTGTTCGGGGGCGAATGCCCCTCTCAGTGACACAGGTTACTCCGGGTTAGGATAGGCTTGGCTGCCTAGCGCGGCCCCGTCGATCTCATCGCCGTAGTAACACGCGTGATCATGATACTCTTTGACCGTAGCGGCAAGATCACCCTCAAAACGAGGGTCCTGAGGCCGTTCATGCGAGGTCAGGTACGCGGCGACGTCCCACGCCTCTTGAATCGTCAACTGGATACTCTTACCCAGCGGCATGTTTTCATAAATGAAGAACGCCGCCGTATTGACTCGATGTATCCCGGCCCCATGATTGAAGCTACCCTCACCCCACAGCGGCGGTAAGGAGTTGATGCCTTCTGCCCTTAGGCCTTGACCATCACTACCGTGACACACTGCACAATGGCGATCGTAAACCTCGGCTCCCCGATCGATGTCATAATCGAGTTCCGGTGCCGCCAGCTTCGGATAGCCTCGGCCCGGTAGCTTACTCACATCCTGCCCAGCAAGTCCTGCAGCGACCTCAGCAGGAAATGGGAAGTCGTCCACTTTACCGCCGGTGAGAAGTTGCTCATCCGTAAGCTCCGGCACGGGGCCGTCGACACCATATTGGTTCATTAAACCACTCATGCCCAACCAGTAGGCATAGGCCGACACGGCAATCAGTGCGTCATCGCCCTCAGGCGGTACTTTCCCATTCATCGAGTAGCGGAAGCAACCCTCTATGCGATCCGAAAATGAGTTGATCTTGTTGTTCTTCGTCCGGAAGGCAGGGTAGGCAAAATACGCTCCCCACAGCGGCGCCGAATTCGCATTTCGCCCGGCGTTCAAGTGGCAATTCACACAGTTCTGGTCGTTAAACACAAACTCGTCACGCAGAGTTTGTGAATTGACGAAGATGGTGTAACCCGCCCTAACTTTGCCGCCAAACTCACCCTCAGGGATCTCTGAAAATGGCGCTGGCCGAAATGTGTCGGCCGCGTCATCTCGGGCCACTGCAGGCAGTTCGGGTTGCGGATCGAGCTTTGTATCCGCAAGTAGCAGACCCGGAAATAACGCTGCAATGAGTAACATTCGTTTTTTCATGATCATGCTCCTAAAGCTTCGAGAAGTAGTCCGCGAGCCCGCGAATCTCTTCATCGGTTAACTTTTTCGCGATTGACCCCATCATATTGTCGGGATCACCACTGCGCTCACCTTGCTGCCACGCGCTCAACTGTCGAGCGAGGTAACTTGCGTCTTGGCCACGCAACCGCGGGAAGGGACCGCTACCTACTGCCGCCGTTAGGTGGCACGTTACACAGGCTGGGATGCCTCGATCCCAATCGCCTTGGTTGGCGAGTTCCGCAAAGGGATCGTCGTAGACGACAACATCGCCCCGACGTGCAGGGATCGTTGACACTGACTCTACAATGCTCTCAGTTTCAACCACCACCGTTCCGTCCTCAAACTCTCCGGCGGCGACGACCGCGTCGACCTCACGAATGACCACATCCGGTGTAACCGGAGGCAGACCACTAAAATATTCAGGAGCGACAGTGATGTCGGCTCGATTCATATCCTCGAGGACCGTCTGCATCGCTCGATTATTCCGCTCGCCGCGACGAAACCTCAGTAACTGCGTATTGAGATATTTGACCGATAGCGCAGCCAATTCTGGCGCCACGCCTTCGATACCTGCGCCGTCAACACCATGGCACCCGGCACACACCGCGGTGGTCATGGTGAGCGATGCCGTGCCTGCGAGAAAATCATCGACGTCGGGGTAGGCGCCGGCTTCGGTTCGGCTCAGTGAAGCAACGTAGCTTGCAACCGCGTAGATTTGCCCGTTGGATAGCTGCCCATCAAATGCCGGCATTTCATTGCGTGCGCCGGCATAAATAATGGCTTCCAGATCGTCCATTTGGTCGCCGTGTAGCCATACATCGTCGACAAGATTCGGACCGCCTACTGCATAATTACCCTGACCTCGCACACCATGACAGGACGCGCAATTCACGACGAATACACTCTCCGATGTGTCGCCTTGGGGTAAGCCCGCAGCGATATAACCACTCAATGCCGTCACTTGGTCGGCGCTCAACCTATCATCCCAAAACGGCATATGACCATTTCGGCCGTGGCGAATCGTAGCGAGAAGATGGCGGTCATCGCCGCCGTACAACCAGTCCTTGTCCGTAAGCGTTGGGAAGTTGTGCTGCCCTCGTCCGTCCTGGCCATGACAACCCGCACAGTGGTTAGCGAATACAGACGCTCCCGCACGCACGATATCGTCCTGTTGCATCAACTCCGTCAAGTCTGCACCACCGCTCACAAGCCCCATAACCCGGCTCTCAAGCGGGGCTCGGTGCGCGTTTACCGAATCATCCTCAGGGCTCCAGCCTAATACTCCTGAAAAATTGCCAATCCCGGGGTAGAGAACTAGAAATACCACCGCGCCAATGAAGAAGGTGAAATAGCCGAGAAATACCAAACTAGGCACCGGCCCATCGTTTTCATCAACGCCATCAAAACTCTCGAGAGTTTTCGATTTATCGGCACCACGGTTTGTTCTGTAGGTGCTGTAGACAGCACTCGCCATAACAATGAGGAAGAGTGAGGTTAGGAGCCCCGACCACCAATACCAAGCTTCGGTCATTGTAAACCTCCTGCCACGGTATCCGTGCCCAATTGAACCAAGTAAGCCACCAGCGCATCGGCTTTAGTCTTCCCTTCGAGCTGGGCTTGGGCACCAGCAATATCCTCATCGGTATACGGCACGCCTAAGGTGCGAAGCCCCTTCATCTTGGCTTCAATATCGTCAGTATTCAGTCTCTGCTCAATCAGCCACGGATAGGCCGGCATGATCGATTCTGGAACGAGACTGCGCGGGTCTCTGAGGTGTTGCCGCTGCCAATCAGCCGAATATCGGAGACCGACATTCGCCAGATCCGGTCCAATGCGCATCGACCCCCAGAGGTTGGGGTGCTCATAGATATCGTCCTCTATGCGGGTTGCAGCCCCAAACCGAAGACGGTCTGTCTCGATGTCCCGCACCATTTGGGTATGACACACGTGACACCCTTGAGCAATATACACATCACGACCTTCCAGCTCGAGAGGCGAAAGCACGCGAGCGTCGGAAATTTCGACCAAATGCGGCTGGTAGAAAAATCCCGGCAACACCCAAACTAAAAATGAAAACGAGGATACGACGACAATAGTCGCGATCAACAAACGTGCGGTCGACGCAAATAAGTGACCCATTAGATGGCCTCCTTAAGCTGAGCACCTTCCACTGCGGGCGCCTTCACCGTCTGATAGAGATTGACGATCATGAAGACGATACCGGTCACATAGAACGCCCCTCCAAGGAAACGCATAAACATGTGCGGAGCGATGAACTTCAATATGTCGACGAAGCTATAGGCCAGCGACCCATCGTCAAGTTGATGCTGGAACATGTAGCCCTGGCCAATGCCCGCGATCCATAGCGCAACGATGTAGAGGAAAATCCCGATGTGGGCAAAATTGAAATGCCACCTTAGCAACTTCGGCGACCACAACTCGGTGCGGCCGTATAGCCGAGGCACGAGATAATAGAAGGTCGCGATGCAGGTCAACCCAACCCAGCCTAAGGTGCCAGAATGGACGTGACCGATAATCCAGTGAGTGTTGTGTGCAATCCCGTTAAACCAGCGGATCGCCAAGAGCGGTCCCTCCGCCGTTGCCAAGGCATAGTAGAGAATCGCTGACAGGTAGAACTTAACAATGTAATCGCGCTTGAGTCGCTCGCGATTCGACATGATGGTCATGTAGCTGTTGTAGGCACCGGCCCACGACGGAAGCCAAAGAAGAATCGACATGACAATACCAATATTCTGGATCCACACCGGCACCGATGAGTACACCAAATGATGAGTACCTACCCAGGTATAGAAGCCGATAAGCCCCCAGAAATTGATGATCGATAAGCGATATGAATAAATCGGACGCCCCGTTGCTTTAGGAATGAAGAAATAGTTCATCCCAATAAACCCAGCGGTCAACAGGAAGCCTACGGCGTTGTGTCCCCACCACCATTGGATGATCGCATCGCTCGCGCCGGAAAAGAGGTAATAGGCTTTCGTCGAAGTCACCGGCAAAGCCAAGTTATTCACCACGAATATCATCGTGATGACAATAATCACCGAACCGTAGAACCAATTTGAGACAAAGATATGATCGACGGTCTTGCGAGCAATCGTTCGGAAGAAGAGATAGCCATAACTTAGCCAAACTAGGGCAATCAGGATATCGACAAACCATTCCGGCTCAGCGTATTCCTTCGCCGACGTAAACCCAAGTGGGAGCGTAATAAAGGTCAATACGAGCACCGATTGCCAACCCCAGAAGACGAACCGAGACAACAAGGAGCCGGTTAGGTTCACCACGCAGGTGCGTTGCACGACATAGAGCGACGTCCCCATAATCATGTTACCCACGAAGCCAAAGATCACACCATTCGTATGCAGCGGTCGCAGCCGTCCAAATTGAAAATACTCCGAGTCAAAATTTAGCGCTGGCCAATAGAGTTGAGCCGCAACCATGACCCCCACTGACATGCCGATCAACGCCCATGTAATCGCCGCGACAATAAAATAGCGGACGATGGCGATATTCGTATCCTGTTCAAGAGTATTCACAGTGTCCCTCACCGCTCCTTTGGCTTCATCATTCGATTTATGGTACCAGCCCACCCTATCACGCAACGTTCGGGGCGCTTTCATTGGGATTGGATTACGCGCATCGTTATTCCCGATGAACTCGACGCGATGATCGAATCCTCAGGCGTGGCATCGTCGATATCCGCGACGAGAATTAGGCGCTTAAGCATCATCATTCAACTCCTAAGGTGTGTACCAGATCGGTGACGTGTAGCGTTTCGGAACGATTTTGGCAATTTCGGATTACACTCAATTGAACGGCCGCTATGAACTGTGACATCAATCGGTCAATGCAACACCCAGGCTCTATCACTAGAGAAGGAGGTGTTGCAGATGGGTTATCCAACGAGGATTTACTACACCGAAGCTGACAAGGCATTGATGTGGGATCACCGGCACTAGAAATCGAAGCGATAACCCGCCGACAGCACGGAATCGACATGCCTGCCATTGATGTCCCTGCTGCCTGACAGCAGGGCTTCGAGGTAGGCGAAGCTCTCGTCGCTTGCGAACCACGACGCGCCGAGTAACAGCTGCTCCACTCCAAAGTCCGGGTCTACGCGCGGATCGTCGATATCGGGGTCCGTGTAGTTGAATCCTCCGTAAATGTGCATGCGATCGGAGTATTCGTAATCGACGTACAGCTCCGCTCCAACACCATCGTAGATCAGCGTATCGTCGTCGAAGAATATCGATTCGTGGTTTTCCCACGCGGCAAAGTTGAACGCCGTTGTCCACGGTCCGCTGTGATAGCGTACGCCAACCGTCGCAACGCTGGAATTGTCGTCTCCGGTTATATCCTCGAATGCGCCCTCGATGCGATTGGCGGCGAAAGCAGCACCGATTTCCCAACTGTCATTCGGCGCGAAGATCAGCGCCCCGCCGAGGGCTTCGAAGTCGTCACCATCGGCTGCGGTCTTGAGTTGCGTCTGCAGGCCGTAGCTGAATTTGCCGCGCGCATTACGCCAGATGATGGCGTCTTCGGCACGGCCGCTGCCGAGGGTGCCACCATCCGTACCTGAAGCAAACACGGACAGGGCGGCGCCACCATATACGTTGAAGCTATCGGTCCAGCCCGCGACGTCATAGTAGACGCTCCACTGCTTACCAAAAGTCAGTTCGCCAATGTTCTCGAAACGCACGCCGAGGTAACCGAGGCGTGTGCTGAAGACGTCCTCGGATTCCCCTTCGCGCACCAGAATACCGTCCGACGTGCTGTCACCGAGCACGAACTGGGAGTCATTATCGACGAGATTGATTTTCCACTCCATGCGTCCGAACAGCGTGCGCCCATTTTTCAATCTGCGGCCAAGGCGCATGCCGAGGCGCGACGAACCGTCATTGAGCGAGGCATCCTCCGCGCCCATCTCGGCGAATAGCCGCATTGATCCGTAGATGTCCATCGTGTCGCTGAGCGCAATTGCTTCGTCGACAATCACAGCCTCCTTACCGGTACGAAGTGATTGCTTGTATTGCTGGGCAATCTCGCCTGTGTCGAGCGCTTCAGTGCGCTCACCGATTGTTGCCGATTGCTGCGGCGGAGCCGGTTCGTTCTCGGTTGCGACGAGGCTCGTGGCATTGGCTTCGCTCACCGCTGAGTGACCTTCGAGTTCGGTCACCCGGTCTGCCAGTTGCCGTAGCTGTGCCGATTGCTCGGCGATCAGGCGATTCTGGCTTTCCACAAGTTGCTTGAGCGCGGCCATGTCCTGGGCAGGGTCGCTCTGCGCGTATGCCGTGCTGGATAATAGGAAAAAGACGATCAGTAGACGACGCATGAGCATCTCCGGAGCCGGGATGGATTGTGTCTGCTAATGCTACAACGAGCGGTGTCGGACGGCTATTCCTGGTAGGCGAGTGAGGTATCCTTAGGGGCAGGCAGGTAGCAAAAGAAGAACAAGATGACCACGACCTTCATCATACTGGGCGTCACGATCGTGCTGTTCGTTTGGGGGCGGTGGCCAGCGGACCTGGTCGCAATACTCTCGCTCCTCGCGCTCGCGCTGTCCGGCGTCATCGATACGCGCGACGCGCTCTCAGGGTTCGGCAACCCGACCGTCGTGATGATCGCGGCGTTGTTCGTCGTCGGCGAAGGCCTGTCGCGGACCGGCGTGACCGGCTGGGGAGGCCAGCGGCTCCTCGAGGCGGCGCGCGGCTCCAAGATCCGGCTGCTCGTTGTCGTCATGATCGGCACTGCCGGCCTGTCCGCGTTCATCAGCAACAC
>Ga0255053_10002031_pt1 | contig 10915 bp, 9 predicted proteins | sample JV7_2_22_MG_FD_188635 | JGI IMG/M metagenome (GOLD analysis project Ga0255053, IMG submission 188635) | Seawater microbial communities from Jervis Inlet, British Columbia, Canada - JV7_2_22 | ecosystem: Environmental > Aquatic > Marine > Inlet | place: Canada: British Columbia | collected...
TACGGTCACCGACATCACCCTTCGTACTACGGAAATGCGAACCTGGGATGGGCGCGACGTCTTAATTCCGAATGGTGACGTTTACGTCAAAGCGATCACGAACTACAGTCGCGATCCTCGAAGGCGGCTTGAAATTTCGGTCAGTGTCAGCAGAGATTGGGATTTGGAGCAGCTCACGGATACGGTGCTCAGTTCCCTGAAGGGCGGGGAGGGTGTGCTTGAGGAGCCGAGTACGGATGCCGTCTGGACGACCTCAACCGAGGGGAAAACGGAACTGTCCGCATATTATTGGGTGGATACATCGCAGGTCGATCTGCGAACTGCCCAGAACACGGGGCTTGCAGCGGTGAGGGCGGCTCTGGATGGGGTAGCGGAGGAGTTCTCCTTCTCGGTAAAAGCCCCCTTGCTCGACGCACCCTAGTCTTCTTGGCTGAAGCGAAGCCTGAGATAGTCGAGCGCCACCCTGTCGATTACGTCTGGGTCCTGATCCAGGCTCCAACGTTCCTCGAGGTTCTCATTGCTTATTAGGGCTTCGAAGGCCTCTTTGGAGGCTTGATCCCATTTCCCATCGGCCTCCCCCTCGTAATATCCCAACTGTCTTGATAGAGCCTGCAATTCCTGAGCCACCTCGGCCTCGATAGGAATCATTTCGAGTTCGATGGCAGGCATAAAGAAGACGTGATGCATGGCGACCAACTCCTGGAGCCGCCGAGTGGGTTCCGGATCGTCATCGACTCTGAGATCGAGATAACGATCCGTGTCTCCTCCATAGCCACCGTCCTCCCGGACCACGAGCACTGCCGCCGACTGCTTGCCTCGCCTGTCACCGCCTGCCTCATCGCCGGCTCGCAATGCAGACACGAGTCGGTCGGCTAACTCGCCAGTGGCGAGCTCGAAGGACTCGGCCATCGCCTCCAGAACCTCTGGCCCGACGAGAATATTTCCCTGGCAGGTATAGCCGTCGCCGACACGGTGCCCGGCCCAATCGAAGCATTTCTCACCGGTATGGGCGGCCGCTCGGCCCGAACGATCGACGATGCCGACCTGTCGCTCGGCCCGGTCGTCGTCCACGCTTGTAATTGCCTCGAGAGCTGCAATTGCGGATTCACCCTCCGCCAGCAATGACAGGCCCTCGTGACCGTATCCCACTTTTGCTCGAGCCTGGGTAGCAATCGCGCCCACTTCCGCCCGCGCCCAGCTCACCACGGCTCCCGAAGCTAAAAACTTGCTCGCCACGGCAACGCCCCATTCTCGTTTCTCGAGATCACAGGCAGCGATGGAGAAGGTGCTGGGCTGCATGCTATTGCCGCTCCTATCAGGCTTGAATGGCTCTCAGCATAGTCGAGCTCTTGTACGTCTCAAGGGTAGCCTAGCCGAGCGAATCGTCGATCAGGATTTGGACTTGGCGCTGCCGTGGTCCAAGCGGGGATCAAGCGCATCCCGGAGGCCATCCCCCAGTAGGTTGAACCCGAGTACGGTGATCATAATCGCCAAACCAGGGAAGAAGACCAGGTGAGGCGAAGTGAAGACCTGGTTCCGCTCCGTGCCCAGCATTGTTCCCCACTCTGGCGTGGGCGGCTGGGCGCCGAGGCCGAGAAACGAGAGCGCCGCAGCGTCGAGGATCGCAGTCGCGATTCCGAGCGTGGCCAGAACGATCAGGGGTGTGATCGCATTTGGCAGCACTGAATCCCGCAAGACCTGGAAGGAGCTCGAGCCGAGCGCTCGGGAGGCTGCAACATACTCGCTTTCTTTGACAGATAGCACGCTAGCTCGCATGACGCGTGCGTAGGCTGGAATCGAAACAATCGCAATGGCAAGCAGCGCATTTTGCAGGCCTGGTCCAATGACGGCCACGATAGCAATGGCTAGCAAGAGCGAGGGAAATGCAAGGAGCACATCTAAGACGCGCATGATGAGGTTGTCGGAACGGCCGCCAAAGTATCCCGCGATAGCGCCCAAGGTCACCCCGATAACGATCCCGACCCCAACGGTGGTGAATCCGACGAACAGCGAAAACCGGGTCCCGTATATAACTCGACTGAATTGATCGCGTACATTGCCGTCGATCCCCATGATGTGCTGCGGCTGATCTTCGGGGCAGCCCAGTAGATGGATGCAGGGAGCTGAACGCCGTTTGACATCTTCCACGCCGATCAGTACCTGCGTCGGCGAGTAGGGAGCAATCAAGGGGGCAAAGATCGCCACCAGCACCAAGAAGCCGAGGATGACCATCCCCGCCACTGCGCTGCGGCGTTTAATGAGTCGCCGCAGCGTGATTCGCCACAACGAAGCCGGGGCGACTTCCTTGCGCTCTGTCTCGACTCCTGGGGTGGTGCGTTCGAGGGTGGCCATGGCCGCTAGTCTTTGCTCTCTAGCCGGACCCGTGGATCCAAACGTGAATAGGATAAGTCCACAACTAAGTTTAAGAGGACGTAATTGATGGCGATCACCAGCGTGAACGCTTGAATGATCGGGAAGTCGCGGGCTGTGATCGCCTCAAACAGGATCCGCCCTACACCTGCGAGTCCAAACACCGTTTCGGTTAGCACTGCGCCATTGAGCAACAGACCCAATGAGAGTCCGATAATGGTCACGATGGGCAGGAAGGCGTTCCGCATCGCATGCCTCAACACAACCAGCCGCTCGCGCAGACCTTTGGCTCTGGCCGCCTTCACGTACTCACGACCTAAAACGTCCAGCAGGCTGGAGCGGGTCATACGAGCGATAATGGCCAGCGGGATCGTCGCCAGCGCCACGGCTGGCAGGATCATGTGTCGTGAAACGTCGAGAAGCACTTCCCAATTGGCGGTGATGATCGAGTTGAAGATGTAGAGATTGGCGAAAAATTCCAGGATCAGAAACCACGGGGTGCCTTCGGTTACACCCAACCCATACACTTCGTAAAAGGGCGTTGCAGAAAGTCCAGGCGTGATTCGCCCAGAGGGTGGAAGAGCCAGAGCCGTGTCCTTGAAAACGATGGCGAACAAGTAGGCCAGCATCAATCCCAGCCAAAATACCGGCATGGAAACGCCAATATTAGCCCCTACCATCGTGGCCACATCGGTGGCCGAGTTGTGGCGCAAGGCCGAGATGATCCCAAGTGGTATGCCCACCACCACCGCAATCACCAGCGCCGCGAGCGCAAGCTCAATGGTAGTGGGGAGCCTTTCGGCAAGGATCAGTACGACTGGTCGACTGAACCGGATCGATTCACCCAGGTCACCTTGCAGGATCTTTCCCACAAAGACCACAAATTGCGCGGGGAGCGGTTTATCGAGGCCGTTCGCTACCGCGAACCGTTCACAAGTCTCCGCCGAGGCTTTCTCACCCAGCATCGCCTTGCAGGGATCCCCGGGAATCGAACGAGAGAGGAAGAAAACCACAACCAGAATCCCGATCAGTACCGGGATGGCCGAAAGTAGACGTCGAGCGCCGTATTGAAGCATGATTACCTAGAGTCTAATTCGAAAGAGCGCGGGATGGAGAGGTTTTAGTTACTCTCACATCCCGCGCGTACGGCCTAGTACGGGTTGAACAGTACTAGCTCTGCCGTATTTACTCCGTGTTCATCAAGCCGTCCCACAGGTACGAGTAGTACTCAAACGCACCCGTGTTACCCACGTGCAGTGGGTTGGAGGCATCGATGCCCGCGGCCCAGGAGGCGATGACGTCGTTAGCATCAAAGCTCGAGCCATCGGTGAAATTCACGCCCTCTCGCAGCGCGCAGATCCAGACCGTGGCGTCCTCGTTGGCGGTACATGCGGTCGCCAAGGCCGGTTGCACCTCGCCAGAGTCGATCGCGTACTCGAGCAGGGTGTCGACCACCTGCTGGCATGGTGCCAGCGATTCACCGTCGGTCTCATCCGTGCAGTACAGGCTGATCGGCTCGGCGTTCTGCATGTTCACGAAGGTGTCCTTGCCAGGATCAGTCAGGTGGAAGTACGGCGCTCCGAACGGTCGGAAGTGCGCACCTTCCACTGTGGCCAGCGCCCCGTGTGCTGAGGCGCCATTAGCGATCGGCACCATTGGGATCAGTTCCCTGATGGCGTTGTTGGCCCGCTCGTAGATCGGGGCCGCCACAGCCTCATCCGCGATCTGAGACCCTTCCAAGAGAGCCTCGAAGATCTCAGGATGCGGATCGCCGAACTGCGGGTTTGCTTCGCTGAAGTGGAAGTCCAGGAAGTTGGTCACGTGAGGGTAGTCCGCACCCCAACCCAGAAGGTATAGACCATCCAGGCGACCGTTGGTGGATTCATCGATGAACTCACCGGATTCCATTACTACCACTTCGGCCTCGATGCCGAGATTCGTGCGCAGCTGATCCTGGAACTCGACCGCAACAGCGCCGGGCTCAGGTAGATAGCCACGGAAAACGTCACGGTAGAAGATCGTAGTCTCGAAGCCATCTGGGAAGCCGGCTTCGGCCAAGAGCGCGCGTGCTGCCTCGGGATCGAAGTCGTACCAAGCATCACCCTGGCAGCCATTGGGGATGGAGCAGGGAGTAAAGTGGGAGGGAACTTCGGAGCCCTCAGCGTAGAAATTGTCGACGATGCGCTGACGGTCGATGCCCATGGCGATCGCTTTCCGGACATTGAGATCCGCGAAGACTGAGTCGGTGCGCGCACCCAACGGATCGATGACGTTCACCATCGCCAGGTACAGCACGTTCGGATTTGCCGACGGGATGAACTGAAGGTTGGGATCATTCTTCACCACCTCGTAGTCATCCGGGCTCAGGTTGGTGATCTGGTCCACCGTTCCGGCCTGTAGCTCAAGCAGTCGGGCCGCGCCCTCGGTCGCCCAGCGCAACACCATGGTTTCGAAAGGTGCCTTCTCGCCCCAGTAGTCATCGTTCCGGGAGAACGTGATGCTCTCGCCGCGGGCCCAGTCCTCCAGCACCCAGGGACCGGTGCCGATCGGGTTATCGAGCGGGGCGCCACCGGACGCCTCGATATGCTCCTTGGGCTGGATGCCGAATGGAGTAAAGGCGACCTTGGCGGGGAACGCGGGATCCGGCTTACACAGATCCCACTGAACCGTGTAGCGGTCGGTGGCGGTGATGTTCAGAATCTTGCCGCCGTAGTCGCAGGTCCCGGCCGACACCGAGTCTCCTACGAATTCTTCCGCTGGTTCTGCTGGCTCTGCTGGCTCTGCGGGCTCTGCGGGCTCTGCGGGCTCGGGTGTGGCCGTTCCACAGGCCGCCAGCGCAAAGCTAAACAGCAGCACCAAGCCTACGAACAAAATAGTCTTATGACGTAACACCTATCTCTCCTCCTTAAATTCGTCTGTTCGAGATTCGTTGGATTCAAAAGCTTGATCGGTTGACTTTATCCGTTGACTTATTGTTCACCTCCATAAGTTTTTGATCTCCCATGCCTAGATGCTTCGAAGAGAAAATACCCACGAGCGTGACCTTCGAGATTGCATGGATCTAGAGGGAAATGGTTGCGACATTCTATCCCTTGAAGTAGGGGTCGTCAACGTCCGCTCGAGCGACTATGGGGCACCGCCCTGATACGGCCAAAAACACTGCGGCAGGCTCGCATGTGGTATTACTATACGGCTTCTTGGAGAAGAGATTGTGGGCGACAGGAATCCGGCGGGCAACCTTCCAAGGCATTTCTCGAGCAATGGCGGGTCAATCTTAGAGGTCAGCGGACTGCAGACCTATTTCTTTACCGACGACGGCGTTGTCAAGGCTGTGGATGGTGTCGACATTGAGGTACAGCCAGGAGAAATCTTCGGACTGGTTGGTGAATCAGGATGCGGCAAGAGCGTAACTGCCTTCTCCATTCTCAGGCTTGTCGATCCTCCAGGCCAGATCGTGGGAGGCGAGGTTTTATTCGACGGTCGGAACTTGCTCGGCCTTGAAGACAAGGAAATGGTGTCCATTCGCGGCAAAGACATCTCGATGATCTTTCAGCAACCGCTCGCCAGCCTGAATCCGGTGTTGACAATCGGCTCGCTAATTGCTGAGGTCTTCGAGGTTCACGAGGGGATGGATAAATCGGAGGCCTGGGATCGTGCAGTTGAATTGCTGCGCATCGTCGGAATTCCAGATCCGGAGCGTAGAGCACACTCGTATGCCCACGAGATCTCGGGTGGGCAGGCTCAGCGAGTGATGATCGCAATGGCGCTGGCGCTGAGACCCAAACTATTGATTGCGGATGAACCAACCACTGCGCTGGATGTGACGATCCAGGCACAGATCCTGGACCTGGTTTCGGGGATGAGCCAGCGCAGCAACACCGCCGTAATCTTGATCACCCACGACTTAGGTGTTGTAGCCGAGATGGCAGACAACGTTGCGGTCATGTATGCAGGCCACATCGTAGAGCGTGCCGAAGTAATTGGCCTGTTCGATCGGCAATTGCATCCCTACACGCAGGGCCTCATCGCTTCGGTACCTGCTCCAGGCGGGTCGAAAGAATTCTTGGATGCGATCCCTGGCACCGTGCCGGATTTACTTGACATGCCTCCCGGCTGTCGCTTCGCCCCACGCTGTCAAGCTCGTATCGACTATGACCTTGGCATCTGTACCGAAAGAGAGCCCGATCTTATCGAGGTCGCGGAAGGTCACTACGTACGGTGCTACCTTTACGAGAGCCACGGGGAACATGTGGCTCCCTTGGCTGAAAAGGTCGCAGGCGGATTATGAGCGATTCTCCCAATGGCAGCGAACAACTGCTGGTCGTGAAGAATCTGGTTAAACACTTTCCCGTTAGAGGCGGGTTTTTGCAGCGCATTCAAGGGTGGGTCCAGGCTGTCGATGACGTCAGCTTCACGGTCAATGAAGGAGAGACGCTCAGTCTGGTCGGGGAATCGGGCTGCGGAAAGACGACGGTCGGCCGGTCGATATTGCGGCTCATCGAGCCGACCTCCGGATCAGTTACTTTCGAGGGCACCGATCTGCTTTCGTTGTCGCAGGGAGAGCTCAAGGAGTATCGGCGTAATATCCAGATCATTTTCCAGGACCCGTACTCTTCATTGGATCCTCGGAAAACCATCGAGGAGTCCGTGGCGGAGGGGCTGAAGATTCATGGAGTCGGAACCGCAAAGAAGCGTCATGAGATGGTCCTGGACATGCTTGAGCAAGTTGGGCTGGAGGATTACCACGCCCAGCGATACCCCCACCAATTCTCGGGCGGCCAGCGACAAAGGGTCGGAATCGCCCGAGCCCTCTCACTCCGGCCAAAATTCGTGGTTGCCGACGAGCCGGTCTCCGCCCTTGATGTTTCCATCCAGGCGCAGGTACTGAACCTTTTGCGTGAGCTTCAAAGCAAATTGGGACTGACATATCTGTTCATCGCTCACAATCTGAGTGTGGTCGAGCACATCTCGGATCGGGTGGCGGTAATGTATCTCGGAAAAATCGTTGAAATTGCTCCCACGAAAGAGCTCTTCGGTAATCCTCTACACCCCTATACGCAGGCTCTACTCTCCGCGGTACCGGTGCCGGACCCCAGGCGAAGGAAGGAGCGGATTATTCTCGAGGGCGATGTACCGAGTCCCCTCAATCCACCGAGCGGCTGCCGGTTTCATCCTCGATGTCCGCAGCGCATGGACGAGATCTGCCCTCTCCAGCAGCCGACGATGCTAGAACACAATCCAGGCCACTGGGTTTCCTGTTGGCTATACGAGGATTTCGAGGCCGGGGGTTAGGCTCCGGATATCCACGTCCTAGTACTGCTCTCAGTACAATCTCCTGCGCGAGGAACGCTATATCTCTAGACGCATCGCTCCCCCAATTAGCAATCGCTTACCGGAGCTCCATGCAATACCAGCCCGGATGTGCATCCCAACACTCCCGCATGACTGTATTCAAATGCCCTCAGACTTACTTCAAATCCGGCGCCTGATCGTAGATTACGAGACGAAGCGGGAGCGCGTCCGGGCCGTGGACGGCGTCGATCTTAGTGTGCAGGCCGGAGAAATCTATGGGTTGGTCGGTGAATCGGGTAGCGGAAAGACCACACTGTCATTGGCCATTCTGGATCTGATCGAACCGCCGGGGAAGATCTTGAGCGGTGAGGTGATCTTCGAGGGTATATCCCTACTTACCATTCCAGAGGACCAGCTCGACCGAGTGCGCGGAGGCCAGATCGGGATGGTGTTTCAGAACGCCGCTTCAAGTCTCAATCCCACGTTTACTATCGGCTATCAGGTAGCAGAGGTACTGCAAGTCCACCTTGGCCTGCGCAGGACGCAGGCGAAACTCGAGGCGGAGACCTGGCTGGAGCGAGTTGGACTGCCCGGGTTTGCTGGAGCGTATCCCCATCGGCTGTCAGGGGGACAAGCGCAGCGCGCAATGATCGCTATTGCGCTTGCCCCCGGTCCGAAGCTGTTGGTGGCCGATGAGCCCACCTCTGCGCTGGATGTCACGCTTCAAGCTCAGATTTTGGAGTTGATTCAGAAACTGGCTCGGGAACAGGGCACGACAATCTTGTGGATCACTCATGATCTTGCGGTCATCGCCGCCATCGCCGAGAGGGTGGGTGTGATGTTTGAAGGACGGGTGGTCGAGGAGGTGCCTGTTCGTCAGCTGTTTGCCCAGCCCTCGCATCCCTTTACAAAACAGCTTATTGCTTCAATCGATCTCAACAAATCTAGCTGAGGTTGCTCAACAGCCAGGGAGAAGAGCAGCCGCGCTAGCTGAGTGTGATCCATAGCCAAAGTGCGAGCGCTGCTCCCTCCACCGAGATTACTAAATTGACCTGGTCGTTGCCGAGCCAGCCCCATCCACCTACCAGCTCCGTGGCGGTTCCGCAGGTATGTGTCGGGTGCTGTTCTGTCAGGTGATCACAAATTGGGCACCGATACTGCGCCTGCACCGTGGCTCCAAGTAAGCTGTCAATGAAGCTTGCCAGCAAACCCGCCGCTCCTGCCGCATAGAGCAGCTCGATATTCCCCGCCAGCAGTGAAGCCACCAGCCCGATCAACAGGGCGCCCGCTAACGCGGCGGCGCTTCCCAGTAAGCTAATTGCTCCAGAGGTTCCGGCTTCGACCGACCGCAAGTTGGTAATCATTCGAGGACGCGCGCGCGCAAGCACCCCGATCTCGGTTGCCCATGTGTCGGCATTCGAAGCTGCCAGCGCCCCGGACACACCCACAAGCCATAGGCTCTGATTGGTGAGCCCGTATCCCACAGCCAGCAGGGCGGGCACAGCTCCGTTCGCCAGTACCTGCCACTCATCTCGCTTTCCGCCTTTTGCGGATCGCTCAGACAGCGACGGTTTTCGCTTTGAACCCGACCTGCTTAGCAAGCTCGATGAGAGGAAGAAGGTGAGCAGGAGAATGGAGGGCGCCAATCCGCCGATCCCGAAGGTGAGCGCGCCTACAGCGGCTGCGGCGATTGCTCCGCGGCTCGTCAACATTGAGGCTCGGCGAGCCCCGAGCGCAACAGCCACGCCCAATAGTAGGCCCAACGCAAGCTGAGTCCAGATGCTTATGCCGAAAGAAGCTTCCATGTTGCCCCGGCCAACAATGCACCAGCAACGATTGCCGTGCTCCAGAGCGCATAGGCCACGGGGTGATCCGAGTCGTTGCCGAAGAACCAGGCACCGAGTACCAGATCTGCGAACCAGATCAGGCCGGCGATCATAGGGAGCAAAAGCAGCCTGCCAGGAGGCGCCAGCGGGGTCGGCTGGCCGGTTGGCCCAAAGCCGAAAGGCACTAATTCCGGAAGCGAAGGAGCCATGATAACCAGCGCTCCCAGCAATAGCAGTGGGATGACCAACCCGACCAGGATCAAGCTCCGAGCCAATCGATCTTTCCACACTCGGGCTACGAGAAAGTCCGCCCGGACGGATTGCTCAGGAATGGCCTCCAGAGAGCCCATTCGGGTGGCGCTGAGCATGGCGGCCTGGAATGCTTCGGCATCCGGCGGGGAGATCGCTAGCGCGCGACCGGTGGTCGTGCGTATCACTAACAATGGTTTGGTGGTGGTGAAGAAGTCAACCTCACCTCCCTTCGACCGTCCAACCATGCAGCCGGGCCACCAGATACCGATCCTCGGTCTTCGTGGGTCTCCCTCGGAGGCAGCGTCGGTTTCGCGAGGAGGGCCAACTTCCGAGATCAGGTCCAGAGGAATCTGCTCGTAGGACATTCCCCACCGCACATAGAATCCATCGCGATCAACTCTGTACCGTGCGGTAACCAGACCATAAAGCCGGTTGATCATCAGCAAGGTCAATGGCAGTGCCAGAAGGAGCAGGCCAATCCAAACCAGGCTAAGCGGCGATATCAACCCCTGGCCCAGCTGAGCAATGCTGAGCGCGATAGCAGCTACCAGGAGTGCTAGAAACAGCAGTCCCAGGAGGAACCCAAGCGTTCGGCGCGGCGTGAAGTTCATTTAGGGCCTATGCTTTGTTGCATTCCGCATCAAAGCATAACCCGATCGGGTGAGACTCAACCATGAATCAGCAGACCCCCGCTCGTGCTCGGGGGTCTGGGGCTCAGCACCTTCAAAGTCGCTGCTGCTAGTTGACTGCTTCGGGTTCGCTCTCGTACACCGCCTCGACCCAATGTGCGTATTTAGAATGTTTGCCGCGGACAATGTCCTCATAGATCTCACGCAGCTGCTGCGTAACCGGGCCCATCTTGCCGGTTCCGATATCTCGAAAATCCACCCTGGTGACGGCAGTGATCTTAGCTGCGGTGCCGGTCAGAAACAGCTCATCGGCCAGGAAAACCTCAGTGCGGTCGATTGAGCGCTCGACGACTTCCATGCCAATCTCTTCTCTCGCAAGCTCAATGACGGTGCGCCGCGTGATGCCTTCCAGTATGTTGTCGGTTACGGGCGGCGTAACTAGTTCGCCATTCCGGAGCATGAAGACGTTCTCGGCGCTGCCTTCGGACAGATGGCCGTCGTTGTTGAGCACGAGCGCTTCGTCGAATCCGGCACGTAAGGCGTCGG
>Ga0255053_10002034_pt1 | contig 10892 bp, 14 predicted proteins | sample JV7_2_22_MG_FD_188635 | JGI IMG/M metagenome (GOLD analysis project Ga0255053, IMG submission 188635) | Seawater microbial communities from Jervis Inlet, British Columbia, Canada - JV7_2_22 | ecosystem: Environmental > Aquatic > Marine > Inlet | place: Canada: British Columbia | collected...
GCCCCGGCGTCAACTTCGGACCGAACCAGACGGAGTGTACTTACCAAGTCGAAGTCTTCTGAATAATGCCAGACGTAGCCCCCGCCGAGTTCAAAAACCGTTGTATCAACATTGTTGTTAAAGTCGAGCGCCGTCAGACCACCTACAATGAGCCAGTTACCATCCAACTGATACGAACCATTCAATCGAATCCCGTCACCGCCTCTGAAATCGACGTCGACGAACCGTAGCTCTGCGTAGGAATAACCAAGATCGACTGGTTTTTTCTCGACCGTTTGTGCAATGGCAACACCCTGCACAAGCAACCCTGCCAAAAGAAATAGCGTCTTCATCAAACTCTCCGGATTGTTGCTCACCATGTGGCCGACGAATTGGCTTCGCCGCGAAACGGCGCAGATGTTAACGGGCGCTTAGCACACATGTCTAATCACGATTAGGGATACCGTGGAAGATTCACAACAAGCGAGCTAGGAAGTTGTTTTGTAGCCAATTTTTTTTAGTAACGGACTGTCTCCTTTTGGCGTCACTCGCCGATAACCGCCCTCAATTTGCGCACGACTTTTTTTAAGTCCAAAACTGACCGGCAGCATTCATCATTAGCGGCCATTGGCGTCATTGCGCAGGAGCCTAGCTGAATCAGTCAATGACTGACGCAAGTGTGACTCGCTTCACTAAGAGGCAGCCGAAATACTGGTATTTTCACCGAATAGGGGACGGATGCTTGGTGTGTAGACCCATTGAGGACGGATTCACCGTGACGCAGTCCCCTATCACTGCACTTCCATCTTCCTGTTGGTGGAGGCCGCATATTCACGAGCAAATCTGATCATGCTTGTCGGGTGATAGTCATACCGCAACGCAGGCACTTTACCTTCTCTACATTGCCTCCAGTGCCGAAGCCGAATGTTGTGTCGATGACGTGAAAATCATGCCACCCCAACCAACAAAAGAAACGACCAACTCTAGGTGATACTCTTGGCACGGCCTCACCTGCTATTCCACAATCCCCCGACAATCCAGGCATCTGAATTGGGCCTCGGTTATAAACATGATTTATCAATTCAGTTGCCAGTAGATATAGATCAATATCTGAATGTCCGCTTTCGCCAGAAGCGGTCATCCAAACAGCGTTGATCTCGACGATTTGACAAGCCGCTTTCGGCCAGAAGCGGTCACTGCAACGCGATTTAGATTGGCGGCCAGTGAATCGCATGTTCACTGACATTAGCAATTTCTTCAATTGCATCGACAATGTAGATCGAATACTGCATTTGCGTATTAAGCCGGCTCCATTGCAGCCTCTGCTCGACGTTTGATTCCCAAAAGGTGCTTCCGCATCATGATTATTTCGAAAGCGTCCAACATGAACTGAGAAATTGTGCTCGAAGTACGCCATCGTAGGCGGGTAACCAGTCGTGTTCGGTTCGCGTCGATCTTGTAGAGAGTCCATGCCCACGTCACCATTCCGTCAGATTGAAAAACGAGCAAGAGTAGTCTGTTCGGGTCCATGTCAACGACCTCGGCATCGGTTTCCTCGTCAAGAGGTACCAAGTCGCCGATCTTTAGATTCTGGTACTCAGATATGATCAGCTCGGCGCTCGGAATGGCATCATTGTCCAAAATGTCCCAACTGTAGAATCCCGCCCTCTTGTATCCTATCTGTACTATCCAAGGCCAAATGCGCTCCGCTGGCGCATTGATCGTTACTGCGCGCGTAGCATTGAAGGTCGGGTCCTTGACGAGACCATCTCCCACCATCGGACGTGTGACTTCATCAGCGGTCGCACCCCAAGACAACTGCCAGGGACGATAGACCAGATAGAATAAGGCGACGAAGGTGACCAGAAACGCCGTCGCCAAAAGGGCATTTCGCCAAATGTTGTTTACTCTCATGTTCGAATACGTGTCTGACGTAAAAGGCTAGCCCGCGCCATCCGTAGGCCGCTCCGAGACGCTGTAAACAAGCGGGAATCCAAGTCTTGGAACAGACACCTCTTTCTGGATTATGAAACCGTTGCTGGTGAGGTGTACTGCGATCGTCACTGGGTCACACCCGTTGTTCAGAAAGGAATGCCGATCGAAGATCCACGTCCAGAGGCGACTACCAAGGCTGGACGTCGGCGCCATATAGACGGCGAATAAAACGCCGCCAGGCTTGAGCACACGCCATATCTCGCGAAGCATCGTATCGAAGTCCTCCTCCGCACAAAAATCGAATAAGCAATTCGCGTAGACAGCAGATAGACTCTCGTCCCGGGCAGGAATCTGAAAGAATGATGTAGCGATCGGGGTTAGGTTCTCTATCCGATGACTCCTGATGTACTTTGCAGCAACTCGTTGAAGCCTAATTGAGAAACACAACAGGTTGGTCTGGCCGGAGGGATTTGCACGGGCGAGAAGAGGTATCCCTGCATCCGTGGGAGGAGAGATAATGAGCCTCCTCGGCCCCAACTGCTCCGATTCAATACTCTCCATCTTCCGAGTGTGATACTCCATCAGGCGGACCCATGAATTGAAAAACCATGAGACCGTGAAGTACGACTTCTCGACATCCTTTGAGCTTTCTTTCAACCGCAGAGCCACCCAATAAGTAATGCACTGAAAATGCTGTCAGTATATCAATCCTCTAAACTGACTGGCTTGGAGTGCTTCGAATGTCTCCTGTGGGTCACTAGCAGACTCTCAAGAGCATATCACCGCAATGTCGGCTATCAGATGCGTACCGGACACCGCGACCTCCGCGAATTTAGTCGCTTCTGAAACCCGCTCGTTTGTGGGTGCCGTCGCAGAACGGTTTGTTCGCGGATTCTCCGCAGCGGCATAGCGCGACACGGTCACCGTGCCAGGCATCGCGACCGCTGCTATTTCTGATCGTCACGTTGCCGTTAAACATCAGCGGACCATCCTTGATTGGTTTGATCGTAAGCTCGCCTCCAGCGCTGATCTCGTCCGTACCGGTTTCGCCGACAGCGCCGTAATCGGAGAACCCTTCTTTCTCATGCGAGTTGTCGCAGAAGGGCTTGTTGCGTGATTTTCCACAACGGCATAATGTGGTGCGAAAGGCGAGTCCCGGTGGGTCGGTAGGTGCGTCCTCGACAACTAGGCGGCCACGAATGAAAAGCGGCCCATTGTAGGTAACGTTTATCGTATTAACGGATTCGGGCTGCTCTTTGCCCGAGCCGTCTGCAAAATCCACGGTCAGCGCACCGGTTGGGCACCGATTCACGACATCTACGACCTCTTCATTGGTTGCGAGATCAGGCTGGCACCAGGGATCACGTCCGCCGACGAAAAGGTCGCCTTTCGCCCGACCACACTCGCCAACATGGATGCACAGGCGGCCATTCCAAGAAACGGTCGCCTTCTTTCCTGGGTACTGGAAAACTGTTTGCTTCACCATTCCACTCTCCAGTCGCATTCAGCGAGGGTGTCGCATAACGTACTTGGCTAGTTAGTCTCGACCGGCTACTTTGGTTGCGGTTTCAACCGGTCGATGCAACACACTCACCTAGTTTTTCGGCCGGCGAGTAAAATTGTAACGTTTCTCGCGGTCGTTCGTTGAGCCTTCTCGCAACGGCATTCAGTCTGTTCTGGTGAACGTTGGACAGGTCCATTCCTTTTGGGAAGTACTGTCGTAAGAGTCCGTTGGTGTTCTCGTTCGATCCGCGTTGCCACGGATGCTGAGGATCACAGAAGTAGACCTTGACGTCGGTAGCCAGACTGAAGCGTTCGTGGTCCGCCATCTCTTTGCCACGATCCCAGGTCAGCGACTTGTAGAGTTCCCGCGGTAATTTGTGTGCGTGCTTGATCAGGGCATTGATCACTGTCTTGGTGTCTTTGCTTTTCACCCGGACCAGCATCACGTAGCGCGTGTGGCGTTCCACTAAGGTCGCGATCTGGCTGTTGTTGCTGCCGCATATAAGATCACCTTCCCAGTGACCGGGTACTGCTCGGTCTTCAGCCTCGGCCGGCCGCTCCCGGATCGAGACGGCGTTGGTGATCCTGCCGTGATCGCTGGTCTTCTGCGTGTGATGCCGTGAGCGACGCATAGCGCGCGTCTTTCTAAGGTGCTGTATCAACTCCTTTTTTAGAGCACCACGCGCCTGGATGAAGAGGCTTTTGTAGATCGTTTCGTGTGACACCTGGAAGTTCTCGTCGTCTGGGTAGTTACGCTTTAGCCAACCCGCAATCTGTCGCGGAGCCCACTCCAGCTGTAACTTCTGGGCCACGATCCGTGCCAGCGCACGGTTCTGGGCCAGTTTACAGGTCTTCGCTCGATGCGCTCGATCCCATGCGGCTTGATCGGCCTGGTTGGCGCGGTACTGGCGCCGGCCGCCGTTGCGTTGCAACTCGCGACTCACTGTCGACGGTGCTCGGCCCAGCTCAGCAGCAATCGATCGCAGCGAACGTCCGGCAACAATACCTCGCGATATCTCTTCGCGCTCGGCTAGTGAAAGACAACGCTGTGAACGCTTACGAGGCGACGGCCTTATGCCGCCGGTTCGCGAAAGTACGCCCTGAATCGATGTATGACCGCGCCCGAGTGAACGCGCAATGGAATACTGAGACTCACCTTTGAACCAACGATCAAAGATCTGTTGACGCTCAGGCTCGGTGATAAATCTCCTGCTCGGACAACTCATCGGCAACACCTCCTGCTCTAATGTTAGAGTCTAGGTGTTGCAACCACCGATTGAATCCGCAGCCACAGGCAGCCGCTGGGTAGTTCAGTCCAGAGCGGATCTGATGGCTGGGTCGCTCAGAATCCTGTCAACTTCCTCCGCAAATTGCTGTCGAGGTTCCGGAATTCCGAACGCACGCCAATGTGGTGCAAATGCCTTTATTTCAGGTTCGGTTGTCGTGTGATAGAAGTCCGGATCGAGAAAACCATTCTGATATTGATAGTGTTCGTTGTCCAAATCCGTACGTCTAAAGTAAAAGTGACTTCTTAACTGACTCAACTCCTGCGGTGATGCGGTCTCGACAGTCAGCCCATTCCCGAAAAAATCGCGCAATAGGATTTCCAGTTCGGGATTTGCCGAATACTCCCGCATCACACTGATTACTTCGAGCGCACGAGTTTGGTACGCCTGCGCCCTCAATGCTGACTGGGTTTGTCTAAGCTCAATGACAATCGCAATTAGCCCACCAACAACCGCAGCTAGGGCGACTATCTCCACAATATCCTTCCAACCTGATAGCTTCAAAATCTTGCAACCATAGATTTAATCTTGGTGGAGCTAATGTTTTTCGATGTCTGCTTTGTGGTCTTGCTCAAGTTTAGTGGACACCTTGATTTAGGGTATGGACTTACCCAGGTCCATATGACACTTCCGGGTTATGATTCGAGCATAGGAGGAAGTGATGAGCAACCGGAGATACACGCCAGAATTTAAGGATGAAGCGGCCATCCGCAAGCTGCCAAGCATGTGGCAGGAGAGGGTCCATCGGAACCAGTTAGTTGTCGGCATTCGGCGCGTTTTGAACCAACTCGCCGCGGGCAGGTTCACCACGCATGATTCCTGCACCATTCGACAGGTAATTCCTGAAAAATGCGGGCTTGCCAGCGCCCATTCCGAATCCAGGCTGGTCCTGAATGTGAAAGTGAATATGCGGTTCAGTGGTGTTTCCGCTATTGCCGCAACGCCCTATGACATCCCCGACCTCTACAACATCTCCCTCAGAGACGGCAACGCTGCCCCGTTGTAAGTGGGCGAGCGAGGCAAACTCTGCGTTACCCATATCAAGCCAGACGTGATTGCCAGGCGGATTATCCGCATCCATTACTCCTGGCGGATTGTCCGGAAGGCCGGCGACGACGGCGACGATGGTGCCATCTCCTGGGGCCAGTACCGGTTCGCCCCAGCAAAAATACTGCTCATTCAATGAACCGTCGCCAGTATGTGAACTATCGTCTTTCACGATCAATATGTCATATGCGAAGCGTTGATCGCTCGCGACAACATGATAGTTATCCTCTATGTCGCGCCCGCCCCAAACTACATACCACTCGCCGTAAAACGGCAGTTTCAATTCCGCCTGTGTCATGTACCCCAGATATGGAGACTCCGCCGGTTCCTGTTCTGGGCGAATAAAGAACCCTGCTATTCGATCCTTATCGTCAAATGTCCAGGAGATAACTACTGGGCGCCCTAACTTCGCAAACAAAGAGCGTCGAATGTAGACTCGGTGTCCTTGCACTTCCTCCACTCGCTCATCAACTAAGGTCTTCTCCGAGCCGATTTGATCTTGAACCTGTTTGCGAAAGTCCTGCAGCGCGCTCTCCGTTTTAAGCGCGCTTTGCATCTGATCCGTCATATTGTTCCAAATCGGCGAAATATCATTATCGAAGAACAACCGCGTGTAGTTGCGTCCATCTTCGAGCTCCTCGGTCTCGTTGGCAGACGAGACCGTTATAACAAGCAAGAGAAATGCGGTTGTCAATATTGCGGTCAGGCGCATTTGGCCATTCTACCAGCTGACGTCTGCGTTAGATCGCTCGCAAACTTCATATTGGCTCCAAGACCCGCGACCGGGATCTTGCGCATCAGAGAATTGTCGGGTTCGGCTCGTCGCCGTAAACGTCCGCAGGGTCGAAGACCTTTTCGCTATCTGTCCAGACGAGATCGACGCGGCCATCAACCTCGGTTTTGCCGAATTCCTCGCCGGTCGGCACGCGGCGGTAGAAGCAACTGCGGTAGCCGACGTGACAGCTTGCACCACCCTCGACCTCGACGCGCAACCAGATGCAATCCTGGTCGTCGTCGACGAGCAGTTCCCGCACTCGTTGCACGAACCCGCTGGATGCGCCCTTGTGCCACAGGACCTGGCGGCTGCGGCTGAAGTAGTGCGCTTCGCCGGTCGCGATCGTCAGGCCGAGCGCCTCGGCGTTCATGTAGCCCTGCATCAGGAGTTCCCCGGAGTCCGCGTCGGTCGTGACCACGGTGATGAGTCCGCGATCGTCGAATTTCGGTGCGAGGTCGCTGCCTTCCTCGACCTGCTCGATGGACTCGCGGGCTTGAAATCTCACGTCGGTGCCCGACATGGCTGGTTCCTCTGCGACGCTAGCGGGGATGGGCAGATTACAGGGCTCTGCCGACCCCGGCAATATTGCTATCATTCACGCTTTTGAGCTCAGGCCCGTGGTCGCGGCCACTGGCAACGCAGGCGAGATGACAATCAAGCTACACGACACCCGGCAGCGTAGGAAGGTCCCGTTCGAACCCCTTATTGAAGGGGAAGTAACGATGTATCTCTGCGGCCCCACCGTCTACAACTATGCCCACATCGGTAATGCGCGGCCGGCCGTCGTGTTCGACCTGCTCGCGCGCGTGCTGCGACGCCGCTACAAGCTCAAGTTCGCGCGTAACTTCACCGACGTTGACGACAAGATCAATGCCGCGTCGATAGAGACCGGCAAGCCGATCAACGAGATCACCGAGAAGTTCGTGCAGATTTACAACGAAGACATGGGCGCACTCGGTGTCCTGCCACCTGACGTTGAACCGCGTGCAACGGAACATATCGCCGAGATGGTCGAGATGATTGCGGCGTTGGTGGAAAAAGGTTTCGCGTACGAATCCAGCGGTCACGTGCTGTTCGACGTCGAGGCATACAAGGACTACGGCGCTCTGTCGAATCGCAGCCTGCGCGAGATGATTGCGGGTGCCAGGGTCGAAGTCGCCGACTATAAAAGAAACGCGCACGATTTCGTGCTCTGGAAGCCGTCGACGCCTGAACTCCCGGGCTGGGAGTCGCCGTGGGGAAGGGGCCGTCCCGGCTGGCACATCGAGTGCTCGGCGATGGCCGCCAAGCACCTGGGTGAGACGATCGATATTCACGCCGGCGGCCAGGACCTGATATTCCCGCATCACGAGAACGAGCTGGCACAGAGCTGCTGCGCCCATGACGGCAAGGACTTCGCCCGTTACTGGGTACATAACGGTTTCCTGAGCATCGATCACGAAAAGATGTCCAAGTCGATCGGTAACGTGCTGCTGGTACACAATCTCGTCGAAACGATGCCGGGCGAAGTCATCCGCATGGCATTGCTCAGTGCGCACTATCGGCAGCCGCTGGACTGGTCGGACGATACTGTCAAGTCGGCACGGCGCATGCTCGATCGCCTGTACGGCGCGGTACGCGGTATCGAGGTTTCGGACGCGGCGCGGGCGGTAGCAGAACCGCTCAATTCGGTCGTTGCGGCGCTCGAGGACGATCTCAATACGCCGAAAGCAATGGCCGAGTTCTTCGCGCTCGCAAAAAGTCTCAACAAGGAGACCGACGAGAACGAGCAAAAGAAACTCGCCGCCGAGATGGTTGTGACCGGCGACCTGCTCGGAATATTGCAGAGCGATCCCGAGGCCTGGTTCGCCGGGCACGTGGAAGGCGAGTTGTCCGCCGAGGATATTGAGGAGATGATCGAAAGGCGCAACGCGGCACGTGCGGCGAAAGATTTCGCGACGGCCGATGCGATTCGCGATGAGTTTGCGGCGGCCGGAATTCAGATCGAAGACGGTCCGGACGGGACCACCTGGCGCAGATCATGACCAGTGAAGTCGCGGCGGCGCAAAAAGAACTGATCGAGGAATTCCAGTTCTTCGATAACTGGATGGACCGCTACCAGTACTTGATTGACCTGGGTCGTCGGCTGCCCGAGTTTCCTGAAGCTGATCGCATTGACGACAACAAGATTCGCGGTTGCCAGTCGCAGGTCTGGTTCGTCGCGAGCGAACACGACGGCAGACTCGAATTTCGGGCGATCAGTGACGCCGCGATCGTGTCCGGACTGATCGCGATGTTGCTGCGTATCTACAGCGGCAGGCGGCCCCAGGACATCCTCGATACGCCGCCAGACTTTGTCAGTGCGTTGCAACTCGAAGCGCATCTCAGCCCGACACGCAGCAACGGCCTCGCCTCGATGCTCAGGGCCATCCGCAACTTCGCCGCCGAGGCGTTGCAGGCAGCGTAATGGCCAATGCGGTCAGCCGCTTGTTGTCGTGGCCGCTGATCGGCCTCCTCAAGTTGTATCGCATCGCGATTTCTCCCTGGCTCGGCATCAATTGCCGCTTCCAGCCGACCTGTTCCGAATACGCCATCGAGGCGCTGCGCGAACATGGCGTCCTGCGAGGCACCTGGCTTGCGGCGAAACGCATCGGCCGGTGCCATCCCTGGGGCGGTAGCGGATATGACCCGGTACCTGGAACAGACGAGGACGACGATGACCCTGCGTGACTATCTGCGCGAGCTGGCGTTTCCTGTCAGTTCGACAACGACACTGATTGCGCTGGTGACGTTCGCCGTGCTCATCCAGCTGGCAGGAATGGCGGGCATGCTTGGGATATGGCTCGCGGTAATCGTAATTCCGGCTTTTTTCCGCTACCTGACGATCGTTGCGGAAGCACGTGCGAGGGGTAGGGAGGCCGCGACACCCGGCATCGAGTACTTCACCTTCGGCGGTAACCTGTGGACGTTGTTCCCGGTGGTGCCCGCGCTCGTGGCGGCTCTCCTCATAGCAAAGACCGGCGCAACGTTCGGCGACCTGCCCGCAATGCTGGTGGCGCTGGGATTCGCGGCTTTGTTGCCGGCGCTCGTCGGCGTGCTCGTGATCACGCACTCACCACTCGAAAGCATCGATCCCCGTGCGCTCGACCACTTTATTCGTGGCTGCGGCGTCTCCTACTGGTATGCCCCGCTAACACTTGCACTTGTGGTGATCGTGCCTTCTCTGTTGGGCATCTTGCCAGGATGGCTGCAGCTCGCTCTCGAAATATATTTCGCAACGGCGTTCTTCGCGGTCGTTGGCGCCGTCACGCGCGGCTCAGGTCTCGTCGACGCGATCGAGATACCCGACGCGGCAGAGCCCAACGCCGAAAAAGTCCTCGCGGGATTGCAGAGCAATCGCATCAAGGTAGTGAATCACGCGTACGGGTTTGCGAGCCGCGGCAATCGCGATGGCGGGCTCGAACACATTTACGACTGGCTCGTTAAAGACGCCGATCCGGACGCCGCATGGCCGTGGTTCTTCGAGCAAATGTTGCGCTGGGACGATACCTATCCGGCGCTGTTGCTTGCCCAGCAATACCTTGGTCGCCTGCTGGAACACAATGACAAGGTGGGCGCCGTCAAATTAATGATGCGTTGTCGCCTGGTGGACGAGGGATTCCGGCCGCTATCGGCCGATCTGCCGGCCGCAATTTCGGCCGCCGAGGCTTGCCGGAACGACGAGTTACTCGCCGCCCTCAATAACTAGCGCAGCTTGCCCGGTGCCTGCGCGCGAGCAGGCCGTTGTAGAGATGCGCGATGGCCAGCACGACAGCACCACTGATCGAAAATACGCGGTCCGCGACGATGCCGAGCGAGTTGTGCGCTACGGTTGCTCCAATGCCAAGCAGAACAAGACCTGCCACTGCACCCAGAACGACGCGCAGGTTGCGGTGCCCGGCGAATCCGGTGCCGATGGCCACGACGCTCAGGGGTACCACGATGAACAGCATCTGCACGTGCAGGTGGCCTACAGCCAGTGGCAGCAGGGCTGGCAGCGCACCCACGACGAAGGGCAGCGCCAGGCAATGCAGGAGGCACAGACCCGACAGTCCGACGGCCGTGCCATCGAGCCAGTCCGTCGATTTCGTGGGTGTTTGATTCATCCTGAGATGCCGTTATGCTGGACCGGTGGCGGATTGAGCTCTGCCGCCGGCGTTTCGGGGCGCAAATGATATAGTATAACAATATCATCAGCAAGCCCTTATAAAACAAGTATTTAACGAGATACCAGATCACCGAGGAGTCCATGGACAAACGCCTTCTGACCATTCTTCGCTGCCCGGTCACGCACAAAGGTCTTGCGATCGCCAAAAGCGACACGCTCGACCGGGTCAATGCCGCGATTG
>Ga0255053_10002035_pt1 | contig 10891 bp, 6 predicted proteins | sample JV7_2_22_MG_FD_188635 | JGI IMG/M metagenome (GOLD analysis project Ga0255053, IMG submission 188635) | Seawater microbial communities from Jervis Inlet, British Columbia, Canada - JV7_2_22 | ecosystem: Environmental > Aquatic > Marine > Inlet | place: Canada: British Columbia | collected...
AGTTCCTGGTCATCACCCACAACAAGCGCACCATCGAGATCGCCGACGTGCTCTACGGGGTGACGATGGAGGAGAAGGGCGTCAGCAAGCTGGTCGCCGTCGATCTGCATTAGGACTTCCCCCGGGGGACGCTCCGCACGCGAGCAACTTCGCGGTCTTAAGCATCACAAAGGGTCCGCCGATGAGCCCGAGTGAGGGAAAGCCCCACACGGAAGGGCGGGGTCTCCCTCGGGGGATCAATTGGCGGACCCGAACTCCGAAGCGCCGAATGTGCCCGGGCGACGGCGGCGCAATTCCGACCGCAAGCAGCGGCGGCGGCGGCGTGCGCTCCTGCTGGTGCTGCTGGCCTCGCTGGTCGGTGCGGCGGTCTTCGCGCCGGACCTGGTGCAGCTGGTTCGCAAGAGCGCTCCGGGCGTCCGTCAGCAGCAGCGTCCGATTCGCACGGCGCGCCCCCGCGTCCACCGCCAGTGGCGCTTCGACTTCTCCATGGGTCCGATCCTCGAGCTGATCGAGCAGGGCATCCGGCTCGATCCCTTCGACCTGCGCCGCCCGCTGCGGATCCCGTTCACGCTGAGCTCTCGGGCACCCGGCGGCGACATCCTGCTCTTCGAGCCGGCCAGCTACCTGCCGCCGCTGGTTCCCTCGAACTCCAGTCCGCTGCCGACCCTGCGGGGGCCACGGTCGCCTACGCTCCCCAGCTGGCCGGGCTGGATGCCGCACGGCGGCATCCCCAACAACTACCCCGACTTCGACCCGGAGCTCACCAAGGGCGACAACCCGCTGGCCCCGCCCGGCAGGCCGCCCGATTCGGTGCCGGGGTCGCCAGGCGACCCGCCGCCGGTTCCCGAGCCGGGCATCCTGCTGCTGCTGGGCTTCGGGCTGCTGGGCCTGGCGATCATGGGCGCGCGCCCCTCGAACCGCTAGAGCCCGTCTCATAAATCCGGACCGAGCGAGAGCTGGAGATTCGGTCCGCTGGCAAGGCGCGCGACCGAGCCATAGCCCGTAGCTACGGCGCAGGGAGCGCAACGCCGCCAGCGGGACGAAGGTCCGCCTCTCGCGACGGGAGGGTTTGTGAGATGGGCTCTAGTCGCGTAGCTCCCAGGCCGGGTTACCCTCCGGGCCCTCATGAGTTCCAGTCTGCTCGGTTCACTGGCCGCCTGGGTGACGGCGAATCCCGCCGTGGCGGTGTTGACGCTCGCCCTGGCGCCGCCGCTGGTGGCCGTCGTGCTGGCGCGGCTCTTCGGTCGCCTCGGCACGGCGCCGCTCGAACTCGAGCCGCCGCCCGCGCTCGTTGTCGAGCCCGCGACCGAGCCTGCCGTCGCAGCGCAGCCTGAGCCGCAGGCCGAGCCGGAGCCGGAGCTCGAGCCGGAACCCGAGCCCGTAGCCGTCGCGGAAGCGCCGGCGCCCGAGCCGATCGGGGAGCCGGGGCCGGAGCCTCCGCGTTCGGTGCGGCTGCGCGACCGGCTGGCCCGGACCCGGGAGGCCCTGGTCGGACGCGTGGGCGGGCTGCTCGGCGGCCGCACCCTGGACGCCGACGCCCTGGGTGAGCTCGAGGCCTTGCTCTTCTCCGCCGACCTGGGTGTTCGTACCGCGGAGGATCTGCTGCAGAGCGTGCGCTCCCAGGCGATCGGCGGCGACGCCGCCGCGGTGCAGGCGGCCCTCTGCGAAGCGATCCGCACGAAGCTGGCCCGGGTGGAGATCGCCGAGCCGCCGCTGGCGGGGCCGCCCCACGTGATCCTGGTTCTGGGCGTGAACGGGTCGGGCAAGACCACGACCATCGGCAAGCTCGCCGCTCGCCACGCACGCGCCGGGCGCAAGGTGGTCCTGGGCGCCGGCGATACGTTCCGCGCCGCGGCCATCGAGCAGCTCCAGGTCTGGGGCGAGCGGGTGGGCTGCGAGGTGGTCTCCGGGCAGGCCGGCGGCGATCCCGCCGCGGTGGCTTTCGACACCCTCAAGGCGGCGGTCGCGCGCAACGCCGACGTGGCGATCATCGACACGGCGGGCCGGCTCCAGACCCAGAAGCCGCTCATGGAGGAGCTGACCAAGATCGCGCGGGTCATCGGGCGCGAGGTGGAAGGCGCGCCCCACGAGACGCTGCTGGTGCTGGACTCCAACACGGGTCAGAACGCCATCAGCCAGGCGCGGCTCTTCACCGAGGCGGCCCAGGTCACGGGCCTGACCCTGACCAAGCTGGACGGCAGCGCCAAGGGCGGCGTGATCGTAGGCCTGGCCGACGAGTTCGGGATCCCGGTCCGCTACGTGGGCGTGGGCGAGGGCCTCGACGACCTGCGCGACTTCTCTGCCAACGAGTTCGTCGAGGCGCTCTTCGAAACGGAGTAGATCCATGGCCTGTGTGCTCGCACTGGATCAGGGGACCACCTCCTCCCGTGCCCTCGTCTTCGACGAGAGCGGAGCGGTGCTGGGGGGGGACCAATACGAGTTCAGCCAGCACTTCCCCAAGCCGGGCTGGGTCGAGCACGATCCGCTGGAGATCTGGGATTCGCAGCTCCGCGCCGCGCGCGGCGCCCTGGAGCGCGCCGGGGTGGCTGTCTCGGACGTTGCCGCCATCGGCATCACCAACCAGCGCGAGACCGCGCTGGTCTGGGACCGCAGCAGCGGCGAGCCGATTCATCCGGCCATCGTCTGGCAGTCGCGCCAGACGGCGCCGATCTGCGAAGAGCTGCGCTCGCGCGGGCTCGAAGCAGAGGTGCGGCGGCGCACCGGCCTGGTGATCGACGCCTACTTCTCCGGAACCAAGGTCCGCTTCATCCTGGATGCGGTGGACGGAGCCCAGGCCCGGGCCGAGCGCGGCGAGCTGTGCTTCGGCACCGTCGATACGTGGCTCCTGTGGAAGCTCAGCGGCGGACGGGTCCACGCCACCGAGTACTCCAACGCCTCGCGCACGCTCCTCTACAACATCCACGAGCACGACTGGGACGACACCCTGTTGGCGGAGCTGCGCATTCCGCGGGCCATGCTGCCCGAGGTGCGCGACTCGAGCGGGGTCTTCGGCGAGGCCGATCCGGAGTGGCTGGGCGCGGCGATCCCCGTGGCGGGCGTGGCCGGGGACCAGCAGGCCGCCCTGTTCGGCCAGGGCTGCCACCAGCCGGGAAGCGCCAAGAACACCTACGGCACCGGCTGCTTCCTGCTCATGAATACCGGCGAGGAGGCGGTCGCCAGCGATACCGGGCTGCTCACCACTCTGGCCTGGGGCATCGACGGGAAGGTCGAGTACGCGCTGGAGGGCAGCATCTTCGTGGCCGGCGCGGCCGTGCAGTGGCTGCGCGATGGGCTCGGCCTGGTGGCGCACGCGTCCGAGTCCGACGCCGCGGCGCGTGCGGTGGAGGACACGGGCGGAGTGTACCTGGTGCCGGCCTTCGTGGGGCTGGGGGCGCCCTACTGGGACGAGCGCGCCCGCGGTGCTCTGGTGGGCCTGACCCGGGGAACCACCCGCGAGCACGTGATCCGCGCGACGCTGGAATCCATCGCCTACCAGACGCGCGACGTGGTCGAGTGCCTGCGCCAGGACTCGGGGCTGACCCTGGATGTGCTGCGCGTCGACGGCGGAGCCTGCGAGAACGACTTCCTGATGCAGTTCCAGGCCGACGTGCTGGGCGTGCCCGTGCGCCGGCCGCCACTGCTGGAGCTGACGGCCTTCGGCTCCGCCGCCCTGGCCGGCCTGGCCACCGGCGTGTGGCCCGACCGCGCCGCCATCCAATCCACCACCGAAGGCGGCCACACCTTCGACCCGAACATGGACGCCGCACGCCGCGACGAACTCTACGCGGGTTGGAAGCGAGCCGTAGAGAGAGCGCTCGCCTGGGAGGCGTAGCCCCACCGGAATGAGAGAAGCCTCCTCGCCAATGGCCCGCAAGTCCGAGCCGACGGAGCCCGCGCAGGCCCTGGGGCCCGACGAGGGCGCGCAGCGAGCCGAAGGCGAGCGTAGGGCATTGTCCTGCTAAGGATATGAACTCCGCCCCCCTCGTCATCGCTCACCGAGGCGCCTCCGCCTGCCGGCCCGAGAACACGCCGTCCGCCTACGCATTGGCGATCGAGCAGCGCGCCGACATGATCGAGATCGACCTGCACCGCACCCGCGACGGTGCGCTGGTCGTGACCCACGACGCCGAGCTCGAGTGGCTGGGGGGAGAGGGCGAGATCGCCGGCGCCAGCCTGTCCGAGGTGCGCTCCCTGGACGCGGGCGACGGGCAGCCGATTCCCACCCTCGAGGAGGTGCTGGACCGCTTCGGGTCCGCGATCGCCTTCAACCTGGAGATCAAGCGCGGCGTCGACGCCGAGTACCCGGAGCTGGAGCAGCGGGCGATCGACGCCGTGCGCACACGCGGCCTGCTGGCCGGGACGCTCTTCTCCTCGTTCTACGATCCCGTGCTGGAGCGGCTGCGGGCGATCGCGCCGGAGGCGCGCATCGCGCTGCTGATCTCGCGGCGCTACCCGATCGACATTCTCTCGCGCGCTCGGGCCGTGGGCGCCGAGGCCGTCAATCCGGAGGCGCCCCTGGTGACCCGCGAGCTGGTGGACGAGATCCACGCGGCAGGGCTCGCCGTCTACCCGTTCACGGTGGATGCGCCGGAGCGCATGCGCGAGCTCCTGGACTGGGGGGTGGACGGCCTGTTCACCAACCGGCCCGAGCGGATGCGGGAGATGGTGGACTGAGGGGTAGCCCCCTCGGGGACCATCGAAAACGCCACCAAAATCAGGCTGTTTCGGGCGGATACGAAAGTTCTCTTGACGAAACGGGCGCTTATGGCGTATCCATTCGGCTCAAAAAGGGAATTGCCCCATGAAATTCGACCCTACTGAGCATCAGCTGGATGCCATCGATCTGCGCATTCTCGATCTGCTGCAGGAGAACTGCAAGCAGCCCCTGGCCGCAATCGGGGAGAAGGTCGGACTCACGGCCTCCTCGGTGATGGAGCGCATCCACAAGCTGGAGCAGGCCGGCGTCATCACGGGCTACGCGGCGCAGGTGGATGCCCGGCGCCTGGGCAAGGACGTGTCCGCCTTCATCGGGGTGTCGATCAACCACCCCCAGGCCATCAGCGCCTTCGAGCGCGAGATCGGACCCATCGCCGACGTGCTCGACTGCCATCACGTCACCGGCGACCACACGCTCCTGCTCAAGGTGAAGACGGAAGATACGGGAAGCCTCGAGCGTCTCATCGATCGCATGCGCTCCATCGACGGCGTGACGCGCACCGAGACCATGGTCGTGCTGTCCACACACACCGAGCGCACCCGGGTCGGTCTGGAGCCCGAGGCGGCGAACGCCCAGCGACGGCCGCGACGACAGCAGAGCCCGCGCTTGCGGCGGGCGGAGGGGAACGGATGAGCGCGTACTGCCCGGACTGCCCGGTTCACGGCCGCCCGGGGCGGCCGCAGGCGCAGGGCCTCTACGATCCGGCGCTCGAGCGCGATGCGTGCGGCGTCGGCTTCGTGGCCAACATCTCCGGAGAAGCCTCGCACCAGGTCGTGTCCAAGGGCATCCAGGTCTTGATCAACTTGGAGCACCGCGGCGCTTGCGGCTGCGATCCCGAGACCGGCGATGGCGCCGGCCTGCTGGTGCAGATCCCGGACGCCTTCCTGCGCCGCGAGTGCGGAAGCCTGGGGATCGACCTGCCCGAGCCAGGCGCCTACGCCGCGGGGATGGTCTTCCTGGATCCCGACGAGGCCACGGCCGCGCGTCAGGTCGAACTGCTGGAGGAGGTCGTCGAGAGCGAGGGGCAGACCGTGCTGGGCTGGCGCGACGTTCCCCACGATCCCTCGGCCATCGGCTGGTTGGCCGGTGAGTCCATGCCGTGTATCCGGCAGGTCTTCATCGAAGCGCAGGGGACCCAGGCGGCCGATCAGGATGCCTTCGAGCGCAAGCTCTACGTGATCCGCCGGCTGGCGAGGAAGCGCATCGGGGACGAGCCCGGGGATGCCTTCTTCTACGTCCCGAGCCTGTCCTCGCGGACGATCGTCTACACGGGAATGCTGATCTCGCGGCAGATTCGTGGCTTCTACCCGGACGTTCGTGACCCCAGCTTCGTGTCGGCTCTGTGCCTGGTGCACTCGCGCTACAGCACCAACACGATGGGCGCCTGGGACCTGGCGCATCCCTTCCGCTACCTGGCCCACAACGGCGAGATCAACACGGTCCGGGGCAACGAGAACTGGATGCACGCCCGCGAGGGCGTGATGGACTCCGAGCTGTTCGGAGACGACCTGCAAAAGCTGTACCCGATCATCCGGGAGGGGGCCTCGGACTCGGCCCGCTTCGACAACGCCCTCGAGTTCCTGGTGCTGGCCGGCCGCGAGCTTTCCGACGCGGTGCTCATGATGATCCCGGAGGCGTGGGAGAACCGGGACGACATGGATCCGGACCTGCGGGCCTACTACGAGTACCACTCGTTCCTCATGGAGCCGTGGGACGGGCCGGCTTCGATGGCCTTCACCGACGGACGCAAGATCGGCGCGGTGCTCGATCGCAACGGCCTGCGCCCCTCGCGCTACGTGGTGACCAAGGACGGTTTCGTGGTGATGGCGTCCGAGTCGGGCGTGGCGGAGACGCCGCCGGAGAAGGTGCTGGTCAAGGAACGGCTCCACCCGGGCAAGATCTTCCTGGTGGACCTGGAGCAGGGCCGGATCCTCGAGGACGAGGAGATCAAGCGCGACTGTGTCGCGCGCAAGCCCTACCGCGAGTGGGTCGAGCGCAACCGGCTGCTGCTCTCGGACCTGCCCCCCGCGGCGGGGCCGGAGGAGCGCGAGGATCCCGAGCAGCACTTCACGCTCCAGCAGACCTTCGGATACACGGAGGAGGATCTCAAGGTCCTGATTGGACCCATGGCCAGCCAGGGCAAGTGGCCGACCGGCTCCATGGGCGAGGATGCGGCTCTCGCCTGCCTGTCCGACCGGCCCCAGATGCTTTACCGCTACTTCAAGCAGCTCTTCGCCCAGGTCTCGAACCCGGCCATGGACTCGATCAACGAGCGGCCGGTGATGGCGCTCTACGCGACCCTGGGCTCCGAGGGAAATCTCCTGGAGGAGACCGAGGAGCACGCGCGCATGATCCGCGTGCCCCATCCGGTCATCTGCAACGCGGAGCTGGAGAAGCTGCGCCAGATCGACCAGGCGGGCTTCCAGAGCCGGACGCTCTCGTGCCTCTTCCCGGTGGGCGACGGCGGCGACGGTCTGCGCGGGGGCCTGGATCGGTTGTGCGCCGAGGCGGAGCAGGCGGTGCGGGAGGGCGTCAACATCCTGATCCTCTCGGACCGCGGAGTGTCGCCGTTGCTGGCGCCCATCCCGATGCTGCTGGCCACCGGCGCGGTGCACCACCACCTGATCCGCGAGACGCTGCGGACCCGCTGCGGGATCGTGTGCGAGACCGGGGAGGCCCGCGAGGTGGCGCACATGGCGCTGCTGATCGGCTACGGCGCCGCCGCCATCAACCCGTACCTGGCGCTCTCCACGATCGAGGAGCTGGTGGAGGACGGCAGCTACGTGCCCGAGGGGGCGTCCCTCGAGAGCGCCGTGGAGAACTTCATCAAGGCCAACGACAAGGGCCTGCTGAAGACCTTTGCCAAGATGGGCATCTCGACGCTCCAGTCCTACCGCGGGGCCCAGATCTTCGAGGCCATCGGCCTGGACCGGGATCTTGTGGCGCGCTGCTTCACGGGCACCGCGTCGCGGGTCTCCGGCGTGGGCTACGACGTGCTCGCCCGCGAAGCGGCCATGCGGCATGCCCGGGCCTTCCCGGAGGACGAGTTCCAATACCCGGAACTCGATCCCGGTGGGCTCTACCAGTGGCGGGTCCGGGGCGAGCGCCACGCCTTCAACCCGGACACGGTCTCGAAGCTGCAGATCGCCCTGCGTCGGGGCAGCTACGAGGACTTCAAGGAGTTCTCCCGCTGCGCCAACGGCGACGCCGAGATTGCCTGCACCCTGCGCGGCCTGCTCGGCTTCAAGGTCGGCCTCCAGCCCCCCGTGCCCATCGACGAGGTGGAGCCCGCCCGCGAGATCGTCAAGCGCTTCTGCACCGGCGCCATGAGCTACGGCTCGATCTCGCTGGAGGCCCACCAGACGCTCGCCATCGCCATGAACCGCCTGGGCGGCAAGAGCAACACGGGCGAGGGCGGAGAGGACCCGGATCGCTTCACGCCGGAGCCGAACGGCGACTTGCGGCGCAGCGCCATCAAGCAGGTGGCCTCGGGCCGATTCGGTGTGACCAGCTGGTACCTGGTCAACGCCGATGAGATGCAGATCAAGATCGCCCAGGGGGCCAAGCCGGGCGAGGGCGGCGAGCTGCCGGGGCACAAGGTGAACGACACCATCGCCAGCGTGCGCCACTCGACGTCGGGCGTGGGCCTGATCTCCCCGCCGCCCCATCACGACATCTACTCCATCGAGGACCTGGCGCAGCTCATCTACGACCTGAAGAGTGCCAACCGCTATGCCCGGGTCTCGGTGAAGCTGGTGTCCGTGAGCGGAGTGGGCACCATCGCGGCGGGTGTCTCCAAGGGCAAGGCCGACGGCGTCCTGATCAGCGGTATGGACGGCGGTACCGGCGCTTCGCCCCAGGCTTCCATCAAGTACGCGGGCATGCCCTGGGAGATCGGTCTGGCGGAGACCCAGCAGACCCTGGTGATGAACGATCTGCGCGGCCGTATCCGCGTGCAGACCGACGGCGGGCTCAAGACCGGCCGTGACGTGGCGATCGCCGCCCTGCTGGGCGCCGACGAGTTCGGGTTCGCCACGGCGCCCCTGGTGGCCATGGGCTGCATCCTGATGCGCGTGTGCCATCTCAACACGTGCCCGGTCGGCATCGCCACCCAGGATCCGGTGCTCCGCGAGCGCTTCGCCGGCACGCCCGAGAGCGTCGTGCAGTACTTCCTCTGGATCGCCGAGGAGGTGCGCGAGATCATGGCGGAGCTGGGCTTCCGCCACATGGACGAGATGGTGGGCCGCTCCGAGTTGCTGGACGTGGTCAAGGCCACGAGCCACTGGAAGCAGAAGGGGCTCGACTTCTCGGCGATTCTCCACCGGCCCGATGTGCCCCACGCGATCCGCAACTGCGAGACCCAGAGCCTGGCCCGGGAGCTGGAGACCGTCCTGGATCAGAGGCTGCTGCGCATGGCGGAGCCGGCGTTGGAGCGCGGCGAGCCGGTCGAGATCGATCTGCCGATCCAGAACACCGACCGCACCGTGGGCACCATCGTGGGCTCCGAGGTCTCGCTGGAGTACGGAGAGCAAGGGCTTCCCGACGACACCATCCGCATGCGCTTCACCGGCAACGCGGGTCAGAGCCTGGGCGCCTTCTGCACCCGGGGCCTGACCATCGAGGTGGACGGTGACACCAACGACTACTGCGGCAAGGGCCTGTGCGGGGCAAAGATCATCGTGCGTGTGCCCCGGGCCGCCACATTCGATGCGGGCGACAACATCATAACGGGCAACACGGTGCTCTACGGCGCAACTTCGGGCGAGGCGTACTTCCAGGGTATGGCCGGCGAGCGTTTCTGTGTGCGCAACAGCGGCGCCGACACCGTGGTGGAGGGCGTGGGCGAGCACGGCTGCGAGTACATGACCGGAGGCCACGCGGTGATCCTCGGGCGCACGGGCCGCAACTTCGGCGCCGGCATGAGCGGAGGCATCGCCTACGTGCTGGACGAGGACGGCACTTTCCCGGGCCGTGTGAACATGGAGACCGTCGACCTGGATCCCCTGGAGCCGGACGACCTGGAGCGGGTGCAGCACCTGGTGCGCCGGCACTTCCAGTACACGCGCAGCCAGAAGGCGGACGACGTGCTGCGCAAGTGGGACGCCTACGCGCCCAAGTTCGTGAAGGTCTTCCCCAAGGACTACAAGCGGGCGCTCGGCGAGCGGATCGCGGCGGAGAGCGGCAATGGGTGATGTTCGCGGCTTCCTGAAGCATGGGCGCGAGTCGACCCATTACCGGAAGGTGGAGGAACGCCTCGGCGACTGGCGCCACGTCCAGGACGACTTTCCGCCGGAGAAGTCCCGGGAGCAGGCGTCGCGCTGCATGGACTGCGGGATCCCGTTCTGCAACAACGGATGCCCGCTGGGCAACATCATCCCCGATTTCAACGATCTGGTCTTCCGGGACAAGTGGGAGGACGCCCTCGCTCGGCTGCACTCCACGAACAACTTCCCCGAGTTCACCGGCATGGTCTGCCCAGCGCCCTGCGAGCAGGCCTGCGTTCTGGGGATCAACCAGGACCCGGTCACCATCAAGCAGGTCGAGTGGGAGATCGTCCGCCGCGGCTGGGAGGAGGGTTGGATCCGCCCGATCGGGCCCGAGCGGCGCAGCGGCCGCTCCGTGGCCGTGGTGGGCTCCGGGCCTGCCGGCTTGTCCGCTGCCCAGCAGCTCACCCGAGCCGGCCACACGGTGACGCTCTTCGAGAAGAGCGACCGCATCGGCGGGCTCCTGCGCTACGGGATCCCGGACTTCAAGCTCGAGAAGCAGTCCATCGACCGGCGGCTGGAGCAGATGCGGGAGGAGGGCGTCGCCTTCCAGACCGGCGTGAACGTGGGCTTCGACCTGTCGGTGGCGGAGCTGCGCCAGAGCTTCGACGCGGTGCTGCTCTGCCTGGGCGCCGAGGCGCCACGCGACCTGCCGGCGCCGGGCCGGGAGCTGTCCGGAGTCCACTTCGCCATGGACTTCCTGACCCAGCAGAACCGCCGCAACGCCGGCGATCGCCTGGACCCGGCTGCGGAGATCCTGGCCGAGGGCCGTCACGTGGTGATCCTGGGCGGGGGCGACACGGGGTCCGACTGCATCGGGACTTCGCACCGCCAGGGCGCCGCTTCGGTGACCTCGTTGGAGCTCCTGCCGCGGCCGCCGGAGGGTCGGCACGCTTCCGAGCCCTGGCTG
>Ga0255053_10002040_pt1 | contig 10883 bp, 8 predicted proteins | sample JV7_2_22_MG_FD_188635 | JGI IMG/M metagenome (GOLD analysis project Ga0255053, IMG submission 188635) | Seawater microbial communities from Jervis Inlet, British Columbia, Canada - JV7_2_22 | ecosystem: Environmental > Aquatic > Marine > Inlet | place: Canada: British Columbia | collected...
GCAGCCAGGGTGCGTTCTGGTACTGAGCCAGCGATGCGTCTTTCTCTTTCGGTGCGCGCCACGTGAATATCAGCAGCCCGAGGCCGACGCCACCGAACACGAACAGGAAGATCGATTTGAATCCCAGCAGGCCCCAACGGACGGTCGGGTCGATGATCGATTGCGATGGATCCTCGGGATTGACCCGCACGGTGACAGGCTGGCTGCGAGCGAGCAGCGCGCTCAGCGCGTTCCCCGTATCCGTCTGGTAGTCACCGATGTTGTCGGCGCCGGAGGCGATCCCGACCCGGTCGCCCGTGTAAATGCCACCATTATAAGAATAGGTGTAGCGCGCGTAGACTTCATAAGTATCTGAATCGTCACCCGAGTGGGTTTCATAACCAGCGGTTATAAGACGAGCCTCGACCTGGGCCCAGTTCTGCATTTGCCAGGCGTCGTAAAACGTATTGCTCACAGACCAAAGCATCCAGACGCCAACGCCGAAAAAGGGTAGCGCGAACAACGAAACAAGGATGCGTCCTTTCATAGCTGCCCAAACTAACAACTCGGTCGTTTGGGTGCTGTGATGTCCGTTCGATTACCGGTCAGCTTGTCGACAGCGTTTTCCGAGCACCTGCTCGACGTCATATCTCCGATATCGACAAGCGCGCGAGCTTCGCGGTTTTCTTGTTCTGGTGCCGCTGCATCTTGCGCAGAATTTTGTCGAGCATGTGGATAGCGCCGAGAATGTTCGGCCCCTTGTTCAGCATTACGCAGTCGGCGCGTTGTGACATCGCTGCGTCCGTGATTTCGGCGCGCGTCGGCAAGCCTTTCTTGGCTTCTGCCTCGAGTACCTGCGTTGCCCAGACAACCGGTACGTGCGCGGCCTCGGCGATCCACAGTATTTCTTCCTGGATTTCCGCGAGATTCGCCCAGCCACATTCCACGGCGAGGTCGCCGCGCGCGATCATGATGCCGGCCGGGAAATGCCGCATCGTCGCCAACATGATCTGCGGCAGCTTGCGGTAGGCACGTTCTGTTTCGATTTTGGCAACGATACCGAGTCGATTCCCGGGATATTTCCCGAGTTCTTCCTGCAAGGCGATGATGTCTTCGGCCCGCCGGATGAACGACAGGGCAACAGCGTCCGCATGCTCTACGATGAACGGCAGGTCCTCGCGGTCCTTGACGGTGATGCCGGCAAGATCGAGGTTGGTACCCGGAAAGTTGATGCCCTTGTTGCTGCGCAGCCGGCTGCCGGTCGGCTTGGCGCTCGTGATATGCACGGTAATTTCGGTATCGGAACAAGCGTCCACGACGCCGTCTATCTTGCCATCGTTCAGGCGAACGGGATCGCCGACAGCCACCTGCTCGAATACTTCCACGGGCCTGCACGCCACGCGTGCAGGCGTCTTGACGGTGCCGTCCTTGTTGAGCGCTGCGGGCGACCCTGGCGTGCCGTCTCGCGTCAGTATCAGGATATCGCCGATGTGCAGCAGGATTGACTGCTCGACCGCCGGCAGTTCGCCGAAGTGGAATTCCTGCTGCTCGCCCGATTCGTGATCAACAAGGCGAAATCGCATGCCTGTCGCGACGTACGCTGTTTTGTAGAGTTCGAGGATGAGCCCCTTGTTGTCCTTGACGACGACCTCGAGTTTTCTTCTTCGTCCGCGAGCGTCCTTGAATTGCAGCAGGTCCCCGATATTTGCGGCTTCGATACAGTGTCGCGGTACGGGCACCACCGCGAACTTCTTGCCCGTCCACGGCTCGTCGTCAGCGACGCAACGAACACGACGCGGCGCGAGTACCTGCCCGAGCTCGTTGCGCCGCGGCCGCAGCCGGATGACTTTTGGCCCTGGCTGGAGCAGCCCGGTCCTGAATTTCGGACCACCCAGGTCCATTATGATCTTGCACTGCTTGCCGAGGTTCTCGTTCGCGCGCTTTATGTTCTCGATCATGCCGAGCCATTCTTGCTGCGAGTCGTGCGCGCAGTTGATTCGTGCCACGTCCATGCCCGTGGTCATCAGGTCGTGGATGACGTTATAGTCTTCGGCGGCCTCGACCGGCAATGTCACCATGATGGACACGGCGCGGTCTTCGGGCTGATCGCCGAGCAGGGCCTGTGCGTGCGCCTCGAGCAGTTTTTCGCTCGCGGGAAACGGCGCACGATCAACGGTGCCCTCGGTGATCTCTTTTCCGTCGAGTTTTTGCAGGGCATGCTGTACGGCCAGCATGCTTGCCGAGACATGCTGCTCCGACCGACCCAGCGATGACAGGCCGAGCGCCGCCAGTTGCTCCTGCAACTCGCCGATGTCGAACTGGCGAAGAGCAACATAGTGCAACAGGTTGCGTGCACTGGCCGCGAATTTCGTGTGTACCTGCTGCAGATCGGGCTCGAAACGGGATTCGAGCTCCCCGGCGCGCTCGCGGATGAGCTGCAATTGCTGCCAGAGCGAATCCTGGTTGTTGCTCATCGAGTTGTTGCTCATCGGGTCCTTGCCCATCGAGTCATGGCGCGAGGCGCTCGATTGTCCAGGAGTCGTCGTCCTGTAGCGTATACATGAAGCGATCGTGCAGACGATTTGCACGGCCCTGCCAGAATTCGATCTCGACAGGCGTTACACGATAACCGCCCCAGAACGACGGCAGCGGCACTTCCTTCGCGGCGAATTTCCTTTTCATCTCGTCGAACTTTGCTTCGAGCAACGACCGTGACGAGATAACGCTGCTTTGCGCCGATACCCAGGCGCCAATCTGGCTGCCGCGCGGGCGCGTTGCGAAATACTTCAAGGTCTCGCTCGTCGGAATTCTGGCGGCCGTGCCCCTGATCGAGATCTGTCGCCCCAGTTCACGCCAGAGGAACAGCAGGGCGACATCGGCGTTCCCTTCAATGTGCTCGGCCTTCTTGCTGCCGAGGTTGGTGTAAAACACGAAGCCGCGTTCGTCGAAGAATTTGAGCAGGACCGTGCGCGAGGCCGGACGATTGTCCCCGTCCACGGTCGCGAGCGTCATTGCGTTGGGTTCCATGTGATCCGGATCGCAGGCCGCATGGAACCAGTCGGCGAACTGCACGATCGGATCAGCATCGAGATCCTCGCGCTCGAGGGAGAGTCCGGTCGCCGAGCGGCGCAGCTCCGACACATCCATATCGGCCTCCTGCGAGCTCTCGTCGATGTCCTTCTTGTTCACTGGCTGGGTCCTGCTCAGGCGCTCATTCGTGTCGTAGTATTATTCTCGAACCAATCGTCCGTCGGCGCGGTCCCTATTCTGCGTCCATCGACAGGAGAACGACAATGAGTTTCGACGATTTTCAGCACGTGAGCCGTCTCCGCTACTGGCCGATTCTGTTGCTCAGGGTCTATACGGGCGTGTTTTTTGCCTATCACGGGTTCAGGAAAATTGTCGGCGGTGTATTTTCAGACAATATGGCGGGTTTCCTCGACGGTCGGGCAGGGGACAGCGTTGCCTGGTACCGGGTGATTGTCGAAACCGTCGTCCTGCCCCTGCAAGGACTGTTCGGGTTCCTGGTTGCGTACGGCGAGCTCGTACTCGGAATGGCGCTGATCATCGGGCTCGCCACTCGCTACGCAGCGTATGCGGGTGCATTCATGGTGCTGAATTTCTGGCTGGCCAAGGGGCAGGGCGTCCTGGCCGGGCAAAACCACGACGTGGTCTGGTTCGTTATCCTGATAGTCCTCGGCGGCTTGCACGCGGGACGCGTGCTGAGCGTGGACCAGAAACTCGTCAAGCGGTTTCGCTTCCTGGCCTGAATTTGACTGACAGCGAGCCGGATTCTTCCGTTATAATTCCCGGCTCCGCGGTAGGTACGGGTTCCATTGTCAGGCCGGGCTCGGTCAAGCGAAAGTGGCGGAATTGGTAGACGCGCTGGCTTTAGGTGCCAGTGGGGCAACCCGTGAGAGTTCGAGTCTCTCCTTTCGCACCAACTTTCGCTGTCTAACTCATTGAAGTAACTAACTAATTATGTCATCAGGGGTTTCCACGAGCCGCTGGCGACGTACAGAAGGATTGACAAAATGCAAGTCACTGTCGAATCGACGGGAAAGCTGGAACGACGCATGCGCGTCAAGCTGCCCGCCGAGCGCATCGAAAAAGAGGTCGATACCCGGCTGAAGTCCGTCGGCAAGACCGCAAAAATCAAAGGCTTCCGCCCCGGAAAAGTGCCGGCCAAGGTCGTCAAGCAGCGTTACGGCCAGCAGATTCGCGAGGAAGTGCTGTCGGAACTCCTGCGGCAGAGCTATTCGGACGCCGTGCAGCAGGAAAACCTGAATCCGGCGGGCGGTCCCCAGATCGAGACCGAGGGTGTTGATGACAGCCAGGGCCTCACCTACGTTGCGACATTCGAAGTCATGCCCGAGATCGAGCTCAAGGGACTCGACAAGGTCAAGGTCGAGCAACCCGAGATCGACATCGGCGACGGCGATCTCGATGACATGATCGAGAACCTGCGCAAGCAAAAAGCCACGTGGACCGAAGTCGATCGTGAGAGCGTCGACGGCGATCGCGTCACTGTCGATTTCTCGGGCGAACTCAAGGGCGAACTCATTGACGGCGGGCAGGGCAAGGACGTGCCGGTGATACTCGGCCAGGGCCAGATGCTGCCAGACTTCGAGAAAGGCCTTACCGGCATCAGGGTGGGCGACGAGAAGACCTTCAAGGTCAAGTTCCCGAAGGACTATCACGCCGAGGACCTGCAGGGGCAGAAAGTCAATTTCACGATCCAGACGCACCGCGTCGAGGAAGAGACCCTGCCGCCGGTCGGCGACAGCCTGGCCGAGCTCTTCGGCGTCGAGGAGGGCGGACTCGAGCAGTTCAGGAAAGATGTCCTGGAGAACATGCATCACGAGTCAGCACAGAAGGTGAAAGCCAATGTGCGTGAACAACTCATGCAAGGGCTGCTCGATGCGAACCCGATCGAGATCCCGCAGGCGATGAAGCACCAGGAAATGCACACCATGCAGCACGAGGCGATGCGACGTCTCGGCATCGAGGATCACGACAAGGCGCCGCCGATGGACAATTTCGGGGAGTCCGCCGAGAAACGGGTGCGCCTGGGTCTCCTGATGCGCCAGTTGATCACTGACCAGGAACTGACTCTCGACGAGGATCTCGTGCGAGGGCATGTCGAGGAGATGTGTGCCGGCTACGAAAATTCCGCCGAAATGGTTGATATGTACATGAGTAACCCTCAGGTACGCGAGCAGGTCGAGCCGATGGTGCTCGAGCAGGTGGCATTCGACTGGTTACTGGAGAACGGCAAGGTCAAGTCGAAGAAGATCGGCTTTAAGGAATTCATGAATGGCTGAAAGCCCATTTATGAATTCCGGAACGGTCGCATTCGTGAGAAAATGAGCAAATTCGAGCAGCAGCAGGCACTGAAATGAGCGCAACGGCATTGAATCTTGTCCCCATGGTCGTCGAGCAGACGGCACGCGGTGAGCGAGCGTACGACATCTATTCGCGGCTTCTGAAGGAGCGCGTCGTCTTCATCGTCGGTCCCGTCGAGGACCACATGGCGAATCTCGTGGTTGCGCAGCTTCTCTACCTGGAATCGGAGAATCCCGACAAGGACATTCATCTCTACATCAATTCACCGGGCGGGGCGGTTACCTCTGGCCTGTCGATCTACGACACGATGCAGTTCGTGAACAGCGATATTTCAACGATCTGCGTCGGGCAGGCGGCAAGCATGGGTGCTCTGCTGCTTGCCGGTGGCACCAATGGCAAGCGTTTCGCGCTGCCGCACTCGCGGATCATGGTGCATCAGCCGAGCGCCGGCTTTCAGGGCCAGGCCACTGACATCAGTATTCATGCCAACGAGGTACTGGAGCTGAAGCGTCGCCTGAACGAGATTATGGCGAAACACTGCGGCAAAACGGCCGAGCGGATCGAGAAGGATCTCGAGCGTGACAACTTCATGAGCGCTGAATCCGCGGTCAAATACGGACTCATTGACACCGTGTTGGCCCAACGCAACGAGATGAAAGGGTCCAAGAAGGACTGATTCTTTAACAATCAATAACTTAGGGTGCCGAAGGTCCCTTATGAGACCTGTCACTTTGCACCCCGAAAAGCCGCATGTTATATACAGATACAGTCGTAACAGACTGATTTTAGTCACAGAGGCCAATTTTGCATGAGCGATGAAACCCGCGATAAGAATGAGGACGGAAAACTCCTCTATTGTTCCTTTTGCGGCAAGAGCCAGCACGAAGTACGCAAGCTGATTGCGGGCCCCTCTGTTTTCATCTGCGACGAGTGCGTCGAACTCTGCAACGACATTATCCGCGAGGAACTCGAGGACTCCGGCGAAGCCGGCCGCGACAAGCTGCCGAAGCCGCAGGAGATCAATGCCATTCTCGATGAGTACGTCATCGGCCAGGTGCGGGCCAAGAAAGTGCTGTCGGTCGCCGTGTACAACCACTACAAGCGGCTCAACGATCGCCTCGATGATCGCAGCAAGGACGACATCGAACTCGCGAAGAGCAACATTCTCCTTATTGGTCCGACGGGTTGCGGCAAGACGCTGCTTGCCGAAACGTTGGCACGGCTTCTGAACGTGCCGTTCACGATCGCTGATGCCACGACGCTTACCGAGGCCGGCTATGTCGGCGAGGACGTCGAAAACATCATTCAGAAGCTCCTGCAAAAATGTGATTACGATGTTGAGAAGGCGCAGACCGGCATCGTCTACATCGATGAAATCGACAAGATATCCAGAAAGTCCGATAACCCGTCGATTACGCGCGATGTATCCGGCGAAGGCGTGCAGCAGGCCCTCCTGAAGCTCATCGAAGGTACGATCGCCTCGGTGCCGCCGCAAGGCGGTCGCAAGCACCCGCAGCAGGAATTCCTGCAGGTCGACACCGGCAACATACTGTTTGTCTGCGGTGGCGCGTTCGCGGGCCTCGACAAGATCATCCTGAGTCGCTCCTCGAAGGCCGGTATTGGTTTCGTCGCCGAAGTGAAGAGCAGCGAGCAAGAGCAGAGCATCGGTGAGCTGTTGCACGATGTCGAGCCCGAGGATCTTATTCGTTACGGGTTGATCCCTGAGTTCGTGGGTCGCCTGCCCGTCGTTGCGACGCTCGAGGAACTCGACGAGGATGCGCTCGTCACTATTCTCATCGAACCGAAGAACGCTCTCACCAAACAGTATCGCAAGCTCTTCGACATGGAAGGTGTGGAGCTCGAGTTCCGCGACGACGCGCTGCGTGCCGTGGCGAAGAAGGCCATGGATCGCAAGACCGGCGCCCGCGGGCTTCGGACCATTCTGGAGAACGTGCTTCTCGACACGATGTACGACCTGCCGTCGTCAACGAACGCGAAAAAAGTTGTTGTCGACGAAGCCGTCGTCACGGGCGAGACCATGCCCTACGTAATCTACGAGTCGGACGAGAGCCCGACTGTCAACATCGAACAGCAGGATCCGCCGCGGCCGACAGGTTCCGACGGAGCTTAATCGCTTTTTTCACGCCCCAGTCGCTTGGGAAGGGGGCGGGTTAACTGGAATCTGCCTTTCCGTGGGAGCGCGCCCCAGCGCGCGAATTGGCTTGAATTTTCAGTCTTGAACCTCATTTCGACCGAATCCCTTGCAGAGGTATTTCTTGTGTCTGAAGAACAGCTGACGACCGAAGTAGACGAAACCGAAAACGCGGGCATTCCGGTGCTGCCGCTCAGAGACGTTGTCGTTTATCCGCACATGGTGATTCCACTTTTTGTCGGTCGCGACAAGTCGATCGTGGCACTCGACCGGGCGATGATGGAAGGCAAGCGCATCATGCTCGTGGCGCAGACCAAGGCGGATCTCGACGATCCCCAGCCCGAGGACCTGTACGAAGTGGGCACGCTTGCGACGATCCTGCAGCTCCTGAAGCTGCCGGACGGCACGGTCAAGGTGCTGGTTGAGGGCGGCGAGCGCGCGAGTATCGATCGCATCCTGGTCAGCGATCATTTCGCGGCCGAAGTTACACTGTTGGCCGAAAACGATCGTCACGACGAGCGTGAAATCGATGTGCTGGTGCGCTCGATCATCGCGCAGTTCGAACAATACGTGAAACTGAACAAGAAGGTGCCGCCCGAAATTCTCACCTCGCTCTCAGGCATCGATGAGCCCGGACGCCTGGCGGACACCGTTGCCGCGCACATGGCACTCAAACTTTCCGAAAAGCAACGCATCCTCGAAATCCAGGACGTCAAGGAACGCCTCGAGCAGATCCTCGGCATCATCGAGGGCGAGATCGACGTGCTGCAGATCGAAAAGCGCATCCGCGGTCGCGTCAAGCAACAGATGGAGAAAAGCCAGCGCGAGTACTACCTGAATGAGCAGATGAAGGCCATTCAGAAAGAACTCGGCGAAATGGAAGACGCGCCGAACGAGCTTGCCGATCTCGAGCAGAAGATCGAGAAGGCGGGCATGTCGAAGGAGGGCAAGGAAAAGGCCACCTCCGAACTCAACAAGCTCAAGCTGATGTCGCCGATGTCGGCCGAAGCCACAGTGGTTCGTAATTACATCGACTGGTTACTGAAAGCGCCGTGGAAGAAACGCAGCAAGGTCGTGAAGGACCTGACGCGTGCTGAGACCGTGCTCGAGGAAGATCACTACGGCCTCGAAAAGGTCAAGGAGCGAATCCTCGAGTACCTCGCCGTGCAGCAGCGCGTGAAAAAGCTCAAGGGACCGATCCTGTGTCTCGTCGGCCCGCCGGGCGTCGGTAAGACCTCGCTCGGACAGAGCATCGCGCGTGCGACGAACCGCAAGTTCGTGCGCATGTCATTGGGTGGCGTTCGTGACGAGGCCGAGATTCGTGGCCACCGCCGCACCTACATCGGCTCGATGCCGGGCAAGATCATCCAGAACCTCGGCAAGACCGGCGTCAGAAATCCGCTGTTCCTGCTCGATGAAGTCGACAAGATGGCCATGGACTTCCGTGGCGACCCTTCGTCGGCATTGCTCGAGGTGCTCGACCCGGAGCAGAACTCGACCTTCCAGGACCATTACCTCGAGGTCGACTTCGACCTGTCCGACGTCATGTTCGTGTGCACCGCAAACACCCTCAATATTCCGCCGCCGCTACTGGACCGCATGGAGGTCATTCGAATCCCGGGTTACACCGAGGACGAGAAGCTCAACATCGCGGTCCGTTACCTGATTCCGAAACAGATGAAGGAAAACGGGCTGAAGGAAGAGGAACTGATGATCTCCGCGAGCACGGTGCGCGACATCATCCAGCATTACACGCGCGAAGCGGGCGTCCGCAACCTCGAGCGCGAGATTTCCAAGATCTGCCGCAAGGTCGTGAAGTTGCTGCTCCTGAAGCCGCGCGATACACGCGTCTCGATTATGCCGAAAAGCATCGAAAAGTACCTCGGTGTACGCCGCTTTCGTTATGGCAAGGCCGAGGAAAAGGACCAGGTCGGGCAGGTCACGGGTCTCGCCTGGACCGAGGTCGGCGGCGAGCTCCTGACCATCGAAGCGGCCGTCGTTCCGGGTAAAGGCAAGCTCACCCACACGGGCCAACTGGGCGAGGTCATGACCGAATCGATCCAGGCAGCGATGACAATCGTGCGCAGCCGCGCGACCGTTTTGGGCATCGATCCAGACTTCCACCAGAAGCTCGACGTGCACGTTCACGTGCCCGAAGGGGCCACTCCGAAGGACGGTCCGAGTGCGGGAGTTGGCATGTGTACTGCGCTGGTGTCGGCATTGTGCGACATCCCTGTAAAGAGCGATGTGGCCATGACAGGCGAGATCACATTGCGTGGCGAAGTGTTGCCCATCGGGGGCCTCAAGGAGAAGCTCCTGGCGGCCCACCGCGGGGGTCTCAGTAAGGTGTTGATACCACAGGAAAACGAGAAGGACCTGGCGGAAATTCCGAAGAACATCAAGGACAAGCTGACGATTGTTCCAGTGAAATGGATCGACGAGGTTCTGCAGCAGGCACTCACTCATATGCCGGTTCCTCTGGCCGAATCCAAGGACGCTAAAGCGAAGCCGAAACCGGCCTCCGAAGAGCAAAAATCGGAAGACTCTGTCCGCCCCCACTAACATCCTGAAACCCGCGTGGTTAAAGGATATTTGACCCATTCAGGGCCAATTGGTATAAGCATCGCAGCCGTTGGCGGATGCACGGAGCCGCCGGCGGACATTCAGCGGATTGCGAACTCTTGGAGGCGCTCGCTGGATTGATCTTTTAACAATCAATCTGCAAGGGTGAACTTATGAACAAGGGAGAACTGATTGACGCGGTAGCCGGAAGTGCTGGTCTGTCCAGAGCTGACGCAGCCAAGGCGGTAGACGGGGTGCTTGACAGCATCACGGGCACACTGTCAAACGGTGGTGGAGTATCATTGGTCGGCTTCGGTACGTTCTCGGTAAAGGCACGCGCAGCACGCGCTGGCCGTAACCCAAGAACTGGCGAAACCATCCAGATTCCGGCCAGTAATGTGCCCGGATTCAAGGCTGGCAAAGCCCTGAAGGCTGCTGTAAACTAGCGCGCCCTTCGGGGCCACAGGCACCGGAAAAGCCCGTGGTTACGGGCTTTTCAGGTTCCGGGTGCTTAGCTCAGCTGGTAGAGCATCGCCCTTACAAGGCGAGGGTCGGCGGTTCGATCCCGTCAGCACCCACCAAGGTTTGGAGTGGTAGTTCAGCTGGTTAGAATACCGGCCTGTCACGCCGGGGGTCGCGGGTTCGAGTCCCGTCCACTCCGCCAACAATAAAAAAGTCCCGGCCCCCTTGTGGGACCGGGACTTTTTTTTGATGCGAGCGACAGACTCGAGCCCGCGAGCGGGTTTGACAAATCCACTCCACTGTTGGCCTGTATAGTCCACTCAGTTAGAATCCCCGCCACGAAACGGGTCAGAGAACCCAAGCCAAAAAGACCTTCTCACAT
>Ga0255053_10002041_pt1 | contig 10880 bp, 12 predicted proteins | sample JV7_2_22_MG_FD_188635 | JGI IMG/M metagenome (GOLD analysis project Ga0255053, IMG submission 188635) | Seawater microbial communities from Jervis Inlet, British Columbia, Canada - JV7_2_22 | ecosystem: Environmental > Aquatic > Marine > Inlet | place: Canada: British Columbia | collected...
CAGATGCAGCCATCGGTGGGCGGGTCTCCTAAATAACCTTACGGAGTTACTTCCTCGATGTCTTCTGAGGAATCGCTGGTGGGGTGCTGATTTCTGAACGGAGCGCCGGAGGCGCGACAGATATTTAGCCTGGGGCGTGAGCCCCAGGGCACGAACTGGTTACTCGCTTTCTGGAATCGGAATTCGAATCGTAACGGTTGTGCCTTGACCCTCGGTGCTCTTCAGCTCGAGCGTTCCGCCGAAGCTCTCAACTGTCCGCCGACAGAGCGGGAGACCAAGGCCATAGCCCTCGCGGTTTTCGCCGGGTTTACGGTGAAGCTGGACAAAGGCCTGAAAAGAGTCGGTGATGCGGTCGGCGGGGATGCCGACCCCGCTATCAACGACCTCGATCGCGACCTGGCCTTGATCGTGGCTCGCGCGCAAGGACACCGATCCGCCCTCCGGCGTGAACCGGAAGGCGTTGTCGAGGAGACGGCGAAGGACGTCCTTCAGTCGGTCTTTGTCGACGGTGACGGCGGGAAGGCCCTCCGAAACCTCGGTCGTAAACCTCAATCCTCTGCGCTCGGCAATTGATCGGCACTCAGACTGTAGTGAGGTGGTGATCTCGTTGACGAAAACCGGTGCCAGCTCGATCTGAGCGGTGCCGGTTTCGAGGGCCGCGAGATCGACGAGGTCGTCGATGAGTTGGCGTAGCTTGGCCGCGTTCTCGTAGGCGATGCCGAGGAACGATTGTTGCTCCTCTGTGAGTCCGTCACGGAGATCCGATTGAAGAATCTCGAGATAACTGTGGGTTACGGTCAGGGGACTCCTGATCGCGTGCGCGGCCTCGGAGAGGAAATCCCCGCCGGCAGACACCTGCTTCGCAATCTGCGAACGCAGCTCTTCAACCTCGGCCTCGCACTCGGCGAGGGCTTCTCGCAGAGCCTCGACGTTCGAGATGTCGGCAGAATCGGACGGAGATTGACGTGCTACCATCGAATGACCTCAGGGCACCCCGACGAGTATACGGGGTGCCCAGTGATTGTAGAACGGGGGACTTCCTTCGCCCTTGATTTCAGAGGTTAAAACCAGACCCGCAGACGCGACGGAGATGAGCAGTTCGCCGGCATCCTCCGCGGGTTCAGTCTCCCCGAGGCCTTTTTTGGCCGTGGCTGCCGCAATCGCGATTCTGTTGTTTGTGGCACCTTCTCTTTCGGGGGCCGCCGAGGGCGGCCCCGAGAGCATCGATATCGATTTCTCCCCCTTCGGCACCATTCGTTGGCAACGCGGCGGCCAACCCGTCCTTCTGGTCTATCCGCAACACGGGGACGGCTGGATCACGATGGCCCGGCGTTACACGGGGAGCTCTGCAGGTGCGACCTCATTACGGCGGGCAAACTCGAATCTGCGCGCCCCGATACGCGACCGCCTGATTCGCGTGCCGGTCGAGATTCTCCGGGGCGACCTCAGGCTCGAGGCGGTGGAGCGGCTCTTTCCGATCGATCAACGAATCGATGCCGGATGGCAGCATTGGGTGCTTGACCCTTTCGGCGGCGGTGAGGAGAACTGGGAATGGCTTGCCGAGCTTTTCACGGGTAGAGAGGACCGGGTCAGCGATCTCAGACAGGCGAATCCCGACCGTGCGGCCCAGGGCTTGAGGCGTGGACGAACAGTGGTCGTACCCGAGTCAGCTCTGCTCTCGGTCTTCAGGTCGCTCCCCCCGGTGGCGACACCGACCCCGGTCGCGACGGCGACTGCCCGGGCGCGACCAACTCCGCCACCGTCGTACTCCCCTGAGGCGGCTGTTGTGCCACTCGGCTACGGCTCCGACAAGCTCGGCGGATACGCCGTGTATCGGCTCCGTAAGGGCGAGGCCCTTTACTCGGCGGTGGTGGTGCGGTTCACCGGTCAGTTGCTGGCAAAGCAGGTCAACGAGACTGCAATGGAGATCGCCGAGCGGTCGGCGATCGATGACGTTACGGACATTCCAGTCGGCTACCCGATCAAGATCCCTCTCGACCTGCTGCTTCCGGTGTACCTGCCCGTAGACAACCCGCGCCGCCTGGCCTGGGTTGAGGAGCAACGCGAGCTCGGCAGATTTTTCGAGGTCGTCCACGCGACGGACCTCTCCGGCGTCCAGGTCGTCTCGATGCCGGCCATGGCGGTAACGACACCGGTGCATTGGTCGAAGGCTTGTGGGAGTCCGCCTACGCTTACGACATCATGTGCCGGATCAAGGCCAACTTGGAGAGGCACACGCGTGCAAAGGTGTGGACCACTATCCAACAGAAGGGGCGGGGGTATGCAGTCCCTTCGGTCGATCGCCTCGATCAAAGGCGCGACGCCTACCTCTTGACCCGGCCGCCGTATTCGCTGCAGGACTCGGTTTTGGGCGTCCATCTCCGGTGGTACCTCACTAACGACATTATTCTCAACCGTCTCGGTCCGAACTTCCCGCGGTCGAAGACGGTTTTCCTTTCGGTGCACGCAGACTCGCTGCACCCGAGCGTTCGCGGCGCCATGGTTTATGTCCCATCTCGTTATCTCAGGCCCTCGAAATTCACCGTCGACCGCCGCGACATCAAAAAGTACGCGGAGTACCGCAATCATCCGACGATTCGGTTGGGAGCGGACTTCAAGGCGCGAGTGGAGGCGTCTTCCCGGCACCTCGCCGACAACATCATCACCAGCCTCGAGAAGAACGAGTTCGGGGTCCACCCCTACGAGCCCGTCCGCGACCGCGTGCTGCGGGGCCGGCGGAGTTGGGTACCGGCGGTGCTCCGCTTCACCGCCGCCCAGAACGCTGTGCTGCTCGAAGCCTGCAATATGGCCAACCCCGAAGACCGCGCGTTGCTCCAGAAGGCGGCCTGGCGCGAGCAGTTCGCCCGGGCTGTGGTCGAGGGGATGGCGTCGGCGTTCGCGGAGTAGGGGCTGAATTCTTACCTCGAGATCTCGGGAACTTCATTCCTTTCCGAGATATTCTGATCGGACGCGGACGCGGACGCGGACGCGGGCACGGGAATCTGTGACGTGGGTCCCTTGACGATGATGGCACCCGGGACCCACATTAATAGCAACGAATCAGACGTACGAGGGGAGGCACTATGAGGTCATATCTGGTCCTGACGGAAAACGGTCCCCTCCTCGTGCTGACCTCGATGGAGAGCATCACCGAAGAAATCCTCCTGGATTCGCTGCACAGCAAGGGGATCGTCAAGTTCATAGCCTATGAGGTTCCGATCGAGAAGGTGCACGAGTTCTATGGGGTCCCATTCGAGATCATTTCTGCGGATCTCGAACGAGGCAAGGACCTCAGAGTGGTCGATTTCGATGGGCCCCACATCTTCAGTCGCCTCTCCTTTACTGATCTCGGCCGACAGATCCAGTACGAAGCCTGAATTGAAAAAGAGATGATCGGGAGGCCGGCATGCGTGCGTATATCGTGTTTTCGGGTACCGGACCGATCCTCATCCTGACGACCTATCCGGAGCTGACAGACCAGCGGCTGGTGGCGAAGCTCACCCACAAGGGGATCGTCAAGTTCATAGCCTACGAGGTCCCTCTTGAACGGGTGCGCTCCATTTACGGGGTGCCCTACGAGGTCGTCGCCGAAGATCTCGAGCAGACCGAAGACCTGCGGGTGCTTGATTTCAACGGCCATCACATCTTCAGCCGGTTCTCCTTCAACGAGCTTGGCGAACCCATCATGTGCGGCGACTAAAGCAGTAATAGGAATGAGGAATTAGGAATTAGGAATGTCGCCCACCCGCCCGATTCTAGATACCAGTTGCTGGATCCCTCGGCCACCCCTTGATATTGCACCGATGAACCTTAGGCTTTTGCTGCATCCTGCATCCTGCATCCTGCATCCTGCACCCTGCACCCTGCACCCTGCATCGGGTGGGTAGGACCTCAAAACTCTGTCAGCCTGCTCCAGAAATCCAGACCGTGCGCGGCGTAAAGCTCCGGCAAGCGGTGCACCGGAAGTCCGACCACGGTGTGCGGCGAGCCCTCGACGCGTGCCACCAGGAGGCCGCCGAGACCTTGGATGGCGTAGGCGCCGGCCTTGTCCATCGGTTCGCCGGTGGCGACGTACCATCGGATCTTCTCCTCGGTGAGGTCGGTGAACTGCACCTGCGCCGAGTCGACGACCTCGTGAGCCGTGTCGTCGATGACGAGCGCGAGCGCGGTGTGGACCAGGTGCGACCTCCCCGACAGACGCCGCAGCATGCTCGCCGCGTCATCCTCCGATGCCGGTTTGCCGAGAATCTCCTTATCGACCTCGACCACCGTATCGGCGCCGAGCACCAGCCGCCCGGAATGACTCGCCGCGACCTCTATCGCCTTGTCTCGAGCGGCGCGGGAGGCGTATGCAGCAGGATCCTCACCAACGAGGGGTGTCTCGTCGACATCGGCCGGTAGGACCGCAAAATTCACTCCAATGAGCTCGAGGAGTTGGCGGCGGCGCGGCGAACCGCTGGCCAGGATGAGGTGGCGGTCGGTCATCCCGATTGGGGCTGAGATTTCACGACTACGACCGACTCGGTGCGATCGAGAATCTTGACGAGCGCACCGACCGGAATCGGCTGGGATTGATCGGTACGTGCTGCCATTTTGAGCTGGGTACCCTCAATTGACACTTCCACCTGTCCGTAGCCGTTGGCGGGAATTTCGCGCACGACACGGACGTGGTGAGGGTCTTCGTTGAGCTGTTCAGATGGGTCGCAGACCCGGCAGAGCCAGGACCGCAGAGCGAAGATGCCGATCAGGCCTGCGCCCGCGCCGATAACCATTTCGTGGAGGGGGGCGAGCGAAGTCAAACCGTGGACTACGAGGCAGGTCAACCCGAAGAGGGTGAGGAACGAGGTCAGAAGGTCCGCTGCCGGAAAGCGCAGACCGCGGAGGTGCTCGTGGGAGGGGAGAACGACGTTGTCGCAGAGTTCGGTCGGGTCGAGCAAGCGCCGTGCGAAGCCGGTGACAAGGGAGAGCGTGAACCCACCGAGAAATATGAGCAAATAAGCAAATCCCCAGGTCACTGCCACAGTATAGCTGGGTGAATTAGGAATTAGGAATTGGGAATTAGGAATTTCCATCCGCCAACCCCGGAAATTGGTGCGAATCGGTGGTGTCGATTCAGATGTTTGAGAGGTCGAGATCTTCGGGCAGGTACTTTGCGAGGTCGGGGGGAGGTGGGCAGACGACGTGCAGATCTTTGTCGGTGGCGGGGTGGGGGAGGCTCAGTGCGGTGGCATGGAGCAATGGGCGTTGCACCAGGTCGGCTCGCTTCGAGTGGTAGAGGCGATCGCCGAGGACAGGATGGCCGGCGGTGGCGAGGTGAACCCGCACCTGGTGCGTGCGGCCGGTAATGAGGCGGCAGCCGACCACCGACAGACCACCTTCGAGTGTGGCCAAAACCTCGATCTCGGTGCGCGAGGGCCTGCCGCCGTCGTCGCACTGAAACCGCCAGCGGTGATCGCGATCGCGGCCAATAGGACGATCGACGGCAAAGGCACCGGACGCGGGATGGCCCTCGATCACTGCCAGGTAGAACCGCTCGACCCGGCCGTCGCCCCAGGCGCGGGAGAGCTTCGGGAGGACATCCGGAGAACGGGCAAAGAGCATTGCGCCGCTGGTCATGCGGTCGAGGCGGTGGACCAGACGCAGGAACGGCCTTTGACCGTCGCGCCATGCAAGTGAGAGCAGCACCTGCTGGTCGAAGGCGGGAGCATCACCCGGCCGTTGCCCTTCAGCCGGCTGCGAGAGTACCCCAGGTGGCTTGGCCGCGACGATCAGCCAGCGATCCTCGAAGAGCGGGTTGATCGTGATCATCGGTGGGTCGATCTCTACACTCAGCTCGGATTTCGGGAGGTGGACATCGATGACATCTCCGAGAGTCACCAACCTCGACTGGACCCGCAGCGCCTCCCGGTTCCGCAGTACCAGACCTTCCGCGATCATGCGTCTCGCCGCGCGACGGCTGAGGCTGGTGGCGGCGGCCAGGAACACGTCGAGACGTTCCCCCTCTCGGTCCGGCGTGACGAGAAGACGCGTCTTTGCTTCGAGTTGGTCGTTCACATCTCGGGTTTCACGACCTTGGTCGCCGGCAGCGCGCGAGTTCGCGCCCAGGAGCGAATGGCCTTGAGCTGTTCGTCCATTGTGCGAGCCAGAGGGATGATTTTTCCGAAGGAGATGAGCAGGTCGTGCTGCGACACCTCCTCGCCCTTGGCATGGCCGGTGATGACCGCCGCCTTCACGGCCTCCTCGATCTCGGCCCCGTTCCAGGTGCGGGTCGCCGAGGCGAGCAAGATGAGGTCGTACGCGGCAGGGTCGAGCCCGACCCTCTGGAGGTGAATCGACATGATTTCCTTGCGTTCTTCGTCGTTGGGCAGGTCGACGAAGAAGACCTGGTCGAACCGACCCTTACGCAGGATCTCGGCCGGCAGCAGGTTGATGCGGTTGGCGGTGGCGGCGACGAAGACGTCGGCCCGGTGCTCCTGCATCCACGTCAGAAAGGTCGAAAAGATCCGGGTGTTGGATCCGGTTTCGCCCTCGTTGTAGCCGGCGATGCCCATCTCGATCTCGTCAATCCACAGCACGGCAGGCGCCACGGTCTCCACCGCATCGAGTGCGCGGTGGAAGATCCACTCCGCGGACCCCTGGACTCCGGCAAAGACGAGGTTCATGTCGAGGCGGAAGAGTGGCAGCTTCCACTCGCGGGCGATGATCTTGGTTGCCAGGCTCTTGCCGCAGCCGGAGATCCCCATCAACAGGACACCCCTCGGTCGGGGCAGGTTCCTCTTGTAGGCCTCGGGGAGGAACAGGCTGCTGCGCTCACCGACCCACTCCTTGAGCTGATCGAGACCACCGAGCTTACTCAACGAATCGTCCGGTGGCACGAACTCGAGGATTCCCTCCTTGCGGGTGATCTGCTCCTTCTCATCAAGAACGTCGGAGAGAAAGTCCTCGCCAATCTCGGTGTGCGGGTCGATGAGCCGGCGCAACAGATGTTCGACCTCGGTCAGCGACATGCCTTTCAAAGACACGACCAGTCGCTCGATCGTCGGCCCGTCGGCGCTCCGACCGTCGAGCAGTGAGGTGGCCAGCGAGGTCAGCTCACCGTCATCGGGGAACATTGAGATGACCACGTAGGTCATGGGTTTCATCGAGTCGGGCAGCTCGGCGGTCTGCTGGAGCAGGAAGAGGAAGCGGCCCGTGTTACGGATCTTCATCGCGGTGTCACGGAGACCACGACGAAGGTGCTTGTCCTCTGTGACGCCTTCGAAGTCCTTCAAGAGGTAAAGGCCGCGTGGTCCGTCGGATGCAATCCACGCCAGGGCCTCCATCGGGTCCCGATGAGCGTCGGTGCCGTGACCGAGGAAGCCGTCGACACAGTTCCAGACGATGACCGGCAGCTCCTTCGGTTTGGCGGAGGCGGCGAACCTGCGTAGAAGCTGCTCCTGCCGGTCCTCCTCGGGGCTGACGAGGAGAGTGATCGGGTAGGCGGAAGCCAGGGCGGTACGAATCTGCTCGATGGTGCTGAGCATTACAGCCTTATTGTATCAATCGCCTCAATTACGGCGTATTTGAGTCGCGTCCAAACCGCTTGAAGGACCGTCCGGCACGTCGCACCGTGCGAACGGTTCGTGGTTGCCAGGCTTCGCGTGACCGCCACAGGATCGTCGCGGTGATCACAGTGATGAGACCGGCAGCGAGCCACAATCCTGCGACCCTGCCGGCGTCGACGGATGCGGCAAGGCGATCCAGATCGCCAGCGAGCCACCATCCGAGACCCGACCACACGGCAACGTGGACAACAAGGGCCGCGAGATCGACCGTGGCAAAACGCACCCAGGGAATTCGAACGACTCCGCAGGCGGCGAGCCACGCGCCGCGCCCGAGCGGTAGGACGCGAGCGGGCACGAGGCCAATGAGCGCACTCGGAGATTCTGTCAGCCGGTTGGTCACAGAGGCAAGGCGGGCCTCGATCCGCGGGAATCGCTCGAGCCTGGGTCGGAGCCATCGGCCGCCCAGGTAGACGATCTGATCGGTCACGAAATGGCTCAATAGGACGGCCCCGAGAATAGTGACTGCTGTGCCGCCTGAAGGACTGCGGGCCGCGAGAACGCCCATGGTCACCATGAACAGCTCCTCCGGGATCCAATGCCCGACCACCCGGATCAACGGAGGGAGCAAGAGGGCGAGGAGGATCGCGTGCGGCTCGATCCAGGCAATGAGATCTACGAGATGCTGCACAACGGGACCGAGTATACCTGACGGGCTCATGCGCGGTTGGAGGCACGGATCACAGTACCGGTGAAAGTCGCGCCCGTGCCAGCACCGGAAGCGATTAAGAGTTAACTCAAAACTCTGACTCATTCGGGAACGCGTGAGGTGACTGAGACGGTGGACTTCTTTCCTTGTCATTCCGAGCGAGCGGAGGCCCGAAGGGCCGGAGCGAGTCGAGGAATCTATGGAATGGCTCCGGAAATGATTGGAGTTTCCACAGGCTCGTCCTGAGCGAGCGAAGCGAGTCGAATAGATCCCTCCGCTCGGTCGCTTCGCTCCCTCGGTCGGGATGACAACAGCAAGTCGCGCCCTTTAAAACTCTTAACTCTTAACTCTTAACTCTCAACCCTTGACCGGGCCACATCGATGAGGGCACGGGTGTACGGGTGCCGGGGACGCCCGAGGATGTGCGCAGTCGGCCCATCCTCGACGATTGTGCCGTGGTGCATGACCGCAACCCTTTCGCAGACCTCGCGGACCACATCGAGGTCGTGTGAGATCAGGACGACAGCAATCTCGTGTTGCTGTCGCAGCTCGGAAATCAGATCGAGGATCTGAGCCTGTACCGATACGTCGAGGGAGGAGACCGGTTCGTCGAGGATCAACAGTTGCGGTTTGGTCGCGAGGGCTCGGGCGATGGCGATACGCTGCCGTTCACCACCCGAGAACTCCGACGGGTGTCGATCCGCAGCGGCCGCCGGCAGACCCACCCGATCGAGAAGGTCGGCGACGCGTTTTCGACGTTCGGCAAAACCGCCGATGGCGTGGGCTACGAGAGGCTCGGCGATGATGGTGCCGATTCGGAGGCACGGATCGAGGGATAGGCTCGGATCCTGGAACACGGCCTGGAATCTCTGTCGCAGGGGACGCACCCGAGACTCGGGCCATTTGCTGATCGGGTGGCCCTCGAAATGGACGACCCCACGGTCGGGACGTTCGAGAGCAAGAAGGAGCCGGGCGAGGGTCGATTTACCGGCGCCGGACCCGCCGACGATGCCGAGAGTTTCGACTGGATCGAGTTGAAAGCTGACGCCGGCCACCGCCTCAACCGTGGATGGACCAGCTCCACGCGTTCCACGCCGCCGGTAGGAACGGTGGAGGTCGTCGGCGACCATCAGCGGGTCAGCCATCGATATGATTTCCTTCCTCAGCGGGCAACTCTGCCTTTCGGCCCGGCGCCGAGGCGAGCAGCATCCTGGTGTAAGGATGGCGGGGCGAGGAGAACACTGCGTCTGTCGGACCCTCCTCAACGATGCGCCCCTCGAACATGACGGCCACCCGGTCGACAACACCTTCAACAACAACGAGATCGTGACTGATCAGGAGGAGGCCCATGCCGCCATCGTCGACCAGGCGGTCGAGGAGCCCAATGACCTGCGCCTGGGTCAATAAATCGAGCGCTGAGGTCGGTTCGTCGGCGATCAGGATACGTGGTCTTCCGGCGAGAGCCAGAGCAAGCATGACCCGCTGCGCCTGGCCGCCCGAGAGCTCGTGGGGATAGGCGCGGGCGATTTCCTCGGGCGCCTCCAACGCGGCATCGGAGAGTAACGAGAGCGCCTCTCGATGTGCCTCTCTTTGCCGAAGATCGCGGTGGACGGCAGCCGCTTCCTTTACCTGGAACCCAACGGTGTAGACCGGGTTCAGGGCCTCTGCGGCTTCCTGCAGGATGATTCCGATCTCGCCGCCACGTAGTTGATTGAGGCTGGCACCCGACATCATCGCGATATCGGCGCCTGCCACAGACACCGACCCTCCCGTCACTCGGCCCGGTTCGGGGACCAGGCCGAGACAGGCGAGCGCGGTGAGACTCTTGCCGCTTCCCGATTCGCCGACCAGGCCGACTCGCTCACCGGCGCCGATCGCCAAGGTCACTCCATCGACCACATTCCTCCAACCGTTGTCCGATGTCGGAAAGCCGATGCTCAGCTCTTCGATCTCGATCAACGGTTCAGGGCTCATGGCGGTAATGTTCCACGGTCGATTCCTCAGATTCGAGCGAGGCGTAAAGGGTGGTGCGCTCGGGTGGCCGGCCCCAGCAGTGGAGCACCGGGTCGGCCGGGTCGAGCTCGCCGTTGCCCTCGTCTCCAAGGAGCACCCACCAATGTTCGCCCTCGACCAGCAGATCGCCGGGACGCACATCGCTCTCCCAGCGGAGAATCCGGCCCCTGCGAAGTACGCTTTCGGGCGTCATTGTCAGCGTACCGAGAGCGGTCAACGCGTCCGCTTCGATATCCGGCCTGCCCGACACTGCGACTGCCGCCAGGGTGCGGGAGGAGACTACAATCCGCTCCGAAACCAGATCGGTGAACGACATCTGAAAGGCGGGGACAGTGATTTCGTTCCAGTCGTCGGTTTCGCTGAGCGGTTCGAATCCGGGAAGACCGAAGAGCTCGCCGACCGAAGAGTGGATCGCTTCACCGAAATCGCCGGGCCGGAAAACGGCGGGGAAATCTGGTTTGAGGATGGCTTCTATCCCGGGCGTGGTCATGACCTGCAACGGGCGAAGGTCGCTGTCGGTTTCGACGACCTCGACTCGGGCGTAGAGCCGGACGGTGCCCGCTCCGTTCGGCGCCGTCGTTGACTGCTGACCGATGTGGTCGTCGTTGTGGGTCTCC
>Ga0255053_10002042_pt1 | contig 10879 bp, 10 predicted proteins | sample JV7_2_22_MG_FD_188635 | JGI IMG/M metagenome (GOLD analysis project Ga0255053, IMG submission 188635) | Seawater microbial communities from Jervis Inlet, British Columbia, Canada - JV7_2_22 | ecosystem: Environmental > Aquatic > Marine > Inlet | place: Canada: British Columbia | collected...
GCATTCTGACTTCTGACTACTGGATTCTGAATTCTATTTAAGTCAACGGGGTCCACAACCCGAAATCCGCTGAGAGAGGATTTCGGGTTGACTACCGTGTTTAATTAAGGTATTACCACCGTCTCCCGCTAAAACATTCACGAGCGCATGCCGTGGATAAGATAGGAAAAGGAGGAAGACAATGAGAAGAACCATCCTGGGCAAGAAACTGGGCATGACCCAGATCTTCGATCGCATCGGCGACGCAATTCCCATCACACTCATCCAGGCAGGTCCCTGTATAGTACTTCAGGTCAAAACCAGGGAAAACGATGGTTACGATGCCATTCAGCTCGGTTTCGATGAGAAAAAACCCAAAAGAACCAACAAGCCCCAGAAGGGCCGTTTTGAAAAAGCCGGCACCACTCCCAAGCGTTTCATAAGAGAGGTACGCGTTGACAATCCCGAAGCTTTCTCGCCCGGACAGGCCATAACCGCCGGTGTGATAAGGACCGGAGATCTTGTTGATGTAACAGGCACATCCAAGGGCAAAGGTTTTGCCGGTGTCATGAAGCGGCACGGCTTTAAAGGCCATCCAGCAAGCCATGGTACTCACGAAAGCTACAGGGGGCCAGGCTCCATCGGCGCTGCTGCCGACCCAGCACGAGTGTTCAAGGGCAAGAAGATGCCGGGACAGATGGGCGACGAGACGGTTACCATCCAGAACCTGAAGGTCATGGATGTCAGGGAAGACCAGAATCTGATCGCCATCAAGGGACCGGTTCCCGGCGGGAAAAACGGGTTTCTTGTTATCAGGGATTCGATAAAAAAACCGTCCGAGGGTCCATATCCACAGGAGCCTGAGGTACCGGAGGCTGAAGCAGAACAGGTTGAGGAAGCTCCTGAGGAACTCATCGAGTCCGAAGTTCAAGCTGAAACCGAAGTTCCAGATGTTTCAGTAGAGCAGGACGGATCTGAAGCCCAATCGGAACCGGAAGAACAAACCGAACCTGAAGAACAGGCTGTACTTGAAACAGAAACCGATGACACTCAGGATGCAGAGGATGACGAGACCGGCAACCAGGCTTCAAAAGATGATGAACCTGCCGAACCGGATAAGAGCTAGGCCAGACAACCCTGCTGTCTCTTCTGCTAGTATGGAAGTTGCCAAATCAACAACACCACAAGCCCTTGTTAAAAAGGCCATTACCCTGCTAGAATCAGCCAAACGATCAGAATCAGGATGACTGTAACCGATATTTAGGGGAAAGGGACGGAAGATGTTTGGATTCGGTGTCACTGAACTCATATTAATACTCGTTATTGTAATGGTCGTTTTCGGGGCGGGCAAGCTCCCGGAAATAGGTGCCGGTCTCGGCAAGGGCATCAAGAATTTCAAGAAGGCAACTACCGGCGAAGATGAGATAGACGTAACACCCGAAAAAAAGGAGATCGATGAGGGCAAGGAAGAGGATCAGGAGGAGTAATTTCCCTCATCAAACAGACTTGAAACAAAAGCCGTCCTTGCGACGGCTTTCTCATTGACAGAATAATTATTATATTCTAATAATTATAATAACGTGATACTTTAAAATAGTATTATGCAAGCAGGAGTCTTGATTTACAGGTAATGCTGAACGGAGGTTTAGGAGATGGAGATCGATCGCACTACACAGGCTGACTACCTTAAGGCACTTGCACATCCAACGAGGATCATGATTCTCGAGCTGCTGGAAAGGGAGGGCCGTTGTGTCACGAACATCGGTGAAAAGCTAAACCTGAAACAGTCCAACATCTCGCAGCACCTGGGGATCCTGAGGTCAAGGGGCATACTCTCCCTCCAGAGAGAAGGTGGGCTCTCCATCTACTGCATCAAGGACCCAAACGCGCTGAAAATTCTAAAAATGGTCCGGGGTTCCTGAGCAAGCTCAGGAACAATCCAAAATCCAAGGTCCAAGATCCAAGATCAACGTTGAACGTTGAACGAATAAGCGCCCTGCGCAATTAACCTGGTTTCACTAATCACCATTCACTAATTACTCATCACGCATTACGAAAATACGTTGGACGAGGTTTTTAATTACCAACCGCCTCAAACTTCATAGACACATCCACCGATTCGCCGTTCACATAAATACTCTCAAATAAAAGATATACTTCCTTGCCAATCGTTTCAGGTCGTGGAAAGAGGAGGAGTTTTTCAACTCTCTGACCCTTTTTCAGAGTCACAGGTCTCTCAAAAGTCAGTTTCTGCAATTGCTTCAGGATGTGCTGCCCTCCCCCAATGGCTCGAATGTCCATATACAGGTTAGCGTATGTGTACGGCCCAGCTCGAACCCATTTCCCATCTGCAAGTAGAGTCATTCGCGGGTTGAATATAATATGTTCCGCTGCAATGTTGGTTACTGCAACCAGGAATACATTGAGGGGCAGAGTGTTGAACACATTCGCAAGTCCACGTATCCCCTCCCGCATGAAATAATCATCCCGTGCTTCCCTATCCAGATATTGTACCCAAATCTGAAATCCCTTTTCGTTAACCACGCGATATACATCTCTGTTCCCCTCGGGCTCAAGGGAGTATTTCTTAACCTGTCCTGGCGCACAGGAAATTGATATCACTGCCAGGCAGGCAAGGATAACGGAGGCCAATTTTGACAGGGTCGTAAAAAGTCCATCCATGGCTTTTTTACTCCGCGGAAAGCGAAAAGTGTCATTTTCACTTTCCTCACAGGTTATCGTTATTGTCGCAAAAAGTCCGTGAGCGGCTTTTTGCTCCGCGGGAAGTGAAAAGCGTCGTTTTCACTTCCCTCACGGATCAATGACTCACAGTTTATGTCATTAATCCGGGCGCCCACGCTCGGGCGCGATGATAATATGCAAGTCATTGCTTTGGGCGCCCCTAAATGGGCGCATTGATGACTTTTTTGCGAAGTCATCAATCTCAATGCCGCACCGGAGAATGATTCAGATCTTACCATTGGTCACCTCGCGCACGTAGTCGGCAAGCCGGCGGATGCCTTCTTCCAGATTCCTTGATGAGTTCGTATATGAGAACCTCAGGTGCCCTTCCGCACTTGGTCCGAAATCTATCCCCGGAGTCGCGGCAACACCAGACCTTTCGAGAATGTCGAAGGCGAGCTTCACAGAATCACTACCAAGGTGCCGGGCGTCTACCAGGATATAAAACGCCCCCTCCGGAGCAACAGGGATTGAAAATCCTGTTTTTTGAAGACCCTCAACAAGGATCCTCCTTCTCTTGTCGTAGATTTTCACCATTTTTGCAACATCCTCCCCCGCTTCTGTAAGGGCTGCAATGCCGCCTCTCTGGACAAACGCTCCGGCACAGATAAAAAAATTCTGCTGCATCTTCTGAATAGGCCTCACAAAGCGGGGGGGCACTATGACATATCCCAGCCTCCATCCCGTCATGGCGTAAAGCTTTGAAAACCCATTAAGCACGAAGGCATCCTGGTCGAACTCCAGGATGGAGTGTTCGGCTGGACCGTACACCAGGCCATGGTAGATCTCGTCCGAAACAACAACAGTGGGCAGTGCGCCGAGTTCGGCCAGGGTCTCTTTGGGAATTACAGAACCTGTAGGATTTGCTGGCGAATTGATAAGTACGGCCCTTGTCCTGGACGATAGCTTGCCCTTAAGATCGTCCATATCAAGCTGATAGCCCGTCCGGGCCGTTACCCTGGAAAAGACAGGGCGTCCCCCGAGAAACGACACAAAGTTCGGGTAACAGGCGTAGTGTGGATCCGTCATTATCACCTCGTCACCAGCCTCCAGCAGGGCGGAGAATATCAACAAAAGGGCGGGAGAAGTTCCCGATGTGACAATAACCCTGTCCGGATCGACGGTGACGCCATACCTTGCCAGGTAATGGTCACAGATCGCCTCTCTCAGCTCCAGTAGCCCCTGGCTATGAGTGTAGTGGGTGTCTCCCTCCCTGAGGGCCACCTCCGCTGCCCTGATGATACAATCCGGAGTGTCGAAATCCGGCTCCCCCACCTCCATGTGGATGACAGACCGCCCCTCCCGCTCGAGCTGCTGTGCCCGCTCAAGAACATCCATCACTATGAATGGGGGTATATCTTTCGACCTTTGGCTTGGCTGCCAGGGCATGTTTTTTCCTCCTGCTCCCTATGGGGTAATTTCTTGATGGTATTTCAGTTGGATACCTGGTGTCAAATATCAGCTTCTAAATGAGGAATACAGAAGTCAGAATTCTGAATCCGGAATAAGCCCCACTATAGAATTGACGTAACAAACTTGTGAGCAACATAGTAGATATGTCACTGACATATCAATAGTTCCTCAAAATATCTGATACTGATAACTGAATTCTGTATTCTGACCACTGAATTCCGCAAAAAAACAATACCTAACAACTTTTTTTGCGAAACATGCTATACCTATTGAATCTATCTATAGGAAGATAATGCATAATTTATAACATTCGGAGAATAATATGAGCCGCTTTCGTGAACTCATAGAGAAAAAAACACTTCTTTGTGACGGTCCCATGGGGACAATGCTGCAGGCTTCCGTCCTCAAGGAAGGTCAGTGCCCGGAGCTTTTGAATATTGAAAAACCGGACGACGTCATCGCTGTGCATAAAGCATATATCAATGCTGGAGCGGATATCCTGGAGACCAACACCTTCGGTGCCAACAGGGTCAAGCTGTCAGCTTACGGCCTTGAGAACCAGACTAAAAAGATAAATTCCACGGCTGTTGATATCGCAAAAAAAGCCGCTGGAAACAACGTTCTTGTGGCTGGCAACATCGGGCCCACAGGAAAGTTCCTGGAGCCTGTGGGCGACCTCACCTTCGGCGAGGCACTGGAGATCTTTACCGAACAGATAAGCGCCCTTGCGGAAGTCGACCTGTTTATTCTTGAGACCTTTTCGGATATCAAGGAAATAAGGGCTGCTGTGATCGCAGCTAAATCCCTGGGTGAGACTCCAATTGCAGCCCTCATGACCTTTCAACCCGACGGGAATACGTTGCTTGGCACCAGCCCGGAAGCTGCAGCAGTGACCCTTGACGCGCTGGGGGTGGATGCCCTGGGTACCAACTGTGGGCTGGGGCCTGACGGTGTTCTCGATGTACTGCGTCGGATGGCAGCAGTTACCGAGCTTCCCCTGGTCTCAATGCCCAACGCAGGAATACCCAGACTCGTTGACGGGAAAACCGTCTTCCCGGCGTCTCCTGATGATGTTGCGAGGTTAACTGAGGATTTCCTTTCTATCGGCACAGGCATCATGGGAGGATGTTGCGGCAATACTCCCGAACATATAAAACGCCTGAAGGAAGAGATCGCAAAACACGGTGCCTCTCCCGTTTCCAGAATCCTTCCCGATCCCGGAGCAACAAGTCTTTCATCGAGGGGATCTGTCCTTTTCATTGGGGGAAACAGCCCGATGAGAGCGATAGGCGAGAGGCTCAATCCTACCGGCAGGAAGGTGATGGCTGAAGCAGTCACCTCAGGAAACCTGTCCCTGTATCAGGACCAGGCCCGCCAACAGGTGGAGGCCGGCGCTCATATGCTTGACGTAAATGTCGGGGTACCTGGAGTAGACGAACCCGCGATCATGCATAGTGCTGTCTTGCTTGTACAGCAGACCTGTTCAGTTCCCCTGAGTATCGATTCCCCCAGGCTGGAGGTTGTGGAAGCGGGGCTCATGGCGTCGGACGGCAAGCCTCTGGTAAATTCAGTCACTGGAGAAGAGGAAAGCTTAAACGCCGTCCTGCCGCTTGTTTCCAGGTACGGCGCGGCAGTCCTGGGGCTTTGCCTGGATGAAAACGGCATACCGGAAAAAGCTGAACAGCGACTTAAAATAGCTGAACGCATCCTTGAAAAGGCAAAATCACAGGGCATTGAACCAAGAAATCTTCTCATCGACTGCCTGGTGCTATCAGCAGGGGCTGAGCAGGAGATAGTCGCTGAAACGCTCAAGGCAGTCCGACTGGTAAGGGAAAAGCTGGGCTTAAACACCGTTCTTGGGGTGAGCAACGTATCCTTCGGTCTTCCAGCAAGGGAAAACCTGAACGCGGCATTCCTGGCAATGGCGGCATCCGCGGGCCTTTCTGCCGCCATCGTCAACCCGATGAATGAAACATTGATGAAAATACTGGCCGCATCAAGGGTAATCCTGAATCAGGACGCAAACGCCCTCGACTACATAAGAATCTATTCGGATATTGAAGAGGTCAAGGCTCCTGACAACGCTGCCGCCTCCGATACCGAGCAACTGCACACCACAGTAGTGGAAGGAAATGAACAGAGGGCAGGTGAACTGGCTGCAAAACTTCTGGATTCAGGGATGGCGCCCTTACAGATAAGCGAAGAGGTCCTCATACCAGCTATGTCAGAGGTCGGGGGCAAGTTCGCCAGAAACGAATATTTCCTCCCCCAGGTATTAATGTCAGCCAACGCCATGAAGGCTGCTTTCGGGCCCATCAGGGAGAGCCTTCTGGGCCAGGACCTGCCATCCAGGGGAAAGATCCTGATTGCCACCGTAGAGGGCGACATACACGATATCGGAAAGAATATCGTGATCACGCTCCTTGAAAACCATGCCTACGACGTCGTGGATCTTGGCAAGAACGTGTCCGCTGATACGATCGTTGAAAGGGCTAAAGCGGAAGAATGCCAGGCTATCGGTCTTTCCGCGCTCATGACAACGACCATGATCAAGATGAAGGAGGCCGTATCGACCATCAAGGATGCCGGCCTGGGCGTTCCGGTAGTCGTAGGTGGCGCCGCTGTTACCCAGCAGTTCGCCGATGAGATCGGAGCGGACGGTTATGCAAACGATGCCACCACTGCCGTAGAGCTCTTTAACAAGTTCATCGGTCAAAAGGGCTGATAAATGTCATTCGACCTGCGACAGCTGCGCGCCCTGAACGCGATCAGCAAATATGGTGGGTTTTCCAGCGCGGCGAGGGAGATAAACTTAACCCAACCCACCCTGAGCACCCACATCCGAAATCTTGAGGCCCAGTTGGGCGTCCGCCTCTTTGACCGTTTGGGGAGGAACGTAATCCTGACTCCGGCAGGCAAGGTATTTGCCGACTACGCCCGGAGGATAACGGATCTGTGCGATCAGTCTGTCCAGGCAGTGCAGGCTTTCCTGGGTGAGATGAAGGGAGAGGTGATCCTGGAAGCGAGTACGGTTCCAGGAGAGTACCTGTTGCCCAGATGGCTTGGTTCTTTTACAAAGATGTACCCGGAGATCAAGATAACGCTAACGGTCAGTGATTCCACCACTGTAAAGGAACGAGTAAGCCTGGGCGAGATCCCCATGGGTGTGACCGGCTCTCCTGCCGGTCATCCACTGCAAACTCATCTGCTGTGTGAGGACGAGATTATCCTCGTGGCTCCCGGAGAGCTGGTTCAAAGCAGTAAAGCAGGCACTGAACTTGACACAGCGGATCTTTCAGCGCTGCCCATTATCAGAAGAGAGCCCGGTTCGGGTACACAGGAGACCGTGGAGAAAGCCTTGAAGGAAAGTGGTATGGATCCAGATGAACTTAACTGGATCGCCACTCTTGGAAGCACCCAGGCTATTATCGAAGGAGTGATGGCAGGTCTGGGATCCAGTTTTCTTTCGAAAAGGACAGTCGAAAAGAGACTCTCCTCGGGTGAACTTGTCCGGATGAATGTGATGGGCCTGAGGATAAAGAGAGGATTTTACATTATAACCCACTCGGCCAGAAGCATCTCGCCCATCACCCAGGAACTCCTCAACTACCTCCTGGTCGCGGGCAAGGATTGACAACCAGTCCTAAGCTCTTGATGAACTATCTCTGATAGCGATATAATGGTAAAGTTTTTCTGGATTAATTTTGATAGGATCGTAAAAAGTCCATCCATGGCTTTTTACGAAGTCATCAATAAATTTTCTTTGAAGGAGGCTCATTGCCTGAGCGATGCTTACCGGATATAACACCGACATAAAACACGAGGGCGCAATCTATCATATTCAGACCGAGGATGGCGGGGTCGACAATCCTGTCATAGTCAGTCTTATCTACCAGGGTGGAAGGATACTCTCCTCAAAAAAGACCAGTTACGCCCAGATCGTAGGGACTGAAGGTTTTGTGTCCCAGCTCCGCCAACTCCTTGAGGGCCAGCACCGGGATATGATAAACGACGTTACGTCAGGGCAATTCACCGATGATGCAGTCCCAGCGCCTTCCCCGTCCGATCCTCTCCCCGATACTGCCGATGAAAAAAACCTGGATCAGGTGATCCTGGAATATCTGGCATCGGAGCTCGACAGCGAATGACCCTCACTGAAGGAACCGGGCGTCCGGTTACCCGGTGCGCTACCCCCTACAGATGATACAGCTCTTTCATGTCAGCAAATGGTATCAGAAGGATGTCCCAGCCCTGCAGGATACGAACATTCTCATTCCTAAAGGGGAGTTCGTCTTTATTACCGGCGCCAGCGGTGCAGGGAAGAGCACACTGCTCAAGCTCCTTTTCGGTGATGAGCGGCCCACCAGCGGCCAGATCCTCGTACATGGAAGGAACATAGCCCGTCTCCCAAAGTCGAAGATCCCGACCCTGAGAAGGGAGATCGGGGTTGTTTTCCAGGATTTCAAACTCCTTTCCTCTCGCAACGTGTTTGATAATGTTGCCCTGGCCCTGGAGGTCCTGGGCATGCCGCGGCGAGAGATCGGCAGACGGGTCTTTTCCATGCTTAAACGGCTCGGTATCCATCACAAAATGAGGTCAAACCCCCTGACCCTTTCTGGAGGTGAGCAGCAGCGTGTAGCTATAGCCCGGGCACTTGTCAACGAACCACTGATAGTCCTCGCCGATGAGCCCACAGGCAGCCTCGATCAGGAGGTATCGGAACATATTATGAACATCTTCTCGGATGTGAACGCCCGCGGAACTACCGTTGTCATTGCTACCCACAATCTGGACATGGTCAAGACCATGGGCAGGAGAGTGATCCACCTTGAAAAGGGGCGAATCGTCCAGGAAGGCGGGCTGTGAGAAGGCTCCTGTCCTCCCTGTTCCGCGCGCTGGGCAACCTTCGCCAGAGCTGGGTAGTAGCCACCATCACTACGGCTATCATCTCTATCTGCCTGTTTCTCGTAGGTGGGTATATCCTCATGATCCACAACATCGACAACGTCATTGAAAATATGCAGGGTGATGTACGCGTCACCATCTACCTGAGGGACGGATTTCCAATGTCCGACACAAACCTCCTCCAGGATCGTCTCACCGGCTTGGCGGAGGTTGAGTCTGTGACATATACCAGCAAGTCCGACGCACTGGTAGAGTTCGAATCCATGCTTGGAAACGACAGGGACATCCTCGACGGGATGGACGAAATACCCCTGCCTGCCAGCTTAAGGCTGACACCCAAACCGGAGTACCGAACCTCGGAAGGTATCCACTCGATACTGGGCAAGATCGGCGATGACTCCCTCGTGGAGGATATCCAGTACGGTGAGAACTGGCTCGGCCGGTTTGAGAAAATACTTGTGGTGCTCAATACCGGAGCGGTCGTGCTTGGAGCCATTCTGTCTCTGGCCGCAATATTTATTATCGCCAACACAATAAAGCTCACAGTCCTTGCCCGCCGTGACGAACTTGAGATCATGCGGCTGGTGGGTGCTACCGAGGCTTTCATTCGTACACCATTCCTGATAGAGGGCCTCATACAGGGTCTGACCGGTGCCGTTTTTTCCATGGGTTTTCTCGTTCTTCTACACGGGTTCGTGGAAAAACAGTTGGCTGCAACGGTGTTCGATATAATCGGCATCAGATCGCTGGAATTCCTTTCCACAAACATCATGATCGCCATACTGCTGTGCGGAATGTTCCTGGGAGGGATAGGGAGCATGGCATCCGTCGGAAGGTTCTCGAGATAATGAGTCGTCTTGTCATAACGATACTCCTGATATCCTTAACCATTCCTCTACCACTTCGGGCCGAAGAGGTGGAAAGCTCCATCAAAACCCACCAGGATAAACTGGAGGTGATCGAGGAGAAGATAACCACAGCTGAGGAGAAAATAGAGAGATCCAGTGAAAAAGAGGTCACGATCCTCGGCAACCTCGAGCTTCTTGACAGGGATATCAGTTCAAAAAGACGAAATATCAGAACCCTTCGTACGAAGGAAACGGTTCTGGTAAAAGCCATTGCCCAGAGTGAGGACGATCTGGCTCTCATACGGGAAGAAAAGGAACATGTGAAAAAGAGGCTTGTCAACAGGGCCGTTGCTCTTTACAAAGCCGGCGATGTGCGTTATCTAAAGGTGATTTTGGAATCGAGCGGTGTTGAGGATGTGCAGCGTCGACATCAGTATATGACAAGAGTCATGAGCTACGATGCGGAGCTCTTTGCCAGGACAGCAGACCTTTACGCCCTTGAGAAGGAAGAGGTAAGCAGGCTGCGGTCGGACAAGGAACAGCTTACATCCACTCGCCGGAAGCTTGAGGGTGACCTCACGGGTCTGTCCCGCCGGAGGAGAAAAAGAGACCTCCTCCTCGCGCAAGTCAGAAACGTTAAAGACCGGAACACCCGTCTTCTCCGGGAACTGGAAACCTCGTCTACCAGGCTCATCCAGCTGATCGAAGCTCTCCAGCGTCAGGCATCCACCGGCGATTCCGCCTTCCCCCTGTTGAAGGGAGGATTAAAGCCTCCCGTTTCCGGGAAGATAATTGTTGATTTCGGAAGGAACCGCAATGACCGTTTCAATACATACACCCTCTCCAGGGGTATCACCATACAGTCGGCCGAAGGAACTCCCGTCAAGTCTGTTTACAGGGGCAAGGTTCTCTTCGCAGACTGGTTCCGGGGATACGGCCGTATCATCATCCTGGACCACGGCGGAGGCTACTACACCCTTTACGGACACCTA